>ERZ832317.553-NODE-553-length-53792-cov-5.375495_pt1 | contig 53792 bp, 28 predicted proteins | sample MGYA00519695_ERZ832317 | MGnify/ENA primary metagenome ERZ832317 (study PRJEB31850, sample SAMEA3708726) | human gut metagenome | biome: human gut; feature: human-associated habitat; material: faeces | place: China | collected 2014 ...
CCTTCGGAATATAAAGAGAGAAAATGAAAAACCATTCCGAATAAAAAACACACTCTTTCGACCGGATATTACCCGTTTAAAAACCGGAAAGCGCGTACTATTGCAATCGTTAAACGGAATACCATAAAAAACGATTACTCAAAGATGAAAAAACAATGGATTATCGCCTGCCTTGCCGGTGTACTAACGACTGGTGCCCAGGCCCAACAATCAAACTATGTTTCCGAAGTATGGGTAGCCGACCAAGGAAACGGCACCTACAAGAACCCTGTTCTCTATGCAGACTACTCCGACCCTGATGTCTGCCGCGTGGGTGATGATTTCTACCTGACTTCGTCCAGTTTCGGCTGTCTGCCCGGACTACAGATTCTCCATTCCAAAGACTTGGTGAACTGGTCTATTATCAGCGCCGCCGTACCCACCGCCCTTCCTCCGGTCACCACTCCCGAACGTCCGGAACACGGCAACCGTGTGTGGGCTCCCAGTATCCGCCATCATAACGGCGAATTCTATATTTTCTGGGGAGACCCGGACCAAGGCATATTCATGGTAAAGTCGTCCCGGGCAGAAGGTCCGTGGAGCAAGCCCGTACTTGTAAAAGAGATTAAGGGCATTATCGATACCTGCCCCATTTGGGATGAGGACGGCAAAGTCTACCTGGTACACGCATACGCCGGCAGCCGCGCCGGGCTGAAAAGCGTCATCGCCATCTGCGAGTTGAGCGCCGACGCTACCCAAGTCATCGGTCCTTCCCGCATCATCTTCGACGGACACGAACATCACGGCACGTGCGAAGGGCCGAAACTGTACAAGCGCAACGGTTATTACTACGTTTTCCTCCCTGCCGGCGGCGTGGCTACCGGCTGGCAAGTGGTGCTTCGCTCCCGTAACATCTATGGTCCTTACGAAAACCGTACCGTACTGGCACAAGGTAACTCACCCGTCAACGGGCCTCATCAGGGTGGCTGGGTGGACACGCCTACCGGTGAAGACTGGTTTCTCCACTTTCAGGACGTAGGTGCTTACGGACGTATCATGCACCTGCAACCTATGAAGTGGATAAACGACTGGCCTGTGATCGGGGTAGACAAAGACGGTGACGGGTGTGGTGAACCGGTCCTGACTTACAAGAAGCCTAATGTGGGAAAGACTTATCCTATCTGTACTCCACAGGAAAGTGACGAGTTCGACGGCTACACACTGTCTCCGCAATGGCAATGGCATGCTAATATCAACGAGAAATGGGCCTACTATGCAGGCGACAAGAGTTACATGAGATTATACTCTTACCCTGTCGTACAAGATTACAAGAATATGTGGGATGTAGCTAACCTATTATTACAAAAGACTCCTTCTGACAATTTCACAGCTACGATGAAACTGACCTTCACTCCCAATCAGAAAAACAAAGGTGAACGTACCGGATTGATTGTGATGGGCAGGGATTATGCCGGATTATTCCTAGAAAATACGGATAAGGGACTTACTCTGTCGCAAGTGGAATGCAAAAGAGCCGATAAAGGGAAACCGGAACAGTCGAATGCTTCTGTCAGCCTCACTCAAAACACTGTTTATCTGAAAGTAAAATTCAAATGTGACGGAAAGAAAATCAAAGCCAGCGAAGGCGGACATGACCTTCTTGTCATGTGTGACTTCAGCTATAGTCTTGATGGAAAGAAATATCAACCACTAGGCAATCCTTTTCAAGCAAGGGAAGGACAATGGATCGGTACCAAGATCGGAACATTCTGCACACGTCCGGCTATCGTGACTAATGATGGCGGATGGGTCGATGTGGATTGGTTCCGCATTGCCAAGAAGTAACATTCTTCAAAAGGAAGAGTATAAGAAGAGCAGTCCTACAGACTGCTCTTCTTTACAATATCTGCCAGTTCCTTATCTGTAAGATTCTCACATTCAGATTTATCATAAATTGTCAGAAGGACAATATTTGTATCGGTTTCCGATATCAAAACAGTGAGAGTGATGACTCTAGCCCCTCCACTTTTACCTTTTCCTTTAGAAGAAATTGCCATACGCACTTTATGAAGTCCTCTACCTAAATCCACACCTTGCTGTGGCTCCCGTCTCAACGACTCCAGTAAACCGGCAAAATCCTGCCGCATTGATTTATAATGCTTACTTAATCTTTTCAATTCTCTCTTAAATAAAGAGGTAGCTATAATATTACAGTTCATTGAGTAAATCTTCGGCTGAAATACCTTTTGCCTTTCCTTCGCGTATCAGTCGGGCTTCCTCACACGCTTCCTTCAAATCATCCAATACCTCTGATTTCGTTCGGGGGGTATAGGGCACACAGTCCTCCTTCACTGTATTTATATTGACGGAAGACTCACCGTGAAGTACCATCTTTACCTTATCAAGCAACTGACGGCTATTCGACATTAATATTTCTCGGGCCAATTCAGCTTTATAAGCTTCCAGTTCCATTGAATTGTCCATTGTTATCTCCTTTCTTCTTTCATTTAAGTAACTACAAAGATAACGAAAGTAACCGGAAATCGAGTCATTAATCCGTTTTTATTCCTACCTTTGCCATCCGAATATCATAAAATACAGGATTAACAATAACCCCAAACCACAATGAAGAAACTAGCAATATTCGATTTGGATGGTACATTGCTAAATACGATCGCCGATCTGGCACACAGTACCAACTATGCTCTAAATAAATTAGGATATCCCACGCATGAAATAGAAAAGTATAACTTCATGGTAGGAAACGGTATCAACAAACTCTTTGAACGTGCCCTGCCCGAAGGAGAAAAAACAGAGGAAAATGTACTCCGTGTCCGCAAAGAGTTTATTCCTTATTATGATATTCACAATGCGGATGATAGCCGCCCCTATCCGGGGGTTCCAGAGTTATTGACCGACCTGCAGTCCGCTGGCATCCAGATTGCTGTAGCTTCCAATAAATATCAGACCGCTACGGAGAAACTGATAGCTCACTACTTTCCGAATATTCATTTCACTGCCGTGTTCGGTCAACGGGAAGGAATCAGTGTAAAGCCCGACCCTACGGTTGTCTTCGATATATTAAAGTTGGCCAATGTAGAAAAAGACGAAGTTCTCTATATAGGAGACTCCGGAGTAGATATGCAAACGGCCGCCAATGCAGGAGTAACCGCTTGTGGGGTAACATGGGGCTTTCGTCCAAAAAGCGAACTGGAAGAATTCAAACCGGCATATATCGTAGATACTACAGAAAAGATTTTATCACTTTTTACCCTCATACCCTCATAAACAGCTGTATCGACTTATTCATCGGCATTTCAGCAATGAGAGCAAGCCTGATAGTAAGTATGAGAGTAACTTTTACTCTCATACTTACTATCAGGAGTTTCAAATATAAACAAGCAGTATACACTCCTTGAACAACCGTATGTTTAATGTAGAACAACAACACAGACAAAGTTAATCTACCCTATTTCTTTTGTTAAACTCCCGATATTTATAAAGGCTCACATTCGTGAGCCCTTAAGCTAACAGCCATAAACCTTTCAGCTCACAGTTGTGGACAAAACCGCTCATTAATGTGAGCCTTTACGATTCTCAGACGTTTTACATACTAAGTACGTATGTTCTTACTAACAGGCACGTAGCCTTTACGTATTACATACGGGCATCCGGCACCTAATCTACTAGAGGCATTAATATACGTTGAGATAACTACTCTCTTTTATCACCTTTTTCTCTACGCTGATAAGCAGATGGAGTCACTCCAAATTGTCGTTTAAAACATTTACTGAAATAATGAGCATCATTGAACCCTACTTGAAAGGCTATTTGCGATACATTCAAATCGGTAGATACCATCAACTTAGCTGCTTGTTTAAGGCGTACCTCTTTTAGGAATTCCACAGGAGCAAGTCCCGTCAAGTTCTTCACCTTATTAAAAAACACAGCTCTGTTCATTCCTATCTCTTGTGAGAGTTCTTCTATCTTGAGGTCACCTTTATCCAGATACTTATAGATGCCGTCCAATAATCGTTTCATAAACAACTGATCATTGTTCGTTATCGTATCAACCAATGTCTGTTGCGCTTCTGCCAACATGGTTTCTCTCAAATCACTCGGAGCCGAACAATAGTATTCCTGCAATCGCTTCCTCTGTTCTAATATATTCATAATACGGACTTTCAAATAATTGATACTAAACGGTTTGGAAAGATAATCATCCGCACCGAGTTCAATACCTTCAATCCTATTCTCAACAGTCGATTTGGCAGTCAACAAAATAACAGGAATATGGCTGACAGTAACGTCTGAACGTAAATCGCGAAGCAGTTCGATACCATCTTTCTGGGGCATCATAATGTCGCTGATAATCATATCGGGCATATAATCTCTCGCTTTTATCAACCCTTCTTCGCCATCGATAGCCTCAACTATATTAAATTCCTTTTGGAATGCGATTTTAAGGAAATCACGTAATTCCTTATTATCCTCTACGATCAACATAGTAGGCAGGTTTTCCGTCCCGGATCCGACAGATTCTACAGCCTCATCCAGTTCCAATTCACCTTCGTCCCAATTATATGTTCGCGGCATACGTCCATCTGCAAGAATAAATTCCGTATCTATATCAAAATGCGCTTTGCCTTTCTTAAAGCACAGAATAAAGACAGTACCTTCTTCGGCATTACTCCGTACAGAAACAGAACCTTTATGTAGATTCATCAATTCTTTCACTAATGACAATCCAATCCCTGTGCTAGCCTGATTCCATATATTCCCAATGGAAAGAGTCTCGAACCTTTCAAACAAAACTTTTTGCTTGCTTTCGGGAATAACAGAACCCTCATTGATAATCTCTATAAGTATTTCAGATTCCCTTTCTTCTACTTTCACTCTGACAGTCTTACCAACAGGAGTATATTTGAATGCATTGGAGAGCAGATTAAACAGAATCCTTTCAAGTTGTTCGCTATCTGCCCATAGCACAGAATCCGATATCTCGTTTTCCAATACAAAGTTTATCTGATGAGCTTCTGCCAATGCCTGAAAACACTCCATCATACTTCTGATAAAAGGAATGAGTTCAATATGCTGCACCCGCAACTTCATTTTATGATGTTGCAACTTACGGAAATCCAATATCTGATTGATAAGATTCGTCATTTTATTTGCATTCCTATCCACCATCCGCAGTTGAGTTCGTACTTCTTCCGGCAGTTCACGGGAATCCAATATATTTTTCACCGGACCGGCAATCAAAGTCAGCGGTGTTCTAAGTTCATGAGAGACAGTGGTGAAGAAATGCAGTTTAAGTTCAGCCAATTCGCGTTCTACTTTCACCTTATGTTTCAGACGGTAGAAAGTAAACAGGATATATACAATCAAAGCGATTATCCCCAACAATATAAGGAAATAGAGGCAAAAAGCCCATGGAGTCTCCCAAAACGAAGGTAATATTCGGACAGGAAGTTGACGGAGGTTATTCACCCATACCCCATCACTATTGGTAGAAAGAACTTCCAACACATAGTCACCTTTAGGAAGATTTGTATAATTCGCAAGATGCACACTCCCTGCTCCCGGACTATTCCAGCTCTCCTCAAACCCTTTTAAACGATATTTATACCGGAGACGATGATTGCCATTCATATCCAAAGCGGCAAACTGAACAGCAAATGAATTTTGCAAATGGCTTAATTCCACCAAAGGAGTATCATCGATATTACAGGCCAATATACCCGTATCATCCTGAGGACACACCACAGAATCATTCACCTTCAAACCGGTGAAAACGATAGCCGGGCAAAAAGACGATTTATGTATTTCTGTCGGATTAAAGCAGAGGGGACCTTGCAATGTATTAAAAATCAGAAGATTCCGAGAAGCATAATAGTATCCGATTCCTTCATTGAACTTCACATTCGCAGGAAAATCATGCTCAGAATAGTTCTCAATTTCTTCGGTCGAAGGATTAAATTTACACAGTCCATCCATCATCGGAATCCATAGATTACCTTCTCTATCTTCCTGGATACCATACAATATGTTCGATAAGAGCCCATCCTTTTGAGTATAATCCTTGAAACGAGCCTTACCGTTCTCATAAGACATGAGCTTGCTCAATCCCCCACCAAAAGAGGTAAGATAAATTTCATTGCGCGAAGTCAGACAGATAGATTGAATATCATTATTGTTCAAACTGTTTTTATCTGCCGGAATATGACGCAGATGCATAAAATTCACTTCCGAAGGGTGGACAAATTTTTCATTAAAAACCAAGACCCCGTTTCCCGTAGCCAGCCACAAATGCCCCTTCTTATCGGATATTATAGAACGAGTCTTGAAACAAGCGTCTATCGGATAAGTTGTCAGTTGATTCCGGTAATTGATAAAACGGACGGTTCCACCTGCACCCTGTTCCAAATAATTAATACCTCCATTCAAAGTTAAAAACCATAAACGTTTCGCATTGTCTTCGTAGATATGGAATACATCATTATTGCTCAGACTATAAACATCATTTGCATTATAAACATAGGATTCCAGCTCAAAATATCCTTTTCTTTTCTTCTCACAGAGCCTCATTACCCCGTGTGCTTTCGTCCCAATCCAAATTATACCCTCATGGTCTTGGGTAATCACATAAGCTTTGGGTAGAAGTTGGCTCCGCTCTTTGGAGACTGTACCATCTTTTTGAAGATAACCTATGAATTGATGAGTATCAGCCTCATACAGTCCGATACCTTTATGCCTGAAACCTACCCACAAACGATTGTTACGATCAATAAAAGCCGCCCGGCTATCAATCTGTTCGCCTCGCAAGTTTTCCGGAACATAAAATGAAAACACTTTTTTTGAAGCGGTTATCTTTTCAAGCCCATTTACATTCGAACTTAACCAGATATTTCCCTGACGATCAGCGTATACAGTCATTATCATATCTGATTCTCCCCAACCGTCCATTAATTGCCGATTGTAAAACGGGACTAGTTTCCGGCTTTCTTTATCAAAGTATCCTAAGCCTCCCCCAACAGGATGTACAAATATATTTCCCTGACTATCTTCTACTACCATCTGTTTTTGCCGGCCGTCAGTCAGCACCTTCCCGCTTTTATCACGGATATTAAAGCGATAGATTTTATCCTCTTTCGTATCATAAAAAGTAACACCTACCGTTTTCTGATGAATCCAAAGATTTTGATCGCTGTCTTTATAAACATTCTTGATCCAATTGTCCGGCAAGAGTCCAGACTCAGTATAATGTTTTTTTTCTTTCCCTCCGGATGAAATAATAAAAAAACCATCTTCTCTTGTGCCACAAAAAAGTTCATTATCTTGAATCGCACATAACGCCGTCACTTGTGAATGGGTATTCAATTGAAGTAATTCATAATTCGAGTCTTCCTTATTATATTTCAGTACCCCTCCTTTCTCCACAGCAAAGTATAAATAATCTCTACAGTCTATCATTGAACTACATGAGTATTTCTCACGGAAAGGATTAATAATCGTGTCCTGTGCAAAAGAATACATATAAATTCCCTGTGTTGTCAGAATCCAATTATTACCCTCACCATCAGACTGAACCTTCTTTATCAGTCCAGTATTATATGGCAATTGAAGTTTTTCTGAAATATTCCGAACTTCAAGGTCTGTATCATCCGGCTTACCTTTTATTATGATCAACCCTTTATTAGTAGAAAACCAGCTACACCCGTCGGACAATATATAGAAATTTTGTACACGATATCCTTCCTCAAGCACAGGCATACACTTTTCTGTTCTCGGGTCAAATCTAATTATTTTATTATTATACCCCAACATCCAAAGATACCCCAAAGAATCCTCTTCTATCCTAATGATACGGTTGACTACAGAATTCGACAGGTTCAATTTATCTTTATAATTATAAAAAGTACACCCGTCAAAACGTATCAGTCCGTCCATCGTGGCCAGCCAAAGAAATCCTCTTTTGTCCTGAAGAATATCATTGATGCCAGTCTCACTTAATCCGTCATCTGCTGTATAGTTAGAAAAAACGTAAAAAGGTTGTGCTTGCATATATGCATATATGCACATCCCGATCAAAAAAAAGATTATTTTTATGGCATTCCTCATTTAGCGAACTTGATAAAAATGATAATTATATGGAATAGACTACAATATTCGCATTTTTTCAGGATATACGCAAACTGTTTACCCGCAAATTAACTCCCCCTCTACAAATCTTTATCCGTAAGGGGAATATTTATATGAAAAAGGTAGAATATTTGTATATACAATAAAAAATCCACTTTTATCAGAATTATTTATACCCCGCTCTATCACAAAAAGGCCTAATATTGCATCACAAATATACATGAGAAAAGTCTCAAAAAAACAACAATTTAATTTTTAATATCATGAAGAAAAGAACTACAAAATTACTGTTACTTCTTTTATTGATTCCTACAATTATGTGGGGCAACAACCGAGAGAAATACAATTTTAATTCACAATGGTTGCTACATATCGGAGACAGTAAAGGAGCTGAAAAGAATGACTTTGTCGATAAAGATTGGAAGAAAGTCACTTTACCGCGAGCTTTCAATGAAGACGAAGCATACAAAGTCAACATTAAGGACATGACCGACACTATCGCTTGGTATCGCAAACATTTTAAATTGCCGAAAACAGCCAAAGGCAAAAAAGTGTTCGTCGAGTTTGAAGGAGTCAGGCAAGGAGCTGATTTCTATCTGAACGGGAAACATATCGGACTACATGAGAATGGAGTTATGGCAGTAGGATTCGACTTGACACCTTATTTGAATTTCGACAATGAGAACGTTATCGCTGTCAGAACCGATAATAGCTGGCGGTATAAAGAAAGGTCGTCGGGCAGCAGATTTCAATGGAATGATAGAAATTTCAATGCCAATTACGGCGGAATCCCTAAGAATGTGTGGTTACATATTACAGACAAACTTTATCAGACGCTTCCTTTATACAGCAATTTGCAAACTACTGGTATATATATCTACGCAACGGACGTTCACGTAAAAAACCGCACCGCAACCATCAATGCCGAATCTCAAGTACGCAATGAACGCAGCGAATCTGTAAATGTGAACTATGAAGTTAGCGTATATGATTATGACGGAAAACTAATCAATACCTTCAAAGGAAAACCGGCACTGGCACAACCGCAGGAAACGATTACGGTAAAAGCTGCCAATCAACTGAAAAACCTGCATTTTTGGAGTTGGGGATACGGTTATCTCTACAATGTCAAAACGAGATTGATTGTCAACAATGAAGTTGTCGATGAAGTAACCACTCGTACGGGATTTAGAAAAACCCGTTTTGCCGAAGGTAAAATATGGCTGAACGACCGAGTGTTGCAGATGAAAGGTTATGCCCAGCGTTCGAGCAATGAATGGCCAGGAGTGGGAATGTCCGTACCACCTTGGATGAGTGACTTCTCCAACAAGCTAATGATTGAGCATAACGCTAATTTCTACCGTTGGATGCACGTCACTCCATGGAAACAGGATGTAGAATCGTGCGACCGCACAGGAGTGATACAAGTAATGCCTGCCGGAGATGCGGAAAGAGATGTAGAAGGACGTCGCTGGGAACAACGCAAAGAACTGATGAGGGATGCAATTATCTATTTCAGAAATAATCCGAGTATTATGTTTTATGAATCAGGTAACGAGTCTATCAGTCGTGAGCATATGCTTGAAATGATAGCAATACGCAATCAGTACGACCCTTATGGAGGCAGAGCGATAGGTTCACGCGAGATGCTGGATATCCGTGAAGCCGAGTATGGGGGAGAAATGCTTTATATCAATAAAAGTAAACACCATCCGATGTTCGCAACGGAATATTGCCGCGATGAGGGTTTGCGCAAATACTGGGATGCATACAGCTATCCTTTCCACAAAGAGGGAGAAGGGCCTTTGCACAAAGGAAAGGATGCCAGTGCATACAATCATAATCAGGATATGTTGACTGTAGAATTTATCCGGAGATGGTATGATTATTGGAGAGAGCGTCCGGGCACAGGTAAAAGAGTCAATTCGGGTGGAGCGAAAATCGTTTTCTCTGATACACAGACCTATGGTCGTGGTGCCGAAAATTATCGCAGAAGCGGGGTAGTCGATCCTTTAAGAATTCCTAAGGATGGTTTTTATGCCCATCAAGTAATGTGGGACGGTTGGGTAGATATAGAAAAAGACCACACTTACATCATCGGACACTGGAATTATGCTCCTGATATTGTAAAACCCATCTATGTCGTTTCATCAGGAGATAAAGTTGAACTATTTGTGAATGGCAAATCCAAAGGCTTCGGGAAGCAGGAGTATCGTTTCCTGTTCACTTTCGATGCTATCCAATGGGAAAAAGGAATGATTGAGGCCGTCAGTTATGATAAGAATAATAAGGAAGTCAGCCGCTATTCTATCAAAACTGTCGGGGAACCGAAACGAATTAAATTGACCCCAATGCACAGTCCTAAAGGATTGTATGCGGATGGTGCCGATATAGCATTGATACAAGTTGAAGTAGTAGACGAAAATGGAAACAGATGTCCGTTAGCCAATGACATGATTAAATTCAATTTGCAGGGAGCTGCCGAATGGAGGGGCGGTATTGCACAGGCATCGGACAACTACGTGTTAGCTAAAGAGCTTCCAGTTGAATGTGGCATAACAAGAGTGATGCTACGCTCAACTGACGAGGCCGGAAAAATCACATTAAAGGCTGAAGCGAAAGGACTGGGCTCAGATGCAGTTTCACTCACTTCAGTTCCTGTAAAGGTAGACAACGGGCTAAGTACATTCTTCCCTGGAGATAAATTACCGTCTATTTTTGACCGTGGAGAGACACCGCTCACACCATCTTATAAAGATTCCAAGATTGAGGTAGGAATTAAATCGGCCTTAGCCGGTATCAACAGCGAAGAAGCTGTCAAGAGCTATGACGACAATGAACTTAGTGAGTGGAAAAACGATGGCAAGCTAAATACGGCATGGATTACTTATCAACTGGAAAGGGTAGCCGAAATTGATGATATCTGTGTCAAACTCACCGGTTGGAGAATGCGTTCCTACCCGTTGGAAGTGTTTGCCAACGATGAGCTTATCTGGAGTGGCAATACAGAAAAGAGTCTGGGATACGTTCATCTACCGGTGAAACCTGTCAAAACCGATAAAATTACTATCAGATTAAAAGGTGCGACACAAGATTCGGATGCATTCGGACAAATTGTTGAAGTCGCCGCACCAACAGCTGGTGAACTCGACCTCTACAAATCCAAAGGCGGAAGTAAGACTAAAAATGAATTAAGAATCATCGAGATTGAGTTTTTGGAAGCTCTGAATAAATAAATATAAATTCCTCTGTTCTCTCTGTCCTTTTTATAGGTGGAAAACAGGGGAATGTTTTATTTCGTAGGAAAAGAGTCTACTAGGCAAACAGCCCTGATATTGGAGGACACATTGATAAAGTCTGGATAAATAAAACCCCGAACCTGTGAAAGTCCGGGGTTCTTATTTTTAAGTATATTCCAATCACCTCTGACGTACACCATATATTTTTATCTGATCTATGACAACTCCTTTGTCCAATGCCGTTATGGTAAGACTCAAATTCTTATTATCGGATACCTTATGTACGGTTTCACGAATAGCCTGATTTGTCAGGACATTCTGTTTCCATTCCTCACTCCGTCCTACAGTACGGTAATCCACCACTTTTGCAGGTTCGCCGTTCAAAGCAATAGAATAACGAAGTTTAAAGCCTTCCACCGGATGATTAGGAGCCAATGCCACTACTATCCGAATAGAATCCGGCGTATCCTTACTTGTTTTCAAATTATAAGTCACCGAACTCCCTTTCGCCAAGCTAACCGCTCCCCTTTGGTATCCCAAACCATGCATTAACGGCTGTTCTCCTTTATACCTTTTATAGTCCTTACCATTAAAAATTAAAAGCGGATTTTCCGGTTCCAGCATAGGTGTTTCAGCTTTCACACGAGGAATCCTGCCGAACACAGCTAGTTTACGGGGCTGATAGTTCATTATCTTTTTCCATTTGCCATTGTTGAGTGCGTTGTATGTATTCGTCAATGAAACAATTGCATCATAAGCCGTATCACTACGTTCCCAGCCGGTTAATCCATGGCGTGCCAACTGACCATAAAGATGCTTTCTATTCATCTCTGCCGCCGCACGTACCGGATATTCGACTAATTGGAACCAAGTCGGCAATTTCTCTACCGGTATATTGCGAGACAACTGCACTACCTTATCCGATATTTTCGTATATTCTTCGATTCTTTGATTGATTTCCGCTTCACTCCAAGGCAAATCCGACACATTTTTGTAAACCGGATCTTTCTCTTCCGTGCGGGTATTCCCCATAAATTCGGGTTTGCGGATATAAGCCAAACGATAATATTCATTCATCACAGGAAGCAATTCCTTCGCATTCTGTTCACCAAATTCACGGCTCAACCATGATAACAAATGTCTTTCCAGACCTTTCTCACTATTTTCAATACCATCTATCTTCCATGCCATATCTAGAAATAACTCCATCAAATATTCTCCTGGCTTTATATCCCCAACGTTGAGTATCCACATATTTTTGGCTCCTTTGTCGTAAGCCTGTTTCATCTGAGTATAAAGTTGCGCCGGATGATTCGTTGCCAGCCAGAGATAATCATGCGGACGTCCCCAATAAGACACATGATAATAAACGCCGTTTCCACCTTTACGGGCACGTTCCCCAGCATCCGGAAAATGGCGTATATAACCATAGTTATCATCACACCATAAAAGCGACACGTCCTCAGGAATTTCAAGTCCTCTATGATAAACATCCAATACTTCCTTATAAGGTATAAAAACCTGAGATACTTTTTCAACATCCGGATTTACATATCTAGCTATCATTTCACGCTGGTCTTTCAGCACGTTTGTCAAAGCCACTTTCTGCTCCTGTATAGTCTTGGCACCCAACATGCGGCTATCATGCACGCCACGTATCCCCAACGTATAGATATTATCCGAACCTGCCAGTTCCTTCACACGTTCCTCCCAGAACTTCAGCACATTTTTACGGTTGTTAACATAATCATATGTGCCGTTCTCGGACGTATTCCATTCCGCATTGGTATTACGCACCATTGGTTCACAATGAGAAGTCCCTACAAAAATACCATACTTGTCCGCTACTTCCTTATTTCCCGGAATGAGATAAAAAGCCACCGAACATTTATGCATAGCCGGCCAAAAAGTATTTGCACGAAGACGCAGTAGCAACTCAAAGACACGGGCATGAGTTTTCGGACCGATTTCTCCTTTACGTTCCGACGGTTCGTAGTTCTGACAACTCCAAGGCATCAATCCCCAGTCTTCATCGTTGATAAAAATGCCACGGTGTGTAACCGAAGGGTATTCCATTTTGCTAAAGCCTTCATTTAGAGTAATTATATTCTTTTTTCCGACGAAAGAATCGGCCCACCATTCCCAAGGGGAAACGCCAATCAGGCGTGATAATTCCAAGATACCATAAGCAGTTCCGCGTTTATCACTTCCTAAAATATAAAGTTGGTTTCCTTTTACTTTTAATACGAAACCTTCTTTATGGAGCCGTAATTCACTCACGACTTCATCACCTAACCTTTTCTCCGCCAAACTGTTATTTCCTATCGTCCCGATAAGAACTGAAGCATTCTTATCGAGACTCATTATATTTCGTCCGAAGACTTTTTTATAATCCCCTCGAAACATATCCAATGCTGTATGTACCACTTCGGACTCATTATTGGGTATGGAAACCATCAAGTCCGTCTTATTGCTGAAAACAACATCAGCCCAAAGATTTAATGGGAGAAATACTCCCATTATCATCATAACTAATTTTCTCATTCCAGATCCTATTTTGTTTTATCTGATTTTATAGTGATAGCATCGCCTTCCAATCCTTCAGATGACACACTAACTTTAATTTTTCCTTTTTCGTAACCAGAACGCACAATAACCATCGCACGCCCTTTGAACAGTTTCGGTGTCATTGAACGAAAACTATACATATCATTGGGAGATGCTGTACCGGATGCCGCAATTATTCCGGAATTACCCTCTGACATAATCTGTATTTTACGCTCTGAATCACAAACTACATTTCCATTCTTATCCACTAATTCTATCAGTATAAAAGAAAGATCCTGACCGTTCCGTAATAAGGTTGTTTTATCGGCAACCATCCGCAGTGCAACCGGTTTACCAACAGTCTTTAACAATACCGATTTCCCCTCTTCCATTCCGTCCCAATTAATCGCTTTCAATGTTCCTGCCTGATAAGGTACCTTGAAAGATGCTTTATACTTCTCGTTAACATCCGCCTCTCCTATCAGGGTATTATTCAAATAAAGCCTTACTTTCGGAGCACGTGTGTAAACATTCACTTTCAATTCCTTATCTTCCATACCTGGAAAAGTCCAGGATAGAACTTCTTCCGGCCATCCCCAAAAACTTACTTTGCGTATTTTGCCTGCCGCAACCGGTACTTCAACAGCCATACTTATTTCCCGCTGACGCCATAACACATCCCGGTAATAAGACTGTGGTTTCTTCACTCCAAGCAAATCCATGTCGCCACACCAACCGTTAAACCAAGGCCATCCCATAAACTGGTGTACATTTTCTTTCGGAGCTATCTCCAATGAATTACCAATGCCCGACTCACCCAAATAGTCCATAGCTGTCCAAACAAAGTCACCTATAACAAACGGATACTTTTCTACCGCATCCCAATTACCTGCCGCCTCGGAAGCCACGCTTTCGCTACCAAACATTATCTGTTGCGGATACTTTTCATGTTTTTTCCCGTAGAATCTCCACATATAATTATAACCCGTTACATCCAAGTGTCTGACTGCTTTCTCTAACGAAAGCATATTCTTCCGTCCTTTATCCCAATACTTGTTCACGCCTGCCGTAACCGGACGAGTATCATCATACTTACGGATTTCATTTTTCAGACGGGCAGCCGTTGCACATCCATCATCGTTGATGCGTTCGCGAATTTCATTGCCTATGCTCCACATGATCACTGAAGGATGATTACGATCTCTCAATACCAATGCCCGGATATCTTTTGCACTCCATTCGTCAAAGTAAAGATGATAATCCTGTGAATTCTTTGCTTTACGCCATTGGTCGAAAGCCTCATCGACAACCAACATACCCAGCCTGTCGCAAGCATTCATAAAACTCTCGGACATCGGGTTATGAGAAACCCGCACTGCATTAAAACCATTTTGCTTCAATAGTTCAATCTTTCTTTCTTCGGCACGGTCATAAGCTGCCGCTCCCAACAATCCGTTATCATGGTGTACACAACCACCTCGTAGCTTCATCTTCACACCGTTGAGTTGAAAACCATTCTCTACCGAGAAATGAATCGTGCGTATTCCAAAAGGTAACGCATATTCATCTTCTTTCTTTTTATTATTCCATAAACTAATTCTAGCCGTATATAAACAGGGAGTATCCACTGACCAGGCTTCCGGATCTTTCACTTTTATCGAGACAGGAAGTTCTAACGTATCACCGATTGAAATATTTACTTCTCGTTCCGTCACCGTTAGCATTTTACCTTTCGGAGAAAGTATCTCGACTTTTACTTTATAATCCGTTTCTTTCCCGCTACTGTTGATAATCCTCGTATTCAGCGAAAGTTCCGCCACACTTTCCGTCAAGGAAGTTGTACGAATAAACGTACCCCAATCTTCGATAAATGAACGGGAAGTACGAATAAGCCATACATGCCTGTAAATACCCGAACCGGTATACCAGCGAGAGTTCTTGCCCTCATTCAGCACTTTGACGGCAACCACATTCGGCTGACCGGCAGGATTGCAGTAATCCGTAATATCAAACCGAAAAGAGGTATATCCATATACATTGCGACAAGCCTTCCTACCATTTATCCAGACCTCCGATTGATTGTATATTCCCTCAAAATAAAGTTCATGACGCTTGTCAGCATCCTCGGGTGAAATAACGAAAGTTTTACGATACCACCCCTCGCCCCCAACGGTTTGTCCAGTGGCAAAACCACCTATACTCTTCCGGCTGAAAGGCCCCACTACCTGATCCGGCTCCTGCTCGGGTAACGGTTCTACACTCCAATCATGTGGTAAATCCAATTTACGCCATGAGGTATCTTCGTAAGAAAATGCTTCCGCTCCGGCAACAGTTCCCCGAAAAAAACGCCATTCTTTGTCGAACAGCGTTTTTCTATCGGATACGTTTGCCTGCAAACCGGATGTTCCCCCCAGCAATAACAGAAACAGAAAAAAACGTATTATTCTCATGCTATTTATTGTGCTGTGATACCTGCCCAGTTATTAGTCCAACGGAAGTTACCAATATTACCTATATAATTAGCGCGATTGCGGAACGTAATACCACGGATAGCATGTTTAAGCTGTGTACCTTCTGTTCCTTCCACTACTACATCCGCTTTCTCCGGTTCTCCGATCCCCAGTTCCGGATTAACAAAAAGCGACACTTTTTGATTAGAATAGTCTAGTTTCAATACCAACAAATGCGTCTTGCCATATTCGTAAGTCATTTCAGTATTAGCGCGCAGTTTCAATAAACTGACTCCGAACCGGATTCTGTCGCTACCTTCACGAGCCACATAAATATTGGCACGATTACTTCCACCTTTGAAAGAAGGGCTTACGCCAATGAAATCCGCCATGCCGCCAAGACCTAACTTAGAGAAGTTTACCAAGCAGGCCAGATAAAGGGTTCCCCGACCATTTTTCTTGCCATCAGTCAACGAATATACACTGAAACGTGCGCCTTTTTCAAAACCACCAAAGTTTATTGACGGTCCTTTTTCATGATATCCGTCATATACCAGTTCCTTGCCGATAGTAGGACTCGGAGCACCATTCGGCTTGGCAGAGAAAGCGCCACACCACATATTTTGCTGAATAGGGTCTTCTTTCGAATAAACTGATTTTTCCAGTTTATCACCTTCTTTATAGCCGTTCAACATATCTCTTGTCACATTCTGAGCGTAAGCTGCCAAAGTAAAAACAGTCATTGCGCCTATCAATACAATCTTCTTCATAATGTTATTCTTTTATTTGTTATCTATAATTGTTTATTATTAGTTTCCGTCCGGTTTGACCACTTCACTAAATGGAGAAAGATTCCACTTAAAGTCTTCAAACTTATCCGGCTTGGCAGGGTCAAATCCCTTATAGTCGGCACGCAGATTCTTTATAATAGGAAGTTCCGCTTTCTTCATCCCTTCAATCACACACTTTGCCACTTCGTAAGCACCGAAAGGATTAAAATGAGTATTATCTTTCAGTTCCCGATTCTGTCCCGGATAAGTACGTGCCGGATAATGTACGTACAGATGTTTGGATTCTTCCTGCCCCATTGCTTCACACAGCACCTTCGTCATATCTTGTAAGTCAATGACAGGAATTCCTTCACGAGCGGCAATTTCACGGATAGCAGCAGGATAATCCTCGTGGGTATCTTTTATCTTACCGTCCTTATCATATTGGCGGCGGCGAGTCGGCGTAACCAGTACAGGATATCCACCTCTCATACGTGTTTCATCAATGAACTGTTTGATGTAATAGGCAAAGGAATAATAAGCACCTTTACCCGGTCCTTTCTGTTTTTGGTCATTGTGCCCGAATTCCACCAACAAGTAATCACCTTTTTTCATTTGAGAGAGTACTTTTTCCAACCGGAAACCGTATATAAAGGAATTGGCAGAAAGACCTGATTCCGCATGATTGGCTATACAAACCTTCTCGTCGAAGAAACGGGTAATCATTTGTCCCCAACTTGCCCACGGTTCACGGTCGTTGTCTACAACGGTAGAATTACCGCAAAGGAATACAGTAGGTACATCATCCACTTTCTCGATAACGAGCGAGTTGATACGAGGAGCATCACCATTGAATTCAAAAGTCAACTTGTCATCCCAATTAGGTTTCCCTTTTTCGCGAGCTTTGATTTTGACTTTTTTGTTACCTTTAATGACCGTATTACGCTTGTTTATAGTAAATGTTTCTGTTCTTAGTTCTCCTTTCCTAGTGTCCAGGTTCTCGATAAAAAGACGACGGGACTCTCCACGAACGGTAGTACTCCCAGCAGAATTCTTACTGCCAATAGCGACTGTCACTTTATAATTCCCATCCGGTACATTTACCGAAAAGAAAAAGGGTTTGTTACTTTTACCATCCCAAGCCGGTTGTTGAAAGTCATAACCGTAACCCAAGGCATTGTTAAATAATGATTCAGGAGTTATTTTGATAAAACCTTCCGGTGTTTCCTTATTTGAAGAAAAATCAAATTTGAAGGTTTGAGCTTTGGTAAGCACAAGGCTTACCACAAGCAGGAATGTACTAACGAATATTCTTTTCATTACTATTTAAAATTTAAAATGCAAGAGAAAGACGTAGCAATGTTTTATTATTACCATTGATATAAAGAGTTTGAGCCAGGTCAGTTTTATAGCCAAACATTGCAGAAGTACTACGTATAGAACTTGACGCATATCCATATTCTGTAATACCCGACCAGACTGATTCTCCTTCCACTGCAGACAAAGCCGTGTCAAGTAGTGTTTTCTGTTCATTCAATATATTAAATTCTCCATGTGAAGGCAAATACCAACCAGTTGCGATAACAGGTGCTGCAGGAGTATACTCAGCACATACCTTCCGCATATTAGCGAACAATTCTATGCCGGTATTTATCTCATATTTCTCATACAGTTTTGCATTATTATAACCTAAGATACGTTCTTTCGCAATTGTTGCACCTGTAGAATAAGACGTATAAACATAACCGGAATATCCTTGAAGAGAACTAATTATATCATTTGTCAAAAGAGAATTCCAGGCCCCAAAAGCATTTCCATCATTTGCCTTTTTTAAAGCATAAACTAATCCGTGAACACAATCAGGGCGTTCACGCAGCAATACATCTTGTTCGGGATTATAGCTACCCGGATATAATGCAGACAGTTGCGGATTACCTACATAGTAAACAACACCTATTACGTTTGCTTTATCGTTGTCCTGCAAAGAAGATAATTTAATTAATGAACCATCTTTACAATAGTAATCACCTACTGATAATTCATGTTCTATTGGTGTCGGTTGATTAGCCTTGTCTACTGTATACAAAGCGTATTTTCCACCTGCAATAGTTTTATCATTGATAGAATAAGTTTTTACTCCATCATTAAATGTCCCACTAACAGTACATTGTTCCGGTTTCACCAAAATACGATAATTATCACCATCAGAATAAGGGATCACAGCCTTAGCTTCTTTACTACCATACTGCACTGCAAATGTAGGGTTTATCACAGGAATTGTGTATTTCTTCTGTTCATCAGTAAATTCACTATTAGTAAAGTGGTAAATCTTTGCAGGAGGCAAATTTATAACTACCATTCCCAAAACATGGGTCATAGAAAAGCTGAGAGTATAATCATTCCCCGTCTTATTCTTTACAGGTGTACTCGTACCGGTCATTAAATCGTACTTCGTATAGTTCTCTCCACTCAAGTCAATCGAATTTCCGTCACCGATAGTCCATGCAGAAATCACGCCATCAAAAGGAGAACTCTGATTTGCTTCAAATCCTGTAAGAGTTTCCTGATAAGGATAGTAAGCATAAAAAGTCGCACCTGCCAAATCTTTCGTATATTCCAACGATGTAATACTTTGGTCTGCATCAAGGCTCCATCCACTTGCCCCATTATAAACAAGACGGATGTTACTAATGTCTGCTACGACAGCACCGTCCTTTATTGCATAAATACCAATCTTATCCCCGTCAGAGAAAGTGGTACGATATTGAGCATCTGTGACCGCCCTTGTTTCAGCGTCCCCTTGCACACCGACATCGGCTACCATTATACGGATGCTACCTTTCTTCACATCCTGTTGTTCCATTATTTCATCATTCTGAGAGCATGAAGCAATCAACAGACTGCACACCGCTACTACTGTACAAAACAAATTATTCCGTTTCATATCTTTCATTTTTAATTTCATGGTTATGATTTATATTTTCTTTTAAATAGAAAAGTCTTGGGATGTAACATCACCACCTTCGCCCTCTTGCGGCTGCCATGGATTCACATTTCCTCCCGGTTGTAATTCGGAAGGGTCTAACCCCGGAGTGATGTCTTGGCTATTTTCTTCATCTTTTTCCCATGGATTAATGCCACTTGAAGTTACCGTTATTACCGGTGCCTGATTATCGCCGCTTAGTGTTATCGTATAAACAACATATTTAGTTCCTGTCAGCGTCAATGTCTCAATAGTTGTAGAATAGAAAACACCGTTATCTTCAACCTCCAGTATTACATTTGCAACTCTTTGGGGGAACAGAATGGCTGATGCACTCAGTTCCGTATCAGCCGACAGACTTAATGGAACAGACGCCACATCTTCTTTTACTTTCACTTCCCCTGTTGCCGGATTAAAAGTTCCGGTTAAATTCAAGCCCCGTAAAGTGAATTGAATATTCTCACTTCCTGCATTAATGCCTGCTGCTCTTTTAAAAACAAAGTCCAACCGGCTCATTTGATGATTAAATGCAAATGCGGCAGAAGGATTCATACCGGTTACTGTTGCCGTAGCAAACAAAAAATCTATTTTAGGTTGCTCTGAAGTTATTTGCATGTCAGTCCCTGTAGTATATTCAGCAGGCTCTCCCAAAATACCCGCCCCCCCGGAATAGGGATAGTAGGCATTCAATGTCAGACTAGTTTCGGTTGAAGCCTTAAAATAGATAGCATTACCGACAGGAGTAAACGGATTCCCTTCTCCATTATACTGATAACAAATGTTAGTAGTAGTTTCATCCACAAATGAAGCAACCGTTACACCAATTTTATCATCCTCTCCCCATGTAGTACCGGATGCACGTGTACCCGTTCCATTAATTGTTCCCCATATCTCCATCTCTTTACCGGGAGCGGTTCCCGGGGCACTGTACTCATCATTACCGCATCCTGATAATAGTAACAGGGACATAGCGGTCATCCAATAAATGTTTTTCATAAATGCTGTTTTTAAATTAATAATAAACTCTCGGTCATACATACGGTCGCAAAAACCGTTCGTTTTCTATGGCAAAGATAAGCGCCCGTACATTCAACGTCCATAAAGTTTATCCACTTTGCATGGAATTTTATCCACCCTGCGATATATATATATTTTCACATGCCTTTTTGTACATTTATACATACCCAAATAAACTACGATTATAGGAGAACCCTTAAAAAAGATCCTAACAAAGAAGAGTTACAGTTATCTAGAAAGATATAATGAAGTTTCTTGTTTCTCGCCGGGGAACTAAAAGTTTCTATAGAGGAAACGAAACTTAGTCCGCCATCTTATTTTTCTGATAAGCGGAAGGAGAAACTCCAAATTGCGCCTTAAAACATTTACTGAAATAGAAAGGGTCATTTATACCTACCATATAGGCAACCTCAGAAACATTCTTATCGGTAGTTATTAATAATTCAGCAGCCTTTTTCATTCGCATAACCCGCATATATTCCTTCGGGGCATATCCCGTAACGCCCTTTACTTTCCGGTAGAAAATAGTACGTCCCAGAGCCATCATTGAAGCAAAATCATCGACAGAGAAATCTGGATTCTCCATTTGTTCTTCCACAATACGAGTCAACTTTTCCGTAAACTCTTTGTCCTTGTCTGTAGCGCAAATAACCGGACGTACCATAGAAAGGTCGTTGGAGAACTTTTCACGCAATTTATCCCGTTGCTCAATCAATTTGAAAATACGGGCTAATAACAACTTAGTACTGAACGGTTTCGTAATATAGGCATCTGCCCCACTCTCTACACCTTCTAAGTGACTTTCCGGGGCATTCAAAGCTGTAAGTAAAATGACAGGAATATGACTAGTTGTAAAGTCACTCTTCAATTTCTGAGTCACCTCAAAACCAGAAAGTCCAGGCATCAGGACATCACAAACTATCAAATCGGCATCATAAGAATAAGCACGTTCCAATCCGGCTTTTCCATCAGCTTCTGCCACAACTTCAAAGTAAGCTGAAAGTTCATCTTTCAAGAACTCGCGCACATCCGTGTCATCCTCAATAATCAAAAGTTTACGCCTGTTTAAGGGTGCAATAGGTGGTGTATCTTCCTGCCCTTCTTCACGTTCTTCATCGGTTTGCACACTCTCCACCTCTTCCGCCTCCAATACCGACAAATGCTTTTGCATCAGTTCCTCTTCTCGCAATAATACATTATTGGGAATGAGGTAGTCTTTTTCTTCATAAACCGATGAATTGGTAGAAAGTCTCACTGTAAAAATTGAACCACCATCCGGATTTTCATTATAAGTAATAGTTCCTTTATGAACACTCACCAACTCATGAGTCAGATGAAGCCCTACCCCTACGCTACTACTAGAGAAATTACTCTGCATGAAACGTTTGAAGAGCTGTGCACGCTTTTCCTTGGGAATACCGACTCCGGTATCAGTAACTCTGACAACTAATTGGCGGTTAGCCTCGTCCACCCAAATCGTAAAATCAACCTTACCACCAGAAGGAGTGTATTTGAATGCATTAGATAATAAATTATAAGCAACTTTATCCAAGTTTCCCTTATCAATAAACATCTTATAAGAAGTGACCGAAGGTATAAACTTGAAATCCATCTTCTTAGATTCAGCAACATCCTTGAAACTCAAGTAAATTTCATATAAAAAAGCGATAACATCCGTCTCCTCCAAAGAAAGAGCCAATTTGTTATTCTGCATCTTTCTAAATTCAAGAAGTTGATTGATTAGCCGTAACATGCGTTGAGTACTTTTATCCATCATCTTCACTGAGGATAATATCTCCTTAGGCATCTTACCCGCACGATGCATCTTTTCCAAAGCAGCCTGTATCAATGTCAGCGGAGTACGAAACTCGTGCGATATATTGGTAAAGAAGACTAGCTTGTATTCCGTAAGTTGCTCCTCTACTTTTACTTTATTACGCAATTCATTCATGTTGCGAATAATACGATAAGTTATATACAAGGCAACCATCGTCAACAACATATAAATAAGAAATGCCCAGGTCGTTTTCCAAAAGGGTGGAGTTATGATAATCTTCAATGTCGCCTCTTCGTCTCCCCACAACCCGGCAGCATTGCAGGCTTTTACATGAAGGCAGTAAGTTCCCGGATCCAAATTCTTGTACGCTGCAAAATTTAAGGTAGAAGGCGCACTCCAGTCCTTATCATAACCCTCGAGCATATAACTAAATTTGGGTGATAAGAAAGAAGAGTAATCTAATGTGGAAAAATCAATGACAAATGAATTCTGAAAATAACGCAAGCTGATATCTTTCACATAAGCCAAAGACAAAAACAAAGGGGAATCCGAATCGGTCGGGCTTACGGATATTCCGTTCAATTTCAAGTCGGTAAATGTTACGGAAGAAACATGCTGGGCACTACCTACCTTTTTAGGATTAATGATAGTCAACCCTTTGTTGGAACCAAAAACAAGTCTGCCATCCGGCAATTTGGCCGCACAATTCTCACTATACACATTGCTCAACATATCACCAAAAAAGAATAGATTTTCAAAAGTTTTCTGTTCCGGATTGAAACAGGATATTCCGTATTCTGTTGAAATCCAGATTAAACCTTTATCGTCTTCTACAAAAGCCTGCACCATCCCATTCACCAAACCATCCTCTACTCCATAATGGGTGAAAGAAATTTTATCATATTCATTTGTCGGATTACAAACACAGAAACCGGCACCAGTCTCTGCTATCCATATGTTTTGCTTGCTATCCTGAGTAATGCTACGTATCTCATTACTTTGCAAACTTTTATTATCCAAATTATAATGGTAATAAGCATCTGGGTTCCGTATTAATTCCTCTGGTTTGAAAATAAGTATCCCATCGCTAGTTCCTACCCAAATATAGCCATTACCATCTTCACATAACGCACGCACCCTGCGTTTACCATAATTTTCATTGAAAAAATGACGGAAGATATAACCACCCTTTTTATCCGGTATCGCCAAATCAAGACCACCCCCAAAAGTTCCTATCCACATTCTGTCCTTAGCATCTTTCAGTATGCAGAAAATATCATTCTGGGCTATTGAAGTCTGTTCATTTTTATCATGTATATATCTCTCTTCTCCAATATACAAGCCACTACCACGACTACCTAACCATGCAACGCCAACAGTATCCTCACAAATTGAAAATATATTGGAAGTATATTTATATACTCCCTTTTGTTTGGACAAACCGGAATCATAAACAAAAACCTCTCCATTGCGGGTACCAAGACAAATATCCCCGTTCTTCATAGAAGTAACCATCCGAATTGTATTTGAATGAATATCATCCGGATGTGACGCCTCCGGTTTTAAATGGAGTGCGCCTTCATTTAGAACCTTTAAATGAGAAACTCCGGTATGTTCGGCACCTACCCACAAACTTCCCGAACGGTCTTCCATCACGAACAAGAGAAAATTAGAAGTAATCAAGTCCGAATTGTTGGAATCTGCCGTAAAATGTTGAAGTTGTCCAGTACGAGAATCATATGCAAAAAGCCCATTACCATAAGTAGCTATCCATATTATACCTCTGGAATCGTGTACAATAGAATAACGTTCCATGTCAATGAAACCGACTTTTTCACGCGGCATCAGTTGAAGAACTTTCACTTCTCCTGTCTGTGCGTTAGCATAGTGCAATTCACCAGTCTGATTGTGTATCCAATAATTATTGTGATTGTCTTTTATTACTTCACCGGATGATATATCCAAATCGGATGAAGCCTGTTTAAACTCATAGGTCACAGGATCAAAACTATACCCGCCATCAGAAGTGAATATTATCCACTTTCCGTTTAAAGGTAATTCGCCCGGCAAATCATATCCAGACTGCACATTCGGTATTCGTATAATTTCTTCCAATCGTTTCTTTCCCGTTGACTTATAGATAGAACCGGTTGAGGATATAAAAAAGGTCTTTTCACCAAAAGATTGTGCCCATTGAAAAGAAGGCGTAGATTCTATATATTCCAACTTTTCATCTTGAAAATAATAAATTCCTTTATTAGTACTAATCCAAATGATACCACTGCTGTCCTGAAAAACAAAACGCACACGTTGGGATTGCAGATAAGCATCAGATGAGAACTTTCCGTCTTTGTATATAATTCTACGACATCCTTGTTCTCCCCAAAGCCACACGGTTCCTGAATAAATCGCAATATATCTATAATGATTCAAGTGTTCACCACAACCTGTAAAGTCTACAAAACAATCTTTCTTCAAATCATAGCAACTAAACAAATCTCCCGCAGTAGCAATCCACAAAAAGCCATTTTCATCTTCCAACAAAGTCCTTCCCCTTCTGTCAGCCAGCGAAAGCGGCCTGTCATTTCTAGGACGAAAAGAAACAAAAGAATTACCATCATAGCGATTCAAGCCATTTAAGGTGCTCATCCAAATAAAACCTTTATTATCTTGGCAAATATAACGGACGGAATTATTGGACAACCCGTCAAAGGTTGTCAGAAACTGAGCCCGTACTTCTATTGAAGCATTAACTGAAATATTAATCGCACTGAGAACAAATACCAATAAGCAGCAAAACAGACCTTTCATAGTATTCATAAGCCTTTTGAAACTAATTTGTCACAAAGATAATGCATTTATGTATTAATCAATAAATGTTATTTCGAAAATATTCTTTTTCGTTCGAGTTAGCATCATCACTGAACGCTTGAAGGTTAGTGTATAAAGGCAGTGTCTAATATACTTTGTCCGTTATATGCAAAAAATATTAAAAAACTTATACCTCGTATATTCTATTAATTATTTATATGCTTCATTTTGTTGATATAATCCTTCTCTGACCTGCATTTGTTTATCAGGAATCGGATAGAGATACATACCTTCGATAATATTAGTCGCAGCCGTTACTCCTTCCACACCTTCCTGCTTATAACAATCTCGCATAATCGTTATGAAATTTCCGGAACGTACAATATCATGCCAGCGGACACCTTCGCCTGCAAGTTCCCTACGACGTTCTTCGTCTACACATTGTGAGAATACGGCAGATGCTTTCTGTGCATCAGTCAATTCCTTCAAACCCGCACGCATACGAATCTTATTCACCATTTCTATTCCCATCGGAGTGGGTCCCACAATATCAGCATACATCAGCATCACATCTTCCAGGCGAATAACGGGGAAATTAATCGGAAAATACGTACGGTCTATTAGTTGACCATCAATATTACTATAGCCCAATGTGTCCCGTTTTACAATATTCTCAAAGAACTTTTCAAAATAAGTTTCACCATTACGGATTGTATGGAGAGTGCGTATATCAGTTTTCTCCTGTTGGTACAGACGTTGCAGGCTTTTTGAAGAATAAATCCTGTTTCCTGACATTTTAAGATGGCACAATGATTTATCAACACGAGGCAGTGCGTTGAAAATCATCGGATTCCCATAATCCGATTGCATGATATACTGTATCTCAAATATATGATACTTATTATCATTGTCGCTAATCCAAATCCGCTTCCATTCATCAGCAGTTTTCGCCCAATAAGTACTGAAATTCGCAGCGTCTATCACTTCTTTCAGTAATTGGGCAGCTTCTGCCTCCTTACTCTTATCCCACAAAGGGAAACCTGCCATAGTCCAGTAGACACGCCCTAAAAGAGCCTTGGCAGCAGCTCGCGTAGCACGTCCTGAGTCTTTCCCGGCTTCCTTTCCTTTATAGTCATAAGCTACGTCATTCATGTGTCCGATAGCATACTGCAAATCAGGAATAATGATATCTGCATATACAGCAGCAGTTTCCGACTGAGGAGTAGTCATGGCTTCTTCTACCGTCTGCGTGACAGTTACAACTGGTATGCGTCCGAAAAAACGAACTAAATCAAAATAAGCCAATGCACGCAAAAAGCAGGCTTCCGCCATAAAGGATTCCTTTATACTGAAATCTTCCATCGGTTCCGTGAACTCCATTCCTTCAATCTTCTGCAGAAACATATTGGCACGGGCTATAATCTCATAATAATCCGTCCAAGCGCTGTTCAAAGTAGAAATCTGAGAAATTTGTTTCCTGAAAGCATTAAAAGCCATGTAATTTTGTTCTTGTTCTTCAGGCATTCCTGTCCAAACATTGTCCGAACGTACTTCCGACAGAAGCAAATAATAATTAGAGATAGGTAATAATCCATTATAGACTCCCATCAAAGCTTGTTCCATCTCCTTGGGATTCTTATAAAAGTATTGTATTGTACGTGAGTCGGAAGGTTCTACCGTCAGCCACTTGTCACAGGAAGAAAAGGTAATCCCAATCACGAGTAAGACGCTTATTATGTAATCAGTTAGTTTCATAACTTCTATTTTTTCTGTTTTTTATTAGTTCAAATTATTTTGAAGACATCAGAAGTTCAGGTTAACTCCTAACGTATAAACCCTTGCCATCGGATAAGATCCGTAATCATAGCCGGTTTTCTTACTGCCGTAAGTACTTGCTTCCGGTGAAAAGCCACCATCATATTTATCCCATGTCCAAAGATTTTGAATGGAACAATAAACACGTGCTTTGCGGGCTATCTTACGATTTATGGGAATTGTATACCCAAAAGTAACGTTTCTAATCTTGATAAAATCCGTTTTATACAGCCAACGGGTATCATACAGGTCGGTTGTAGTCGTAGAAAAGAAGCTAGGAGTCTTGCCGTCACCGGGCTCTTCTTCAGAGATCCACATGTTTTTCCATTTAGCAAGCAGGTTACCAGTTCCTGAGTTACCGGTAGGGCGATCGAGGTTACGTCCAAGCATACTATAAAGATATCCACCCAGTTGTCCGGAAATCGAGATGCTCAGATCAAACTTCTTATAATTAAACCGGTTGTTCATACCAAACGTATAATCCGGACGTGCCTTACCTACTAATGTACGATCCGCATCAGTTATGATACCGTCGCCATTCACGTCACGATAGCGGACATCCCCCACTTTCTGCCCCGACATGATAGGATAGTGCAACAAATCTTCTTGAGTACGATAGACACCTACAGCATCATACATATAATAACTTCTTGTAGGTTCACCTACCATAAACACATGTGTATTCGCATTGCTCCACCCGCCAAAAAGAGTTGTATTATTATCTCCCAAACTAAGTACTTTGTTTTTATTAAAGCCTATATTAAAGGAGGTAGCCCACTTTAATATACCCGTCAAGTTTTTCGTTCCTACTTCTATTTCAAAACCTTTGTTTTCGATACTGCCTACATTATCCCACGCCTTATTATTTTTCAATCCCATCGAAGCCGGTACGGAAACTTCATACAACATATCCTTGGTCAACTTACGATACACATCAAGCCCTATCGTAATCCGGTTACGAAAAAGTCCCATGTCTAAACCTAAATTCCAACTATGTGTCTTTTCCCAACCCAAGTCCACATTATCTATGGTCGTAGGAGCATATCCGTTCATAAACTTTCCGCCCTGAGAATAAGCGGCATTACCCATCAGACCGACCGAAGCGTTACTACGGATACTATTATTACCATTCATACCCCAACTGGCACGGACCTTCAAAGAATTCATAACAAAGTCTTTCGGCCAGAAATCTTCATTGGAGATACGATAAGTAGCCCCCACAGAAGGGAAAGTTCCCCAACGGTTATTACGTCCGAACCGAGTAGAGCCATCACGACGCAGACTAGCTGTCACCGCAAAACGATTGTCGTACTCATATTGGAGACGACCAAAAAAAGACATCATCCGCCCGGGAGTACCGATACTGGCACTAGCGAGTGTGATTTCCTCACTACCCATACTAAATCCCAATTGTGAGTTATCCGGAAAATCAGAAGCACGCAATCGAGTATCCGTAGAAGTAGAATGTTCCATAGAATAGCCCAACATGGCAGAAATGCCATGCCCGTTGAACTCTTTACTATAATTAAAAACACCTTGCAACAAATAACTGTGATAACGCCGAATGGTGCGACTAGCTTCCGTTTCATCCCCTTCAGATGTCGCCCCCCAATTACTTGTCACGGAACTAGGACGAAAATAATGGTTGAAATTACTTCTATAATTATAAGAACCCGTAATCTCCAAACGGAGGTCTTTTATAATCTGCGCACGAGCAAATGCCGAAGTTTGCAAACGTAAAGTTTCACCGCTGTTTTTCGTTTCGTTCATACGTGCAACCGGACTGACATTGGAAGCCGCCCAACTATAGGCCGGATAAGGTTCAGCACCGGTATTGGCTCCGGCATCCGCTTCCGCTACCGGACACATGCTTAATGCTGTGATAGAAGTACCGTCACGACCATCCACATTCCCACCTTCACTCCAGGAAACAACAGGAGTTACATTCACCCCCAATGTCAGCCACTTGGATAGTTTAGTCTCCACATTCGTCCGGAAACTAAAGCGTTTGTAAGATGTTTGTATAGCTATCCCTTGTTGGTCAAAGTAACCGATAGATACACGATATTTCGTTTTCTTGGTACTGTTGGCAACCGCAATCGAATAGTTCTGCACAGGAGCCAAACGAAAGAACTCATCTTGCCAGTCAACCATCGCCAGTCCCTCATGACCAGGTTGCGACCAACGGGGATCATTCATATACTCACGTTTAACACTTCCAATAATGCCCAAACGAGTATCCCAATCGTCATTTGCCGTCGCACCTTTATTCGCATAAGCCTTCACATAACGCATATCATTCAGTTTTGAACGGAATTGCATCCACTCTTCCCCACTCATTACATCAATCTTTTGGTCCAATTGCTGTATCCCATAAGAAGCTGCTACCGAAACAGAAACCCTATCTGACTCACCACCGGTTTTCGTTGTAATCAGCACAACCCCATTTGCTCCGCGAGAACCATAAATAGCAGATGAAGAAGCATCCTTCAGAATTTCAATAGAAGCAATGTCATTAGGTGACAATCCACCTAAATCATCCACCGGAATGCCGTCAACAACATAAAGAGGTGTATCATCGGCATTAATCGAAGCCGTACCGCGAATGGTAATAGCCAATTCTTCTCCGGGTGCGCCACTACCTGAAGTAACTTCTACACCAGCGAGCATTCCTTGCAAAGAATTTGCGATATTACCGGTAGCTTGGTCTTCCAAGTCTTCTCCCTTCACACTCGCAATAGCCCCCGTCAAATTTCCTTTCTTGGTTGTTCCATAGCCAATGACTACAACCTCATCCAATGTAACATTATCAATTACCAACCGAATATTGAATATTTCCTTGCCAGGCAGTTTTACTGTTTGTTTCAAATATCCCACATAAGAAACTTCCATTTCTTTTGCGTCTCCGGGAATAGATAGTTGAAACTTACCATCCAATCCTGTCACAGTCATGCTGGAAGTTTCTTTAACTATAATCGTAGCTCCCATAGCAGGCTCACCGGCTTCATCGACAACCGTACCTCTTATGATACGCTTATTCTGCGCTGACACTATCAGTACTTGCATAAAAAGCATCAAGGTTCCAATAGCAAATACAGGAAACTTTCTTAAAATAAGATTCTTAAACGACATGTTTTTCATATTGATATACTATTTATTCTGTTCTTAAGATTTTTAATTCTGGTATGCGACGGCTCATTCCTTTAACAAGTCCGAACCTAAATAATAGCCTGTATGTGTCGGCTGATTATAGCCGATATTCTGATTTAAAGCACTCATTGCATATACATGGTCACTCATCAAACAAGGGAAACGATATTCTGTCGGATACCATGTGCTGAATATACGAAGTTCCGTATTATCTGATGTCGGCTGGATAATCTCTTCACGCCAATCCCCCAGAATATCTCCATAAAAACAAGGATTAGCCTTTGTCCCGTTAATCGTTGTCACATTGTAGCGGTACAAAGTAAAGACACGCCCACCATTCACTTTAGGAGCATCAATAGTGCTTTTATCCAACAATTGGCGATTGAGCGTCCCATTCCACCATATAGCCATATTACAAGAGTTCGGTGCATATCCCAAATCAGATCCATGGGCCGAATGCGCATTTCCTTTGTACCACCACATCTCACATCCCGGACTATCAGGGTCTATATCCGCAACCATACAACGCCCCACATCACCCGGGTTATTGTATTTCCAGATAACCTTCCCCGTATAGGCATCTCTCAATGCTGCACCTACCGCTCCTGACTCAAAACAAGACCACAACTGGAGTCCTTTCCGTGAAGTATCAAATTTACCCAAGTGCAAAGCATCACCATGTCCCAATCCACAGGAATTAAGTCCTTTCCCATCATGGTCTATCGTACAAGAGCCATATACTATTTCGTCTTTTCCGTCATTATCTACATCACCTACACTCAGGCTGTGATATCCTTGTGCCTCATAATCTTTATATCTGCCATTATCAGCAGTAGTATCAAAACGCCAACGCCGCTCTAATCCTTCAGAAGTATAGTCCCATGCTTCCACAACAATCTTCCCATAACAGCCTCGTCCCATGATGATAGAAGTGCGCTCCTTGTCACAGCGTGCAACGGCTATACGGTAACTGCTGGCACGTTTATAATAACTATCTCCCCATTCTTCGCTAGTGCCCCGTGCAATATAATTGGTTCGTGCCAACTCCCTGCCTGTCGTACCTTCCACTACCGAAAGAAATTCCGGACCTCCGGAGATATAATTCGCACCGATTCTCCGATAATCCGTGATCCCGTCACCGTCAATATCTCCTATTTCCCGACCATCACCAAAAATAGTACCTTCAGAAGTACGCAATGCGACTTCACAACGCCCGTCACCATCAAAATCATATACGGCAAATGATCCGCCATTCCCTGTCAGTATATTAGGGCCTAATGCCATCCGCCATAAAAAAGTCCCGTCCAAACGGTAGGCTTCCAGCAACATCGAATGCTCCACATTGTCTATCACGCTTCCCGTTTCATCATCATCAGAAGAAGCCGGATGTACAACTAGACGTTTCAATACAATTTCCAATTTCCCGTCACCGTCCAAATCACCGACACTGGCATCATTAGCGGCATACACCAGACCGGCAGCAATATTAACTGTACTCTGCAATGGAATAGAAACATAAGGCAACCCTTGAGATGCCCGCTGGGCAGTTAAAGTATAGCTATCAAGAGTTGTCTCCCCACCGCTGTAAGTCAGTCGATAAGTATTATCGACCGAGCGGTCTGCATGTATATCTTGAAAATTTGTCGAATGGTTTATCGGTTCCTGATTTAATTTGACCTCTTGCCCGTTCCCGCCTTTTCTATAAATATCAAAGGAAACGTCCGCTTTGTCTGTTGGTAATAAACGCCAACTCACCAATACCCTATTATTATACTCAGGAAAATATGACGCATCTTTCCTACCGTTGATAGAAGCCCACAACATACGGCAGGAAGACACTTTCTCTTGCATTCCGGAGCCGTCCGTTACATCTGGATTCTCAGGAACTCCAGGCGTCCCTTCTTCGGACGTTTCAGGTTCGGGAGACGGGACCTCATTATCCGAACAAGCCCAAAGACAGTATAAAATACCCAAAAGAAATAACGTGTATCTCATAATAATATCAATCAGTTTCTTTTTTACTTAGGCAAAAGTAGGAAACATTGCATATCCGAGCATGTAATCACGTACACAAAGACTGCAAAAAACTGCCATATCTTACCTTTTTACCATAAAATATGCCTATACACAATAACATCCATGAAAATGTACAATACTACATACGTGGAAAAATATCATTCCGCAAATTTGCAGAAAAAGAAATAAAACCATGAAACACTCTTTTCTTTTTATCCTTTACACCCTATTTTTTACGGACACAATCTCCGCAACGGACTGGAATGTTTAGTTTCCTTTAGGGGGGACTACAGCAAGAAAGTACAGAATGCTGCCAGAAATTTCTCAGCAGTAACAAAAATGGCACTCACCGTTCTGAAGAATGATAAGATTACAAAGAGAAGCATGAACCTTAAAAGGCTAAAAGCGGGATGGGATGAAAATTATCTGCAACACTTTTACAGGCAAGCGCATTTTAATGCGTCTGCCCTGTCAGACGTTTTACATACTAAGTACGTATGTTCTTACTAACAGGCACGTAGCCTTTACGTATTACATACGGGCATACGGCACCTAATCTACTATCGGATCTTTCACAATCTTCACTTCTTGACGAATATCCAGATTAAGCATGGGAACTCTGGTATATGGATCGAGAACAATAACATATAGAGCAGCGTAATGAGTACCAAAAGGTACAAGACTATTATAAGCTAAAAGATTCACGACTTCCACTTCCTTCAGCGCATCAGGTTCTATAATATCCTTATCTAACATAGGATCAATATGAAAAAATAATCCTTCTCCCGTTGTACCGTCTTCTTTCACTATCCACGAATTATTACTCGTAGAAAAAGCTGACCTCTTATGCACCTCAAGAAATTCCGGAGTCAATCCCAGACGAAGCGCTATGCTGGATAAATCAAGAGTATAGATTTCAAACATACCATCTCCTTTAACCTGACTTTCCGTAAAAGTAAACCGTTCTCCTGCCGGTAGAATAAATACACTCCGATAGAACTTGATTTCTTCCTGTCTGATTATTACATTTCCATATTTATCCGTCAATTTGATATTCACTTTGACCGGAATGTAATCCTGATATATATTCTCAAAAATATCTTCAGTAGGCGTCACCTGAAACATTAATCCATTACCACCTTCTGTCTCTGTCACTACAAAAGGTAAAGTTGGATCCTCCAATGTAACCTCCATTGTCACTTCCTCCCAATTATAATATGAAGTCATCGGTTCAACAGGCCTTGCATAAACATAAGCCGACGCAAATTCAGCTATCTTATTTTCTTCTTTATCAAGGTGAGTCTCCAAAGTCATATAACTTTGTGAACGAGGCCAGCAGATACGGATGTTATGTTCGGAGAACAGCGGATAGTTCTCTATCTTCATTGAATTGCCGGAAATCATCGAACGCCTTCCCCCAGACAGTTCCAAATAAAGATTGAATGATTCTCCGTAAGGTTTACTAAGATCTAAGTCCGATGCGACTTCAGCAATCCAATCTCCTTCGGTCTCTCCCTTTTCCAGTTTGGTTATTTCATAGTGATAGTCTTTTATTTCAGCGTAACTCTCATCCATAAAAACTCTGTTCGCAAGATTCAAGAATACCCGTTTCACATCCACCGGATAGTCTGCCGGAGTCACTCTAAAACGTACTTCAAAAGATTCACCATTATTAATCGTCGCTTCTTCGCTAAGTAGTGTAAGAGACGCAGGCAATGGAACTCCAGGCGTACCATCGTCACACGATGTTATCACGCAACAACACACAAACAAGGAAATTAAAAAAGTAACTTTCTTCATCATAGTATTAAATTTATATATTCTGTAATTCATATTCAATCAACGATATACTGATAAATTAGTCAGCGACCTTCCCAAAATGGCACAGTCAATGCATACAAATATAAGCCATTAATATTTATTAAGTACTATACATATCTATAAAAATAATCCAATAAAGCTTCCTTCAATGCAGAAACGGTGCAGTACAATCTTCACTCCAGCATAATACAGAAATTCAGATAATAAATTAGATAAGTTACTCATAATGAACAAATAGCTCTCACTTAGCGAGCACCAACTCCCCCTCTCTATCATCACTACCGAACGTGAGAGAATAATGCCCGTCCTTTATCACAGACACTTCCAATTGTTTTAAAACTATGATTTCAGTCTGTTTCCCTTTTTCCACAATTCTCAAAACAGGAGTAGCCTTCTTTCCCGTAGACCAATCTCCTTGCCATAGCAATCTGTATTGTTTACCCTCTGTAAGGTTGGTTATTGCAACAGAACCTGGCTGTACCAGCAAACCCCAACCGTTCGGTTCTTCCAAAAGGATTTTCGTGTCCCACAAGAAATGAGGCGTTTGCTCCGAAGGCATATCAGGATTTATGTCATCCATACCATTATCATTACCGCAAGCAATGAGAAAGAGACAGAAGAGTACTCCCGTAGCTAAAAAGATTCTTGTTATTATGTGATGTTTTCTCATATCAATAATATCTTCAAGGTTATTATTTGTTTACTTTTAACCGGACAATAGTACCGTTGGCAGCCCTCGCTTCCAACATTACAAGTCCCTGATAGGAAGAAAGGTCAACTTTTCTTTCCGTAAACGATACGCGATTGTTGTTCACAAAAAAACTGGTAAACAACTCTGCATCCGGTCCTACCACACTTGCCATATTATCTTCCACTGCGATAGCGGCAGCTTCCAGCCAACCGAATCGATCTTCATCGGGAACAGGAACTTGCCCTCCGGCCTCATATCCCATGCCTTTGCCATAAAGCACGCTGCTTGCCGTTATTTTCAAAAAGCCAATATCCGGCAAAGTTCCGTCCGCCTGACGCGGATTCATCAGTTCCGTATCTTCAAGACTTATAAAGTCGGCAGAAGTCAGTTCATAACTTTCGGGAGCAAAAGAGTTGTTCACAATCTCGCACAGTGTTTCATCCACGTCTATCAAGTGTTTGCCCGCGCTTCGAGGCATATAAGATATGTTATTCTTTATAATATGACCATAACCCGGCACATCAACTTTTTCGGATGCACTTTTCCTGTTCAACATACAGAAATTGGACGGGTTTTGGTAGCCCGTGTTATTATACCAGGCAATCCCTCCCAGATGATGATTGGCATAGAACCCTTTGTTTTTATTCTTATAAGCCAGACAATACTGAACGGTATGCATCGGAATCTCCTTCGGCACCTTTGGATTATCACTCATGCCATAACCTCCTGATTTAAATCCGGTTCCATCTCCGGCCTTATCCCCCTCCTTCGTATATCCATTCAGAAAAGACCAGCAATTATCAATGGTAAAAGCCGCCTTGCAATTAATTAAATCGAAGCCATCGTCGCTATTGTACCAGGCACGACATCCCCGAAACACATTACCCGTATAGGATTCCGAAGTCAGATGGCCTCCGAAGCCGTCCACATTTCCTCCTTTTCCGCTATCGGATACAGAATCATAATTATTGTATGCATCGCAATTCAGCACCAGATTATCTTTGCCCGTCACTATATAAAAGCCGATAGCCATGCCATCGTGCATGGACAAATGCTCATAGATATTGTTACTGCCTCCTTCATTGCGGAAACATTCGGACTGTGTATGTTCTGTGATTGTCACTTGCGTGCCCACTACTTCCATATTTCTGAAGTGCAGATACGAACCGCTTACATAAAACACAATAACCCGTTCATTGACGGGCTTTACTTCCGAAAGGTCGAATACCGGACGTTCGTTCTTATAGCCGGAATAGCAAATCCGCTTATCCTTCCCCGTCCCGCTTTTATCCATTTTAAAGACACGGCTCCAGGTAGTACTCCCCGCCGTATGGTGTTCCATCACCTCAGACTCCGTTATCTTGTATGTCCCCCGACGGATATAAACAGTATCTCCGGCAACCACTTTCGATTGTGCTTTCCTCAAAGTGGCAAAAGGTTTCTCTATTGTTCCACTGTTGGTATCGCTACCATTCGTAGCCACAAAATAATTTGTTGCCGGAAGAGAAAGACACATCCCTATAAAAGAAAGAAAAAAGTAAAAGCGTTTCATGGTATTCATATCAATATATATAAGGTATTATTGCAAAAGGAAAAATCATTTATAATCTATCTCAATCCGGCTGTCTATATTATCCGCCTCCTGCACTTTAGTCTTATCTTCCACTGTCAGACGGATATCCTTCAACCGGAAGTTCTTGCTATAAGCGATTTTTCCGGCAGACTCCACACTCGCATTAATATTAGACAGGTAGAAATTTTCAATGCGGAGCTCCTCATTCCATCCGGAAGCTGTGATAAAACGTTTTGCCCTGTCGGCCTGTATATTCGAGAAATACACATTCCGGAAATAAGGATATCCTTTCTCCTTCGGTTCGACGGGAGTCAGCATGGTAACCCAGTGTGACGGAATCTTTTTCCCCTTATATTCTTCGGGCAAAGCGGAGTAACTGTATTTGGGATTCCAGTTTAACCCCACAGCCAATACATACTTTACGCTATCAGCCTTCACACGGGTCATATAAATATTCTCCACCGTTCCTCCACGATTCATGGATGATTTCAGACGCAACGCCGCACCCGTGCCGTAAGCTTTCAGATCGTAGGCAAGCACATTACGGATAGAACCGGAAGTCTCACTGCCGCACGTCACCAATCCCGCCCCTTTGCGTGCGGTACAGTTACGGATTACCACATTCTCTGTCGGTCGGTTCACGCGTAGCCCATCCGCATCGCGGCCCGCTTTGATACAGATATTATCGTCATTGCAATCCACTTCACAGTTCTCAACCAGAATATTGGTCGAAGAGTCTATATCAATTCCGTCCGTACTCGGTCCGTGTCCTCCCACATTATTATTAATGGTAACGCCATCCACCGAACAATGATCGGAATACAAAATCTGGCAAGCCCAAAAACCGGTACGTACAAGGGTGAAATCTTTTAAAGTGATATGTTTGCTGTTTGAGACAAGGATTCCCCGCACCCGTTTGCAGTCGTAATCCACAATCCAACGGAGTTTCTTCTTCTCATATTCCTTGCGCATCTCCCAATATTTATCCCAAAACACCTTTCCACGGCAATCAATGAATCCTTCGCCTGTCAACGCTGCATTCTCCGCATCCATGATATTGATAACAGCCGAAGGCCATGTCATTTCAATGCCGGCAATACGCGAAGGGAATTCCGGATAGTCACGGATATCCTCACTTGCTATCAACGTTGTGCCTTTGCTCAGATGAAGGTTCACTCCGCTTTTAATGAATAAGGCGCCTATACGGTAAACGCCCGAAGGAATGATAACCGTCCCTCCTCCCTTTTCATGGCAATCGTCAATAGCCGACTGAATAAAACGAGTACTAAGAACGGAAGTATCACTTTTCAGTCCGAAGTCCGTTGCATGGATACAGTCGGATTTAGGAACCCGTTGCGCACCTACCTGTTCCGCCCACGACAAATCGGGCTGTACGGGGACATTCCCCCAGTCATGCGCGGAAACGGTAATGGTTCTTTTCGGACTCGTAAAGCCAATCAATGCCAATAGTACAATAGATAAAAGATACTTCATATTCACTCCTTTTTATTCACATTGCAAAATTACCGCATTCCGTAGAAGGCGAAATAGACGAATGTACACAAAAGATAGAAATTTATATGGAATGGATAATCCTATATACACAAGTGGACAATTCTATATTGTCTTTGTACATATTTCCATGTACAGGCATTCAAAAAAGGACTAAATTTGCCACATGAAATAAAAAGAATTATCTAATACTCAAAATAATAGAGTGACATGAAAAGAAGTACAAGCTGGTTACTGTTATGTATGCTTACATTGGTTACTATACCGACTGTAATGGCACAACCCAATTACAACTATTCCAAACTCCAACGGGAGAAGCTCGGACGCGGAGTAATCGCTATCCGTGAGAACCCTTCGGAAGTTGCCGTCTCCTGGAGATATTTATCTTCCGACCCGATAAAAACCGGATTCAATGTTTACCGGGACGGCAAGAAGCTGAATGACCAACCCGTTATCACCGGTACGATGTTTCGCGACAAGAACGGAAGTCCGGCAGCGGCAGTTTATGAAGTACGCCCTGTGATAAAAGGCAAAGAGACTCACCATACGGATGGCAAGTATACCTTACCAGAGAACTCTCCTCTCGGCTATCTGCAAATACCATTGAAAAGACCGGAAGGCGGAGTGACTCCCGCAGGAGACAGCTATACGTATAGTCCTAACGACGCTTCCATCGGTGATGTGGACGGTGACGGAGAATATGAAATCATCTTGAAGTGGGACCCAAGCAATTCACGGGACAATTCACATGACGGATATACCGGAGAAGTGCTTATCGATTGTTACCGGCTGAACGGTGAACAGTTATGGCGCATTAATCTAGGTAAAAACATACGGGCAGGGGCACACTATACACAATTTATGGTATATGACCTGGACGGTGACGGGAAAGCGGAAGTCGTGATGCGCACAGCAGACGGAAGTGTTGACGCAAAAGGGAATGTCATAGGGAACGCTCAAGCCGATTATCGTGAACCCGGTACTTTCAGCAAGAAAAGAAATGCGATTGTCAATCAAGGACGGGTATGGAAAGGCAAGGAGTATTTAACCGTATTTTCCGGACTGACGGGAGAAGCATTGCACACGATTGACTATATCCCTCAGCGTGGTGATCCTTCCGATTGGGGAGACGAGCGTGCCAACCGCAGCGACCGTTTTCTGGCTTGTGTAGCCTATCTGGATGGAGTTCATCCAAGTGTAGTGATGTGTCGGGGTTATTACACCCGCACCGTCCTGGCTGCCTTCGACTGGAACGGGAAAGAACTGAAAAGACACTGGGTATTCGATAGTAATGATCCCGGTTGCGAAGATTATGCCGGACAAGGGAACCACAACCTGCGTGTAGGAGATGTGGACGGTGACGGTTGCGATGAAATTATTTACGGTTCTTGCGCCATCGACCATAATGGCAAAGGACTCTACTCTACCAAGATGGGACACGGAGACGCCATCCATCTTACCCATTTTGATCCTTCACGCAAGGGACTGCAAGTGTGGGACTGCCATGAGAACAAACGTGACGGCAGTACTTATCGCGACGCGGCAACGGGAGAGATCATTCTCCAAGTGAAAAGCAACAAGGATGTAGGCCGCTGTATGGCAGCCGACATCGACCCTACCCAGCCCGGAGTGGAAATGTGGTCGTGGGAAGCAGGAATGCGCAATGCAAAAGGAGAAGCTATTGCAGGCAGGATAAAAGGATTGCCTACCAACATGGCTGTGTGGTGGGATGGCGACTTGCTACGCGAGTTATTGGATAAGAACATTATCAGCAAGTATGACTGGAAAGCACAAAAGGTAAACAGAATCGTAACATTCGAAGGGGCTCTCTCCAATAACGGAACGAAAGCCGTACCCTGTCTGCAAGGTGACATCGTGGGTGACTGGCGTGAAGAAGTGCTGTTACGCTCGGAAGACAACTGTTCCCTGCGACTGTATGTATCGACTATTCCTACTGAATACCGCTTCCATACCTTCCTGGAAGATCCTATATACAGAATCAGTATCGCAACCCAGAATGTAGGCTACAACCAGCCAACGCAACCCGGATTCTATTTCGGGCCGGATCTCACTAAGAAGAAAGAGACTTTCAGAGGGTATCAGTTCAAGTAATATCCATCCGTTAGGCGGGCCACGCCTAACGGAGTATCTTTTTGTTTGGGTAAATCTTCCGATAGGTAAAGTCTGGCTCTTATAGCAACGCTGCGTATTGTCGTATCCGATTCAAACGTTCCATAAAAGATTTGTCATTTCGGGTCTGCTGCATGTTGTAATCCAACTGCATACGCATCAGCAGTCCGGCATCTATCCCTAAAACCGCTTCGAGCAGCAACGCGGTGGAAGTGGTCAGAGGACGGCGGCAGTTCAGAATATCGTTTAAAATCTTGTACGAAATTCCCGCCTGTGCAGCAAGTTTGGCTTGCGACAGTTTGCGGCTTTCAACCTCTTCCTTGAGCAGTTCGCCCGGATGTATGGGGCGTTGACATGTATATTTTCCCATATGCCTTTCGTTTATTTATAATGGTTCGACAATTCTAAAATATTGCATATCGTCACGACTGTTTCGGACGAGATTTGCTTTACTGTAAACTCAATGCGGTATTGGTCGTTCACCCGGACGGACGAGATGCCTGCTTTATCACCCTTCAGCACTTCATAGTGCAGCGAATTGATTGCAAGGAGTTCTTCTATACCCCGGACTTGTTCCAAGACCTTGATACGTAGCTGATATCGGGCTATAATATGAGGTTGGAAGCGGTGTTTTTTATCCACTGTCATCCCTTCCTCATACAATTGACGCAGATATTCTTTATCAAAGCTTATTTCCATTATTTTTCCGTATCGTTTATTGTGCAAAGATAGAGTATATTCCTAAAGTTCCACTATAAAAGTGGAACTTTATTTTTAGCTCGTATGCTTTTTGAGAAAGTTTCTCGTTTTCCCAACATATCAAAGAACACTTTGCGGCTTATATCTTCACCGTTTTCTTGCCTGCATCGCCCGGGCTTCTTCACGGCTTCTACAGCCATGCAAATGCTGCGGGATTACGGGGCGCTTAAAAAGCGAGAGAGAAACGCACTCTAAAAGAATCGCCGACCTTACTGCCGTAGTACATGTAGCCAAAGTCGAAGTTCATGTTGTACGCGTTGCCATAGCTGCGCTCCGTACTCGACTAATAGAGGGACAGAGAGCCAAATCTCTTGTTTACAACCTTCTTGCACTCATCCACTTTTATTTTCGTTTTTTATCCTTATCTTTGTTGCGTAAGATAAAACACATAAATTCACTATGAAGAAGAATACGTTACTTATATTCTCCCTCCTGTTATTCTACTTGTACCCGGCATTCGCCTCCGTAGAGGTACGTTCCAATAAACTGACTACCGGAGACGGATTAGCCAATAACTCCATCCGGTATATGTCGCAAGACAGTAAGGGATTCATCTGGCTGGGTACGCTCAACGGATTAAGTTATTATGACGGCAATTCTTTTGTCAACATCTACCCTGACATCCACAATCCGCTTTCACTGGCCGATTCACGCATCCGGAGTATAGAAGAAGATCCGAACGGCTTCCTATGGATTTCAACGATGTCCTCTTTTATCAGTTGTTATGACCTGCGTCACGGCCGTTTTGTGGATTTCACCGGATGCAACGAATATAAAGAAAACTATTCTAAGTTCTTCATTACTTCCGATAATTCCGTCTGGCTATGGCATAATCAAAACGGATGCAGGAGAATCGTTTATCAGGATGGGAAGTTCTCGTCACAGACTTATAAGAAAGAGTTGGGAAATCTACCTTCCGACAGAGTGCAGTTTGTATTGGAAAGCGCCAAAGGAGAAGTCTGGATCGGAACCCGTAAAGGGCTATTGAAATACCGGAACGGGCAAACTGACAATCTGGACCCGCAGAACCAAAGTTGGGAACATATCATCGCTTATGACCAATATACCTGCATCATCACCGACAAGAATGAAATCTACCGTCACACCTACTCTACCGACAAACTGGAAAAAGTAGGTTCACTTGCCGCAAGCTTTGACGACAACAGTCGTGTCACGGGCAACTTCCTCCTGGCAGACAAATGGGTATTGTTTACCGCCAACGGCAGTTATCTGCTGGATATCCCTACCGGAAAACTTTCCCGCTACTCCGACCTGAATATCAAAAACGGTGCGGTCACCAAAGACAATAAAAAGAATGTATGGGTGCACAACTATACCGGACATTTATGGTACGTCAACGTTACAACGGGCAATATCAAACCTTTCCAGTTCCTTTCTTCCGAACATATCGGCTATATAGATGTGGAACGATATAGTATCGTACACGATTCACGGGATATCATCTGGATTACAACTTACGGAAACGGACTTTACGCATACGAGCTGGCTACGGGAGACTTGCAGCATTTCACCTTTGACATCGGCCAATCCAGCCATATTAACTCTAATTACCTCCAATATGTAATGGAAGACCGTTCCGGCGGTATCTGGGTAAGTTCCGAATTTTCCGGTTTATCTCATCTGGAGATTCTGAACAAAGGCACACAACGTCTCCATCCCAGCGGCGAGAACAGTTCCGACCGCTCCAATACCATCCGTATGCTTTTCCAAACCCGAAACGGAAATATCTATATGGCAAACCGCATGGGCAGCCTGTACGAATACGACCCCGGTCTGACCAAGACAATACGCCGCGAGGATTTCACCCACAATGTGTACAGTATGAACGAGGACCCGGAAGGTAACCTATGGCTGGGTATGAGAGGAACCGGTCTTCGTATCGGAGCGGACAAATGGTACAAGAACAACAGCAAAGATCCCAATTCGCTCTCCAACGACCAGGTGTTCTCCATCTACCGTGACCGGAAAGGCCGAATGTGGCTGGGAACGTTCGGCGGAGGACTGAACTTAGCCGTAAAGACGAAGGACGGTTATCAATTCCGGCACTTCTTACAGGACAACTATGGAGAGAAACGTATTCGTGTCATCGAAGAAGACAAGAACGGGCGGATGTGGGTAGGCACCAATAACGGTATTTATATCTTCCATCCGGATTCCCTCATCGCTTCGCCCAAGAATTATATCATATACAATCATGTCAACGGCACATTCCCCAACAATGAGATACGTTGCCTGATGAATGACCATGAAGGCAATATGTGGATCGGAACCGCCGGAGCCGGATTTGCCGTCTGCCATCCGGAAGGCGATTATCAACATCTGACCTTCAACTGTTACGACATCAAAGACGGGTTGTCCAATGCCGTAGTGCAATCCATTGTTCAGGATAAGGATAATAAGATGTGGATAGCTACCGAATATGGCATTTCACGCTTCACTCCTGCAACCAAGCAAATTGAGAATTATTTCTTCTCTTCCTACACTTTGGGAAATGTATATAGTGAGAACACCGCTTGTGTAAGCAATGACGGCAAACTACTGTTCGGTACCAACTATGGCTTGGTTGTATTGAATGCCGATAAAATAGAGAATCTGGACAAACCGACTTCCGTAGTCTTTACCGGACTTCAGATCAACGGAGCCAATATGCTTCCCGGTGTAGAGGATTCTCCTTTGCAGGAGGCAATGCCATACATCAACGAGCTGAACTTGAAATATTATCAACAATCGTTTGTCATCTCCTTCTCCACATTCAACTATCTGAATGGGGTATCCAAGTATTCCTATTGCCTGCCCCCTTATGACACGGAATGGAGTTCGCCTTCCAACCTGAACTTCGCCACTTACCGGAACTTGCCTCCGGGCAAGTACAAACTCCACGTGAAAGCTTGCAACGCCGCAGGTATCTGGGGAGAAGAGAATGTGATGGAGATTGTGATAGCCCCTCCGTTCTGGAAAACGACTTGGGCTTACCTGTTATATGCCCTGTTAATCGCAGTAGCCGGCTATTTCAGTTTCCGTATCATACGGAATTTCAACGCATTGCGCAACCGCATCACAGTAGAAAACCAGTTGACGGAATACAAACTGGAATTCTTCACCAATATATCTCATGAGTTCCGCACTCCATTAACCCTGATTCAAGGAGCTTTGGAAAGAATCGTCAATATGGGAAACCATTCCAGAGATATGCAACATTCCCTAAAAATCATGGATAAGAGTACCAAGCGAATGTTGCGGCTTATCAACCAATTGCTGGAATTCCGGAAGATGCAGAAGAATAAACTTGCCCTTTCATTAGAAGAAACGGACATTATCGCTTTCTGCTATGAGATATTCCTAAGTTTCAAGGATGTAAGCGAATCCAAAAACATGGATTTCCGCTTCGAGCCGTCACATACCTCTTACAAAATGCCTGTCGATAAAGGAAATCTCGACAAGGTGATTTACAATCTACTTTCAAACGCGTTCAAATACACTCCGTCCAACGGGAAAATCATATTCAAGGTAGAAATCTCGGAACAAAAGCAACAACTTTGTATCCAAGTGACGGACACAGGAGTAGGCATCCCGAAAGAAAAAAGAAACGAATTGTTCAACCGCTTCATGCAAAGCAGCTTCTCACACAGCAGCGTAGGTGTAGGGCTTCACCTCACCTATGGTCTGGTCAATATACATAAAGGAACGATTTCTTATAAGGAAAATGAAGGAGGCGGCTCTATCTTCACCGTAGAACTACCGGCAAATGCCGACGTTTACGAGGAAAAAGACTTCCTCATCCCTAACCAAATACTGATTGAGGAAGAAGAACAACGCCATAAAGAATTTATTACGAGTGACAAGACAGAAGAACCGGCAGAACCTTCCGTTCCATTGAATAAACGGAAAGTATTAATAGAAGACGACAACGATGTCCGTGAATTCTTAAAAGAGGAAATCGGTCAATACTTCGAAGTGGTGGCCGAAGCGGACGGGATCAGTGGCTTTGAACGTGCACAGACCTTTGACGCCGATTTGATTATCTGTGATGTGTTAATGCCGGGAATGACCGGATTTGAAGTGACTAAGAAACTAAAGAATGAGTTCGCAACAAGTCATATCCCCATCATCCTGCTGACTGCCCTTAATATGGATGAAAAATATCTGGAAGGTATAGAGGCCGGAGCGGATGCCTATATCACCAAACCATTCAGTGTATCTTTGCTGCTCGCCAGAGTATCCAGACTGATAGAGCAACGGGACAAACTCCGTGAGAAGTTCTCCAATGAACCGGGAATCGTCCATTCAGCAATCTGCACCAACAACAAAGACAGCAAGTTCCTGGCAAAGCTGAACGAAATACTGAACGAACACATGGTAGAAGCCGAATTCTCGGTAGACGACTATGCCAACCTTATGGGATTGGGACGTACCGTATTCTATAAGAAAGTACGTGGAGTGACAGGATACTCTCCGAATGAATACTTACGTGTTATCCGTATGAAGAAAGCAGCGGAATTGTTATTGACCGAAGACCTGACCGTTGCCGAGATTTCCTATAAAGTGGGTATCAATGATCCTTATTATTTCAGTAAATGTTTCAAGAACCAATTTGGAATCGCTCCTTCTATTTATCAGAAGAATAAAGGACAGCATGATTCGAGTTCACCACAGATTACACAGATTAACACAGATAATAGATCTTGATTATTAATGCATTAAATTAATCTGTGTTAATCTGTGTAATCTGTGGTGAGAAGAAGCCCCAGTGTACTATCTTACGGATTTGCGTACAAATCTCCATTACTGTTTTTTCATCAAAAGATAAAAAATACATCCTTTCCGTACGGGAGTATAGGCGTATTTTCCATTAATGTGCTTCCTTTGCAGCAAAACATTTTAATTGATCATCATGAAACACAACTTATTTCTTTTCGTATTTTTACTGGTCGCATTGCCCGCCGTCAAGGGACAGGCAAGTGAACGTAAAAAGTACAATTTCAACAGCGAATGGAAACTGCAAACAGGAGATTTTCCTAAAGCCAAAGATGCAACATTCGATGACAGCAAGTGGAAACAAGTCACTTTGCCTCATGCCTTCAATGAAGATGAAGCATTCAAAGTTTCTATCGAACAACTGACAGACACGGTGGTGTGGTATCGTAAAAGTTTCCGCATTCCCGATTTAAAAAGTAACCAGAAAGTATTTATCGAATTTGAAGGAGTACGCCAGCGTGGAGACTTCTACCTCAACGGACACAATCTGGGAAGACATGAAAACGGGGTGATGGCAGTAGGTTTCGACCTGACTCCTTATATCAAACAAGGCGAAAACGTGATTGCCGTACGGACGGACAACGACTGGATGTACAGGGAAGAAGGAACCAAGTCCAAATTTCAATGGAACGACCGTAACTTCAACGCCAATTATGGCGGTATTCCCAAAAACGTATTCCTCTACGTTACCGACAATGTATATCAGACACTTCCCCTGTATAGTAATCTGAAAACGACGGGAGTATATACGTACGCTAAGGACATCGATATCAAAGGCAGAAAAGCTACGATCTGTGCAGAATCGGAAGTCAGAAACGACAGTAAAGAGCCTCGCCAGTTCACCTATCAGGTGACTATATTAGATGCCGACGGCAAACAAGTGAAGACTTTTCAAGGCGACAAAGTGACTTTGAAAGCAGGGGAAACTAAAACAGTAAAAGCCTCTGCCCCTGTCGGCGGCCTTCATTTCTGGAGTTGGGGATATGGCTATCTGTATACGGTAAAGACAGCTCTGAAAGACAGTAACAACCGTATATTCGACGAAGTAAGCACTCGTACCGGATTCCGTAAGACACGTTTTGCAGAAGGAAAAGTTTGGCTGAACGACCGGGTGATCCAGATGAAAGGATACGCCCAACGTACCAGCAATGAATGGCCTGCTGTCGGACTTTCCGTTCCGGCTTGGCTGAGTGATTATTCAAACGACCTGATGGTGAAGAGTAATGCCAACCTGGTTCGCTGGATGCACGTCACTCCTTGGAAACAGGATGTGGAATCTTGCGACCGTGTAGGTTTGATACAGGCAATGCCTGCCGGTGATTCGGAAAAAGACCGTGAAGGACGCCAATGGGAACAACGGGTGGAGCTGATGCGTGACGCTATCATTTATAATCGCAACAATCCCAGTATCTTGTTCTATGAATGTGGAAACAAAGCGATCAGCCGGCCTCACATGATTGAGATGAAAGCCGTTCGTGACAAGTATGATCCGTTCGGCGGACGTGCCATCGGTTCCCGCGAGATGTTGGATATCCGTGAAGCGGAATATGGCGGCGAAATGCTGTATATCAACAAAAGCGAACATCATCCGATGTGGGCAACCGAATATTGCCGCGACGAAGGTTTAAGAAAATATTGGGATGAATACAGTTATCCTTTCCATAAAGAAGGAGACGGACCTCTTCACAAAGGACAACCGGCTACCGATTACAACCGCAATCAAGACCAGCTTGCTATCATTATGATTAATCGTTGGTATGACTATTGGCGTGAACGTCCCGGAACAGGCAACAGAGTCAGCTCCGGTGGAACCAAGATTGTTTTCTCCGACACCAACACTCATCATCGGGGTGAGGAGAACTACCGCAGAAGCGGGGTGACGGATGCCATGCGCATTGAGAAAGACGCATTCTACGCTCATCAGGTCATGTGGAACGGATGGGTGGATACGGAAGCAGACCAGACCTACATCATCGGTCATTGGAATTACCCGGAGAATACAGTAAAACCGGTACATGTAGTATCCACCGGCGAGGATGTGGAACTCTTCCTGAATGGTAAATCGTTAGGAAAAGGTAAACGGCAGTACAACTTCCTCTTTACTTTCGACAAGGTCACTTTCAAACCGGGCAAGCTGGAAGCTGTCAGCTACAACAAGAGCGGAAAGGAAATCAGCCGTTACGCCGTAAGCACGGTAGGTGAACCAGCCAAACTGAAACTTACCGCCATCCAGAATCCGGAAGGCTTCCACGCAGACGGTGCCGACATGGCTCTGATACAGGTAGAGGTAGTAGATAAGGACGGCAAACGTTGTCCGTTGGATAACCGTACTGTCCAATTCACTTTAAAGGGAAATGCCGAATGGCGCGGAGGTATCGCACAAGGTGAAAACAACCATATCCTCGATACCAATCTGCCGGTAGAATGCGGTATCAACCGTGCACTTATCCGCAGTACGACAACCGCCGGAAAAATAACACTGACCGCACAAGCCAAAGGGTTACCTGCAGCCACTCTTACATTGGAAACGGTTCCGGTGAAAGTAAACAATGGATTAAGTTCCTATCTGCCTCAAGCGAGTTTGAAAGGTAGACTGGACAGAGGTGAGACTCCTTCCACTCCTTCTTATAAAGATACCAAAAGAGGAATCCGAATTGTATCGGCAAAGGCCGGAGCCAACAGCGGAGATGTTGCCAAGAGCTACGATGATATAGAACTGTCTGAATGGAAAAACGACGGCAAGCTCAGCACTGCATGGATTACTTATACATTGGAAAAAGAAGCAATGATAGATGACGTTTGTCTGAAACTGCACGGATGGCGTTCGCGCAGCTACCCGCTGGAAGTATATGCAGGCAAAGAGTTGATATGGAGCGGCAACACAGAGAAGAGTCTGGGATATGTCCACCTGAACATAGACAAGCCAGTACGCGCCAATGCCATTACGATCCGTCTGAAAGGCAATACAAGTGACAAGGACGCTTTCGGGCAGTTGATAGAAGTAGAAGCGAAAGCCGCCAACAAAATGGAACTGGAAAAGAGCAGCAGTAAGAATCAGCTACGAATCGTCGAGGCAGAGTTCCTCGAGACAATCAAATAGATTCGTTTTCAATAGGTATATAGAACCCACATAAGATTGTTAGTTTGATTAAAAAGTCCTCTTTTACGTTTCTATCGTTTGGGAGGACTTTTTATTATTCAGTTTGTATTTAAAATCATAAACCATCATTTCATCATGAAAAATTTAGTTATCATTTTAATGCTTGCATTCTGTTGCAATTGCCTGGCAGATAATAACCAACCTGCCCATGTCATTATCACTGCCGGACAGTCAAACACCGACGGACGCGTGCCCAACGACCGCCTGCCGGATTACATCAAAACTATGTCCACAGACACGGCCTTCACCACAGGAGCCTACAAATACTGTAAAATAGCCCAGAACCGCACAGACGGGAAGTTCCGTCCTTTCTGGCCGAAGAGCAAAAGAAGAGCCAAGCCCCACACATGGGGATATGACGCCATCACCTACTATTGGTTGGAGCAATTATGGCAAGAGCCTTTTTACGTTATCAAATGGGCTATCGGAGGCACTTCTATCGAACCGTCCACCAGTTCGGACAAGTCGGTTCACTGGTCGGCAAATCCCGAATGGTTATCCGGCAACGTGGCAACCAGCCAAAAGGGGCGTTCCTTATTGCTTTCTTTTATCAATGACATAGACGGTTGCATCGACAACACCTTATCGAAATTAAAGAACGGTTACCGGATTGACGCATTTCTGTGGCATCAAGGAGAAAGCGACCGTGCATACGGCGACAAATACTACGAGAACCTGAAAGCAGTCGTCGCTTATGTGCGCAACCATCTGAGTGAAAAGACAGGAGAAGACTACTCCAAGCTTCCGTTTATCTTCGGTACGGTAGCCAGGAAGAACAAGCAATACGGCAGTGAGGTTGAAGAAGCGATGAAACGCCTGGCGAAAGAAGACAAGAATGCCTATCTGATAGATATGTCGGATGCGGAATTGATGGGCGACCGCCTTCATTTCAATCAGAATTCAGCCGAATATCTGGGCAAACAGATGTACGAGCAGATTAAAAAACTGCGATGAAAAGGCTATATTTGTACTTTTATAAGGGGTTGCGTACAAATATCAGGAGTATTTTTCAGCCATTAGTATAATATTACATCTTTTTCGTACGAATACTTGCGCATAATTTCTTCCGATACGCTTCCTTTGCAACGGAAGTCGGACAGACCGTCAGGCTCTGTTTGTTTCTTCCGTTATTTACTAATTTAATCACTTAGATATATCAACATGAAAAACATTCTGCATGGAAATGGTAGTCTGGGAAGGAAGATGCAATCTCTCTTTTTGATGACTCTGTTCGTATTACAATCTACCCTGTCGCTCGCACAGAACCGAACCGTGACGGGAGTGGTAGTAGATGAGAAAGATGAGCCGATTATCGGTGCAAACGTCACAGTGAAAGGTACTTCCAAAGGAACGATTACAGACTTGGACGGTAAATTTGTGATTTCCGCTCCCGCGAATGCCAAACTTCTGGAAGTATCTTTTATAGGGTACAACACCCAGACTGTTACAATCACCGGTAAAACTCTCCAAATCAAGCTGGCCGAATCTGCCATTGCACTAGATGAGGTTGTTGCTATCGGTTATGGTAGCGCAAAGAAAGGAAATGTGACCGGCGCTATCGCTAAAGTCAATGCTGAGAAACTGGAAGACCGGGCAACAACCAACATTGCCTCTTCACTGCAAGGGCAGTTAGCCGGTGTGGAAGTACGCAGCACTACCGGAGAACCGGGTTCGGAACTTCAGATTCGCGTACGTGGAGCCGCTTCGATCAATGCGGATGCTACCCCATTGTATGTGGTGGACGGTATTCCCGTAGACGATCTAGGCAGTCTCAATCCGGGTGACATACAATCTATCGAGGTATTGAAAGACGCTTCTTCATCGGCAATCTACGGTTCGCGCGGTGCCAACGGAGTTGTTTTGATCACAACCAAGCAAGCGAGCGCTGATGATAAAGTAAAAGTACAGTTTCAAGCTTCTTTCGGTATCCAATCATTGGAAAGGAAAGTGGATGTCCTGTCACCGGAAGAGTGGATTGAGTTCCGCACCGCATACAATAATAACCGGTATATTTCCCAATACGGAAGTAAAGGAGCTACTATTGAAGACGACTACGCCACCCGTCTGGCAATGATAGGAGGCAAAGAAAGCTATTATTTCCTGAATGACCCGCGCTGGACAGAACCCGGCTACGGCAACTTGCAGCTAATTGACTGGCAAAATGAATTCTTCCGCCTGGCACCGATACAAAATTACCAATTGTCACTTTCAAGCGGTCGCGGCAATACCAAATACCGTGTATCTTTGGGCTACACCGACCAGAAAGGTATCGCTATCGAAAGCAGTTACAAACGTTTGAACTTCCGTGCCAATGTAGAGTCTAAACTATTCAACCGGATTACCGTCGGAGTGAATCTGGCGCCTTCTGCCAACTGGAGTGACGGCGGACGGGTAGACGGCAAGGACCGCCAGGCAACCAACGTTCTTACTATGGTGCCCGTTGCGGAACCGGAAGACGGTATATATACCGGTTCAGGCTCCAAAGGTTATTATCGCTGGACCAGTTCAAGCAAGGTAAGTCCTATCGCATATATGGAGGAAGTGACCAATCATGGTGAAAGTGTCCGTTTTAATTCCGCTGCCTATGTGAAAGCGGATATATGGGATGGGCTGAAAGCGGAAGTTACCGGTTCCTACAATTTCAGCAGTACGCAAAGCCGCTCATTCATTCCGAGCAGCGTCACCAAATACAGAACAGACAGCGAAGGGTACAAAACGACTGCAAGCCGTTCGGAAGCACGCAGCAATAAATTCCTTCTCCAAACGATTCTGCATTATAACAAAACGTTCGGCAGGCATACTGTCGGAGCGATGGCAGGTTATTCGATGGAAAGCTCCGGAGGCTCTTCCAGCAAATTAAGCGCTACGCAGTTTCCTGATAATTCTCTGGAAGTGTTCGACATGGCAGATGTAGTGCTGACAGCAGCCGCAGCTTCTTTGTCCACCCCTTCCCGACTGATGTCCTACTTCGGACGTGTGCAATACGAATATGATGACCGTTACCTGCTGACAGCCAGTATCCGTCGCGACGGTTCTTCACGTTTCGGTAAGGAAAACCGTTGGGGAGTCTTCCCTGCCGTTTCTGCCGCTTACCGCATCTCAAACGAGAAATTCTGGCCGAAAGACTTCTTTATGAACTCTCTTAAAATACGCGGAAGTTGGGGAGCCAACGGTAACAACTCAATCCCTACCAACACCGCCCTTGCCAAACTAAGCAGCGCCAATTACTCGTCCGGAAACATCATTAACGGTTTTGCACCGACATCGCTTGCCAATCCGGATCTTGGCTGGGAAAAGACAGAAAGCTGGAATATCGCATTCGATATGGGAATGTTCAACAACCGTATCTTTCTATCTGCCGACTATTATGTAAAAACCACCAAAGACCTGCTGTATCAAGTTACCGTTCCCGCCTTGCTCGGTTTCACCCAAGCTTGGGGAAATATCGGTTCGATCCGCAATAAAGGTTTTGAACTGGAGCTGACTACCCAGAACCTGACGGGAAAACTGAAATGGACGACTTCTCTGAATGTATCTTACAACAAGAATAAAGTTCTCAGTCTGGGGGATGACAACAGCACCGTATTCACCGGATACGACAAGACGACACAAGTGTTCATGGTAGGCCAGCCTTTAAGATCATTCTATATGTATGATGCGGTCGGTGTGTATCAGACGAAAGCCGACTTACAGAAATATCCTGTCATGCAGAACACCAAAGTTGGTGATGTACGCTATCGGGATGCAAACGGTGACGGAGTGATCAGCGACAGTGACCGTACATTGATGGGGAAACCTGATCCGGATTATACTTTCGGTATGACCAATACTTTCAAATACAAGAACTTCGATCTTTCCATCCTGATCACAGGACAGACAGGCGGACATATTTACGGAGTATTGGGACGTGCAATGGACCGTCCGGGTATGGGCGCCAATATCAACGTGCTTGCACATTGGAAGAATATGTGGAAATCGGAAGCAGAACCCGGTGACGGCAAGACTCCCGGTATCGACAATGCCAACACCGGACAATTCTACGACAGTCGCTGGCTGTACAGCACCGACTTCATCAAGATCAAGAATATTACATTGGGCTATCGTCTTCCGTTCAAAAAGAAATTTATTCAGAACGCACGCGTCTATCTGTCAGGAGAAAACCTGCTGATGTGGGATAAGTACGACGGCGGGTTCTCGCCGGAAGCCAACAACGCCGGTTCAAGCGGAGACTACGACTACGGTTCGTACCCGCAGGCAAGAGTCATTACTTTGGGCGTTAATGTTACATTCTAAAAAAGCAATAAACTATGAAACTATATAAATATATCATTTGCGGAGGACTGGCGCTGACATTGACTCTGTCCTCTTGTGAAAGCTGGTTGGAAGTAGAACCCAACGATACACGTACCACTGATTATTTCTACACCACTCCCAACGAAATGGAGCAGGCATTGATCGGTATCTACAACGGTCTGCTGCCGATTGCCAATTATTCATGGATGTTGTCGGAAGTTCGTTCGGACAATGCTTGGGTAGATAAAACCACCGATAAGCAGCGCGACTATATCGACATAGGTACGTTTAATCCCAATATATCCACCATCAGCACTCTTTCGTCTGCATGGAATGATTTGTATGAAATCGTAGCGCGTGCCAATATGTTTCTCAGCAAAA
>ERZ832317.569-NODE-569-length-53140-cov-18.727230_pt1 | contig 53140 bp, 76 predicted proteins | sample MGYA00519695_ERZ832317 | MGnify/ENA primary metagenome ERZ832317 (study PRJEB31850, sample SAMEA3708726) | human gut metagenome | biome: human gut; feature: human-associated habitat; material: faeces | place: China | collected 2014 ...
GTGCAATCACAAGTATTGCAAAAGTGGGTGATACATTCTCCGATGGAACTTATACTTATACCATCATCGGCATCAACCAGGATAAGCCAAGTGATGCAAGCGGCAATGCATTAAATAAGAGCCAGTACGGTGATGTACTTACGGTTATGCCACTTGGAGCACCAAAGGGAGCTTCAAACGGTCAGCCGGTAGCAATGAATGCCAGTGCCACTCCGTGGGGTGTAAATTATGCACCGATGAACAGTAATGGTTCAAACAGTGGAAGCTGGGCAGCATCACAAATGAGAAGCACCACGATGCCGCAGTACCTTGCAAAGCTGCCGCAGGCTACGCAGAATGCCATTGGTTATGTACAGAAAGTAACTGGAACTTATAACGGAAGCAACAGTGGTGGTGGTAATTCTGTAACGGGAGATAAATGTTTCCTGCTTTCCGGCAAAGAAATCTTCGGTGGAAGCGGTGCCAGCAATGGATCATTCTGTACTACAAATGAAGCTGCTGAAACATTTCAGTACCAGTATTTCCAGAGCATTGCAACAACACCTGCAAGCCGGAACATTAACAGTTCAGCCAACCAGTGGTGGTGGCTCCGCAGCCCGCGCTGCGGCAACAGCAACAGCGGCAGTTTCTGCATTGTCGACGCGGGCAGCTCCTACTCTTACGGCGCGAGCGGCGGCGAAGGCGTTTTTGCCGCGTTCTGCATTTACTAATCCGTAGGATTAGCCAATCCCTAAATCCCGCTGCTGTATGCAGCGGGGTGACCGGGCAGCCACAACACTATAGCAGGAGAAAACCCAAAACATCCAGACCGGTAGAAAATCTGGGGGAATGGTGAAAGGAACAAAAAATGTCAGTAGACAAACTGCACAGGACAGAATCAAAATTCGGGGTGTATGACAGGGCACGGAGAATCCGGAAAATGGTGAATGATTTTCTGGACCGGGATTTCGGGATAAAGGTATGCAAAAGGGATATCAGAAATGCTGCCGTGGGGAAGTACCGGCGGTTAGAGGACGGAAGCACGGAATTTTATGTCCGGATGCCAAAACAGGCAGAAAAGCACAGCCGGATCGAAGATTATTATATTTTCATGCCCGTGAATGGGAGCACAAGCGAAAACGGAGAACTCATGGTCAGGGAAATCCCGGAATGGAAACTGGAAAAATACCGGGATGAACTCTGGGAGAATGCAAAACATATAGCAGAGGATGTCCGGAGGGCAAACAGTATCTACGCCTATTATCCAACAGAATACTATGAGAGAAGAAAACTGCAGGATATGGCAGTGGCACACTGCTTTAACCTGCATGATTCCCTTCTTGAAGTTGCAGAAGATCTTCCGGTTACACTGGAAAAAGTGATGCCGGTCATTGACGAGGTGAAAAAAGAGATTTCTGCAATCAAGGATTGGAGAAAAGGGGAAAATGCGGTATTGCAGATCTGTATGGGACATGTGGAACAAAGAAAACGTGCTGCGGAAAAGAAAGCAGCAGAAGCCGCAAAACAGGAAGAATCAGGACAGGAAGAAAATACAGTGGATGGGGCAGTAACAGACAGCCAGGCCACGAAAGGAAACAAAAAGACAGGGAGGGAAATGGATGGAAAAGCAAACAGTGGATAACCCATACCAGAACCATATCCGGGCGCCGTCCCGGTTATGGACTGCCTGAACAGGCGGTGAAACAGGCATACGCCTGTTTCTTTGTAATCGGCAGGGAAAGGTGCGTTTAAAAACAGACGTCTGCGTATTCCATTGTGGTGGTGGCTCCGCAGCCCGAACTACAACAACAGCAACAATTTCTGCAATGTCAACACGGGCAGCTCCAACACTAACAACGCGAACAACGGCAAAGGCGTTTTTGCCGCGATTCTGGATCATGTAAACCAGAAGGGAACATGTAATGCAGAAGGGCACCTTTTCCGTTTCCATGGGGAATCCCATGGAATGAAACCAAATGCCACGACGGGAGGGACGGACGCTTTCGTGCATGCACACGGTCCAAGGACAATCCGTGCGTATCATGTCCCAAACCCTGTGCAGCCATGGTAAAGTCCTGGGTATACCTGCTGTGCGTGGCATATCAAAAATAGCAGAGGATTGGCAGTTTGGTACCAATGACTGGAAATGAGAAACGTAAAAAGAAAAGATACGCCAGGCGCGTAAGAAAAAGACAGAAAAAAAGAGAAAAACAGGTAGGTGAGTATGATGACATAGGAAGGGTGATCCATCCGGATGCCCTGTTTGATGCTTTCCATGCATGCGAAAAAGGTGTGGCATGGAAGGCAAGTACACAGAAATGCCATTATAACCTTCTGTTTGAAATAAGCGGCTCATACGAGTCGCTTTCTTTGCGTAAAAGCATACAGAAGGGATTTTACTGTTTTAATCTCATGGAGCGCGGGAAATTAAGGGATATTGCAAGTGTGCATATATCCGAAAGATATGTGCAGCGGAGTCTCTGTGACAATGCCCTTGCGCCGGTGTGCACCCGCTCAATTTTATACTCAAACTGTGCCTCCATACGGGGAGCCGGGTTAAAAAGGTCCGAGGAGGTCCTTATAAAGCAGCTGAGGAGATATTACAGGAAACACGGAAACAATGGGTATATTGTGCTGTTTGATGCAAAAAGCTATTTTAATAGCATTCCGCATGAAAACATTATCGCAGATATCGCAAATTTGTTCTATGATCCGGATATTATCCGGCTGTATCAGGAATTTATGGGAGCATTTGATTCCATTCATCCGGAATGCCAGAAGGGAAGGGGACTCGGGCTTGGGAGCCAGACATCCCAGATATCCGGGGTAATGGCTGCTAATCCAGTGGACCATTTCCTGGCAGAAATTTTCTCCCTGGGATATGGGAACGGCCGGTTCATGGATGATAGTTCCGTAATTGTAAAAGATAAGGCATCAGCGGTTCTTGCCATTAAAGTGGTGGACCTGCTATACCGGAGGTATGGTCTTGCACTTAATAAAAAGAAGACGAAAGCGGTACCGCTCAATCAATCAGGGAACAGTACATATCTTTCCGGAGACAGAATGAAAAATATAGCTGTGCAAAAGCTTTGTGGAGGCTCGATAAATACTACGGTTTCCTGTTTTCGGGGAATGCTGATATGATGCTTAAGAAAGAAGAAAAAAAGAAAAAGAGGAAAAAAGATAAGATGGAAACGAAAAAACAAATGCTTATGAAGCAATATCCGGAACATGTGATTATAATGATAGAAGGAATGTTTTATGTTGCACGCGGGACAAGTGCACGCATCCTGTCAACTCTTACGGGATACAAGTTGAAAAACATAGGGAATGGAAAGGTCCGTTGCGGGTTCCCTCCTCAGTCTATGAGCAGGGTCGAAAAGATGTTTGCACGGGCACATATCAACTACGTGATCTATTCGGGAGATCTCATGGAAGCACATGGAAAATTTCCGGACAATGCTTTCCGGTTATTTACTGACCGGGTGGACTCTGGCAGAATAAAAAAGGAAGAACCGCCTGTGATTCCGGTTCCAGGAGATAATAAAAATGTGCCATCCGTCCGTCCGGCCAACACAGAACCTGTTGACCCACTGATTGAGTTCCTTGAAAACCTTGAGATAGGAAAACATCCATTTTTTGGAGGATGTTCGGACACGCTTGATTTGGGGGATAAAGAGATCCAGAAGTATTTCCACGAAATTAAAATGAAATTAAAATCTGTTTCAAAAAATGAAAAATGGGACTGGTGATCTAGCTATCACGACAGACAGGAATTTATTATAAATTCAAATTTTTTCATTCTGTTCTCCTTCCTGTGCTTTGATAGTTGTAATATATTCTAAAAATAGAATAATATCAATAGAACATTACTCAAAAATTAGAATATTTTTTAATTGACTTTTTACTATATATAAAGTATTATTATTTAATAAATCATATAAAAAGGAGTGACGGAAGTGATAAGATACAAAACAGATATATTTACCTTATTAAAAGAGCATGGATATAACCAGACGCGCATACAGCGCGAAAAATTGTTGCCTGCTCAAACAGCGCAAAACATTAAAGCCGGAAAAAGCATCACATTAGAGACGTTAAATAAGATCTGTATAATGTGCAAGTGTCAACCGGGCGATCTGGTGGAAGTGATTCCGACAGACGAGGAAATAATAAAATATTATTAAAAATGTGCTTGACAATATTCTAAAATTAGAGTATTATAATATCAGATCAAGAAAACAAGTACAGGAGCCGAAAGGAGAAGAATATGCTGAAGCTGGAAAATCTGAAAACCAAGAATGAAAACGGAATGACCCTGTATTTTTACGCGGGGCTTGGCTGGGTAACGGAAGAACGGCTGAACCAGCCGGACGTTGCCAAGAACGAAGCAATCAAAGATTTTGATTGCAATCCGGAGAACAGTCACTGTTGTGCGGACTGCCCGCACAACAGAAATTTTTCGGATTGGCAAGATAGATTGCCGTGTGGTCAGTACCACTGCTGGGTTGACGTAACTTGCAAATAAAGGAAGGAGAACGGAATATGATTAGATGGAAGGCAACGAGTGTGAATGGACTCGTGGAATATGAGCAGGAAGCGGAAAGTTTCAAGGAGCTTTTCGATGCGCTGGACGGAAGAGGAATAATTAGCGATCCAGATTTCCCCCTTTATGATACGGCACTCTTGGAAAAATACGGGAAATCATTTGATGATGCCGGTTTTAAAGACGAGAGTGGCGAACTTGATTATGAAAAAGTTGATAATTTCTTAGATGGAAAAGAGTTGTCCGATAAGGAGTTATACGAATTAATATGCTCCCGAAACGGGGAAGCATATTATCAAAAATTTATGAGAGAAACCGAAAACGGCATCGTTGAAATCGGGGAATCAGATTTTGATAAAACCGGCAAATACAAATATTAAAAATGCCGATGGATAATCCACCGGCAACAGTCACGTAAATTTGAAGGTACTAAACCTAATCTTCCAAAACTTACGTGGTTAAGAATAGCATATAATAACTCAAAAGTCAAGAAAGAGACTTTTGATTGACGCAAAACGAAATACATGGTATCGTTATACTTAAATATCATTGAATGGTAGATATTGTTTGAGAATGATGTAGCTAAATGAGACCGGGTATTTCCCGGTCTCATTTAATGTGAACAAAGAAGGAGTCTTTATGGTATTATACAAAAATGTAGATATTTGTGATTTAGAATCTATCGTTAAAAATGGTATCTTGTCTATGGACGAGTGCGGGAATAATAATTGGGGTGATGGTAAACGTTCGGACAATGATACATCTGTGGTATATCTATTTAAACCAATAGCGGAGGAAAATGTGTTCCCAAGTTACGGAATTGCATTATTAGAAATCGATTGCGCGGCGTCTGAAAACAGAATGTCTGACAATGACGCACATAATCGCGATTATGTGGAATATGTGACAAAAGAAGTGAAGCCGGAATGGATACGAAAAGTAATTATTCCGAGAATTTTTAAAGGCAGAATATCTTTGCCGGAAAATATAAAAGTGACCTGGTGCGAAATGTATGCCGAAGAATACGGTGATGGCGACGAGAAGCGGCAAATCGCCAAGAATAGGATGGAATTATTCGCAGCTACGGCGCCGCTTAATACTATTGATTTTAATTATTTTAGAGGGACTGACGAGAAAAGACACATGATAGATTTATATAACATTAAATATATTTATGAATAAGAATAAGTGCGAAAGATTTAAGAAAGAGAGGAAACCAAAAATGAAAGAAGTTTTTTGAAAGGGACAATCCAATATTAAATTTAATATATGATGATGAATATAAAAAGAAAATCCGCGTAGTTAATGACTATGATGTAGATGGAGTTGCATCTGGTCATATACTGTATTCTGCATTGAAGAGGTGTGGCGCTGATGTGTCAATCCGTGTCTCGGATCGTATTAAGAATGGATATGGATTAAATAGGAATATCATTGAAGAGGCACATACAGATGGGATTGACACGATCATTACCTGCGATAATGGTATTGCAGCGATTGAAGAAATCGCGTATGCCAAGGATCTTGGTATGACGGTAGTTGTCACAGATCACCACAGTATTCCATCGGAGAAATCCGATATTTGAAGAGTGAAGCAGATGCAATGCGGTGACGCCGAATGCGGCGGTTAATATACGGCTGACTTTGCAGCCGGAGCGTGAGGCAGTGATCCCAAGCGGTCGCGTAAAGCACTCACGGAAACCTATGTATAAAGGTGTAGTTGAGGCTTTGGAAGTCTATTAAATCACATAGGTACAAAGCAGTTGGATTGCTATTTGTTACGCTAATTTCGCTTTGGAAGCCTATTAAATCACATGGGTACAAAGCTTGATGAAATGAAATTATGATATAACCTAAGCTTTGGAAGCCTATTAAATTGCATGGGTACAAAGTTTGTACTTTGATAGAGTCTAGGAATTTCAAGCTTTGGAAGCCTACTAAATAACATAGGTACAAAGCAAAATCTACCTAGTGTTAATAGATTCGTGGAGTTTCTAGTCTATATAGGTATAAAATTAATCAAATGATAATATTAGAGGGAATAGATGTCTGAGAAAATGACAATGATCACAAAAAAATGTATTTTGATACCAGAAAGAAGCGATTCTTCGCTGTGGGAGAGAAGAGTGTATGATTTCACTGTTAAAGATTATGAACAACGAATCAGTTTTTATGAAAGTCAGCTTGAAAGCAAAAAGAAAGAAGTTAGAGAAAATGCAAAAAAACGCCTTGAAGCATTGAACAAGGAATTGGATGTTTTTCTCGAAAATCCAGAGATTACTCAGAACGTAATCAATAATTACACATACGGACTTGTGCGCACTGCGATGAGCGAAGAATCGGCAAGAAAGAATTATATTATCGAGTATGTGAAGTCAATACTCATTGCAGAACATGCTTATGCCATGGATTTCAAAGATCGGAACAAACGTATCACTCAGATTTTGCAATATGCATATCGAAAAAAAGGCTCCAATAAAGGAAGCCTTTTTGACGAAACAGAAATCGGAAATATCCTTGGATCGTACGGAATAGGATTTAGTCAAATGCTTACACGTAAAATTCAGGATTGCTGTAATAAGGGTGCTTTAGAGGGCAGAGCTAGTTTCCCTTTTTATAAAGAGGATTCTCCGTTTACAGTAACAAAGGCAGCTATGGGGTTTTCACATGAATATGATTCCTACGAAGAATTGTGTGAGCATGTTAAGGACTGTAAACTCTATTTTGACTACGGTGGTAATGGAAAGCCACATATTGCACGCTTTCGAATCGATTTAGGACATGGACGTAATCGGGACAAGCTCATGGCAACACTTCTTAAAGTTTATTCCGGAGAATATGCGTATTGTGGAAGCTGTATTCAGATATCAAAAAACAAGATTGTATTAAACCTATCCTTACAGATTCCGAAAGAAGAAAAGGACGAGTTGGATGAGGATACCGTCGTAGGAGTTGCGCTTGGATTAGTACAACCGGCGGTATGCGCCTTAAATAATGATCAGTACGTTCGACTGCCAATCGGTGATGAGCGGGATCTACTTGACAACAAACTTCAGATCCAAGAACGAAGACGCCGGCTTCAGTCAGCATTGCGCGAAACTTCCGGTGGGCATGGGCGCAAGAAAAAATTGCAGGCATTAAACCGTATGGCAAAAACTGAAAAGAATTTTACAGAAACATACTGTCATATGGTAAGTAAAAGAATCGTGGAGTTTGCATTGCAGAATCATGCAAAATACATCAATATGGAAAATCTATCTGGATATAATACAGATGAATTTATTTTGCGGAATTCATATGCCAGCAAAATCATAATGTACACGACATATAAAGCCGGACATTATGGAATCGAGGTTAGACTCGTCAATCCGTGTTTTAATGCGCAGGTGTGCAGCATTTGTGGCAATTGGACACCAGAACAGAAAATTTCGCGGACGGAATTTGTATGTGCTGATCCGGACTGTAAGAGCCATACAAATTATAAAAAAGGATTCACGGCGGATTTCAACCATGCGCGAAATGTAGCAATGTCCACTCTATTTATGGAAAATGGTTCATTTTCGAAGAAAACAATGGATCGTGCGGCAGAATACTACGGTATTTCTGAAAAATATAAGGCATAATACAATTGGTTTAGATTATAAATCAGATGGATTGTATGTAAGTGATACAGGGGTAGTTGCTAATGTGCCACACGAGCCGAAAATAGAATAATATATTTTTTATACGGCTGACTTTGCAGCCGGAGCGTGAGGCAGTGATCCCAAGCGGTCGCGTAAAGCACTCACGGAAATCTATGTATAAAGGTGTAGTTGAGGCTTTGGAAGTCTATTAAATTCATGGGTACAAAGCGAAACTAGAATATATCAGAAAAGCAGCAAAGCTTTGGAAGTCTATTAAATTGCATGGGTACAAAGCAAGTGGTAAACAAATCTGATGGAACAACCTGCTTTGGAAGTCTATTAAATTACAGAACTTTCGAATGATACAGTGCGAACAATCAATGATTTTGAGGGAACAAGAATCCCATTGAACGAGAAAGGAAGTGTGGTTAATATGTGCAAAGCATGGAGAGATCAATTTGATTCAATTACAAGAAACCTTATCAAATGTCAAAAAGGTATTTGGTGGAAAAGGACGAGGGATTGCAGATTAAACTTTTCCATGACATTCTAAAAGGCTTAAAATATCGCGGTTATGATATGCTGGTAGTTGGGAAAGATATATTTATTCCTTTAAAAAAGGGAGAGTTCCCAGATCGGGAAATTATCGGAGCAGAAATTATTGCATTTGCACTTAAAAACGGACAGTCTGTTATCATGAACATGGACAGTATCGCACGATTTACGCCATGGTTAGAGTAGCAAAGTAAAACTTTCGTGCAGCGGGCGACATTGATTTTGGGAATTAGCCCTACAACTTATTCTAATTTCATTGATCAAGATGGGAAAATTTAATATAAACCGGTGCAACGGGGATTCCGATCGGTTCAGTAAAAAGTCATGGTGCAGCCATGGCTTTTTACGTTGAAAAAATAATATTACATATTATAGATGACGGAAATTGATGGCCACAAAAGGTGTAAAATAAAAATTTTTTAAAATTTCCAAAAAAATTTATCAAATCTGTTTGACGAATACAGATTTTCGTACATATATATAATGATTTTTAATTTTAAAGGAGGAAAAATAAGTTATGTTAAAATCACAAAAGAAACGTACTGGATTGGTAATTGTCATAGGGATTGTTTTACTTGAGATAATTATATTCTTGGGAATCAATGAGGTGGAGCTGATAAACAATGATAAATCCCCATTTGTCGGCATTTATGGCGATAATCTAAAAGAATTTGTGCAGGTTAGGCATTTGCTGCGAGAAAAAACCCGTACATTTGCAAAGAAATATAAAAGCTGCAGCGCGGATGAAATAAACGATCATATAATAGTCTCGTTTAAAGGCAAAAAATTCGATTACAACGCAGATGAAGAACCGGAAAAAACTAATCATGGGACAGCATACAGCATATTATATAATGATATAGGGACATGCCGCGGATATGCTGCAATTGGAGCAGAATACTGGAGATCTTGTGGATACAAAGCATATGTGGTTGTTGCACAATCAACAAAGGAAAAGAACGACTATCATGCATGGGTTTTGGTTAAAACAAAAGACGGAACCAGACAATATGATTACTCAGTGGTTAGCCAGGTACACATACCTGATGATAATAACTGGCTGTCGACTATGGAAGAAAAAGTTATCATGTCAGATGGTAGGCTAAGTAAGTACAAAGTGCAAACGAAATATACCGGCGGGATCTTAAAAAATTTAATCAAGGAATTAAAACAGGAGTTTGCTTTTAATGAAATATAATTAGAACACAAATAAAAAATAAAAAATGTAAAATAGGACTGGAAAATATAAAAAATATATGTTATTATAATTTGAAACATGTGTTATATAAAAAATAGAACTATACAAAAGATGAGGTGATAATATGAAGAATAAGAAAAGTAATAAAAAAACAAATGATTTTCTAATGTTATGTGATTATCTTGAAAAAAATTACCGTGAAGTAGATGGAAACCGGTTTGGTTATACAAAAAATTATTTAGAGCAAAACGTAAAACATGACTACAACCTGATAAAGAGCATACACGCGGAAGCTACAGAAGAAAAAGCGCATGATACGTATGCAATGTTAACCAACTTTTTTGCAGTTTTTGTTTCGACGGTTTCTTTGATGATTTCTATGATGAATGGTATAAAGTCAACAATAGATAATGCATATAATTATTTATGCATATTATATATAATATTGTTCATTATTATTGGTACAGTATACGAATGGAGTTATGCAAAAAATAAGATTGTAAGCCACTGGCAGAAATATATAGTGGAAGCAGTGGAGGACATCCTGGATGATATGAAGAATGAGAAGGATAATCGAAAGGAAGTTCATCTTCCAGACAATCTGTATGAAAAATTAGATAATCTCGAAACAAAAGTTGATCTTCCGGATCGATTGTATAATCAGCTGGATTCTATAGAGAAAGCATCTTCTGAAAATCCGCTGAAAAAGATATTAAGGAACAAATAAATGCGAAAAAATCAGGCAGTTACCAGATGAACTACCTGATTTTTTCTATACAAATACAGAAGAAAAGAGGAATTTATTAAATGAATATTTTGATAATAGGAAATATACAGAAGTAGAAGCTGTAGCCGAAAAGGTTAACTGGTCAGAACTTGAAGATAGAAGTCCGGAAGAGATTTTTGGAAAGGATTGTTTTTAAGTCCATTTCGAAAAAATGTAAAAAGTAGTTGCTTTATAAGACAGTTAACTTCCTAGACTCCAAAGGATTGTTATTTCTTTACCTTTTTGTTGAAATATGTTATAATATATTTGATAAGTAAAATTAAACAAGTAACTGTCAAAAAAGTCCGATGATTTCTTCATCGGATTTTTTTTGCCTAATCCAGACCTTTGTATAACAGAGGTCTTTTTTTATTTACAAGTCCATATAAAGGAGGAAAAGCATATGGAAAACAAATTTGAAATCAAAGAAATGAGAGAGTGTATTGACACACTAAACAAGGCTTCTGCTGCTTATTACAACGGTGGAAACACAATTATGTCTGATCAGGAGTGGGATGCCATGTTTGACAGACTTAAGAAGATGGAGGAAGAAACAGGTATTGTTTACCCAGATTCTCCTACACATAGTGTTGGTGCACCGGTCAAAGTTGATGAATTGCAGATAGTAAAGCATGAATTTCCTGCGCTTTCGCTCGACAAAACCAAGGATATTCAGGAATTTCCTGAGATCTTTAAAAAGAGAGCTGCAGGTATGGCCGTTGTCATGTGGAAACTTGATGGCGGCACAATTGTCCTTACCTATGATAATGGGGAATTGATCCGTGCTGCAACCCGTGGCAACGGAGAAGTCGGAAGTGACATCACCCATAACGCTCCTTATATCAAGGGTATTCCAATGAAGATCCCATATAAGGGGCATTTGGTTACCCGCGGAGAGGCTGTTATGTCGTATGGAGAATTTGAACGAATCAACAGTGGGATAGTGAATGAGGAAGATCAGTATGCCAATCCACGTAATCTTGCAAATGCTACGATCATCATGCAGGATAGCGCAGAAATGAAAGATCGAAAGATCCAGTTTTTTGCATTTAAACTGGTATACATGGATGATCCGCTTCCGGAGAGCCAGGACACCTTTATGGGCCGGCTGAATTACCTGGATTCACTTGGCTTTGATACGGTATACCGTCTCTACGGAGACAGCCAGAGTGATCTGATTGATGTGATGAACGGATTTTCTGACGCTGTACCACAGTTTGAATATCCGGTAGATGGCCTTGTTGTAGCATCTGATGATGTCAGATATGCGGAGAAATTACCGGAAACTGGACGTCATCCGAATCCACTTGTCGGCTATGCTTTAAAGTGGAAGGACGAGGAAGTGAAAACTACACTCACAGAAATCGAGTGGAGTCCATCCCGGACGGGCCGTATCAATCCTGTAGCAGTGTTTGATCCGGTACATCTGGAAGGAACAGAGGTTACGAGAGCATCGCTGCACAACGTCTCTATTTTAAAGGAGAAACGGTTGCGTGTTGGCGATTCGATCACTGTATTCAAAGCCAACAAAATTATTCCACAGATTGCAAAGAACCTCACACCAGGAAGTAAGTTAACTTATGCTGAATCTCATCCGGTATACTGCCCGTGCTGCGGACAGAAAACTGAACCGAGAATTACCTGCAAAGATGGCCGAACGGTGGAAGTTGCTATGTGCATGAATCCTGAGTGTCCAGCAAAGCACGTCAAGAAATTTGTACATTTCGTGGAACGTGACTGTATGAACATCAAGGGGTTGTCGGAAGCAACATTGCAGAAGTTTATCGAGCGAGGATTCATCCGAGAGTTTGCGGATCTGTATCACCTTGATCGGTACAAGGATCAGATCGTAACGATGGAAGGTTTTGGCCAGAAATCATACGATAATCTGATTACTGCAGTTGAGGCAAGTCGGAAGGTTACATTCGTTTCGTTCATTCACGCTCTTGGAATTCCGAACATCGGGAAAGGGCAGGCAAAACTGTTTAATAAGGAGTATTCCGGAGATGTAAAGAAATTTTTCCTGGATGTGTTCCAGAGACATGACTTTACCCATATTGAAGGTATCGGAGAAGTCTTAAATGATAACCTTTGGAGATGGGGGAATGAATATCTGAGATATATTCCGTTTGAAGACTATTCTAATCGGATATGGCCACTTCTTAATCTGGAAATTTACAACCTACTCAAAGAAGTGGAAATCCAGGTACCTGAAAAAGTGTCAACAGCTGCAGTATCGCTTAATGGCAAAACGTTTGTGATTACAGGAAAGCTGAATCATTTTGTAAACCGGGATGCTCTGGTAGCAAAGATTGAAGAACTTGGAGGAAAGTCTTCCGGATCTGTGTCAAAAAATACCTCGTACCTGATCAACAACGATGTAGAGAGTACATCAGGAAAGAACAAGAAAGCAAAAGAACTTAATGTACCGATTATCTCAGAAGATGATTTTCTGAAGATGTTTAATTATCATGTAGATTAGGATAGTGGAGGAGACAAAATGGGAAAAATAAACCTATCAGACGAAATATGGGGAGATATTATTCGAATATTTATGGATGATGAAATCTCTCACAATGATAAAAATGAAATTGAGGTAACTCAAAAGGGATTCCTGGTAACAAAATACATATCAGATGAACGTGGTGAATCTATAACATTTGATGATTGTGTCTCAATTGCTAAGGAAAATGGATTCACAGAAGGCGAATTCTTCATAATGGCAGATAAACCGTTAGAAGGAAAAATCTACCTATATGCAAATTGCTATGAGGGAGAACCTTTCGTATCTGAATATGGAACTACAAGAGGATACGCCTAGAATGCGAACTAAATTAGTTTGTCTACAGTAAAAGAGGTCCCCATATGGGGAGAAAGGAAGACGTATGAAAATACAAACAGCGATAGAGATTGCAAAAGACTGTGAATTAGAAACAGTCGGAGAGGCTATCTATAATATAAAACTTCACGCAGTTAATTTATTTTCTTATCCTGATATCCAAAAGGAGATTGAGGAATTAGAAAATACATGGGAATGGACAAAATCCCATAGAAAAACTCCTGAAGGAAAGGCAATCAATGAAAATACGCCTGTAAACCTTATTCTTGAGCATCATATTGCTGAAGATAAGTAATTAAAATCAACCCTATGCACAGGGAAACGAAAGATTAACAATAGATTATATAAAATCAATACATATGCTTCTGCACACATTATTGAAATAGATGACAATTATGATGAAGAAGTACAGAAGTTAAGAAAAGAAATCCAGCTTGACAGTCTTGGATACAAATTAAATTTACTTGTATATCTTGCCACATTAACGGTACAGGGCTATGCGATTTTAAGCGTAACGGAATTTAACATTGATGGAAGTAAACCTAGAGTTGCTTATGCAAGTAGCAAAGATTTTAAAAAGATTGTTAAGTATTATTCTAAGAAGAAAGCATAGGAAACGATGATTTAGTCGTATTCCCCGGTACTCCGGGAACTATCAATTGAGATTCCCGGCAATCGAGAGCCTATGATTCAAAATAAGAGAATGGAGGATATAATATGGCAGTATATCAATTAAATAGACCAAGTATTGATACAATTATTGATTATTGTAATGGCCTTGCTGCAAATGAAAAATTAGAAGTGTTTGAGTTTGGCAAGAATAATGATTTAGTTCTTCATATTTATAAAGACGAGGAATACGATGCGTCAAAAGACAAAGATTATTCTAATTTAGTCAGAATCAGCACTGCAAAAAATGGAAAATGGGTAGACGACACAGAAGATATCTATGTAACAGACGGCTCTTTGTATAGGGAGTTAGAAAGAATCAACAGTTATGTAAAATTTTCCACAATGTAACAAGATGAAACGATGAATTCAGAAACGGAGGAACTATGAGTACAAGAGCAATTATTGGAATTCAAAATATGGATGGAACCATTACTGGTGCATGGCAGTGGAATGATGGTATGGACCTGGCGCCATTACTGAGAGAGCAGTTTAATACATTAGAAAAAGTACAGGTGCTTATAAAAAATGGAGTGTGGAATAACATGTTTGCACCTGAAGATACGGAAACGTTGAAACATTTTACAGAGTGGTCAAAAAGAGACGATAGTCAGTATTACATTGTTCCTGTTGGTAAATGTCATTTATTAAAAGAAAAACCAAATGATACAGCGGAGTTTTGCTTTGGTGGAGATGATGGAATAACGATCAATAAAGATGGTTCAATGACATTTGCTGATTTTGAAACTGCAAATGGACAAGATATAAGCTATCTCTATCTGTTTTATCCTGGAACAAATGAGTGGAAGATATTTAAGTAGGATTAAAAGCCCCAGTGCACAGACATATGTGCTGAAAAGTGTTGAATGTACTGGGGCACATTGGCTTTTAGGAGGAAATATCATGGTAGAAAAGGGAAAATATGATATCGTGCTGCAGGAAGAAGGAGAAAATGCTCATCTTGAAAGCAAGCTCGATAATAAAGAAAATGATGGTACAACTGCAGGAACATATTGGATTGAACTGGACCAGAAGGTTTCTGGCTACATGAATTCTGCTGCAGCGAAAGTTCTCGGATATAACATGGAGAACAAAGAGGCTTTTGATGAGCTTAAATTTCTCATCTTCTGTACCCGCCCTGCTCAGTGCGGTGCAAATAATGAATATGAGTTTGAAAACCTTCGGGTTCTGGTAATCCGGCATATGGAAATACCAGAAGATGTGCAGGGAGAAATGCGGGAAACAACTTCTGCATCTGAAATACTGCCGAACTGTACCTGGCACAAATATGGAGATGGATCAGGATACCTCGAGGGACCACGAAAAGGCCAGGAACTTGTGAGTTATGATCTAACCTCTAAGGAATACCAAATTAACAAAGAATGGTATGAACTTGTAGACTGCAATACCTCTGCTATAGCAATCCAGCAGATGGAAGTCGTTTTGTGCAAAATCATGGATACTTTCATCAAGCTGTACATCAACTGGTATGGCTCTTGCGACGAAGATGCTCACGAGGCAACAGCGGAAAATGGAGAAAATGTGAATGATCTTGCCATTAAGAATTTCCTCAAAACTGCAAAGGAAGAGGAGTTGGTTGGATATATGCTTTATTCCACCGGTGGACAGCGGGATGCGATGTCTGATTTTCTGCAGAACAGTCTTCCTGGTGTGTCTGGGAAGAAAAAGGAAAACATTGGAAAGATTCTGACCAAAATGTTTGTAGCGTAACATTAACACACATGATAAGGAGAAAAAAATTTATGAAAGTTAAAAAAGCAATTGAACTTTTAAAAAACGAAAATCCGACTGCCAAAGTATATTGGGACGGGTTGTACGAGCAGAATGGATTTATACAAATCGATTACCGAGAAAGTGAGCGCACGGTGGTTCTTAGCAATTTACCTTATGTAAATGAAAAAACCAACGAGTACAAGCCCATTATATCGGTAGAATCCCTTCTGACATGTCTGCAGAAACTTCCAAGTGATGCGGATGTTATTGTAGCAACCGGAGATCCGGTACTTTTTGTAATAAGTTACAATAAATTCCCGGATCATGTAATCCTTGAAGATTGGCATAATAGAGATCTTTCTTCAGAATTAGATGGAAGATTTGAAGCTGCAGCAGAAGAGCAGTGGGATGAACTTGATTTTTTTATGGATTTACTGGAAACCGGTTTTACTCTGGCTGATATTAACAAATATTGTCCGGAGAAGTACGAATATTCCAAGAAATTCATGGAAGAACATGGACTTATTCCAGATGTCATTGATGCTGCAGGCAATGTATATGATCCAAAGGATTATACGATTGAAACTTGTCCTGTTTGCGGGAGAGAGGAAGTAATTCGCATTAAAGGCGTTACACGCTGCAGATGTGGTTATCCGCTTGCACCATGCAGTGTCTGCGAAAACTGCAATTATGCAACATGCCCTTATGGATGCGATGGGACGAACAAAGACGCTGAGAAATCGTGTGATCACGAGGCTTTATCTGATGATATCCAGAAGAAACTCTATGGCCTGCTCTAAGATTTTGAGGAACATAGAGTACGTGATGCTTTACATAAATAAAAGAATATGTTATATTTAACCAGTAAAGTAAAATTTTATAGTAACTAAAGAAAAGTCCAATGATTATCATTGGACTTTTTTTATTTAACCAAGAGTTGTCATTTGACAACTCTATTTTTTATAACAAGGAGGGGAAATGGGTCAAGTAACCAACACACCAAAATGGACCGACGGATTTAATCGGTTTGTTCTACGAGAAACCGAACCAAAAGACATCATTCTTATCAAAAATGATAAAGTGCTTGGAAGTAGCAATCTGTTTTATACAGGTATCAGCTATGATAATTGTTACTTTATTATTGTTAATGATGTCACGGTTGGAATTCTCTATGTATCTGAAATTTCAGATGTAGAGAAAACTTCTTTGTATATTGAATGGATTGAATTGCTCGCTCCATTCAGAGGCAAAGGTATTTTGAAACAAGTTTTTAAGGGACTTGTTGAATGGTTGAATAATTTGGGTTATCTGGAAGATGATGATCTAAAAATGGACGGTGCAGAAATCAATGCAGATCTTGAAAAGATCAAAGATATTGTACCTAAGTTGTACAATATGCTCATTACATTGAGTAACATCGAGTAAATAAAAACATACAAAGAAAAGAAAGAGAGGAAAATTAAAATGGCAAAATTTAAAGATTATACTAACAAATATGAAACTTGCGGAGAGGCAAGCAAGACTTGTCCCATGGGAGGATTGTGTACGTCATGTATGTATGCATATCCAGGCAATGGCATAATTGAGGGAAAGCCTGAATCGTATGTAGATGTATGTACGATGTCTAAAAAGTAGGCTGCATTTGATCATTTAATACCCGGCGCACCGGGAACTAAAGGTTTGAGGTTCCTGTGCGCAGGGAACCTCTGTTTTATATTCTGCAGAAACGCAGAAGGAAAGAGAGGAATATATGAATATCATCAATGAAGGCGAAATTGTCATTAACGACAAAACCCGTGCAGGAGAGGTTGCACAGATCATGGTGACTGCAGGACTTTACGATGCTACAGAAGACGTTCCTGTTTATGAAAATGACGGAACAACTCCGAAAGAAGCAGGAGTCAGTATCCATGAGGTATATGGAAACATTGATACTGCTCTGCAGGAAGTCGCTGACAAATGTAAGGAGGCAGGTATCATCCTTAATGGACAGGTCTGCTACTCTGGCGACTATTACGGAAGATACTACATCACGGATAACGTGGTGGAAGACCTGACAGCTGATGAAATCGGTGTAAGGGAAGCATCCAATGAGGAGCTGATTGCTGAACTAAAACGCCGTGGACTGGCAGTAACGGTGCAGAAAAACCAACTGTCTGAGAGCGAAAAGTCTGCTGATCTGCCTGCCCTGTGCGCATATGATATCAAATGGGACACGGATGGAGATGCGAAGGTATTTAATGGTCTCCCGGAACGGATGTTCATTCCAAAAGAATTGGTAGATAATGATGTGATTTCTGATTATTTATCAGACGAAATCGGTTATTGTCATGCCGGTTTTAAAATCGGTATCATGTTCCGCGGATCAATTCTTCCATACTATACAAACTGGCTGGATTCTGACACATTCCAGATGTGGTTTGGAGAAGATATCCTCAAGGATCACGAAGGAGACAGTTACCTGATCAAATTTGAGAAGCATCTCAAGGACAATGAATGGGTTGTTGAGATTATCTGGGATGAAGATCTTTCAAATATTGAAGGAATCTGTAATGCGGATGATTACATCACTGCAAACGAAATCTGGAAAATCGAGAGAATCTGCGAAAAGATGATCCAGCCGGATTCGAATGAAGTTCCTGAGACAGATGGAAAAGGAAATTCTGTCGTTGAACTCGGAAAAACATACCAGTCCTGATGCAAAAGCACGGCTTGAGAAACTGAAAGCCGGTATCCTGAAAAAGTACGGTGCCTTAAGTGTGTTAAACCAGGCAATCCCGTATATTTGGAGCAGCCTTTCAGAACATGTCGGCATGGAACACCTGAATGCCTGTACAGGCAGGGATACTTCCATGGCAAGACAGTCCCTTGGCTATGAAAAGACAAAGGATAACCAAATGCACGAAGCAGATGCTTTCTGCATTGCCTGCCTTGGTGCCGGTTTGATACCGGAGGCAGCCCAGGGGTTTACCTATGTACATAAAATCGTACAGTTCCGGAGACATGACCGTGCAATCATCAATAACCAGAGGGAGAGGACATACAGACTCAGTGGAGAGATCATTGCAAAGAACCGCAGACCGCGGTTTGAACAAAAGTGCCCGTCACTTTCCGGCTGGTATGAAGAACAGGTTAAATGTCATGGTCGGAAAGAGGCAGACCGGATGCGGTCGCAGCTGACCGTTGAGAAGAGCACCCGAAGATACAATGATCCGGACCGCCTGATGCCCGGAGCCATGTTCGAATATATGGGTGAATACCATGTATTGTCCGGGCAGTTATCAAACGGCCAGTATCTTCGTGTTTACGGGGATAAGAAAACAAACTACCCGGCAAAGAAATGCCGGATCATAAGACACAACGAGGGGCTTGTATTTGTTGCGTAGAGTGTGTGGCTTCGCACAATTCATCTCGTATATTGAATATACGAGCATTCTTGTAAGTCTTATCGTAAATAGCAATTTCATTTTAAGATTGGAGGAATTATTATGGTAAAACGTAATACGGAATTTATCGTCATATTGCAACCTAGGCATAGAGAACATCCACCTATCTTTATGAGAGGATGGGCAAAAGATATTGAAGATGCAATTAATGGAGTTTTTAATCCAGATTTACACAAAGAAGTCTTAGACATAAAGAAAGCTTCTGACATGGAAGTAAACGAAGATGTCTGTAGAATATACTGGGAAATGTATGGAACTTATAAGCCTAATCAGCTAGACGATGTTCAGTATTTCTAATGAAACGATGATTTAGTCGTATTACCCGGTACTCCGGGAACTATCAATTGAGGTTCCCGGCAATCGGGAGCCTCTGATTCAAAATAAGAGAATGGAGGATATAATTATGATTACAAGAGACATGATAAAAAATGGTTTTGAAAATGGGACTATTTCAATTGAAGAAGAGTGTTTCGGATGTTTAGGCATCTGTTGCAAAATCGGAGATAATGCTTTTTATTTTCTGGGTTCAGAAGATGACAATATCACAAAAGAAGAGTATTGGGAATCATACACATTGGATATGACAATTGATATGATTTTTGACATTCTTAAAGATTCTGAATCAGCAGAGGAACATGGACTGGATGATTTGGAAATTGGATATTATGAATCAGTATTAAAGTAAATGAAACGATGATTTATTTGGTTTAGAAAGTGAGGAAGACAATATGAGTACAAGAGGACATGTAGCAATCAAAGAAAATGGAAAATATAAATATATTTATAACCAACATGATAGTCATATTGATGGATTGGGTATTACCTTATACAAATATTATAAGGATGTAAATAAGGTAAAAGAATTGATTGCATTAGGAAATACATCAAGCATTGGTTCTACAGTTGAAGAAGGTGGAAGTAAAACATATAAAGAGCATTTAGATAAGCCATTAGAACAGAGAGGAACGGTCGCAGCTTTCAGGGATATCAACAGATGGGAAGATTGTTGTGAAACTACAGAATGGGAAGATGAAAAACCATTGGAAACAGAATACCTTTCAGATGTATTGGGACAAGATTTTACTTATATATTTGATACAGAAGATAATAGATGGTATTTTGCTTATTGGAATGATAAATACAGATTAAGAGATTTAGAAAAGACATTACATTCAAAAGAATTATTGGAAAAATTGTTTAATGGGATGTATATAAAGGATTATTTACCAGAATTTTACAATAAATGTTTGAATGCATAAAACCGCATGAAACGGAAATTTACTTGGAGAATATGTAAGAGACTGAAAATATCTAGTCTCTTATTTTATGGAAAGAAATGGCGAAGACTATGTTTGATTACAAAGAATTTAAAAATGAAATGCAGGCAGTATTAAGCTCTTCACAAAAGGAGGCACATTGATAACAATGATGGTACAAACGGCATTATTATTTGGATATGTTTTGCCTGAAAATACTCGAGCAGACATTGAAAAAATGCTAAAAAACATTAGAGAGAAAAGCCCTTTTGAATACGATATTGCATTACATATGGAAGTCCATGAGTTTTGCCGCATGTATTTGTTATAAAAGGGATAGTAATGAATGAGCAGCCTTTGCCAGCAAGAACAACCATGTTTTGGTTCATTACTGCTGCAATAAGAAACTGCATATAAAAGGAGAAAAATAAAATATGAATAATAAAAATGTATATAAAGATATGGAACTTTTTGTCCGTAACGAAATGTTATTTATCCGCGATTCCCTCTGTAACCGGTATAACGGTTACGGTGTTGTATATGAAACAGGGGATGCAATTTTGATCAAAGCCTCAGAAATCGCAAAGCATCCTGTATCAAAATTTGATGCACTCACTGGGCAGTGTATCACACTTCCTGACAACAGAGAAATTCTTCTGTATCCGTTAAAACCTGCTGATTCTTCCAAATGCGCGTCCGTTGTTTATGCGCAGATAGACAATGAAGAACCAAGAGAAAACAGATACTGTAAAACTTTCTGTCTGGATGGGGATCTTACCAAAGACCATGATGTGTTTGTTAAGATTCACGAATGGGCTGACAGAATCATCAAGGGAGGTGTGGCAGCATGAGAGTAACAAATTACGAAGTGCTTCTTAACGGAGACCGGATACCCCATCTTGTCAAAGAATCCGCGAGAAACTATGCAGGGAATAGTTGTTTAACCAATCCTTCGCAGATTGCAGAATTTATGAGGGAATTGTATCATGCAGATATTCTCCCAGAAGAAAAGCTTTGGATGATTGCCATGAATACCAAGTGTAAGCCACTCGGTGTATTTGAGCTGGCTCATGGAAGCATGGATTCAGCAGTGATGGATCAAAAAGCGATCTTTACAAGACTGCTTCTCAGCGGAGCTAGAGGGTTCGTTCTGGTTCATAATCATCCAAGTGGGGACAGCACCCCAAGCGAGATTGATATTTCAAATACAAAGAAAGTAAAAGAAGGCGCAGAACTTCTTACCATCGAGTTGTTTGATCATATCATCGTAGGGGATGACACAAATTATTGTTCATTACGCGAGCGGGGGAACTTGTAATATGGTTTATCATAGAACACGTAGAATCTGAGAAATTTGAGAAAACAGTGGCATTTATTTTTGAGTTATGATATAATAAAAATGTCAAGTAAAAATTAAATAGTAGCTAAAAAAAGTCTGGTGATATTTTTCACCAGACTTTTTTATAACAAAGAGTTGTCATAAGACAACTCTATTTTTATGCATTGCATCTTATTATTTTGGAGGAAAAAGATATGAACAAAGTAAAAATCAATGGAAAAGAATTTTATGTAATTTCAACAGCAGAATGTCTGGTAGCAAGACACAATCTTTGTGTCGCAGTGGAACCATGGGGAGAAATTTCATGGGGAACAGGGAATAATGGACAAAAAATATTGAATGCTGTCGATAACCGTAATCCTGAATCACTCACATATGAGTGGTTTCAGTCATTATCAGCAGATGTAAAATCTGCAATGTTGACAGTCCGTGTTACAACAGATGACCGTAATTCAGATGAGGAAGGGGAAATTAAAGATGATGTTGTAATGTCAGTAGTTCCTGCTTTCTATATCAGCGACGAATTTCTCAAAAATTACAGAGAAGAAACGGTTGACTGGGTTATAGCTGTATCTTGTTCCGAAGCATCTGGTATAAAAATCAGTCGATTTTCTGGATCAAAATCGGAAGTTAAGAATTTCCTTGTAAATCTTGTAAAAATTGACAAGAAGAATGATGAGGAGAATTTTTACAATGGTACAGAAACACCTGAAGATGTAGAAGATATTTCTGATTCCTTAAACGCCTATGCTACTTATGAAAATTATCATATTGATTACACCGCAAAGCGGTGGGGTCAAATGTAATAAGGAGCGTTAATTATGGCATATGAATGGGAATTGATACAACTTCAAAATTGGTCGGTTAATGATTTGAGAAACTGGATTTGGATGGCGGTTGATAGTAACCAAGCCATCCCCTGGATGTATATCTGTCGAAGCACTTAGAGAAGAATTAGTGCGTCGAGGAGAGAAACCGACCGGATATCATAATACTTGACAGTTGGCACACTAAACAATGAGATCCCATTTGAATGGGATCCCAAATTATATCAGAAGAAAAGGGGAAAAACACATGAGTAAAAGAATTCAGTATTGGAATGGATTGGAATGGGAAGAAAAAAACGAAAGTAGTTTCCCGGGAGTCGATTTCAAGGATATTTTAAGAATTTTCTGGCGGGGCGATAAAGAAATCGAAGCAGAATACCAGAAAGAAAAAAACACTGAAAGCAGATTCTATCAAAATGTCTGTGGAACATATGTGTTGGATTATGTTTTGTAACAAGTATTAGAAAAGCATGAAAGGAGTTCGCATATGAACACATTGAAACTAGAAGCTATAAAAAATAGCGGCAAAAGTATGGAAATTATTGTACTTTTTGCGATTATGTTAGCAATTATTATAATAGACGTTTTTGTTAATTTAAAAAAGAAAAAGTCCTCATGTAATGGTTTACTTACAGTAAAACCAGATACACATATGGATTTTTGCAATATGCCTTACAAAGATAATTTCTTTCATGTTGTTGTCTTTGATTTGGCTCATCTTACAGATACAGAAACCAAGCATTGGAAAAAGCACGGGAAATCTGCAAATAAGTTAACTTATTTAAAAGATGGCTTTAACGAATGTATGAGAGTGTTAGAACCAGGTGGTTTCTTGATATTAAGGTGGTATGGAAAACAAAATAGTTTATCAATGGTATTGGATGTAATCAAGGTTAAACCATTACTAATTGATCAAAAAGGTAGAAAACAAATACTGATACTTAAGAAAGGGTAAAAACAAATGAATTTTATAAATGAATTTTTCAAAAACCATGAATTCCAGACAGAGTGCGAGATACGTGCAGTTGACTTATGGCAGGAAGTGGATATTGATTTTCTGGATGATGAAAAGAGAAGGGACGAAACATCATTTAATGCGAAAAATGTTTTGTCCAAAAGTGGACAATCAGAGCTTTCCATATTGTTTGATGATTTTTGCAGCGAAAATAACTTGAATCATCCGAAAATTATATCAGTGACTGTAGTGAAGTCTGTACGGACATATCAAGAACTGGCCTATGAAGCGGATGAAGATCATGATTTTAAAAATGAAATTGTGGATTCCAAATTACTGTCTGGTTATACGTGGAGATCATTTGAAGACGGATCCGGAGCAGAAGAAAAAATTATAAAGTTAAGACCCCGGCGCACTGGGAGCTATAAATAGAGGTTCCCGGTGAATGGGAGCCTCTGAATTGATCTGACGAAACAAGTGTTTCACGAAAGATTGGAGGAAAAGATGTATTGCGTAGTTATAAATAAATTCTTAAATAATAATTATATGCTAAGACATATAATTTATGATATATCTCCAGAAGAGGATATGTCCAGTATAAAAGAGAAATATTATAAGGATTACTGTAAAACGGATACAGACACTTTTTACTTATGTGAAAATAAACAAGAAATAGACGAATTACTTAAAAAAGTAATTAAACGATGATTTAGTCGTATTACCCGATGCACCGGGATCTATTATTAAGAAAGAGGTCCCATGCATGGGATCTCTGTCTGTCCTGTTATGGAAAGAAAGAGAGGTAATATAATGAAATTATTAGAAATGACATTCAAGTCTACCGCATGTAGACATGAAGAGGAACTTATTAAAAAGTTGGATGATCTTCATTGCGGAGCATCCATTAAAGAATGCACATTGTACCGCGTGCTTTTTACAGATCTTCCGGAATATCTCAAAGAACAGTGGATGAAATATGGCGAAGGCATTTGCACTGATCGTGAAATTTTATGCCAAAAAGGAGGGCACATATTATGAATAACAAATGCGAAAAAAAATTTAACTCTGGAAAGGAGATGCTTGATTTTCTTCAGGCAGGAAAGGATCTCTATAATCCAGAAACAGGAGCTTATGTCTTCGTATATAACGAGGATAAGGCGATTGCATATTACAGCATCAGTAAAGAAGATGCCGAGAAATATGCAAAGATTGAAGCCGACACCGGCGAATACTGGGGCAGCAATCTTGGAGTTGGAGGATATATCTATGAAGATCAACTCAGTGAAAATTACAACATATCAAAGATGAGCAGTCGTAATTTTTGCGATGAACACTTCGGTGAAGGAGTCTGGGTAAAAACCACAGACTACTTAGATTATCTCTTAGATTATCTCGAAGAGAAAGCAAAGTACAAACGAGATATTGCAGTGGCAACAAAATCGTTCAAGCAGTTGGAAACTGCAGGTATTACGCTGCCAGTTATGGTTGATGCAATCCTTACCCATTTTGCGGATTCGGACGAGAAAAGGGGAACGTTTATCAGCGCTTTGCCGACTGACTTCAAGAAAGCGGTAAAAGACGAGATGGAAAAAGATCAGATTAGAATCGATGTAAAATCATTTGCAGAAGATTATGACCGGCCATACTCGAAGAAACTTGCTGATATGGTTGCCGAAAAATGGCTTAATACAAGTCAGGATGCAACGATAAGTTATTGGGACAATCTCGAGAACCTGATCAATCCGGTATCTGAAGAACTGGGATTGGCAGAGTGGAAAAAAACAGATGACATGCAGTGGAGAAGAGCCACTGGATTTTCATCGTTTGATCTCGTAGAGGTAAGGGAATGGCCAGATGGATACATTTATGTATCAGGCAATATTGATCTTCGCAACTACGAGGAAAAGGAAATTGCTGATTTCATTGATAGTTACAGCTATAAAAGTCTTTCAGAAATGGAAGAAATATATGGCGACGATACAAAAGGTGTAATCGCTGAATGTATTTTTGAGCAAACGCAAGAGTGCGAACTGATCTGTTTTAGAGATTTCAAGACAGAAGACGAAGCAGCTGAAGCTGCTCAGAAGTACGTTGAGAATCAAAAGTAAGATTGGAGGAAATTATGCCAAAACAATATGGATATGAGATAAGAGAAAAGAAAACAGGTTTTCTTGCGGGTGATAATGGTGAAGAATATTATTCAACGCGAGAAAATGCTATGGACGATGCAAAAAAATATTTAAAAATTTTTTAATTCCTGATGAATATGAAGGAAAAGTGTTAGAAGATTTTGAAATTACAACACAAGAAATTATTTAATAAAAAGATAATTTAGTCGTCTAGCCCGGTAATCTGACCTGTCTTGGCACAACGGTAGCAGATAGCGGGTTATCTGGAACAAAGGTAACCATTTATCATGCTAAATGCTCAGAACCGGATTTCAAATACGGAACCGGAAACGCAACGCAGCTTGTTATGATGAGCCTGGGAGAATTAAGAGAAATGATCCGTGATGGAAAGGTTACGGATGGATTCACCATGACAGCATTGGGAAAAGGAGAAAAGGAGAAAACATGAAAATCGTGAAAACTTTTTATGCTAATGATGGGAAAAAATTTGATGATGAGTTCGAATGTCGAAAATATGAACAAATGTTGATGGAAAAGGTTAAAAAAAGAAAAGAAAAAGAGCAGCATGAAGTTATTGTTTTACAGAATGTTAAAGATCTGGATTATAATATCTGGAAAAAATATCATCCAGAATACGACGGAAAAAATGAACCGGATTTAAACCAGGCTATTATATGGTTGAAAAATGATATTTCAAGTATTATGGTAGATTTTCCGAATAGTGAGAAAGATATTTTAAATCTTATCAAAAATAATGAATTTGGAAATGAAATCATTACTATGATTGAGATGAATGAGATCCGAGATGATGTAAATATTCGAACGGATTTTTTTACGGCTCTTAATTCTGTTAAAAGAGGTTCTGATTTATCACACAGAATCGGCTATGCTCTAACACCAAAGGATTTGTCAAAATTAGCATTACTGCACAAACAAAATAAGTGCAGAAATAAGATAGAGGAACTTCTTACAGATTGTAACTTCCATTATGAATGTTGCCAGTTTAAAAATCAAAATTACGAAGAATTCTTAAATATCGAAAAAACTGCATAAATAATATCCCCCATTCGGGAACACCAGGAGGTTCCCGGATGGGAGCCTCTTTTAGCATCCACAGAAAGTGGAAAGAAAGAGAGGAAAAATAATTAATGAATGATTACAAAGAATTTTATCCAACACCAGAAGAACTTGTCAACAAAATGCTGGACGGAGTTAATCTTAACTATGTTAAGACGGTTCTGGAGCCATCAGCAGGAAAGGGAGATATCGTACAGGGGCTTAAAAGCCATGCAAAATATCAGAATCTTGACATCGACTGCGTGGAAATTAACAAAGATCTGCGCAACTGCTTAAAGAGAGCGGGATACCGTGTTGTAGGGGATGATTTCCTTACTTATACCACGATGAAACAATACGATTTGATCGTTATGAACCCGCCGTTTTCAAACGGAGATGCGCATTTATTGAAGGCTTTGAAAATGCAGCAGAGATATGGTGGTGCAGTCGTTGCCCTGGTAAATGCAGAGACAATCCGAAATCCGTACACTAATCTCCGGAAGGAGCTGGTACAGATGATTGAAAATGCGGACGGTACAGTAGAGTATCTTGAACATGCGTTTTTGGATGCAGAACGCCAGACGGATGTGGAAATTGCACTGGTTAAGGTTAAGTTTCAGGAACCGGAACATATATCATCCATTATGGATAAGCTGCAGAAGGAAAAGGCTGTAGAAGAATCTGACCCGGAGGAGCGGCAACACTTAGCAGATAATGACTTCATTAAGGCTATTGTTGATCAGTACCAGATGGAGATAGAAGCCGGATGCCGGCTGATTGAAGAATATAAGGCAATTCAGCCGTATATTCTGTCAAGTTTTCCACAAAAGAAAGACACATCCATGTACGATTATAACTGCATCTTAAATCTGAAAATTGAAAATGAGAAAGCATCGGTTAATGGATTTGTAAAAAAAGTGCGGGGAAAATATTGGAGAACGCTGTTTTCAAATCCTAAGTTTACAGGTAAACTGACCTCCAATGTATTGGATGAATATCAGTCAAAGATCCACGAACTTAAAGATGTTGAATTTTCGGTTTTCAATATCCTTGAAGTAAAATGGGATATGATGAGGAATGTTTCCAAATGCATTGAGCAGTCGATCATTGATTTGTTTGACCTGTTCTGCAGCGGCTGGTTTTCTGAGGATATGGGTACCACGATTCATTACTACAATGGATGGAAGACAAACAGTGCCTATAAAGTCAACAAAAAAGCGATTGCAAGGTTTAATGCGTTTAGCAATTACGATAAGCACTTTGATCCTATCTGGAGCAGTTACAGCTACGATGGTGGTTGTATGAAACGACTGAACGACATGGAAAAATGCTTCAACTATCTTGACAACGGGCGTACAGATGATGGAGCAGGAATGGGAAATATCCTGAACAACGCTGTAAAAAATGGACAGACAAGAAATATCGAGCTGAAATATTTCACCGTAACGTTCTACAAGAAGGGAACCTGTCATATCGTATTCAAAGATGAGGAACTGCTGAAGAAATTCAACCTCTACGGAGCGCAGAAAAAAGGCTGGCTTCCACCGTCATACGGGAAGAAAACATATGAAGAGATGGAGCCGGAAGAAAAAGCTGCGGTAGAGGAATTTGAAGGAAAAGAAGAGTATGAAAAAACTCTTCATAACAAAGATTTTTATCTTGTTAACGAAAATGCATTCCTGATTGGAATGGACAAAGCAGTGTAGTATAGCATTAGTTCAAAGGACCCGGAAACCGGGTCCTTTTTATTTATCATATCAAAACAATAAGGTCACGGAAAATAATATCATCAACAGTAACACCGACTGTCTCAGCGACTTTCTCTATCACTGCTTTCTTGGCGCACGGGAGGGCAGAATCAGTAGATTCATACCGCTGGTATTGACGAAGGCTGATACCGACGGCCCGCGCTACCTCAGATTGTGTCTTCCCGGATTCTTCGCGGTATTTTTTCAGTGCGGTAATTTTGTTAAATTTTTCAAAATACCCTTTTGTTTTGTAATAATATAATATGACATTTGCATCATCGGCAGCAGAAATATTTTTCCCGGCAAGTGCTGCAAGCAGTTCATCAATTTTCTGGAATATCTTTTTGTTCTTTTCCATTTGTTTTACGCGACTCTGGCTGAAATAAAACATCAGCTGGGCAAGGTAAATTTTTAAATCCACAGTCTTTAAATTTGGATATTTTCTGTCAGTAATTTGCGACGGAAGATCATAATATTCTTTTCCTGTCCTCCTGCTTTCATCGATAACTAGCTGATCAAGCATGTAAGTCAGGATTCCAACGGATACGGCAGGATTATCAAGCCATTTTTTTTCAAATGGATCAAAAATATCTTTTCCCAATTCGTAATGGTATCTTTCCGGAAGATCTTCTTTGGATAATCCACAGATTTTTAAAGCAATTTCTTCCATGTGCTCATCATCTGTTGCATCATAGTTGATCAGCTCATCGCTTCCTTGCAGAAGAATATGAAGCCATGCAGTATCTTCTTTTTCCGGATCAGACTCTGCATATATATCTTCCAGAATGTATCCGGCTGCATTTCCCAGTTGCTTCCCTGTTTGAGAGAGTAAACTATGCAGATGTTCTCCGATCTGGTCCATGATTTTTTCTGTTGTGTCTCCTGAATATGTGGCAAGGGGTGTGCTCTGGTAATAAACCTTTACTTCCATTTCCCGTCTCCTTTCTTTCATGCGTAATATAACGATACGTCTTTATGTCATATATACATTATATGACATTCTGTTGGTAAAGTCAAACATTTTACACCCTAAAAGATGTGAAAATGTGATTGACGAATGTGAAGCTTGAAATGAATGCAATGATGCAGACTTTTCTGTAACCCATGCTTCAATGCCGGAGGTATCAAAGATAGTCATGTCAGCAAGAGCCGGATTCAGTTTTTGGCATATCGGTTCGGTCAGGTCTACAAAAAGATCGAACATAGATTGTTAGTCCGATAAGAAATCCTGTTTAAAACGAGTAAATTTTGAACCATCCGGTACAATATCAAAGCCACAGAAGTCACGCAGTTCCTGGGAGTATTTCAAGAATACAATCAGGAGCGTGTCAGTCGGGATTGAGAAAATACGCTGGAGCAGAAGTGCTTTGAACATTGGATAAAGCTGGTGCTTGCGGGGTCTTCCGGTGTGGGCGTGAAAATGAGAAACAAAAGAAACAGGAACAATTTCATCAAGGTTAATGGCTTCATCAAGAAGAGCAAGAAACTGGTATTTGTCATTGTCGAATTTATTCTGGCAATCTTCAAAAATTTCTGCCAAAGTGAGTTGCTTATATGTTATCATGTAAGTATATCTCCTTTAGGTGGATTGGTTGATAGTTTCTCGACAACTCTATTTTACCATAAACCTTGAGGAGATATTTTATTTTAACAACAAAAAAATGCCGTATTTATGCGGCTTTTGGAATTTTCGCAAACGCCTATATAAGAAAGGAGGACAGATAGATGAAAAGAGTTGTGATTGAACTTGATGATGATTTTCATAAGAAGATAAAGATTCGAGCAATAACATCTGACAGATCAATTAAAGGCTATATTAAAGAGTTGCCTGAGCAAGATTTGTGTAAAGAAAAAGAGCAAACACAGTAACTTTGGCGAGTGAGTGTTTGCTCAAAAGTGAAACCTATATACTTAGGAATCTTTTTATATTATAAGGTATTCTACTAATTTTTGCAAGGAGAAATTGCAAAATGCAGAATGCAGAATTTAACAGTAATTGAGAATGAGTTGGTGCCGGTATATGAGACAAGTACCGGAGAGGAAGTAGTGTATGGCTCAGAACACCATGAGGTTTTTGGAGTTAGAACTCCCTATAAGGATTGGTCATCTCGGAGATTATCGGATGTTGATGCCATTGAAAATGAAGATTTTAAAGCCGCTCAAATTTGTGCACCTTCCGGTCAGACGAAGAAAGACCATATTATTAAACTTGACACGCCAAAGGAAATTATGCGGCATTTGGCGTTTTGCAAACGCCTAATGCGTAATGCGTAATATAACGATACGTCTTTATGGCATATATACATTATATGACATTATACTGGTAAAGCCAAGCAATTTACACCTTAAAAGATGTAAAAATGTGATTGACATTACACCTTTTAAGGTGTAAAATAAACATATAAGTTATAGAGGAGGACGGCTATGAAATATGAAGTAACATATTCCTGCGGTCATACAGGAACCGTTCAGTTATACGGGAAAACAGATGAAAGAGAACGGAAGATTTCTTATTACAAGGAATACGGACTCTGCTCTGAGTGTTATAAAAAACAAAAGCAGGAAGAAAATGAAAAAATGGGGTTTGTATTATGCAGCACTGTAGAATATGAGCTTTCAAGGAAAGGTGAAATCCAGGTTCGGCTGTCTTTTCGCGGAGACACGAAGCCGCACAAGGAAGAAATCAAAGCACTGGGGTACAGATGGACGGTTCTGGATGATACTCAGATTCTTTCTACGGCAAGACCAGAAATGGGATGGGTCAAAATTGTTCCGCATGAATGTCTGGAAGAAGAGAAGGGAAAAGCCTTCTCCATTGGTGCAAGGGAAGCCACAATGGAAGAAAAAGAAAAACTGGAGCAGAAGAGCAGGTTTGAAGAAATGCTTGCGGCTCAGATTCTCTTTAAAAAGCAGCACGGGAAAGAACTGCAGAAGCAGAAGGAACGGGAAGCAAAGCTTGCAGATCTGCTGAAAGAGGAACCGGATCTTATAAAAGGTAAGAGATGGAACCAGAAGATTTATGGGAAATCCGGAAATTATTCCATTTATCCAGATGGGGAAAAAGTGAACATTTCCGATGAAGAAGCGGAAGAACTGAAAAAATACCTGAAAGATTTCAGGGAGAAGATGAAAGAAGAGGCAGGTATTGACTAATGGATGGACTATTTTATAAAAATGTAGATATTTACGATTTACCATCAATATTGGAAAACGGATTGCTCAGTATGGATGAATCCGGCAATAATAATTGGCAGGATAACAACCGTGCAGACAACCGGACAGATGTCGTATATTTATTCCGGCCGGTAAATGAAGGAACTTTACAGGAAATTCCCTCATTCCCTGAATATGGTGCTGCACTGGTAGAATGCACCGCGGATGCCGAACCATCCAAAATGTCAGTGCAGGACTGCCATTTTGGAAAATACAGGGAATATATTGCAAAAAGAATTGCCCCGGAAAATATATTGCGTGTATTTATACCTAATCTTTTCGAGAAAAATATTGATATTACATCGGATAAGATATGCTTATGCAGGATGAAAGCAAGTGTGTATGGAAAAGATGGACTTGTCGAGGCATCTGCAGATACTTTGAAACTGTTTGCTGAAACAGCACCAGTACGCTGGACACAGATTGACGGGTATTTCCGAGGAATATACAATGACGGAAGTGGAGTATTCGACCTTTATAATGTAAGATACCAGATTCCGGAATAATTTAAAAAATCAAAGGAATGTGGGTGATAAAAAAATGGAAGTGAAAGTTTTATGAAAATAACAGGAAGACAAACAGAACCTATTAAATGTTATAAAAAAGACAAGTTAACAGAGGATTTTTTTGCTGGACAAATCTGTTCCTGTAAGGGCCTGGAGACAGAAAAATATTGGAGTGATGCATTCAAATCCCGTCTCCGAGACATTCTTGATGAAGTATACAGCAGTGATTATGGAGAGATCAGGGATGATATTGATTCGGACTGGAACATGGATTACGAAACATACCAGAATTATTACAGTTTCATCTGCGGAATCATTGATATGGATATGAAAGACACCTATGAAAGTTATTCTCGTCAGATGGAAAGAATCGGGAAAATATCTTCTGCGTATGCAAATGCCATTCATAATTTTCCGAATGATATTGCTTACACGGTTTCTTTTTCCAGGAGCAGCTGTTCGGTATACCTGAATACAGGTATTCCTGTCCGGAAGGATTCCGTAGATCGATTTCTCTCCGTTCTTGAACCTTTACAGGGAATTATAGTATCGGAAACATATTCCGGATATGAGAGAAAAGATTACGAAGACAGCAGCCTTACAATAAGAATATCAGACCATGATTTCGGGGGAAACAGGGATTATTCCTACCAGTTCCCCTGTGTTAATGTGATTGTGGAAATATAACATGAATTCTAAAAAATAAAGGGATCAGAGAAAAAATGCTTAAATATAAAATAAATATTTTAGAAGAACTCGCCAATGCCGGGTATAACACAAGCCGACTCAGAAAGGAAAAACTGTTCACCGAAAGCACGATCCAAAGGTTCAGGCATGGTGGTGTGCTAAGTTTAAAGTCATTGGACAGTCTTTGCTGTTTGCTTAAAGTGCAGCCAGGAGATATAATCGAATATGTTGATGAAAAAATAAACTATAACATATGATGTGGCACTAATGCGCAAATACACTACATAGCCGCTATGGCAGTGGCAGAAGGGGAGGACAAATGGGAGCAAGAATTACAGAAAATTTCATTCGCGAGACGGAGGCTTTAAGAAAATGCCTCTTATATAAGAATGTAACATGGGAAGTTAGTAAAAAGGATGATTATAATGACTGGGGAGATAAAACTCATCCGGAAAATAGTTTTGATATTCATCTTAAAGAGGCTGATCAGACGGAATCAAGATGCTTCGGCATGCCAAACAGTTTCATGGATTTCATCTTGATGGAGATTGGAAATCTTGAATTAAAACAAAGAGATTATCTCGAAAAGACACATCCGGAACTGGATTTTACAGAAGATGAACTGGATTGGAGTCCGTATATTTCAAATTCTATGAATGCGAAGCTTGAAATGGATGCTATGATGCAGACATATGTGGATACTGCTGAAAAGGTTGTGGCATATATCCGGCAGCAATTTGATCTTGGTCAAGCAGTAATTTCCGTATATGCGAAAAATGAGCTGCTGATCGAGTCAGATCCAGAAAACAGTGAAAAAGGTGGGACTGATCCAATGAAAGACTTCCGGAGATATAAAACCATCTTAGAACAAAGATGTGCAGAATACGAAGGCTGTGCGATTAAATGCTATGAGGGTTTTGCAGGTAAGGATTTAGAATATTATGGGGAAATGAAGAACCTTGTTTTGCTTGGCAAATTACAGCTGCTGGATCAACAGCTGCCTGAAAATCTATCGGAATATGAGATAACGGAGGAAGATGGCAAAACAACTCTAACCATGAATCATGGGGATAATGTGCTTTCCTGGGATTATACTACCAAAAACAACCAGACTGATTTAGACTGATTTTTATTGTTTTTAAGAGATGAATAATATCGAATTATGCGTTATAATAAAAATAACGAATACCTATATGTGGCAGTTGTTGGGGGGGGCAAATCCTTCCTGCCATATCAAGAATTATTTTGATTGAATAATGGAAAGGAATGTCAAGAATGAAAAGATATATAAAATCGTTTTTTTTAGTAGTATTAAACAATTCGTTTTTACTTCTGTTTTTGTATGCATTGAGCGATTTTAGGTATTGGGGAATCATATGTACTCTTATTCCGGGACTAGGTTGGTTTATATCATTCTCAATGTTAATAGTATGTGTAAGATATGTAAAACTGCCCAAACATATTGCTCAGAATACGGAAATGGGAAGAATATTATCTTCTGAGTGCACAACATATAAGAAAGACGATGATACAGATGCCTAGATTCTCAGACTAAATGCAAACACTTTTTGCATTTAATTTGAAAAACAACCGATTATACTACCAATAAGTATGATACTTTACAAATGAATTAAATATGCTATAATAAATGTGTCAAGTAAAAATAAATTAAGTAACTAAAAATAGTCCATGAATTTATAATTCAAGGACTATTTTTTAATTTAGAGCCTTTGTCGGCTCTTTTTTTATACACAAAAGGAGGTGTATTGGTATGCCAGGATATGAAATGGATGATATACTGGAAAAATTCGGCATTCAAACAGATGCTGATGTTAAATCAGAATATTCTGATAATGAACAGTCATATGCAGACTGGAATTAAAAAGGGAGGTGTGGCAAATGAACACAAAAAATAAAATCGCAGATTTATTAATCCGCGTAGCAGGGATTGCATATATCTTTGCTTTTTTGAAACAGAAACTTCCTATGATGTATACAGCGGATGACCGGTCAGTGTATACCATCGGAATGGTTTTAGCCATTGTCATTGTGGTTAAAGGCACGGATGCATTTAGTAGCAGAAAGGAGAAAGCTCATGGCAGAAGAAAAAAAGACTCTCGTGCAGCAGTACGAGGAACAGCTATCAAAGCTGCAGATAAATACCGAAAAAATAAAGCCTGCTGATCGTACAGGGACAGGAAGGTATGCCGCTGCCTATGGGCAGCTTTACAATGAGATCCGCAAAAATGCGGGTCTATATGCTTTTTGTTATGTATTTGGTGCGCTTTACGTACCAAATACACCGGAAGGCATTGAAATGTTAAAAAAGGGAATGGAAATAATCAGGGGAAAAGGGAAGGAATTGCTACAGGCAATCTTTTCATTCAGCTTTGAAAAAATCCATGCTCTTTTGGACAATATCCGGAAATACATTATTGATAAATTTTGGTTTCCTCTTGAAACTGCTATCTTAAACAGTGGAAAAGAGATGCCAGAAACAATATTTGTTGAATCTATTCTTGTTTGTTGAATCTATTCTTGCCGGATAAGAACTTAGGGCTGATTTTTATCGGCCCTTTTTTAAAATTATTGTGTGAAGGAGAAGATAATTATGGAACTAAATGAAAAGCAACGGCAAATGGTCGCTGCAAAAGAAGGACCCGTACTTGTTGTTGCATGTCCGGGATCTGGAAAAACAACAACCATGATTGCAAGAGCAAAAGCTCTTGTTGATTGGGGAGTAAACCCGTCTAAATTATTGGTAATAACGTTTACCAAACAAGCTGCAACGCATATGCAACAGAAATATGAAAAAACATATGGCAAGGATGGTATTACTTTTGGCACAATACATTCCATATGTTATCGTATGCTTCAGTCAGTAGCAGGGTATACAAAAAAGGATATTCTGCTCGAATCAGAAAAGTGGGCATTTCTCGCCGGACAGCTTCATGGAAGAGTAACTGCAGCAGAAATGGAAGAAACCATTTCCGGTGTTATGAGGGAAATTTCATTTGTTAAAAACAAGTGCATTCCACCGGAAGCATATGAGCCGGATAGCACTGATAAGAGAACATTTTGCATTCTTTTTCATGCCTATGAAGATTTCAGGAAAGCAGCTGGAAAGATAGACTTTGATGATATGTTAATTGTCGCAAGGGAAATCTTTTTTAATAATGGAATGGTGCTTGAAGAATACCGGAAAAAGTATTCTTACATCATGATAGATGAATTTCAGGATACCAACCGCGTCCAAGCGGATATTTTCTATCTGCTTGCAGGAGAAAATGGTAATATTTTGGTTGTTGGAGATGATGATCAGAATGTATATGGCTTTAGAGCCGCAGAGTCTGCGATTATGCTTGACTTCCCTAAAAAATTTCCAAATTGTAAAATTATTTATCTGGACACTAATTATCGTAGTGAACCGGAGATAATTGAAATTGCAAGCAAACTGATTGCATGTAATAAAAAGCGGTTTGAAAAAGATTTCAAAGGAGAAAAGAAAGGAAAGGGACATATTAAAATTACCTGTTTTCCAGATGTTGTAAAACAAAGGGATTCTGTTGTGGAACAGTTAAAAAAACTGCATGAAACTGGAGTCCCATATGAGGAAATGTCGGTTTTATACCGCACGAACAAACAAAATTTGATGTATGTGCAGGCACTCATGAAAGAAGAGATTCCATTTTACACGACAGAAGCTGTAAAGGATCATCACATGGAGTTCCCATTTCAAGATTTTATGGCATATTACCGTTTGGCAGCCGGAAATCCATGGAAAGGGGATTTGCAGAGAATATTAAACCGACCAAGCAGGTATTTGAAGGGTGATGCATTCAAAAACTGTATTTATAACATAGATCAGATGATAGAATGTGCAAACCGCTGTTCAAATCCTGATGCAGCCAAAGACAGGATATATTCCATGGTAGACGATATAGAGAATCTGGCAACCATGAATCCAACACAATTTGTTGGGTATCTCTATAATGTAATGGATTATCGTGCGGGGGCGCTTTCGTATGCGGCATATTGCGGAAAAGACGAATCCGAGGTAAATGAACTGCTTGATTCGTTAATAGACGAAGCAAAACAGTTTAATACTATGCAGGAATGGGCCGATTATGCAAAAACATATAACAAAAAGTTACAGGAAAAAAGAAAAAACAAGGAAGGTATTTGCCTTTCTACATATCATTCAGCAAAAGGTCTTGAGTGGGATTATGTTTTCTTAATTGACTGTAATGAAGATATGACACCGTTTAAAAAGGCCGAGTCGCCGGAAGAAATAGAAGAAGAGAGACGGCTTTTCTATGTGGCTGTAACGCGGGCACGTAAAGGAGTTCGTTTTACATGGGTCTCGGATAATGGACCTAAGAAAATGTTTCCGAGCCGTTTCCTCACGGAAATGGGGATCAATAAAGATGCTATGGTATCCGATAAACATGGAAAACGTACCAGTGCAGAAAGGGCAAAAATTTATGCTCCAAAATATTATGCGGTCAAGAAGGGACGTAAACCTGGAATCTATCGTACATGGCACGAATGTCAAGCTCAGATAGATAATTTTTCAGGTGCTGTTTACCGACGGTTTGACACCCAAAAGGAAGCTGAAGAGTTTATATCTTAGACTATACCACAGGGAAGAATTCTCTGTGGTATTTTTTTGCATAAAATCCATGCAAATTGCGCTTCACTTGTTAAAAGCGTATATATATGATATAATATACTAAAATAAAAACGCGGCATATATTACTGATTCAAAATTGATAATATGAAAAATGCAACTGGTCTTGTTCAGGAGCTTGGACATTTCAAACTGAACGAATAACAGAAAGGATGGTGATTGTATGTTATTGGAAGAAGCAGGTGTTGCAAAAAGAACAGTTACGGCACTCAATAAGAAAAAGGTGTATACCGTAGATGATCTTTTAAGATGCATACCAAGGAAGTACCTTGACTATCGTGAAATTGTTCCATTTTCTGATGCTGTTGGAAAAGATTGTGCAATCGCCGGATACATCCAGTCTGCAGGGAAAAAAGAAGGAAACGGAAGACCGCAGCAGATTGATATCGATCTAGTGGAAGAAACAAGCGGACAAATGGTAAAAATCTATTATTTTGGAACTCCTTATATATGGGAACATATCTGTAAACTGATTCATAAGGAAGTAATTGTATGTGGAAAGATTTCCAATGGAAAATTTGGTTACAGTATAACAAATCCTTATCGGATAAGTGATAAGGAACTGTTTCACGGAACAATCGTACCGGTATATTCAAAAATGAAGGGTGTATCTGAGGATATGCTGAAAAAACTGATAAAGACTTACATAAAAGATCTGTCTGATCCGATTGAAGAGAATGTCATAAGCCGAGCAAAACTATTTGGATATAAAGAAGCTTTGCAGGAACTTCATTATCCGACCAATTTTGAAAGAATACAACAGGCCCGGAAACGACTTGCATTTAATGATCTTCTGTTCTTTTCTATGCAGTTGCAGGAAGATGCAGATAAAATAGGGCATAACGGAATTAAAATTGACACCGTAGAAGAAACAGTAAATCGTCTGGATAAATTACCATTTCAGTTAACGGAAGATCAGGCAGTTACATTAAATCATATCCGGGATAACATGAAGTCCGGGGTACGCACGGATGCACTGATTCAGGGGGATGTAGGATGCGGAAAAACAATTGTTGCATTTTTGTCTATGTCAATGATGGCTGAAAATGGGTACCAGTCAGCAATCATGGCACCGACAGAGATATTGGCTCATCAGCATTATGATGGATTCTGTAAATCATTTCCGGATCTTGCATCCAAAGCAGTATTTCTTTCCGGATCCTTGAAAGTAAAAGAAAAGAAAGAGGCATTGTCTAAGATTGTTGCAGGAGAGGCATTGTTTGTAATCGGAACACATAGTGTAATCTCTAAAAATGTTATGTTTTATAAATTGGGACTTGTTATTACAGATGAAGAACACCGTTTTGGAACGGAACAACGGGATATGCTGATGGAAAAGGGAAATGAAGGAGTACACATTATTACCATGTCGGCTACACCAATTCCAAGATCTATTGCTGCGGTTATGTATGGAGAAAACAAAGCCATTTACGAGATAAAATCCATGCCGGATGGAAGAATACCGGTACAGACGGCAATAAATAACAACCAACAGAAGATTTTTGATTTTGCAGAAAAGCAGTTAAAGGAAAACAGACAAATTTATGTTGTATGCCCACTTGTAGATGAAGCAGAAGAAGGTTCTTCTTCAAGTGGTATGGATTCTGTGCAGGATGTATATGAGCGATACCGGTTGTATTTTGAAACCATAGGATATAAAACAGGGAAACTTTTCGGAAAACAGGATAACTCAGAAAAAGTGGCAAACATCAAGGCTTTTGAGGAAAACAAAGTGCAAATTCTTGTTTCAACTACAGTTGTTGAGGTTGGAGTAAATGTACCGAATGCTTCTCTTATTATTATTCATAATGCAGAGAGGTTTGGTCTTGCCACAATGCATCAGCTGCGAGGAAGAGTAGGAAGAGGCGGTGGAAAATCCTACTGTATCCTAAAATCAGATCAAAGAGATAATGAACGGCTTCTCACCATGGTAAATACTACAGATGGATTTAAAATTGCCGAGGAGGATATGAAGCAAAGAGGAATAGGTGATCTTATAGGAACAAAGCAGAGCGGGAAAACCCACAATATGGATCTAATGCTTTCGTATCCAAATTTTTATAAAGCTGTAAAAAAATATGCGAGATGGATGTTAGAGAGCCAAAAAGCAGAGCAGCTCGTAAAGCTATATATGGAAAATGCTTCTGCTGCGGAAAAGAAAGGGGAAAAGTAACATGTGCGAAATTAGAGTAGTCATAGCAGGACCAAAAAAGTTTTCATATGACAAGCTCAAAGAAAATTGTGACCGGATTATAGGACAGGCGGTCAGAGATTCCCATAATGATAACGTAAGAATTATTTGTGATACGTCAAAAGGAATCAATCTGCTTGGAGAATATTATGCAAAGGAGAATGGCTATGTCATAAGCCAGATAAAAAACGAGATGAAATTTCTGAGCAAAAATGCTGCAGTTGAAAGAAATCGAAAAATAATGGAATATGCTTCTGCAAATGATAATGAAGGCATTTTGATAGCTTTTCAGGATAGAAATAACCGTGACATCGAGAACCTGGTAGACTGTGCAAAGGAATGTGGGGTTCATATACATCTTTTATGCAGGGATGATACAGGATGGGAAGAACATGCAATGCAGGTACCGGCTTCTGCTAATTAATGAGTTTTGTAGAGGAGGATCCCTTTTATGATTAAAAAAAACATGATTGAAACTTATTTTGGTGAAATTGGATATAGCACAGAAAAATCATTTCCAGGCATAAAAATCCTGCTTCATGCCACCAAAACAGGCGTCAAAGCTGTTGTTATTGCTGATGCGTTTGTGGCAGGAATAAGCAAAAAATCTGACATCCGGTGTTTGAAGAGAGAAACAAAAAAGTACATCGAGGCAAGACATGCATCAAAATATCTTTTTATCATCATTGTGGATAAAGTACCGGAGTGCAGATTAAAAAACACGGTTCTGATTTCTCCTGAATTTGGAAAGATAATTAGGGGAGGATGCGAAAGCTGCTTTGGAAAAGAACTTTCCATTTTGAATAAAATGGGAAAGCTGCAGCGAGCAGAATCAAGGAAAAATTATGTAAGAGCAACAGAATCAGATATGATCTTCCTTTACATAATTATTGGCATTAACGTATATCTTTATTTGAAATTTATGTTTTTCGGGCAAAATTACGGAATAACTGCAGATACATTACAAAAAGGGAAATATCAAAACCTTGTCACCTATATGTTTTTTCATGCAGGAATACGCCATTTGATCGGAAATATGATTGCCTTACTGTATCTGGGACGACAGCTGATTAGTAAGAAAGGTTCCTTATGTTTTGTAGCCGTATATTTTCTTGGCGGAATAGGTGCCGGTTATTTTTCCATAGCTGCAAAAATGGCTGCAGGAGCAACAACGGAAACAATAGGAGCGTCTGGAGCAATATTTGCTATTCTTGGGGCGCTGCTTGCAACAGCGTTTCTGGATAATGAATCTGATATAAGGAAATCTGCAGCTCTACGATATACTCTGGTAACACTTGTTTGCAGTATGGGGAAAAAAACAGATAACATATGTCACATTGGTGGAATTATATGCGGATTTATGGTATATGCATTACTTTTAACAATCCATAATTTATTTGAAATACAAAATAATCGAAAATTCAAAGAAATGAGAAAGGAGCTTTCCTTATGCACAAGAAATTATTGATCTTTGGAGTAATAATTGGAATGAGTGTATCAATATTGTGTTCCTGCGGGAAGGGAAATGTTAAAAATCACAAGAATACGGAAACAGCTACAGAAGACACGAGTGATACCACAGTTGTAGGTGAAAGTGGAAAAAGATATGAGATGGATACAACGTCATCTCTTAACACGGAAACAGATGAAGGATTCCATGAATATTCACAGCTTCAAAAAGTGCTCAATGATATTACAAAACAGACGTCCGATGAGGATGCTGATTAATATAATGATATTACTCAGATAGCCTGCGGTGGACTTTACCAGAGTCCGCGGCGGACTATTTTTTATTGATAAAAATGTATATATATGATATAATCAACTTATCGAAGGGGGAAAATGATGAGTGAAGAAATTAAAATGATTTCATTTGACATACTTGATAAAAGAAAAAAGTGCGGAATTACAAGAACGGCACTTTGTAAAAAAATCGGTGTGAGTAAACATCTTATGATGCAGTATGAAAATAATAAAGCTCTGCCCATGCCAATATATGTAAAACTTAAAAATCTTGTGCCACAGTGGTTTATGGAAGGAGAAAACTAAAATGGTAAAAACATGTGAGACGTGCGACAGATCACACAAATGTGATATATATGCCCGCTATGTTGTTAACTCAAAAGAAAATCGTTCTTTTTTGATTTGTGATCGCTATATGGCAAGTGAAGAGGGAAATGCAAAAAATGAGAACAATTAAAACAGATTTAGTGGAAGAAAACCATGTTCACACCGGTGGAAATAAGACGCCAGATGAAAATATCCTTCGCCCGAAAAGTCTTGATGATTACGTTGGACAGGAAAAACTCAAAGAAAGTATCAAGGTGGCTGCAGCGTCTGCAAAAGCAAGGAATGCTGCCATGGACCACATACTTTTATATGGCCCACCTGGGCTTGGAAAAACGACCATGGCATATATTATTGCGAATGAAATGGATGCGAACCTGAAATATGTATCCGGGCCAAATATTCAAAAACCTGGAGATATTGCAGCCGTACTTTCAGGCATACAGGACAAGGATGTTGTCTTTATTGATGAAATCCACCGGATCAACAAAGTATGTGAAGAAGCATTATATTCCGCGATGGAAGATGGCTTTATTATGATTACTATTGGAAGTAATGATGGGCAGGGGAAACAGGTAAGGCTTACACTTCCTTCATTTACGCTTATAGGAGCTACCACAAGAGCAGGTATGCTTTCAAAACCTCTGCAGGACCGCTTTGGAATTGTCCGAAAATTGGAATATTACCATCCGGAAGAACTGGCACGGATTGTGATGGCGACAGCAGCAAAATATGAGATTTCTCTGACACAGGACCAGGCATTTGATATAGCAAAACGTTCGCGTGGTACACCAAGAATAGCAAATAACTGTGTGGCGCGTGTAAGAGACATGGCATATGCCAAATATGACGGCATGGTAGAAGATTCCACAGTGACAGAAGCTCTGAATCTTGCTGGGATATCTGAAAATGGACTGACAGAAGAAGATTATCAGTTAATTGCCTCTTTATCACATCAAAAACCTGTGGGTTTGCAGACGCTTTCATGCATTCTTGGAGAGGCGGAGGATACTATCACAGAGGTGTTGGAACCATATCTTATTATGCAGGGATATGTAGAGAAAACACCCCGTGGAAGAATTTTGACTGATAAAGGAGCGAAATTATAGAGGAGAAGACAGATTATGCCAAAGAAGAAACCGGAAGCAGAAGAAACTGCATTGTATATCCCTTCAGTAAGTGAAAAGGAAAAGATTATAGAAAAGATCCGAAAAGAGGGAATCGAATGCAAGGCGGATAGCACGGGAATTCCAATGTTTTACACAAATGATCATGAAACCATGGATATGATTCGAAAAGAGATCGATGAACGTTTTTCGTTCGGGTTTCATATTCGTCCGTAGGGAAATAATAGAAAATAAGATTATAGGAGAAATAGTACATGTTAAAGAAAAAATTATCCAAAAAGAAAAATCTGTTAATGGTGTTATGGGATGATAGTATTGCATTCAGAGTGTTATTTTTTATCTTAGCATACTTAGTGCTAGGGTTTATTAATATGCCATTTGAAAAGTGGCTCGAAGCCCATTCAACTGAATGGCGGTCTACTGAAACGCCTCATTATTTTTTCTTGCAAGGGTTGACACATGAGAAAGCCAACTTTATAGAACACTCATTTTTTTTTCTTCCTATCTTTGAGGCAATAGCGGTTGCGTTAATTTGTTTTATTATCTATGGTCTTTTTTACTCTGTCAGCAAGATGATTGCTTTCAGAAACTATTGCTACATACCGCTTACGGAAGATGAAGTCAAAGAAATGGAATTTAAAAATGCAGATGAATATTTTGCCTATGTCCTTAACAAGCTTACTTATGGTTTCAAAAATGAAAAAGAAAATCTCCAGGTTAGCGATGATGATCTTAGGAAAATCCTTATAATCTGTCTGAATGTGTTTCCTGATAATGGAACAATTTTTCAGATAAACCAAGAAACTGCGTACGATGTTTCAGATAACATTCTTTTCTCTGATGCGGTTATATTGAATTGCGGAAAAGCAGAGATAATTAATAAACATGTCGTATTGTCTGGTGTTAATAGAAATGGCAAAAGAGAAGAATATACAGTGTAAAAGTTGATCAGTCTTCATTCAGATTCTTTATCAAATATGGAGGAATGGTGATGGAAACAATAAAGGATTATGAAGCAATGGTATACATACTTGAACATAAGAAAAGAGATCGATGAACGTTTTTCGTTCGGGTTTCATATTCGTCCATAGGGAAAATAATAGAAAATAAGATTATAGGAGAAATAGTACATGTTAAAGAAAAAAGAATTATCAAAAAAGAAAAATCTGTTAATGGTGTTATGGGATGAGTGTATTGCATTCAAAGTGTTATTTTTTATCTTAGCATATGTAGCGATTGCATTTATTAATATGCCACTTGAAAAGTGGCTCGAAGCCCATTCAACTGAATTTTTGCAAGGGTTGACACATGAGAAAACCAACTTTATAGAAAACTCATTTATTGTTCTTCCTATCTTTGAGGCATTAGCGGTTGCGTTAATTTATCTTATTGTAATGATGTGCTTTTATTTCGTTAGCGAGATAATTGCTTACAAGAATTACTGCTATATTCCACTTACAGAAGATGAAGTCAAAAAATGGAATTTAAAAATGCAGATGAATATTTTACTTATGTTCTTAACATGCTTTCTTATGGTTTCAAAAAGAAAGAAAATATCCATGTTAGTGATGAGGAACTTAAAAAGATGCTTATAGTCTGTTTGAATGTGTTCCCTAATAATGGAACAATCTTTCAGATAAACCCAGAAACTGCGCGGAAGGTTTCAGACACCTCTTTCTCTGATGCGGTTGAATTGAATTGCGGGAAAGCAGAGATAATTGATGGAAGTGTTGAATTGTCTGATGAAGAGGGCAATAATGTCTGGTCCTGGTAGAAATAAAGATGGCAACAGAGGAGGAATGGTGATGGAAACAATAAAGGATTATGAAGCAATGGTATACATACTTGAACATAACCGGAAAAGTGCCGGAACAGGTAAAAATATCAGTTGGAAGAAAATATCATATGAAAAACTAAGTGAAGAGATGAAAAGTTACCCTGAACGAATGAAACGTATGCTTGGAAAACTTGTGTTAAACGGGAAGATTGAGGTTAAAACGGAACATCCTTTTATTTACCGGGTACTTGCAAAATCCGTACTTACGGAAGAAGAGTTTAAGGAATACCAGCATGTCCGTCTTCTTGGGGAACCCCATGGCTCATCATCCAAATCAACTGATACTGTGGAAACATTTCCACAAACTGCCAGAACGGTACAGGCTGTTTGGCAACCAAGTGCAACCATGCAGAAACGCCAGACGGGTGCGGGGAATACATTTGCGTATGGCAAAGGAAACTCCTTAAGCGTGCATGAAAGTTTTGAACGGTCAAAACAGAACCGGGAATACCGTCCGGCAGGAGAAAAGGCAGGAAAGAGGAAGGCTGTAACGATATGGTGATTAAAACCGGAAGGAAGTGAAGCAGAATGTATGGTCTTATCATTAAGAAAAAGTGGCTGGATTTAATCATGTCCGGGAAAAAGACTCTGGAGATCCGTGGATGCAGGACTTCCCATGTAGGAGAAGAGATTGCGCTTCTCGAAAGCGGATCACAGAAAATCCGTGGTTTTTGTACGATTAAAGAAGTAATGGCCTTGGATAAAGGAAAATGGGAAGCACACAGGGATCGCCATTGCGTGAATGTGCCGTGGGAAAATCTTATTAAACGATATAAGACGCCATATGCATGGCACTTATCTGCGATTACACCAAAGGAAGGGCTTGCATATGAACATCCAAAGGGTGCCGTGGTCTGGGTTAACCTGGATCATGTCCCTGTATTTAAAGAAGTGAACGATAAAGGAGAAAATTGTCATGAGCAAATCAAGGGATTCTTAACAAATGTACCAATTGCGAAGTAGGAGGAGATGCAAATGTCATATATGAGTGAGTGGATTTATTCCGAAGAAGATTTACGGGAAGCGGTTAAAGAAGATCGGGAATATATTCGGGAAGAAATCAGACAAGCTATTGAGAATGGCGTCATCAAAATAGAAACCGGTTCAGAAAAGTTATTTGAAATATTAAAGTGAGGGAAATTTTTATGGGAAGATGAGAGGCTGGTGAAGATTTATGAAAATCGTACCTTTGTTTTTACTGATAAGTGGGTTAATTTTATTAACCATTTGCATAATCTTACTCTTGCAGATTGTAACTTATAAATTGAGAACTAGAAAAAGCGGTCTGCTGATCTGCATTTGTCTCGTGTCTTGGCCATTGCTGATATTATAACAGGGATTTCATCACTTGGAGGTTTTAATTATGGATAACGTTGTATTGATATTTATAGCTATTTTCGTAACATTTGCAATTAATGCAGTACCTGACAAAGTTCTGAGTCCTGCTGCAAAGTCTATTGTGACATTGTTGACGGTATTGTTTTTTGTTTTTATTTATGCTTTTGGACAGTTTGCAGCTGGTTCTGCAGTTGCCGAACTACATAAACTTGGAGAGCAACTAGATACGGAACAGCAGAATCAGGTAGTTGAGACAGAAAAACAAGCTAATCCAAAAAAGCAAACAAGAAAAGAGCAGGAAGAGAAATTACATAAACTTGCCGCATCTGGTAAAGCGAAGATTGTAATAGATGGTGAACCGACAAGTGATGAGTTTGATATTGATGGCATTAAATTAAAAGATTATGATATCAAATTTAAGAATGGAAAAGTCTATTTGATATCAAAATAGGAAGCTATTACTATGTATTTCATTACTCTTATCTAAGTTTTGGTAGAATTAAAGAGGTTTGTCATGCTTATTGTTTTGAGCGTCATTATAGTATTTAGGGGTAATTCAGAATGGGTATCCTGCAAGAATTGTAATAGAAAAATCTGAGGCTATTAATTCATTATTCTTTCCTAAAAATACAGAAGTCAAAGATTAGATTATTCTTGCAAAAATGCATTTAAGGAGGAACAAATTTTAATGAATACGTTGGAAAATTTAGAAATGGTATTGTTTGACTTTGATGATACGCTGTGCATACATAATCATCGCTCGGATGCTTATGAGGAAATGATGGAATATTTGTCATATATTCATTCAGGTGAAACATTTCCAAAATCATGGAATAAAGCAAAACCGAATTTGCAGTTAAAGAAATTCATGGATTATCTTGCTTATAAGAATATCCCTATGGGTTTAATTAGCGGAGTGCGTGATTGTAAGACTGCGGAAAGAAAGATCAAATGGGTTAAAGAAAATTACGGTTATTTACTGGAAAATTACTGTGTATCCAGTCAGGAACAGAAGATTATTGAACTTAAGGTCCTTGCAAAGGTTAACAGGCTTCATGAAAATCAGATTGCTATTATTGATGATATGTATTCAAACCTTGAAAAAGCAGAAAGTGAGGGATTCATTGCTCTTTCCCCAATGCAGGTTGTTAATTTGTTTAATGAAACATCTGAACAAAAGTCTGCTGCAAGGATTATACCAGATTGCGATTTTCAACTGTATAATGAATTGAAAAATAAATACATATTCTGGGATATAGACGGCACTTTAGCGGCATACAGGTTTAACGGGCATGTTTCAGATCCGGAAGGTACCGATAATGGTATGAGTTTAAAAGAAATCGAGGATGGGGTTTTTCTTAAGAGGAAGCCGTCCTGTCATATGCAGATGGTGTTGTCTACATGTGGCGCGAAGCAGAACATTGTGATGGGGCACTGCCAGGTGCAAAAAGAAATGGATGATAAACAGCTCTGGCTGGACAAGTATTATCCAAGTATCACAGATCGTTTACTTGTATCGGAAAACAAATCAAAAGCAGATACCATTTTGCAATACTGTAAGGATCATGATATTAGCTTGCAAGATGTAGTATTTGTAGACGATGTGATTTCATTTTTACGTGAAGCAGAGCGAAAAGGAATTGAATCATTTCATATCAGTAGTTTCCTGGATTGGGATTTCGAAAGGAGGTAACATAATGGATTTATGTATTGACTACAACTTGTTGTTTGCAGAATTAAAGAAACATGGTTTCTGCCTTGGTTTTTCAACAATTGAGGATGTTGCGCTTTCAAAGGAGCAGGTGGATTACTGGCATCGTGGAAATTTTGTTTGTTATGTAAAATCGAAGGGATTAATTGCAACTTATGTATGCTTTATTACCGGTGATGAATTAAAAGATGAATTCTCTACTTATAAGAGTGTTCAAGAGTATTTGAATTTCACAGATACTATAGAAGCTCAGCGGAGACCATCAATCATTGAAGCATTTGAAAACGTTTTATTTACCAGTTATTCTGATGCAGTTGCTAAATATAAGCAGATGCTTGCTGTTTTTCCAAAATTTACACCAGCATTTAAAGAATTGTTTGCAGAAGAAATGGATGCTCTTGCAGTATCTAATACGTCAATTCAGGTTAAACCTGATTTGTCTAAAATTTATATAAATAAAGAGCATGAATATTGTTACATCTCAGCTGTTACACCGGATAGTGTCTGCGTTAAGCGATTCACCGATGCATCTTTTGACAAAGAGCTGGATTATCGTGAATTGCAGCAATACACTGCCGTTCCAGAAATTTTTGACGAATTACGTTCACTTTTGTTAACAGTATTACACGGTCTTTCTTCTGTTATCAAGATAAATAATCTGCCCGAAGATAACAGTGTTTCTTTGAAATATTATAATGAAACAGATGAATTCGGTGATGTAACAACATATACTGTAGTTGGTCAAAATTTCGAATTGATCCTTACAAATATGCTTGGTGCTTCCTGTTATTTGAGTGATAAGTCTTGTATACATGATTCAGATAATGAGTGTCACGCATACGATATTGCTGATGTTTTTTCAGCAAATGCAAAAGCCAAACGTATTCATGATTTTCTTGTAAAACTCATGAAAGAGTTTGCTCCTATTTTAGCAGGTGACCTGGCATTGCGGAAGCAGCTTTTCGATTATTTGTATACACTTGAGGATGGTGATAATTCCGTTAATGCGCAGCAACTAGGGTTGCCAGATAATACGGATTCTTTGCTTCATAAATAGGAAGAAAAAGGAGGAAAATCATGGGAATGGATGTAAACATGCTTGCCTGCGTGCGGGCACTTGCAGAAAACAGAATACAGGATGCGAAGAAATACGCGGTCTGCTGTTGTGTTAATGACAATACGAAGAAAAATGAGAGCCAAGTCAGAAGATGTAAAAATCTTCTGCTCAACGGTCCAAACATGATCGAGCTGCCAGCAAATCTCAACGGGCTCCTACGTATGGAAGATGTGTCCGGCTTCCATGCCGAGCGGTACTACCTTGGGAAAACCCAGAGGGATCTTTTTGAAAAGATTAAGCGTGGTGTGGCGGTCACGCTTAAATTAATGGAGTATGGGATTCCCTACAAAAACAGCACCCTCATATACGGCGTGCCAGGCACTGGGAAAACGGAGTTTGCCAGATATGTGGCGTATTCCCTGGGTATTCCTTATGCATATATTAATTTTTCCTTCCTGATCGACTCATTCATGGGGAATACATCGAAGAATATCCAGCGTGTGTTTGATTTCTGCAAAGGGCAGAAATGTGTCCTGATGCTTGATGAGATCGACTGTATCGGATTAAAGCGCGGCATAGGAGGAAATGGGGGACCAGATGGGGAAATATCAAGAACGACCATTTCTCTTATGCAGGCATTGGACGATCTGACAGACGGGCAGATCATCATTGCTGCCACGAACCGGTACGACCTGCTTGATCCCGCTTTGTCCAGACGGTTCCAGAACCATGTGGAATTCCGTCCATTCAATTTTGAAGAAAACAGGGAGATGATGGAAAAATTCCTGGCGGCAGTGGACGAGTCTTTGCTGAGTGCTATGGAAGTTGTAACGTATGCAAGAGAAAACCATACGCAGGCAGAGGTAACCGGGCATCTCATTGAAGTACTGACGCGCAAGGTATCGCAGGAAGTGGATGTGGAAGCGGCGCTGGAAGCACTAAAAAGTGGGAATGAAAGAACAGATAATTGGGAAAATTTTTCTAACCAGTATTAACGGTAATAAGGAGGGAAATAGCCGATGAAATATATTAATGAAAATCCAACAAAAACAGAAAAAATACTTTTTGAAAAATATGGTCTTTATTTAATTTATAAAGATGAAGATTCATATAGATATGCTCCGATTCACATAGAAAACCAATATGTATATCCGTCTTCTGTAGAAGTAGAAAATGACATGGTTGAATGGGAACATGATATATTGTTTGACATCTTTACCGAAACAGTTACGATTCATGGTAACTATGATTCCATAGGTATTACTTTAATTCATGAAAGAATGAAAGAGCTAAATTTTAACTGATTTGGATTTTTTTAATTCAACTTAGAATATAGAGAGGTAATGGTATGACAAGTAAAAATATTGGCAAAGGCAATTTGCTAATTACATATTTGTTTGAAGGAAATGAAGATTGCTATGATATTCTGTGCAATTCTATGAGTGAAAACACTATGAAAAAAGAATTGCAGGAATTGGCAGAACAATGGAAAAAACGTGGGTTAATTAAAAGATATATTATTGCTGATGATGAACTTATCAATGAGAAATTAACACACTAAACTGAAATTTAGGGAGGTAAAATAATATGCAAAAAAAATTTATAACTATTACAACAGGAAATTGCGATTCAGACTTTTATTTAGTATGTCATGCCGCCTGTGATGAACAAGGAAACTTTCAATGGTTTCTAAAAGATGACCCTAATTCTGAACATGAAGTATATCTTGAAAACCAAGTTTATGAATCATTTTCAACCGACTCAAATTGGATTAAAGAAAATGCGGAGAATAAGTGGCTAGGGTGTCATTGTCTATTAAAAGATGATAAATATACAGAAATGATTTGTTATCTATCGAGCAATATTTTAACTATTCTTCGCAATAATACTTTTGCTATGATTTCTACATTTAATTCTCAAGGAAATCTTGGTGATAATTATATTTTAGAAATTTAGCAGAAAGGGAATAATATGGATAGAAGTTTTAATCCGAATGTTGGAAAGAGCAAACCAAGACGGAAAGGCTGTAATGACAGACGAATTAAGGACTAAAATCGAAGAAATCTTTTGTTAGCTTTTGTTAGCAAATTAAAGTACGGAGGTGTAGAAATTGCCAAAGAATAAATTTGCGTTATCAAAAAAACATGAATATCTGATATTAAAATTAAGTGATATTCCCACTATTGATGACATAACTCATTGTGCATGGTCAAGCGACTTGCTGAATGGAAAATTTACTGATTTCAGATACAATACGGAAGATGCTCTTTTGATGATAATAGAAGCTCTTACAAGAGGAACACAACAAGAAGAAATTGGTAAAGAAATATCAGAAAAAGCTAGAGCGGTTTTTGATTATTATGCAGATAAAGATTAACTAAACTGAAGATTCCGGAGATCAGAAAGGAGAAACTATGAAAATTATTTGTTCTAAATATACATTTGAAGAAGTCCACAATACAAGAAGAAAATGGTTATCTGATGAACCTGGTACATCGCATGAAAAAATAAAAATTGTATTACGATCCTTTCCATTTTTAGTTTATTTTTTATTTTGTGAGTATATCCTTCTCAAGTATACCCTTCTCATTAACATATTTGATTATTCACAGCCGCTGGCTTATAGAAATGTTATGAGGAAAATAATGAACCTTGATATTTATAAAAGCGCAGGGGTTTATACGAAGTTTTCAATCGATATACTATCGTACATATGTTATATGAGCGCTATTGGCATTGCATTATGTCTAATAGCGATACTAATTTGCAAAATATATAAAAATATTGTATGCAGGATTATACCAATCAGTACGCCATGTATAGATAGAAACAAGAAAAATCGATACGGGTATGATGAAACAATTGATATTGAAAAATTACTTGAAAGACAGAAAATGTTAAAAGAATTTATCAGTGATCATAATGCAGTATTTACTCTAACAGGGAACGTGTTAAAAGTGACAATTTGTGAAGATGGATATTGCGAAGAAAAGTCTTTCCAGTTATCAGAGACAGAAGCAGAAAGCATTCGGGAAAATGGGACATTTGATTTTTCTTATCTTGATGAAGAATGGGAAAAAATAATGTCGTACATACGAGGAGAAGAGAAAATATGAACAGTGAAATATTTAGAGTAGGTCAAACCTACAGTTTCATGGGTTACGATTGGACGGCCTGTGAGCTGATCAATAAAGGTAAAACACTTGTGATTCAGTCCCATGGTGTAACCCATGGGGAATGGCCGGGCTTTGTAATGCCACAGTTTGGAAATGGTGATTACTATTCCAAATCCATTGATGGCGAAGATATCAGTGCCTATGACAACAAGATGAAAGAACTGTACGAAGCCATCAAGGATGCTGAGGATTCATCCACTTCCTATGGTAATGGATTGTTTCTTATTAGCAAAGAAAAAGCCGGTTTTACGGAATGGGGTAAATCTGGTTCCGGAAATTACTGGCAGGCTTTGAAAAAAGCAGCGGAAAACGCCCGTTCGTTCGGGGTTGCCAGCGACTACGCGTGGCTCGGTACTGTCAACGGCTACTACGCGTGGTATGTCAACTCGGATGGCAACGTCTACGACAGCAGCAATCAGGACGGCGACTTTGTTGTCGCGCCCGCTTTTAATCTCGATTTGTCCAAAATAGAGATTGTTGGGGACGAGATCATGATTAAAGCAATGTCTGCACCCCTTGGAAATACAATACTTTTTGAAAACCCAGATGCCACTTCCATACAGAAACAAATGTTTTTGCATTATGGACTGTACCTTGAAGAAAAAAACGGAGAGATTGAAAAATATGTTGTTGTACATACCGGAACAAAACATTTTCCGGAAAGGTTTTATATTTCGTCAAACGATATCGAGGCAGATTGTAATATCAAATTTTATAAAGATTCAGAAACATTTGAAATAAATAAGATTTGTGGTGATCTGGAACTTTTGCAACTGTTAGCAGACCGAATGAAAGAAGTTTGTCAAACAGCAGAAGATAGTAGTAAGTAACAAAGATAACATGATTATTTTGGCAATATTTTAACAGGAGGAAAA
>ERZ832317.577-NODE-577-length-52711-cov-46.725995_pt1 | contig 52711 bp, 43 predicted proteins | sample MGYA00519695_ERZ832317 | MGnify/ENA primary metagenome ERZ832317 (study PRJEB31850, sample SAMEA3708726) | human gut metagenome | biome: human gut; feature: human-associated habitat; material: faeces | place: China | collected 2014 ...
ATGATACCGATGTGGGCAGTCATGGCGGACAGTCGAGGCAGATGATGGAGGTGTTTGAGAACCAGGAGTTTGGTTCGATCCGGTTGTTACAGGAGGCAGGCAAGACCTTCTTCTGTGCAAGCGACGTGGCAAAAGCGTTGGGTGTTTGATGAAGTTCTCCCTTCCATTCGCAAGCATGGTGTGTATATGAGCGATTCCATTTTGGATCAGGTGATTCAGCATCCGGAGGTCATCTACACACTCTGGCACAGGAGCTTGTAGCCGAGAGAGAGTGGCTTGAGGGTATCCGCAAACAGATGGATGCGGCACAGCCCAAGGCAGACGACTTCGACACCTTTGCAAATTTGGAGGATTGCACCTGCATCCGGAATTTCTGTAAGGAAATCGGAATCCCGGAGAAGACGGCAGTGTCTCTCTTACTGGATCACCGCTATCTGTACCGCAGTCCAAGCGGCGGGCTGATGTATTCATTGCGGTAAGGAGTTTTGGCCTGCCGGTCCGAATACCAAGACTTGCTCTGAAGAATGCAGCCATGAACACGGCATTCAGAAGATGCGTGACTGGCGAGTCGAACAGAAGGCTCAGGATGAAGCTGAAACAATCAAACCGGCAATGTAAAAGAAGAGGTTAAGAAGTCATAGTGTCTCGTAGAAGGGGTCACAAACAGACTTCTTCCGATGGAGGGTTAATTATGATTATCAAGCTTATGCATTATGCCGCACTTCTTCCGATTTTACAACAGGTGGTGGAAAACGGCAGCGGCTGCTTGACAAACCGGAAAAGTTGTGGCACAGTATATGGAGTTAAGTGAGTCTAACTTCGCTGCGGGTCATAGATCCCTCATGAAGTGCGCCGGAAAAGGAGACAGGTTGTATATGCCGGAATCACTGGATGTTTTGAAGCTTCGGGTCTTGCTCTGCTTTCTCAATGAAGAGCCGAAAACCTGCACGGTCACGGGCCTTGCCGGTGTGCTCGGGGAGGGGAAGCAGAAGGTCAGCCGTATGCTCATGGCGCTCGAGCGCGAGGGGCTGCTCGACCGGAGCAACCCGCGCCGCCCATGCCTGACCGAGGCAGGTCGTGCACGCGCGGCCTATTATGAAGAGCGCACGAATGTCGTGCTCAACCACCTGCTCTACGAGGGGCTGGACATTGACAGCGCTCTGCACGACGCCTATGCATGGGCACTCATGAGCAGCGACGAGGGCATGGCGCTCATCCGCAGCTCGGAGCAGCGCTACCGCGCCAAGTATGAGCTGCGCCGCCAGAACGAGTTTGGCGGGGCTGAGCTCTGCCGCCGACTGGGGGACGGGGAATACTGCTTCCCGTTTCTGATCTACAGGGAGTATGTCTCCGGCGGCACGAACCTGTCCATGGCCAACGAGGCCTTCTCGCACCCGTGCACGCTTGCTGTGGCGAATGGCATCGGCGTGGTGCGCCTGCATCCGGTGGATCTGTCCGCGCGCTCGCAGATGACCGGACGGGAGATGAACGGCCGTGTCCGCCGCCTCATGTATCTCGACGGGAGCACGTTTGCGCCGGCATATGACGACGGCAGGGCGATCTCGTTCCCCGCGCGCACGCTGCATTTTCTCAACATCGGCTCCGGCGTGGGGCAGATCCTGCACGGCAGCGTCTGTCTGCGAATGCAGTGTTCCGTCGGTACGAAGCATATGCCGGAATCCACAGCCATCTTCACCATCCTGATCTGAGGGCGGCGCCCGTGCGCGCGGAGAAGTTTTTTGTCACGCCCGCGTGACAGAAAAACGGCGGCTTCACCGCGGATTCGGCCGTTTTTTGCGGCGGAGCGGCCATTTTTGTAACGCACGCGGGACAAACGGCCGCTTGCACGAAAAATCCGAATTTGCTATAGTACAACCGCTGAAAGATCGAGGATCCGGGCCGCCGGCGCCGCGATCCGGACGCGCCGGCTGAGCAGCCGGCAGAATACCGCTTCCCGTACGGTATCCCCTTCGGGAAGCCCAGCCCTGAAAAGGGCGTTTTTCTGCCGCACGAGTTAGCCAAGTCTAACGCAAATTAGCTGAAACTAACCGGAAGCGTCTGTATCAGACCGCGTATTTCTGGCTGGCTGCCCGCAGATTAGACACGAATTTTCCGCATCGTTCGGAACCAAAGGAGGATATGGACGATCGTTATGGTTCTGCCTGACATCGGATGGTCGACCATGCGGTGCGCCTGACGGATTCCGGACAGGAAATTGCGGAGGCGACATACGCGCGCAACCGGTTTTTCCGCGCGATGCTCGCCTCGCTCGGCGTGGATGAGAAGACCTCGGCGCATGACGCCTGCGAGATGGAGCATGCGGTCAGCCCGGAAAGCTTTGCCGCGCTGCAGCGGCTGCTGCCGGGAAACAAATACAAAGGAGAAGAGAATCAATGAAGCTTGACCAGATGCCGGCGCGCACCTGCCGTATTGCCGCACCCGACGGGAGGCGCTGCCGATGATGATCGACAAGCGCCTGATCGGTACGGTGCCGGAGAGCAGAAAATACATTGCCGCAAACGTGACGCTGCAGTGGTGCGGCCTCGTGGCGAATGTCGCCATGATGATGAGCGTCGCGTCGCTGCTTGCCTCACTCCTGACAGCACCCGCCTCAAGCGCACGTCTGCTGACAACGGCGGCAGTTGCGGCCGCGGCCGTGCTCATTCGCTGGCTGTGCACGACCGGCGCCGCGCGCATGAGCGACCTGTCGTCGCGCGCGGTGAAAAAAACGCTGCGCACGCAGATCTACGAAAAGCTGCTGCGCCTCGGCGCGTCTTATTCCGAGCACGTCTCCACGGCGGAGGTCGTGCAGGTCGCGGTCGAGGGCGTGGATCAGCTTGAGACGTATTTCGGCGCTTATCTGCCGCAGTTTTTCTACGCCATGCTCGCGCCGCTGACGCTCTTTGCCGTACTGTGCTTTGTCAATATACCGGCAGCGATCGTGCTGCTGGTATGCGTGCCGCTCATCCCGGCGGCCATTGCGGCGGTGCAGACGTGGGCAAAAAAGCTCCTGTCGCGCTACTGGGGGCAGTACACGAAGCTCGGCGATACCTTTCTGGAGAATCTGCAGGGGTTGACCACGCTGAAAATCTATCAGGCGGATGGCCTGCGCAACGACGTCATGAATGAGGAAGCGGAAAAATTCCGCAAGATCACCATGAAGGTCCTGACCATGCAGCTCAATTCCGTCACGATCATGGACGTCATTGCCTATGGCGGTGCAGCGCTGGGTGTGATCCTCGCAGCGACGCAGTACCGTGCGGGGCATGTCGCGCTCTCCGGTGCGCTGCTGATCATCCTGCTGTCGGCGGACTTTTTCATTCCCATGCGGCAGCTCGGCTCGTTTTTCCACATTGCCATGAACGGCATGGCAGCAAGCGAAAAGATCTTTCGCCTGCTCGATCTGCCGGAGCCGCCGGCGCGCACGCAGGTCTGCCCGGACGGGGACATCGTCTGTAGGGGGCTGCATTTTTCCTACACTCCGGAGCGGGAGATCCTGCATGGGCTCGACCTCGCGTTCCCGGCTGGTTCGTTCACATCGATCGTCGGCGCGTCCGGCTGCGGCAAGTCCACGATCGCGTCCATCCTTATGGGGCGCAGCCGCGGCTATACCGGCGCGGTCACGGTCGGCGGTGTGCCGCTTGCGGATATTTCCGAGGACAGCCTCATGCGGCACATCACCTACGTCAGCCACCAGAGCTATCTGTTCAAGGGCACCGTGCGCGAAAATCTGCGCATGGCACGGCCGGATGCACCGGACAACGCACTCTGGGCCGTGCTGCGGCAGGTGAAGCTCGCAGCGTTTCTCGAGCAGGAGCAGGGGCTGGATACACCGCTGACCGAGCAGGGGAGCAACCTCTCCGGCGGCCAGCGCCAGCGGCTGGCACTGGCCCGCGCGCTGCTGCATGACACACCGGTGTACCTCTTTGATGAGGCCACATCGAACATTGATGTCGAGAGCGAAAACGACATCATGGCGGAGATCCATGCGCTTGCCCGGCGCAAGACTGTGATCCTCATTTCGCACAGGCTCGCGAATGTCACGGTGTCGGACAACATTTACGTTCTTGACGGCGGCGCACTCGCCGGGCAGGGCACGCATGATGCGCTGCTGCGCGCGGGCGGGGTTTACGCCCGGCTGTGGGACGCGCAGCAGGCGCTGGAAAACTACGCAAAGGAGGGCGCTGCGCTATGAAGCAGAGAAGCGGTTTTTCCGTTATGGCCCGGCTCGTCGGACTTGTCCGTCCGCTGGTAGGATATATGCTCCTTGCCATCGCAATGGGCCTGCTTGGGCATACCTGCGCGGCGCTGATCACGGTCTTTGGCGGTTATGCACTGCTGGAGCTGCTGCATTTTCCGATGCCGCTGGGACTGGGGGCGCTGTTCGCGTGCATGCTTGTGTTTGCGGTGCTGCGCGGAGCTTTTCGCTATGCGGAGCAGACGTGCAACCATTTCATCGCCTTCAAGCTCCTCGCGCGCATCCGCGATCAGGTGTTCCGCGCGCTGCGCCGGCTCTGCCCGGCCAAGCTTGAGGGACGCGACAAGGGCAATCTCATTTCGGTCATCACGTCGGACATCGAGCTGCTTGAGGTGTTCTACGCGCACACGATCTCCCCGGCGGCCATCGCGCTGCTGTTCAGCGCCGGCATGAGTCTGCTCATCGGGCATTATCATTGGGCGCTTGGGCTGCTGGCGCTGGCGGCGTATGTGGCGGTCGGCGTTATTGTGCCGCTTGCCACGTCGCGCTGCAGCAAGGACACTGGCCTGCGCTGCCGCACAAAAGCGGGCGAGCTCTCGGCGTTTGTGCTCGACAGTCTGCGCGGCCTGCCGGAGACGGTACAGTACGGGCAGGGGACACAGCGGCTGGCGCAGATGAATGCGCAGACCGACGCGCTTGCGCAGGACGCCGCACGTCTCAAACGCATCTCCGGCCGCAATGCCGCAGCCGCGAACACGGTCATTTTGCTGTTTGATCTGGCGATGCTCTTCGCCGCGGCGGCGCTCTGCCGCACCGGGCGAGTCGGGTTCGACGGTGTGCTCATCCCGACGCTTGCACTCTTCTCGTCCTTCGGGCCGGTGGTCGCACTGGCGAATCTCGGCAGCACGCTTCAGAGCACGTTTGCCGCCGGGAACCGTGTGCTGGACATCCTCGACGAGACGCCTGCCGTCGCTGAAGTGACGGGGCGGCCGGACATTGCATTTACCGGCGCGGATGCACAGCACGTTACATTCTCGTATGGCGGGGAAACGGTGCTCTCCGATGTGTCAGTCACGGTGCCGGAGCATGCGATCGTCGGCATTGTCGGGCGCAGCGGCAGCGGCAAATCCACGCTGTTGAAGCTGTTCATGCGCTTCTGGGTCGTGCAGCAGGGGAGTGTGCATATTTCAGATACGGACATTTCGGCCGTCAACACGGCGAACCTGCGCGCGCTCGAGAGCTTTGTCACACAGGACACGCATCTGTTCCACGACAGCATTCGCAGCAACCTGCGCATTGCGCGCCCCGACGCGACCGATGCTGAGATCGAGGCAGCCTGCAGCAAGGCGGCAGTGCATGATTTCATCTGCACGCTGCCGCAGGGGTATGATACCCCGGTCGGCGAGTTGGGGGACACGCTCTCCGGCGGCGAGCGGCAGCGGCTGGGGCTAGCACGTGCGTTTTTGCACGACGCGCCCTTCCTGCTGCTCGACGAGCCGACGAGCAATCTCGACAGTCTCAATGAGGCAGTCATCCTGCGTGCCCTGCGCGAGGAGCGCGCGGGCAGGACGGTCGTGCTCGTGTCGCACCGCGCATCGACGATGCGCATCGCCGACACGGTCTATTCGGTCGAAAACGGCCGCATGAACTGATTCCAAGGAGGTAGAAATTGAAACTCAAACAACTGATTTTTCTTATCATCGGCTGCCTGAGTCTTGCGCTCGGCTGCGTGGGCATCGTGCTGCCGATCTTACCGACGGTTCCGTTTTTTCTCGTGACGGTGTTCTGCTTCGCCAACTCATCGCAGCGGCTGCACGACTGGTTCATCAGTACGCAGATGTACAAAAAGCACCTTGACTCCTTCGTGAAGAAAAAAGGCATGACGGTGCGTACCAAGGCCGGTATCCTCCTGCCGGTAACGCTGCTGATGGCGGTCGGCTTTTTCCTCATGCTGCGCAAGGGACTTTTGGTGCCATGTGTGATTCTTGCGGTCATCTGGGCATGTCATGTCATTTATTTTGCCTTTGGTGTCAAGACAATCACAGAGGCAGAGGCGGTCGCACTGCGCGCCGACGCGCAGCCGCCGCAGGCATGACCGCGCTGAGGCGAATTGCGAAACAAACGCCAGGCAATGACTGCTCATTTTGGCGCACAAATGACAACCGCCGCTTCCGGAAGGAAGCGGCGGTTGTCAGTTTGTAAAAGAACCTCGTAGCCTTTCACCGCTGCGGCGGCGAAAGAAAGCCCAATCATTTTCTTCGGCGACATGTGCGTCGAAGAAAATACTTCTCGGCCTGCAAACGTGCGCGCCGCCCCCCTTTGTCAAAAAGTAACACTTTTTGACAGGCTCAAAAAAACACCGCAGACCGGTTGGTCTGCGGTGTTTTCGGTTTGGTTTCACGCGCTCACAAAATGCCGATGCCGATGCTCAGCGCCGCGCCGGCAAGCACGATGCCGATGCCGACCAGACACAGCACCACCACGACGGCGGTGCGCATCTGCCTGCGTGAGGCGATCGCCCCGATGGTGAGGCCGAGCCCCATCAGCATGGACACGGCGAGCACGAGCCACGCACCGCCCTTCATTTGCAGAGGGCGACAGCGGTCTTGGCTGCGACGCGGGCGTTGTTGAGCACGAGCTGGATGTTGCTCTCGAGGCTGTCGCCGCCGGTGAGCTCCGCCACGCGTGCGAGCAGAAACGGCGTGGTCTCCTTGCCGTGGATGCCCTGTTCATGGCTCTCGGCGAGCGCCTGATCGATGGCCTTGTCGATGACGGCCTTGTCCATGGCATACTGCTGCGGGATCGGGTTCGTGACGAGCATGCCGGTCTTGAGGCCGAGGTCACGCTGCGCCTGGAAGATCGCAGCCAGATCCTCCGGCGTGTCGACGCGCGCGTCGACGCCGAGGCCGCTCTCGCGGGTGTAGAACGCGGGCAGCTCGTCCGTGCCGTAGCCGAGCACGGGCACGCCCTTCGTCTCCAGATACTCCAGCGTCAGGCCGAGGTCGAGGATGGCCTTCGCGCCCGCGCACACGACCATGACCGGCGTCTGCGCCAGCTCCTCCAGGTCGGCGGAGATGTCCATGGTCGTCTCGGCGCCGCGGTGCACGCCGCCGATGCCGCCGGTGGCAAAGACGGAGATGCCCGCCATGTGGGCGATCATCATCGTCGTGGTGACGGTGGTGGCGCCGTCCATGCCGCGCGCGCAGATGACCGGCAGGTCACGGCGGGAGACCTTGGCGACCTTGCGCCCGCTCTTGCCGAGGTAGGTGATCTCCTCCTTGGACAGGCCGGCCTTCAGGCGGCCGCCGAGGATGGCGATGGTGGCGGGCACTGCGCCGTTGTCGCGCAGGGTCTGCTCGACGAGCAGCGCCGTTTCCACATTTTTCGGATAGGGCATGCCGTGGGAGATGATCGTGCTCTCGAGCGCGACGACCGGGCGGCCGTCTGCGAGCGCCTGCTGCACCTCGGGTGCGATGTCCAGATATTTGTTCAGATTCATATCAAAAACCTCCTTGTAGACTCTTCAGATCGGTTCGCCCTATATTGTAAAAGGTTTTCCGGAATTGTCAAGCACGATCCCATGCGCAAAACGCACAAAAAGGAGACCGCCCGCACGGAAACCCGTGCGGGCGGGGGGGGATTGCAATTACGCTGCGGTGGGCATGCTGGGCTGCTCGGGTACGCTCGGCTGCTCGGGCGTGCTGGGCTGGTCAGGCGCGGCCGGAAGCTCATTGAGCACAAAGGTCAGCTGCGTCTCGTAGAAGCTGCGGAACACCTGCGCGAGCTGCGCGCGGCTGAGCAGGTCGGTCGGCTTGAAGGAACCGTTGTCGCCGACCATAATCCCGCTGATGTAGCAGACAGCGACCGCCTCGCGTGCCCAGGAAGCGACCGTGTCGCCGTCCTTGAACGCGCCGAGGGCGATCTTGATGTCATCCTCGACGAGGATGGAATCCGTGCCGAAGAGCATGCCGTAGAACATGACGGCCATCTCCTGACGGGTGATGGCGCGGCCCGGGCGGAACGTGCCGTCCTCATAGCCGCTGACCACGCCGGCGTTGTAGGCCCAGGTGACCGCATCCGCGTACCACGCGGTGGAGTCGACATCGCTCAGCGGGCAGGTCAGATCGGACACGTCGGGCTCGTCGGCGAGCTCATACATCACCTGCGCGACCATGGCGCGGGTCGTCGTGACGTCGGGGGCAAACTTGTTGTCGCCCATGCCGGACATCAGGCCGGACGCCTGCGCAAAGTCGACAGCGGGCTTATACCAGCCGCTCATGGCGTCGTCAAACGTGTTTTCAACAATCTTCAGACCGGAAACCGCAGCGCGCAGCTCGGCGCACAGCGCCACGCGCTCGGCCTCGGTCTTGGCGGCGGCCAGCTTGGCCTCAACGGCGGCATAGGCCTTGTAGCTCTCGGCCGTATAGGAAGCCTCGCCCATGACCATGCTCTGCACATCGGCGATCGCCGGGGCGACACCCTGATCGACCACGATGCGTCCGGCGGGCTCGGCATAGGTCTCACCGATCACGCCCTTGAGCTCCTTGGTGATGTATTCCATGACCACCTCGTCCAGCGGCAGGCCGGTGTCGAACTGGTTGGTAGCTGCGGCAAACGCATAGTACGTGTCGCCGCCGCCGGCCACGAAGTTGTTCGTGATGACGGCATAGGTGGCCTCGGGGTCAAAGTCCTTGCCGTTGATCGAGCCGATGGTCACGCGGTTGATGGTCTTGGGGCCGTAGTACGTGGAGTTCGGATAGGATTCGTCGTTCTTGTCGTACGTTTCATACGTCGTGACCTTGAACTGCATGCCCGCCACCTGCGGGAAGCCGCCGATGGACTTCGGCGTGCAGTACGTGCTGGCCTCGAGCGCCTCGAGCAGCTCGGAGCCCTTCACGTAGACCACGGCGAGCGTGTTGCCGAACGGCAGCACGGTGTTGATGTCCTTCTTCGTGACGTCGCCCACGCCGATGCTCGCGCGGATGCCGCCGCCGTTGGTAATGGCGACCACGTTCTCCTCCGGAACGGTGATCTCCGCGTCGGCAAGCACCTTCCAGAGCATGGCGTCCGTGATCAGGTCGCCGAGGTTGGTCTCGGAGTCACGGTTGCCGTTGGGCGCCTTCGTGCCGTTGAGCGCCACCTCGCTCACGGCAAACTTCTCACCGTAGGCCTTGTCGATGGGCTCCTTGATGGCCTTGGCAGCCGCGGCGACGGTCTCATCGCGCTTTTCATATTCAGAAACCTTGATCAGCTCGTTGCCGACGATCTTCTTTGTGGCGTTGTCGATGGTGATGACGCCGATGTTGGCAAAGGCCGTGCCGGTCGACTGGATGGCCTCACCGTTCGGGCCTTTGGTCATGACGGTGTGGGAGTGGCCGTCGATGATGAAGTCGATGCCGGTCACGTTCTTGGCCAGATCATAAGAGGTGTAGGGCTCGGAGCTCTCGTCCACACCCAGATGCGCGAGGCAGACGACGATATCGGCCCCCTTCGCCTTCAGGTCTGCGACCTGTGCGGCCGCGCAGTCATAGAGCTCCTTGCCGTCCGCTCCGGCGAGGAACTTCAGGCCCTGAATGAGCTTGGGGTTGGCCTTGGTCTGCGCCTCGGGCGTATCGAGACCGAAGAAGCCGATCTTCACGCCGCCCTTTTCGATGATGGTGTTGGCGTCATAGATGGTCTTGCCGTCAGCATCGAGCACGTCGGCGCACAGGACCCGGAACTTGGCGGCCTTCATGTTCTCCACCAGCTGCGCATAGCCGTAGTCAAACTCGTGGTTGCCGAGGGTGACAACGTCATAGCCGGTCGCGTTCATCATGGTCACCGCGTCCGCGCCCTTGTTGACGCTGACATAGACGGTGCCCTGACTGTAGTCGCCGGCGTCGGCAAGGATGACCTCCGCGCCCTGCGCCTCATAGTCCGCCTTCAGGGCTGCCATGGCCGCGTACAGATCGATCGCACCGTGCACGTCGTTCGAGTGCAGGATGACGGTCTTTCCATCCAGCGGCTTTTCCGCTTCGGCCGCAAATGCCGTGCAGCTCAGGCTCAGCACGAGGCAAAGCACCAGCAGCAGAGAAAGCAATTTCTTCATGTGCTTCATGAGATATCCTCCGTTTCATGATTTGGGGTATCGCTTCTTTGATTATAGCATCCCGCAGCCGAAAACGGGACAGTTTGTGCGCAAAAAATACGTCAAATCCCCGGGGCATTTTGACCAAATTTATCCGACGTTTTTGGGCCTTTCGTCAAATAACCGCAACGCGACCCATTTCCGCCTTTCTCCATTTACAACCCCGCCGTCCGTGTGATAAACTGATATGTCATTGTTTTTTCGAAAGGAGCCGAATCATGAGCTACGCAGACGAGGTATTCATCCGCAACTGCCGCGACATACTGGAAAACGGCGTCTGGGATACCGACCGGACCGTGCGCCCCCACTGGGAGGACGACGGCGCTCCGGCGCACACGGTCAAGAAGTTCGGCATCGTCAACCGCTACGACCTGTCCGAGGAGTTTCCGCTGCTGACGCTGCGGCGCACCTATTGGAAGACCGCCGTGGACGAGCTGCTGTGGATCTGGCAGCAGAAGTCGAACAACATCCACGACCTGCGCGGCCACATCTGGGATCAGTGGGCCGACGAGACCGGCTCGATCGGCAAGGCCTACGGCTATCAGCTCGGCGTAAAGCACCAGTATCCCGAGGGCGAATTCGACCAGGTGGACCGCGTGCTCTATGACCTGAAGCACAACCCCGCCTCCCGCCGCATCCTGACGAACATCTACACGTTCGAGGATCTGCACGAGATGGCACTCTACCCCTGCGCATATTCGATGACCTTCAACGTCTCGGGCAACACCCTCAACGCCATCCTCAACCAGCGCAGTCAGGACATGCTCGCGGCGAACAACTGGAACGTCGTGCAGTACGCCGTGCTCGTGCATATGTTCGCGCAGGTGTCCGGGCTGCAGGTGGGCGAGCTGGTGCACGTCATCGCCGACGCGCACATCTATGACCGCCACGTGCCGGTCATCGAGCAGATCATCCAAAACGAACCCAAGGCCGCGCCGAAGTTTGTCATCGACCCGTCCGTCAACGATTTTTACGCCTTCACCCGTGACAGCTTCCAGGTCGAGGGCTACGAATACAGCGAGTTCACGGGGAAGATCCCCATCGCGGTGTAAGGAGGGCCTGCCATGGATGCGATCGTTGCCGTCTATGCCGACTGGGGCATCGGAGCCAAGGGCACTCAGCCGCTCGTGATCCCTGCCGACCGCCGCCGCTTCCGGGAGCTGACGATGGGCGCCGCCGTGATCGTCGGACGGCGCACACTGGAGGATTTTCCGGGCGGAAAGCCGCTGCCCGGCCGCGAAAACTTTGTGCTCTCGCGCCGGAACATCACGATCGAGGGCGCGCAGGTGGTGCACGACCCGGACGAGGCCGTGGCCGCCGCCGCGCAGCACGCGCGCTGCTTCGTCATCGGCGGAGACAGCGTGTTCCGGCAGATGTTCCCCCACATGACGCGCGTATACGTCACAAAAATCGACGCCGCGCCCCACTCGGACGTGTTTTTCCCGGATCTGGACGCAGACCCCGCGTGGCGCTGCGTGTCCGCCGAGCCGCGTGCCGAGCATGACGGCGTGGGCTATCAGTTTTGCGTGTACGAAAAAACCGAAGCATAAAGATCCGCCGCTTTCCGGAGTCGGAAAGCGGCGGATCTTTTCTGCGCTCACCCGGCGAGTACCGCGAGGGAGAGCGCGTTGATGCACATGTGGAAAAACACCGGCGGCCAGATCGAGCGCGTCTGCTCATAGCAGAACGTGAGCGCGGCCGACACCGGCACATACGCCAGCGCCGAGAGCAGCAGCTTCGGATCGCCGTACATGACGACGTACTGCCAGACGTGGTAGAGCGAAAAGAGCGCGATCGACACGGCATACGCCCAGAAGCGGCTGTGCGGCCGGATGGTGCCGAAGACCACGCCGCGAAACAGGCACTCCTCCACGAGCGGCGCCATGAGCACCGCGACGGCGATCATGCGCTTGTAGTCCACTTTGGCAAGGCCGGTCACGGCGTCGTTGTTCGGCACGGGCAGCTCGCCGATGAGCCCCGTGCCGAGCTGCAGCACGAGCGAGAGCAGCACGTCGATGCCGTAGGCGGCGAGCATCATGCCGATGCAGCGCAGGATGCTGCCGGCCATCGTGTCATAGCTGCGGTGCAGGAAGCGCCACATGACGGTGAGCGTGAACACGAGGCCGATGAGGTAATACCAGACGTTGCACGTCACGTCCGACGGCAGCTCGCCGAGCACCGCCATGAGGAGCACGCCGATCGTCAGCGGCAGCACGGCCACGTGGATGGGAAAATAGACCCAGCCCGCGATGCGCGCGCCGCGGGGCATGGGATCGCTCCACTCTGCTTTGGCTCTGCGCATATCAGCCCCTCGCTTTCTGCTGCAGCTCAAAGAGCAGGCGCATGGCCTCGAGCGGCGTAATGGTGTTGAGGTCGATGGCGCGCAGCTGCTCGGCGATGACGTCTCCGGCGGCGTCGCCGAGCGTCATCTGCGCATCGTCCTGCGCCGGATGCGCGGGGGCGGCGGGCTGCGCCGCGCCGGACTCCAGCTCGCGCAGGTAGGTCTTGGCCTTCGTGATGATCGTGTCCGGCACGCCGGCGAGCTTTGCGACCTCGATGCCGTAGCTGTCGTCGGCTGCGCCCGCGACGATCTTGCGCAGGAACAGCAGCGTACCGCCCTGCTTTTTGGCGGTGATGTTGTAGTTGCGCACACCGGGCAGCGTCTGCTCGAGCGCGGTCAGCTCATGGTAGTGCGTGGCGAACATGGTCTTAGCGCCGAGGCGGCGGGGATCTGCACAGTATTCGAGCACCGCGCGCGCGATGGCCATGCCGTCATACGTCGACGTGCCGCGGCCGATCTCGTCGAGGATGAGCAGGCTCTGCGCCGTGGCGTGGCGGAGGATGTTGGCCATCTCGCTCATCTCGACCATGAACGTGCTCTGTCCGGCGGCCAGGTCGTCGGACGCGCCGATGCGCGTGAACACGCGGTCGACCACGCCGATGACGGCGCTTTTCGCCGGGACGAATGAGCCCATCTGCGCCATGAGCACGATGAGCGCGGTCTGGCGCATATAGGTGGATTTGCCGGCCATGTTCGGTCCGGTCACGATGGCGACGCGGTCATCGGCATCGTTGAGAAACGTATCGTTCGGGACGAAGAGGCTGTCCTTTTGCGCCTGCTCGACGACGGGGTGACGCCCCTCGCGGATGTCGAGCGTGCGCGACAGGTCCACCTCGGGGCAGACATAGTTGTTTTTCACGGCGGTCTCGGCCAGCGAGCACAGCGCGTCGAGCCGCGCCACGGCGTCTGCCGCCGCCTGCACGCGCGCGACCTCGTCGGCAACGAGCTGGCGCACCTCGTTGAAGAGCTGGTATTCCAGCTCCGCGATGCGCTCACGCGCCGTCAGGAGCGTGTTCTCGAGCTCCTTGAGCTCGTGTGTGAAATACCGCTCGCTCGACACGAGCGTCTGCTTGCGGATATAGTCCTCCGGCAGCTCGGTGATGCCCGCGCTGTTGGGAATGTCGATATAATAACCGAAAACCTTGTTGTAGCCGACCTTGAGCTTCTTTGCGCCCGTGCGCTCACGCTCGCGCTGCTCGAGTTCGGCAACGGTCTGCGCGCCGTGATCGCGCACATTGCGCAGGCGGTCGACCTCCTCGCTGTAGCCGGTGCGGAGGATACCGCCCTCGCGCACGGAAAACGGCGGCTCATCACAGATCGCGCGGTCAATGCGCGCGCAGAGATCGGCGAGCGTGTCCATCTGCGCGATGTCGCGCAGCGCCGCACTGTGCACGTTCTGCAGCAGCGCCGTCAGCTGCGGCAGCTGCGCGCAGCAGAGCGCCAGCGCGTGCAGGTCGCGCCCGTTGGCCGAGCCGTACACCGCGCGCGAGACAAGGCGCTGCATATCGCCGATCTCCCGCAGGCAGCAGATCAGCTCGCTGCGCAGCACGCTCTCACCCACCAGCTCCTCCACCGCGCCGAGGCGGCGGCGGATCTGCACGGGGCTCAGCAGCGGACGCTCGACCCAGGTGCGCAGCAGGCGGCCGCCCATGGGCGTTTTCGTCTTGTCAAGCACCCAGAGGAGGCTGCCGCGCTTTTCGCCGGAGCGGAGGTTTTCCGTCAGCTCCAGATTGCGGCGCGTGGTGTAGTCGAGCTCCATGTAGTGGTCGTCGCCCAGCAGCTCCAGCCGCCGGATGTGGCCGAGGTCGCACTTTTGCGTCTCGTGCAGGTAGGCCAGCAGCGCCCCGGCCGCGCACACGGCCGCCGGCGCCTCGCCGAGGCCGAGCTCGTCCGTGCTCTGCACATCAAACTGCTCGCACACGCGCGCAGCCGCCGCCATGTATTCAAACCGGTCGCCGCCCGCCTCGACCAGACTGCCGAGGCGCTTGGTGAGGAAGGTGCGGATGTCGTCATTTTCCGCCGCCGCGTCGGCGCATACGGCCTCGCGCGGGGCAAAGCGCCCGAGCTCGTTGAGGATGTGGCTCACGGCGTCGGCCGGGTAGCTCGCGGCGCAGAACTCCCCCGTCGAGAGGTCGCAGAACGCCGTGCCGCCGGACTGCGCGCTCAGATACACCGCGCCGAGATAGTTCGACTTGTTCTCCTCGAGCATCGAGGACTCCGTGACCGTGCCGGGCGTGATGATGCGGATGATGTCCCGCTCGACCAGCCCCTTGGCAAGCGCGGGATCCTCCATCTGCTCGCAGATGGCCACCTTGTAGCCCTTGGCGATCAGGCGGCCGATGTACGCCTCGGCCGAGTGGTACGGCACGCCGCACATGGGCGTGCGCTCGGCGGGGTCTTCGACGTTGCGGTCGCGCGTCGTGAGCGTGAGGTCGAGCTCACGCGCGGCCAGGCGCGCATCGTCGTCGAACATCTCATAGAAATCGCCCAGCCGGAAAAACAGCAGGCAGTCGGGATTGCGCTGCTTGATCTCGTAATATTGCCGCTTCATCGGCGTCAGTTCCGCCATGTCACGCCTCCTCGCCGTAGAGCGCCCACGTGTTGCTGCCGGTGATCTTCACGTCCACGAACTGCCCGACGAGCGCCTCGTCGCCGCGCATATGCACCAGCCGGCCGCCCTTCGTGCGCGCCGTGAGCGGATAGTCGCCCCGGCCGTCCGCCCCGTCGACGAGCACGCGCTGCACGCTGCCCTCATAGGCGCGGTGCTTCTGCTCGGAGATGGCGTTGGCCGACGCGACAAGCGCGTCAAAGCGCACCTGCTTCTGCGCGCGGGTGTAGGGGTCGGGCATCTTTGCCGCCGGTGTGCCGACGCGCGGCGAATAGATGAAAGTGAACATCGCGTCATAGCGCACGGCCTCGACAAGCGAGAGCGTGTCCTGAAATTCGTCGTCCGTCTCGCCGGGGAAGCCCACGATGATGTCCGTCGTGAGCACGAGGTCGGGCATATACTGCCGCGCAAGCGCCACCTGCGCCAGATATTTCTCGCGCGTGTAGCCGCGGTTCATCGCGTGCAGGACGCGGTCGTTGCCGCTCTGCACGGGCAGGTGCATCTGGTGCGCGCACTTTTCGCACTCGGCCATGGCGCGAAAGAGCTTTTCCGTCGCGTCCTTCGGGTGGCTGCTCATGAAGCGGATGACAAAGTCGCCCGGGATGGCGTTGATGCTGCGGATGAGGTCGGCAAAGTCCACGTCCTCGTCGAGGTCGCGGCCGTAGGAGTCGACATTCTGCCCCAGCAGCGTGATGTCCTTATATCCCGCCGCGACCAGCTCGCGCGCCTCGCGCACGATCTCCTCCGGGTGGCGGGAGCGCTCGCGCCCGCGCACATACGGCACGATGCAGTAGGTGCAGAAATTGTTGCACCCGTACATGATCGACAGCCACGCCTTGACGCTGCCATCGCGCTGCTGGGGGATGCCCTCAGCGACGCTGCCGTCCGCCGGGTCGATGGCGAACACGCGCCGGTGCTCGGTGCAGACGCTGCGCAGCAGCTCCGGGAAGCGCCACAGCTCGTGCGGTCCGAAGACGAGGTCAACGATGCGGTAGGACTTTTTCAGCTTCTCGGCCACGTGCTCCTGCTGCGCCATGCAGCCGCAGACCGCGATGATCTGCTCGGGATTGCGCGCCTTCGTGTGCGTCAGCGCGCCGACGTTGCCGAACACGCGCGTCTCGGCGTGCTCGCGCACGGCGCAGGTGTTCATGACGACGATGTCGGCCGCGAATTCGTCCTGCGTAAAGCCGAAGCCCATGGCGCGCAGATAGCCGCGCAGCTTTTCGCTGTCGGCCTCGTTCTGCTGGCAGCCGTAGGTGTCGACCATGGCCAGCGGCTGACGGCCGCCGGCGGAAAAATGCGCGCGCAGCTGCGCGCAGATGTCCAGCTGGCGCTGGATGTCCGATTCGGGGATCTCTACTCTCTGATAGCTCATGCAATGCTCCTGCCTATCCGGATGTATCCGGGTAAAATTTGAAGTGTGATAGAATATTGTAGCATTTCGCGGTGGAATTTTCAATGCCAATCCTTTATAATATACGCGCGGGAGGCTCGCTTCCCGCCGACTGTGCACAAAGGAGGGCAAACCATGCCCGATATTCAAATTCTCTCTCCGCATCTTGCGGATCTGATCGCCGCGGGCGAGGTCGTCGAGCGTCCCGCCTCCGTGGTCAAGGAGCTGGTGGAAAATGCGTTCGACGCCGGGGCCCGCACTGTGACGGTGGAGCTGCGCGGCGGCGGCGCGACCTACCTGCGCGTGACCGACGACGGCTGCGGCATGACGCCCGAGGACGCGGGCATCGCGTTTTTGCGCCACGCGACGAGCAAACTGCACGATGCGCAGGGGCTCGAGGCCATCGGTACGATGGGCTTTCGCGGCGAGGCGCTGGCCGCCATCAGCGCCGTGTCGCACATCACGCTCACGACGCGGCGGCGCGGTGCGCCGAGCGGCACGCACATGACGCTCGACGCGGGCGAGATCCAGGATATGTACGAGACCGGCTGCCCCGAGGGCACGACGATGATCGTGCGCGACCTGTTTTACAACACGCCCGCCCGGCGCAAGTTTCTCAAGACCGACCGCGCGGAGGGCGCTGCCTGCGCCGCCGCGGCACTGCGGTGCGCGCTCGGCCGTCCGGATGTATCCGTGCGCTGCATCCGCGACGGGGAGGAGCTGTTTTTCTCCCCCGGCGACAACAAGCTCGACAGCTGCGTGTACAGTCTGCTCGGGCGCGAGCTGGCAAAGACGCTTCTGCCCTGTGAGGGCGAGGTCGACGGCGTGCGCGTGCACGGCTTCATCTCCTCCCCCTCCGCCGGGCGCGGCAGCCGCGCGCAGCAGCATTTCTTCTGCAACGGACGGTGGATCAGATCCGCCGCGCTGCAGGCCGCGCTTGAGCAGGCCTACCGCAACACGCTGCTCGTGGGACGCTTTCCCGCGTGCGTGCTGTATGTGGAGCTCAGCTGCGCGGCCGTGGACGTGAACGTCCACCCGGCAAAGACCGAGGTGAAATTCTCGCACGAGCGCGCGGTGTTTGACGCCGTGTATTACGGCGCGCGCGCAGCGCTCGAGGCAGAGCGCGCCCCCGCAGCTGCCATGCCGAAGCCGGCAGCTCCCAAGCCCGAGCCGGTATCCGCGCCCGCGCCCAAGGCGGACCCCTTCCTGCCCGCCGCGCCGAGCCGGAGCGCAGCACCCGCGGCACCGGTATTTTCCGGTGCGCGCACCTATGCCCCCGCCGCCCCGGCGGAGGAGGCGGTCTCGTTCCGCTCGCCGACGGCGTCGGCCTTTTCAGCGCCGCGCGTGACCCCGCCGCCGGTTTTCCCCGCGCCCGCACGCACAGCGCCGCAGCCGCCGGGACCGATCGCACCGGCCGCCCCGGTCGAGCAGGGCGTGCAGACCGCGCTCGAGCCCGAGAGCGCCGAAGCGGAGACCCCGTCGCCGCTCGCGCGCGCCGTGCCGCCGGAGACGCCGCCCGCCCGCCTGATCGGTGAGGCGATGCACACCTACATCCTCGTGGAAAAGGGCGATACGCTCATCCTCATCGACAAGCACGCGGCGCACGAGCGCATCAACTTTGACCGCCTGCGCCAGAACCCCGCTGACATCCCGTCGCAGACGCTGCTCGAGCCGCTGCCCTTCACGCCGGACGCGAGCGACACGGAGGTGCTGCAGCAGCACGGCGACACGCTCGCGGAGCTCGGCTTCACGCTCGAGCCGTTCGGCCGCAGCGACTACATCCTGCGCGGCGTGCCCGCCCAGATCGACGCGGGCGATGCGCTGCCCGCGCTCGAGGAGATCTGCGCGCAGCTGCGCCACGGCGCGCACACGGACGCGCAGGCCGTGCGCGACGAGGTGCTCAAGACCGTGGCGTGCAAGGCGGCCATCAAGGCCGGCTGGCAGACAGAGCCCGAGGAGCTGCTGCGTCTGGCGGACGCGGTGTGCGCGGGCGAGGTGAAATACTGCCCGCACGGACGCCCCGTCGCCGTGACGCTCACGCGCCGCGAGCTGGACAAGCTCTTCAAGCGCATCGTGTAAAAAAGCAGGGAGCGCGGCGCGCTCCCCCTCAGTTTATCAAAATGCGCGCCGTCCGCCGCAGGCGGACAGCGCGTGCGATGCAGTCAGGCCGCAGTTCTCTGCCCAAAAGTAATCCTTTTGGGCAGAGAAACAGGGAGCGCGATGCGCTCCCTGTCAGACTGTACAACTGTGTTTACTTGTGGTAGTACAAAATGCCCATGCAGCCGGGGCCGCAGTGGTTCGACACCGTGCAGCCGGCCTGCGTGTGGTACACTTCCTCAAACGGCTGGCACGCGCGCACGACGCGCTCGAGCTCCTGCCAGGTGGCCTCGTCGATGCCGGAATCCGTGATGAAGATGCGGTGGCAGTCGATATCGTCGCGGCCCTTGAGCCGGTCCTCGATATACTGCACATAGCACTTTTCGAGCTTGCCGCGGTACTTGCGGCCGACGCCCATTTTCCCGTCCTTGACCTCGATGCACGGCTTGAGATGCAGAAAATTGGCGCTCAGCGCCGCGAGTGACGAGCAGCGCCCGCCGCGCACGAGATAATCGAGCGTGTCGAGCACAAAGCTGACATCGAGCTTCTCGCGCTTTTTCTCCAGCGCCGCCGCGATGTCGGCCGCATCCATGCCCTGCGCGGCCATCTCGGCCGCGTCGAGCACCAGATGACCGATGCCGGTCGAGAGGTTGCGCGCGTCCACGGGGTAGACATTCGTAAACTCCCGCGCCGCGATGCAGGCGTTCTGGTAGCAGCCGGACATATCGCTTGAGATCGTGAAGTGGATCACGGCGTCATATTCGGCGCGCGCCGCGCTGAAATACGCATAGTAGTCCGACACGTTCACCGCCGCGGTCTGGCAGAGCTTGCCCGTGGCCTTCGCGTAGGCGTAGAGCTCCTCCGGATGCACGTCGATGCCGTCACGCAGCGTCTCGTCGCCGCGCACAATGTACAGCGGCGTGATGCCGATGTTATAGCGCGCGATCAGCTCCGGCGAGAGATCGCAGGTGCTGTCGGCAGAAATTTTGATCTTCATGGGTTCACCTTCTTGAATACTGGGATATGGTCTCATTTTAACACATTTCTAATACTTTTCAATAAAATCTTTCTGAATTCTCTCTTATGGAAAGGAGGCTGCCGGATGCAGCCAAAACTGGTCGTCATTACCGGCCCGACCGCCTCGGGCAAGACCGCGCTGGGCGTCATGCTCGCGCAGCGGCTCGGAGGCGAGGTCGTCTCGGCCGACTCGATGCAGATCTACCGCGGCATGGACATCGGCACGGCCAAGCCCACGCCGGAGGAGATGCAGGGCGTGCCGCACCACATGATCGACATCGCCGACCCGACGGAGAACTACTCCGTCTCGCGCTACGCCGAGGAAGCTTCCGCCTGTGTAGATGACATTCTCGCGCGCGGAAAACTGCCGATCGTCGTCGGCGGGACGGGGCTTTACATCGACTCGCTCATCGCCGGACGCACCTTTGCCGACGGCACGGCCGACACCGCGCTGCGGCAGGAGCTGAACGAGCGCTACGACGAGATCGGCGGCGATGGCCTGCTCGGTGAGCTGCGCAAATTTGACCCCGAGCGCGCGGCAAAGCTCCACCCCGCGGACAAAAAGCGCATCGTGCGCGCGATGGAGGTCTACATCCTCACGGGCAAGACCATCACGCAGCACGACGCCGAGACCCGCGCCGTGCCGCCGCGCTACGACGCGGCGAAGATCGCGCTCACGTTCGCAGACCGGCAGGATCTCTATGCGCGCATCGACCGGCGCGTGGACGCCATGATGCAGCAGGGGCTGCTCGACGAGGTGCGCGCGCTGCTGGCCGCCGGCATCCCGGCCGACTGCACGGCCATGCAGGCCATCGGCTACAAGGAGGCCGTGGCCGCCGTGCGCGGCGAGGCGACGGCGCAGGAGGCTGCGGACGCCATCCGGCTTGCCTCGCGGCAGTACGCAAAGCGCCAGCTCACGTGGCTGCGGCGCGATGCGCAGCTGTTCTGGCTGCGGCACGAAAAAACGCCGGACATGGACCTGGCCTGCCGCCGTTCGACGCAATTCTTGGCCGGACGCGGTATAGAATAGTGGCCTGTACAGATGCGGAGAAAACTGCCATTTTCGCCGGATTTGTATAAATTCACTATTTCACGGAGCGGCAGTTTGTGCTATGATAAGTCGATATATGTCCGCTCCGGCAAAAGGAGCGGCGATCATGCAAAAGACACAGAATCTTCAGGACACATTCCTCAATTACATCCGGCGGGAGAAGATCCCCGTGACCCTGTTTCTCATGAACGGGTTTCAGCTGCGCGGCATCGTGCGCAGCTTTGACAGCTTTGCCGTGCTCATCGAGGCCGACGGCCGCCAGCAGATGATCTACAAGCACGCGATCTCGACGGTCGCCCCGGTGCGAGCGGTGACGCTCGAGCTGCAGGCGTGATCTCCCCGCCGCCCCCCACCGGAAGGAGGGCAGACCTTGAAGAAAACGAATACCTTTACGAACATCGCCATGCTCGTGCTCTTCGCGGCCATGGCCGTGTATCTGGGCGTGTACCTGTTTCGCTCCACGCAGCAGTCGTATTCCACCGCACCGGCGGTGCTCGTGACCGTCAGCGAGGGCGGACAGGCCAGCGGCATCGTCGTGCGCGAGGAGCAGATCATCGCCTCGGACAAGGAGTTTCTGTCCCTGTCCGTGGACGACGGCAAGCAGGTCGCGCGCGGCGGCGAAATCGCCATCGGCGTCGACTCCAAGGCCGCGCTCGACAGCGCCAGCCGCGCGCGCGAGCTCAAAAAGGAGATCGCCTACGTCTCGAGCCTGCTGTCACGCGCGGGCAGTGCCTCGGGTGCATCCGAGCTTGACAGCAGCGTCCACAGCGCCATCCTGCAGCTCAACGCCGCCGTCTCCGCGGGCAGCGCGTCCGAGCTTGACGACATCTGCATGGACCTCAGCTCGCTGCTCTTCGGCGCCTCGACGGGCACCGTTTCGCAGAGCGACCTTGACGCGCTCAACGCCGAGCTGCACCAGCTGGAAAAGGCCGGCGTCGGCCGCGGCAGCATCACCGCACCGGCGGCGGGGCTGTTCACCTCCACGGTGGACGGCTATGAGGCGCTGAGCCCGGCGGCGCTTGAAAACCTCACACCAGACGGCGTGGCCGCGCTCGAGCACACGAGTCCCTCGACGCCCGCAAACACGATCGGCAAGCTCGTCACGGCGAAAAAGTGGTACTTCGCCGCCGTCATGAGCAAGGCCGACGCCGACCGCCTGAATCTGGGCGGCAGCGCCACGCTCGACTTCCCGCAGCACTACAGCGGCACGATCTCGGCCACCGTGTTCAGCAAGAGCGAGCCGGACGGCAGCGGCGAGGTCGCGGTCGTGTTCGCGTGCAACAACGCGCTGGCCGACACGCTGGCCATGCGCAAGGCCACGGCCGACGTCGTCTACAGTGAGCACACCGGTCTGCGCGTACCGCTCAAGGCCGTGCACATGGACGACGACGGGCAGACCTTCGTCTACGTCGTCACGGCGGCGCAGCTGGAGAAAAAACCGATCGAGATCATCTACCAGACCGACAGCTACTGTCTCGTCGCCCAGAGCACGGACAGCAACGCCCTGCGCGCCGGCAACGACATCGTCGTCAGCGGCAAAGGTCTGTCCGACGGACGGGTCATAAAATAAGGAGGCACCACCCACTATGAGCACCATTGCCGAAAACATCGCCGCCATCCGCGCGCGCATCGACGCCGCCGCCCGCCTTTCAGGGCGCACGGGCGCGGACATCACGCTTGTGGCAGCGACAAAGATGAACGACGCCGCGCGCGTGCGCGAGGCCGTCGCCGCCGGGATCGACGCCTGCGGCGAAAACCGCGTGCAGGAGATGACCGAAAAGCTCGCCGAGGGCGCCTACACCGGCGCACCGCTGCACTTCATCGGCCACCTGCAGACCAACAAGGTGCGGCAGGTCGTCGGCAAGGTCGATCTCATCCAGTCGGTGGACTCGCCGGAGCTGCTGGCCATGATCGAAAAGCGCGCCGCTATGCAGGACATCGTGCAGGATATCCTGCTGGAGGTGAACATCGGCGGTGAGGCCGCCAAGAGCGGCGTTGACCCCGCGGCCCTGCCGCAATTGCTGGAAACCGCCGCCGCCTGCGCGCACATCCGCGTGCGCGGATTGATGGCGATCCCGCCCGTGGCAGAAACTTCCGACGGAAATCATGCATATTTTACGAAAATGCACGAGCTTTTTGTTGACATCGGCAGAAAAAAATACGATAATGTTTCTATGGACTTTCTGTCCATGGGTATGAGCGGGGATTTTGAGGACGCCATCGCCGCCGGTGCGAACATGGTGCGCGTCGGCTCGTCGATCTTCGGCGCACGGGACTATTCCCGGCACTGAGCGCCGCCCGCCGCACCTGAAAAGAGAACACAGCGGCAACACAGCGGCCGCCGGTAGATAAAGGGGGACCCTGCATGGGCTTTTTGGATGAACTGAAGAAAATGACGCGTCCGTACGATGACGACGACGAGTTTTTCGACGATGAGGATGAGGCGATCCCGGTCGCGGAAGCACCCGCGCCCGAGCGTCCCGCTCCGGCACGGCCGGCGCGCCGCACGGCGCCCGCCGCCAAGCAGAGCTCCTTCATCCGCGACAACCCGGTCTCCGAGCCGGTGAGAGAACCCGAGCGCCCCGCGCCGGGTTACACCGCCCGCAGCGACAGCCGCGTGGCCGACAAGGTCGTCAACCTCAACAGCGGCGGCCAGCTCAAGGTCGTGCTCGTCGCGCCCAAGCAGTTTGAGCTCGCGGCCGAGATCGCCGACCATCTGCGCGATCGCCGCGCCGTGCTCATGAATCTGGAGCAGACGGACAAGAACATCGCCCGCCGCCTGATCGACTTCCTGTCCGGCGTCGCCTACGCGCAGGACGGCAAGATCCGCCGCGTCGCCAGCGCAACGTATATCATCACGCCGTTCAACGTTGACCTCATGGGCGACCAGCTCGACGACATGGAGTCGGGCGAGTTTCACCTGTAACATTCGGGCATACTGTCTCTGACAGCCCCGCGAGTAGTATACCATTAGAAAGAATGGAGGACTTTCCAACATGACTCCTCAGGATATTCGGGAAAAAACCTTTGAAAAAGCGATGTTCGGCGGTTACGACATGGCCGCTGTGCAGAACTATCAGGAAGAAGTGGCCACCGAGCTTGCCAACGCGCAGAAGGAGATCGCTGTGCTCAAGGGCAAGATGAAGGTGCTGGTCGATAAGATAGAAGAGTACCGCGCCAGCGAAGACGCCATGCGTCTGGCCATACTGTCGGCCCAGAAGGTCGGCAAACAGATAGAGGACGATGCCCAGGCCCGCGCTGACAAGATACTCAGCGAGGCCAAGAACACGTCCGACCGAATACTTGGCGGACTTCAGCACGAAACCGCCAATGAGGAAGCCAAGCTCCTCAACGCAAAGACCTCCTGCGCGAAATTCCTGGAAGATGTGCGCAATCTGTGCCTGACGCAGCTCGAGTATCTCGACGGTGTCGCCGGGTCGAAGGCAGCGTCCGCGCCGCGCGCGGCTGCGCGCCCGACCGCGAGCGCCGCACCTGCCGAGCCTGCGCCCGCCGCGCCGGTCGAGCCTGTGCCTGCCGCGCAGCCGGAAGCTCCGGCCGCCGGGCAGCCTGTGCAGGCAGAGCCCGTGTATGCAGCAGAAACCGTGTCCGCCGCCCCCGTGGAGGCGCAGCCCGTGGAAGCTGACGATGCCGCGGCCGACAGTGCAGCAGATGACGCCACGCAGCTCTATCACTTTCTGCACAACAGCTGAGTGAACAGCAATCAACCAGGGCGGGACGGCCGGTGCCGTACCGCCCTGCACAATTTTAACGGAAAACTACTCTGAGAGGAGAACGATTTTTACCATGTCCAAGAACGATTTCAACGCCACGATCAACCTGCCGAAAACAGACTTCCCCATGCGCGCCGGCCTCGCCAAACGTGAGCCAGAGATGCTCCGCCGCTGGAACGACATGGATCTGTATAACGAAATGCTCAAAAAGAACGACGGCAAGCCGCGCTTCAGTCTGCACGACGGCCCTCCGTTCTCCAACGGCAACATCCACATGGGCCACGCGCTCAACAAGGCGCTCAAGGACTTCATCGTCCGCTCCTATGCCATGCGCGGCTACTACACGCCCTACATCCCCGGCTGGGACAACCACGGCATGCCCATCGAGAGCGCCATCATCAAGGAGCAGAAGCTCAACCACAAGGCCATGAGCATCGCCGACTTCCGCAGCGCCTGCCATGATTATGCGCAGAAATACATCGACCGCCAGATGGACGGCTTCAAGCGCATGGGCGTCGTCGCCGACTGGGAGCACCCCTACAAGACCATGAACAAGGGCTTTGAGGCCGAAGAGGTGCGCGTGTTCGGCAAGATGTACCGCAACGGCCACATCTACAAGGGGCTCAAGCCGGTGTACTGGTGTGCCCACGACGAGACCGCCCTCGCCGAGGCGGAGATCGAGTATCAGGACGATCCGTGCACGACCGTGTACGTGAAGTTCCCGATGCACGACGACCTCGGCAAACTGCCGGACGTCGACCACAGCAAGCTCTTTTTCGTCATCTGGACGACGACGATCTGGACCCTGCCCGGCAACCTCGCCATCGCGCTCAACCCGCGCGAGCTGTACAACCTCGTCCAGGCGCCCAACGGTGAGGTGTACGTCATGGCCGACGCGCTGACCGAGAAGGTCATGCACATCGGCGGCTTTGAGAGCTATGAGGTGCTCGAGCAGCACCCCGGCGCATTTTTCGAGAATATGCTCGCCGACCATCCGTTCCTGCCCAAGACCTCGCGTCTGGTGCTGGCCGATTACGTCACCATGGACTCCGGCACCGGCTGCGTGCACACCGCGCCCGGCTTCGGCGCCGACGACTACCTGACCTGCAAGCGCTACGGCATGGACATGGTCGTGCCCGTGGACGATCAGGGCCGCCACACCGACTACGCCGGCAAGTATGCGGGACTGACCACGGAGGAATCCAACCCCATCATCCTCGCAGACATGAAGGCGGCCGGCTCGCTCTTCGCATCCGAGGACATCGTGCACAGCTATCCGCACTGCTGGCGCTGCAAGAGCCCGATCATCTTCCGCGCCACGCCGCAGTGGTTCTGCTCCGTGGACTCCTTTAAGGAGGACGCGGTCGCCGCGTGCGAGAACGTGCGCTGGCTGCCCGCGTGGGGCAAAGAGCGCATGGCCGCCATGATCCGCGAGCGCGCCGACTGGTGCATCTCCCGTCAGCGCCGCTGGGGTCTGCCGATCCCGGTGTTCTACTGCGACGACTGCCACAAGCCCGTCTGCACCGAGGAGAGCATCGAGGCAGTGGCCAAGCTCTTTGAAAAGGAAGGCAGCAACGCCTGGTTCGACCGCCCGGCGGCCGACATCCTGCCCGAGGGCTTCACCTGCCCGCACTGCGGCGGCACGCACTTCACGCAGGAGACCGACACGCTCGACGGCTGGTTCGACTCCGGCTCCACCCACGTCGCCGCCATGCAGCGCGACCAGGGCTTCTGGCCGGCGGATATGTACATCGAGGGCGGTGACCAGTACCGCGGCTGGTTCCAGTCGTCCCTGCTCGTGGCCGTCGGCGCGCTCGGCAAGGGCGCTCCGTACCGTGAGTGCCTGACCCACGGCTGGACGGTCGACGGCGAGGGCCGCGCCATGCACAAATCCCTCGGCAATGGCATGGACCCGGCCGAGATCATCAACGAGTTCGGCGCCGATATGCTGCGCCTCTGGGCGGGCAGCGCCGACTACCACGCCGATATGCGCTGCTCCAAGGAGATCTTCAAGCAGCTGACGCAAAACTACCTCAAGTTCCGCAACACTGCGCGCTACTGCCTCGGCAACCTCGACGGCTTCGACGCCGCGCACCTCGTCGCGCCGGAGGATATGCTCCCGCTCGACCGCTGGGCGATCACGAAGCTCAATGACCTCATCCGCCGCGTGGCCAAGGCGTACGACAACTACGAGTTCCACGTGGTCTCGCACGCGATCAACGACTTCTGCGTCGTGGAGCTCTCGAGCTTCTACCTCGACATCATCAAGGACCGCCTCTACTGCGACGAGCGCAACGGACTCGAGCGCCGCAGCGCGCAGACGGCGCTGTTCCTCATCCTCGACAGCATGACGAAGATGTTCGCGCCGATCCTCGCCTTCACCTGCGACGAGATCTGGCTGGCCATGCCGCACCGCGCCGAGGACGATGCGCGCAACGTGCTGCTCAACGTCATGAACCAGCCGTTCGATGCCTACGCGCTCAGCGAGAGCGAGCTCGCCCGGTGGGATCAGCTCATCCGCGTGCGCACGGACGTCAACGGTGTGCTTGAGGCCGCCCGCGCCGAAAAGCGCATCGGCAAGCCGCTCGAGGCAGCCGTGACGCTGCGCGCCGACGATGACGCCGCCAAGGCCGCGCTCGACGACGTGCAGAGCATGAACCTGCCGGAGCTGCTGATCGTATCGCAGGCGCTCATCGGCGATGACGTGCCGGCCGACGCCGTCACCGGCACCGGCACGAACTTCCCCGGTCTGCACATCTCCGTGCGCAACGCGCCCGGCGTCAAGTGCCCGCGCTGCTGGATGCACTCCGAGCAGGCCGACCCCGAGACCGGTCTGTGCCCGCGCTGCGCCGCGGTCGTGGCCGCGCAGCAGGCGGAGTAATCACCCGATCCCAAAATCCTGATCCGAAAGCGAGGAACCGCTATGTGGTATGCCATCGTAGCCATCCTGATCCTCATCGCTGACCAAGGGCTCAAATACTGGGTCACCGTCAACATCGCGCTCGACACCGGGCACGTCACGCTCATTCCGGGCGTGCTGGAGCTGACGAACATCCACAACAACGGCGCCGCGTTCAGCATGCTCGAGCACGCGCCGCACTGGATCTTCATCATCTTCACGCTCGTGTTCGCCGCCATCGCGGTGTTCTGCCTGCGGCACAACGTCGTGCACGGCAAGGTCGGCCGCTGGTCGGTCGTGCTGGTGCTCGCCGGTGCGGTCGGCAACTGCATCGACCGCATCCTCAGCGGCTACGTCGTGGACATGTTCAATTTCCTCTTCGTGCGCTTTGCCGTGTTCAATCTGGCGGACGTGTTCATCGTCGTGGCCGGCATCACGCTGTGCCTGCACGTGATCTTCTACCGCGGGGACGACGGTGCGGATGACGCCGCGCCGAAAGCCGCGCGCAGGCAGCGCACAGGTGCAGCGCATGACGCGCCCAAGGCGCGCAGGCTGCACCTGCCCGCAAAGCGCAGGCCCGACGCCGCGCCAGAAGCGAGCGCGAAGCCCGCGCCGAACGCCGGAGCGGCTTCCGCCGCGCAGGAAGCCGCTCCGGCGAAGGACGATCTCTTCGCCGCGTGGGACCGCGCGCCCGTCGCCGCGCAGCCGGTGACACCCGCCGCGCCCGAGGCGGCAGCTCCGGCTCCCAAACCGGCAGCCCCCGCGCAGCCCAAACCGGCGGCGCAGCCTGCGGCCGAGGCGGCGGATCCGCTGCTGGCCTATCTCAACAGCACACCTGCTGCGCCCGCCGAGCCGGAAACGCCCAAGCCGGACGATGCCACGGACGGCAGTGCCAACGGCGCAGCGTACTCACTCGACGACATTTTGGCGGAGTTTTCGGATTTCTAATGGAACAACGAACGATTCAAACACAGGAGAGCGCCGAGCGGATCGACGCTCTCCTCGCGCGCTCTTTGCCCGGGCTCACGCGCAGCGCCGCCCAGCGGCTGCTCGCGCAGGGCGCGGTGACGAAAGACGGCGCGCCCGTGAAGAAAAACTACAAAACCGTCCCCGGCGACACGTTTGTCGTGACGCTGCCGGATGCCGCGCCCTCGGAGCTCGTGGCGCAGGATCTGCCGCTGGACGTGGTGTACGAGGATGCGGATCTCATCGTCGTCAACAAGCCGCGCGGCATGGTCGTGCACCCCGCGCCCGGCCACGAGGACGGCACGCTCGTCAACGCTCTGCTCGCCCACTGCGGGGAGAGTCTCTCCGGCGTCGGCGGCGAGCGGCGGCCGGGCATCGTGCACCGCATCGACAAGGACACGTCGGGGCTGCTCGTCGCGGCGAAAAACGACTTCGCGCACCTCGCGCTCTCGGCGCAGCTGGCCGACCACACCATGGCCCGCACGTATGAGGCCGTCGTCTGCGGCAATCTGCGCGACGATGCCGGCACGGTGGACGCGCCCATCGGCCGCCACCCGACGGACCGCAAGCGCATGGCCGTGACGCAAAAAAATGCCCGCCGCGCCGTCACGCACTGGTCGGTCATCGCACGCTACAACGGCTACACGCACATCCGCTGCGAGCTTGAGACCGGCCGCACGCACCAGATCCGCGTGCACATGGCGCACATCGGCCATCCTCTGCTCGGCGATCTTGTCTACGGGCATAAGCGCCCGGAAAAGGGGCTGAGCGGACAGTGCCTGCACGCGCGCGCGCTGCGCTTCGTGCATCCGCGCACGGGCGAGCTCGTGACGTTCACCTGCCCGCTGCCGGAGTATTTTCAGGACGTGCTGGCGCGCCTCGGCACACCCATCGGCTGATCGGAAAGGAGCATTTTCATGCGCAGAGCAGATCGCGAGATCACAGATTTTGACGAGCTCATCGCCGTCATGCGCGGGTGCGACGTGTGCCGCCTCGCATTGCACGACGAGCCGTATCCCTACATCCTGCCGCTGAACTTCGGCCTTGAGGCCGACGGCGGGACCGTCCGGCTGTACTTTCACGGTGCGGATACCGGCACGAAGTATGACCTCATCGCCAGAAACCCGAACGCATCGTTCGAGATGGACCGCGGCCACGGCCTCATCCTCGACGACGAGCACGGCAACTGCACCATGACGTATGAGAGCGTCATCGGTCAGGGGCGCATCACCGTCGTGCCGGACAGCGGCAAGGAGCACGCGCTGCGTGTGCTCATGGCGCAGTACCGCGCGCCGGACTTCCCGTTTTCCACGGCGGTCATCCCGCGCACGACCGTGCTGTGCCTGACTGTCGAGCACATGACCGGCAAGCGCCGGGTGAAAAAGCGCGGCTGAGCACACTTCCCCAAATACGAGACCAGCCGCCGCAGGAAATGCCTGCGGCGGCTGGTCTTTTGTCATACTGCCGAAAATCAGCGGATGAAATTGGTGAATGTGCGCGCTTCCGTCTCCGGGCGCGCAATGCCCGCCGCGTCACCGGCGGCTCGCGACACCGCCGGCAGGCTATTTGGCGTTTGCTCTGCCCCGAGAGGAAATTCGAAAAATGTCAAACAGAAAAAGGTGAAATGGGTGAACACGCAGCGAGAGAGACTGTGCGGAGAGAAAAGGATCCGGGGCAAAGCAAAAGGAACACACTCAGAGCCCGCGGACAAACGTCTCGAAATCCGTGCCATCCGGCACGAGGCCGAACCGCACAGCATAACCGACCAGTTCCTTGGCCAGCGCCTCGCTGACGTCATAGCCGTCGCGCATATACTGCTGGTAGCGCTTATATTCCAGCTCACCGGGCATGAGGATCTCCTGCACACCTTCGGCCTTGCGGCTGCCCTTGATGGAGCGGATATATGCATCGACATTGGCCTTGAAGGTCTCGACCGGCATGAATTTTTCCACATCGACGAGAATCATGGCAAAACCGGTGTTTTCGTGCTCGCCCTTATTCGGCGCGCCGATACCGGCGCCGTAATTTGCCCCGGCCAGCAGCGCAGCGAATGCCTCGATCATGACGGCCAGCCCGTAGCCCTTCGGGCCCGCAATGGGCACGACCGTTTTTGTCTTGGCGGCATCCGTTGTCGGCGCACCATTTTCATCCAGTGCCCAGCCGGCGGGTATGGGCTTGCCCTCGCGCGCCGCTGCCTGGATCTTACCCATGGCGGTGATGGTCGTAGAGATGTCGAGGATCAGCGGGCGCTCCTCCCCGGCGGGCACGGCCACGATGATCGGGTTTGTGCCGAGCAGACTGTCGGCCCCTCCGAACGGCGCGACGCACTTAATCGTGTTGCAGCAAAACAGCGCCATGAGGTTGTCCTTCGCAGCCATCTCGGCATAGAAGCTGCCGCAGCCAATATTGGAAGCCTTGCGGCCGGTGGCGATGACGATGCCATGCTCTTTGGCGCGCGGCGCCATCTGGCGGTAGACGTGCGTCAGGGACACGACGCCGCAGCCGTTGTCGCAGTCATAGGCGACGGTCGAGCCGGTATCATTCGTGATGGTCAGCGCCGCGTCCGGCTTCATGGCTCCGTTGGCGAAGCGCTTGAGATAGTTGGAAAAGCGGGACAGCCCGTGGGAATAGATGCCGGTAAAATCGGAATGGGCAACGGAGGAACCGAGGATCTCCGCGTCCTCCGCGGGCATGCCCTGCGCGGCCAGCAGCGCCTTGCACAGCTGCATTTCCTGCGCAAATGTGACCTTCATACTCAGCTCTCCAGCGCATGGTAGCCGGCCTCAAAGGCGGCCACATTCTGGGCCTCGAATTTGCTCTTGCCCTTCTTGCGGAACATATCGTTCATGCCTTCAACGCCCTCGTCGTGCGTGAAGTCGCCGAGGATGCGGGTAATGGCGCCGATCATGACGATGTTCGCGCCCTTAGCATTCTGGACGCTGTCGGCCAGATAATTGCAGTGCACGCTGACGACCTGAATGTCGTCGCGAACGTTCGTGTCCTCGGTCATCATGTCGGCATTGACGAGAATGATACCGCCGGGCTTGACCATGCCGACAAATTTCTTGAACGACGGCGTGTTCATGGCCAGGACCAGGTCCGGCTTCTGCTGGCCGGGGTTGGTGATCTTCTCCGGGCCGTACTTGACGGTGCAGTTGGCTGTGCCGCCACGCTGGGCCGCACCATAGGCCGGCATCCAGGTAGCGTGAAAGCCTTTATACAGCGCGATCTGAGACACGATCAGACCTGCGGTCAGGACGCCCTGTCCGCCGAAACCTGCAAAAACAATTTCTCTCATGCTCATTCTCCTCTCTTCTTGATCTCGCCGAGCGAATAGTAGGGGATCACTTCATCCGCGAGGCGCTGTTTCGCGTCGATGGGGTTGAGATTCCAGTTTGTCGGGCAGGAGCACATGACCTCGACCATGGAGTAGCCCTCGCCGTTGAGCTGGGCCTCGATGGCGTTTTTGATATAGCCCTTGAGCCGGTTGATCTCGGCCGGCGTCGTCACGGCACCACGCGCGACATAGGCGGGCGTGAAGCTGTATGCGATCAGTTCCGGTACCTTGATCGGGATGCCGGTCATCGCGCAGTCGCGGCCCTTGGGAGAGGTGGCCGTCTTCTGGCCGGGCATGGTGGTCCATGCCATCTGGCCGCCGGTCATGCCGAAGTTGCCGTTGTTGATGGTAAACACGCAGATATTCTCGTTGCGGTAGGCAGCGTTGAGCGTCTCGGCCAGGCCGATGTTGTACGCATCGCCGTCGCCCTGATAGGAAAAGACAAACTTGTCCGGTTCCGCTCTGCGGATGCCGGTCGCGACCGCGGCCGCTCTGCCGTGCGGGGACTGCACGAGGTCCACATTGATGCCGCTCTTGAGATGGCAGCTGCAGCCAACGCCGATGGCCGCAATGGTCTTCTTGTCAAGGCCGTATTCCTCCAGGCATTCACAAATCAGCCGCAGCAGCACACCGTGGCCGCAGCCGCCGCAGAACATGGCGTAATTCATAAGTTCGGGTGCTTTGAGTTCCTTTGCCATATCAGTAGACCTCCTTGATCTCGCCGGCTTTGATGCACGCGTAATCCGCTTTGACGCGGTCGTCCTTCGGGATATCGCAGACGTAGGGCAGCACGTACACAGGCACTGCACCCATGCCGTATTTCTTCGCGTACAGGGCGACGTCGTCGACCATCTGACCCTCACCGTTGGTCTCGACGGAGATGAAGCCCTTGAGATCGGGATTCTTTTCCGCAAGCGCCGCGAACGCCTTCTCCGGGTACGGCCAAGCCGTGATCGGACGAATGTAGCCGACCTTTTCCCCGGCGGCGCGCAGCTGCTCGACCACACCGGAGACGGCGCGGCCGGGCAGACCGTAGGCGACGAACACATACTCGGCGTCCTCGGTATACTTGGCTTCCCAGCGCTGCTCGTTTTCCCGCATGGCGCGTACCTTGGCCATGTACGTGTCAGACTCCTTCTGCAGGTCGCGGCCGAGAAAATCGCCGCGCTTGACCTTATAGGTGCCATCGAGACCCCAGCCGCACTTTTTCAGCTCGCGGAATTCCGGATATTCGCACGGTTCCATCATCTGTCCCAGACCGCTCTCGGACATGATCTCGACGATGCAGCGGTACTTCTCGGCGATGTCGAACGCCTCATACATCAGGTCCACGGACTCCTGCACCGTGCTTGGGCAGAGGATAATGTTGCGATAATCGCCGTTGCCGCCACCGCGGGTCTCTCTGTGATAGTCGGTCTGCGAGCCGTTGAGCGCACCGAGGCCGTTGCCCCAACGGACAACGTTGAGGATGACGGCAGGAAAATTCATCTGGTTCATGTAGGAAATGCCCTCCTGCTTGAGGGAGATGCCCGGGCCGGAGGAGGCCGTCAGTACGCGGTGACCGCAGGCGGACGCACCCATGATGATGTTGATGCCGGCCAGCTCGCTCTCGGCCTGCACAAACGTGCGGCCCAGCTCCGGCATACGGCCGGAGAGATATTCCATTGCTTCCGTGGACGGCGTGATGGGATAGCCCGCGTAGACTTCCACACCCGCTCGAACGGCAGCTTCTGCAACGGCAATGTTGCCCTTTACCATATCGCCCATTATTCGTTACCCCCTTCCTTGATCGTAAAGACTGCATCCGGACAAACGATGTAGCAGATCCCGCAGCCAACGCATTTGCTCTGATCGACGGCAATGTGCTTATAGCCGTGGCTGTTGATGTCATCCGTCATGGCGATGGCCGCTTGGCTGCAGTTGTCCATGCAGATCCCGCAGGCCTTGCAGTTTTCGGGATTGATATATGCTTTTCTCATGATCTTTCCTCCGTTTGCTCATCGCCGCAGGCCAGGATTGCCCAGGCGATGGAAGTGACTTTTCCTTCAATGGATGCCGCGCGTGACGACATCACGACCGGCGCTGCAGCGCCGACGACGATGCCGGCCGTCTGGCAGTGGCCGAAATAGCCGATTGCCTTGCCAAGGCAGTTGCCGGTCTCGATGTTCGGCACGAGAAACAGATCGACGTCCCCGCTCACGCGGCTGGTGATGCCCTTCTCGGCAGCCGCCTCCGGGCGCATGGCCACGTCGAACGCGATGGGACCCTCATAAATGCCCGCCGGCAGCTCGCCGCTCGCGGCCATCTCGCACAGAGCTTTGGCGTCCATAGTCGCCGGCATCTTGGGGCTGGGCTTTTCGTTCGCTGCGAGGATCGCGATTTTCGGCTCGGCAATCCCCATGTGGTGCAGCACCGGCACGGCGTTGTGCAGGATCTCGGCCTTGTCGGCCAGCGCTGGCGCAACGGTCATGCCGCCGTCGGTGATAAAAAACAGCTTCGGCTCTGTTGGCACATCGTAACAGGTGAGCACGTTGAGCTGCCGCCCCGTGCGCAGGCCGACTTCCTTGTTGAGCACCGCGCGCAGAAAGTCGCTGGTATTCATCTTACCCTTGACGAGGATGTCCGCCTTGCCGGAGCTGACGAGTTCCACGGCGCGCAGGCCGAGCCGGTCGGAATTCTTTTCGTCCACGATCGTGACGGCTTCCGGCCGCAAGCCCTGCTCGGCGAGCAGCACATCGAGCACATCCTCATCGCCGACGAGAATCACGTCGCACAGCTCCATACCCGTGACGGTCTTGGCAACGTGAACCATCTTTTCATCTGCCGCCGCAGCAATGGCGATCACCCGCTTGGGGCTGCGCTGCTGTGCCGCGGCGACAATATCCTGAAATTTCTGATACATGTGGTTTACTCCTTTGCGCTTTGGTATCTGTGTGCGGGCTCTTTGCCGCCGAGTACGCGGAGCACGCCCTCGGCCAGCGCCTCCATTTCCTTGGCGCCTGGCACGACCGTGACCGGCGCCAGAAAGGCAACGCGATCGCGGACAAGATCCGTGAGCATACGCGAATAGGCGCAGCCGCCGGTAAGAATGACGCTGTCGAGCTGCCCGCTGACAACGGTGGCCAGCGCGCCGATCTCCTTGGCGATCTGGTAGGCCATAGCCTCGAGCACCGCGCGTGCATAGGCGTCGCCGTCGGCAATGCGCTGCTCGACCTCGATGAGGCTGCTGGTGCCCAGGTGCGACACGAGGCCGCCTTCTCCCTTGATGTGTCGCATCATTTCCGGCTTTGTATACTTGCCGGAGTAGCACAGGTCCACATAGGACTTGCCGTTGAGCTTGCCGGCGCGCTCAGGCGACATAGGGCCTTCATCATCGCTGCACAGGTCGATAATGCGACCGTTGCGGTGCAGGTTGATGCTGATGCCGCCGCCGAGATGGGCGACGATGAGTACCATGTCCTCATACCGGCGGCCGAGGGACGCAGCCACATCGCGCGCCGTGGCGCGAGTATTGAGCACGTGGGAAAACGGACGGCGCCTGATCTCCTTGAGGCCGGTCATGCGCGCAATGTTCTCCACTTCATTGACGCACACGGCGTCATAGATATACGCGTTGCAGCCGCTGGTTTCGGCAAACGCCGCAGCCAGAATGGCCGAAAGATTGGACGCATGGCTCGTTACCGGCGCGCGGCATGCAGCCAGAAGTGCCTCATCCACGAGGTAAGCCCCGCCCTGCACCATGCCGAACGTGCCGCCGCGAGCGGCGATGGCATCAAATCCGGCCGGGTCCTGTCCGCCGGCCTGCAGCGCAGCAAGAATCGCCTGCTGCCGCAGCGGGAGCTGAGCATTGAGATCCGCGCACTGGCGCAGCACCTCGACCGAGTGGACGATGTTCTGCTCCATGCACTTGGTCCGATCTTCAAACACGGCGATCTTTGTAGACGTAGAGCCGGTATTGATCACAAGAATTCGCTTCAATAAATCACTCCTTGTGCGCAGCGGTCTGCTGCTGGCCGCAGCGCCGCGCTGTCAGCAGCCGGATGGGCCGTCCGGCCGCTGTTGTTTCCAAATTAGCGCATATGACCCACCCGTGTCGAAAAAAAAGCCAAAAGAAAAGCTTTGCACAAAAATTTGTGCAAAGCTTTTTCCCGTGCTTGCTTTTTCGGGTCTCGTTACAGGCCCATCGCCCGCGGGACAGTCAGCGCCAGGTGCCGCTCCATGCGGCGCTCGGCCAACTCCTCGTCCCGGGCAACGATCGCCTCAAAGACTTTCTTGTGCCGCTCGGTCATGTTCAGGCAGGCGCTCACGCTCAGCGCCGAGTAGCGGAAGAAATGGATCTTCGGGTCAATACTGTCGTAGGTACTGACCAGATATTTGTTGTGCGACGCGGCGATGATCATGCGGTGAAATGCATGGTCCAGCTGCCCCATTTCATAAAACAGCCGGTCGGCCAGCACCTGATTGAGGATGTCAAAATCGCCGTTCCACGCCTTGCCGATGCCGCTGTCAAGCACGCGCTGCGTCTCACTGAGGTTCTGCTCGAGCTGCCGCCGCTCGGAGCCGAGCATCTGCGAGCAGGCCAGCCGCGTCGCCAGCCTTTCTATGGCGATACGCACATCCAGCAGCATCATGTAATCGCCCGGCTTCATTTCGTACACCGTATACCCCTGGGCGCCCTTTTCCAGAAACCCCTCTGTCTCCAGCCGGAAAAATGCCTCCCGCACCGGCGTGCGGCTGACGTTCATGTCGATGGCGATCTGCTCCTGATTGAGCTTTTTCCCCGGCTGCAGCTTGTGGTTGACGATCTGGTCGCGCAGAATGGTATACACAAGATCCGTGTTTGAAAGAAACGGATTGATCTCGTGCAGCCGCGCAATGTCCGCATCAAATTTTCCTTCTGTCATCATGGCCACCTCTTTTCTCTCTTGCGTTCGATTATAATGACCAAAAATCAACCTGTCAACGCAAATCCCATTGTTAAAATTGTTGCAATTTCACGCACAAGCCGAAAGGCCCGAGCCCGGATTGGCTTTCCGTTCATAATCTGATAGAATGTACTTATTTGGGAACGCACCCTGTCGTTTCGGTTCCGTTTTGACACAGTTTCACACCATTTTATACAATGAAGCTGTGTTCAAGTACCTCCCGGGGCTCTGTTGGGCAGCAAAGCCCCTCGGGGAGAGAGGAGCAAACATAGTTTTGGGAACGCGCACAGCTGGCCGCGCCGCCGCAAAACAGGAAAATGAATGAAACAGGTAGGAGAGTTCATATGCAAAAAACAAAAAACGTTTCCGCGGGCAAATGGGTCGCGCTGGTGATTGCGCTGCTGTTCATGTTTGCCACGAAATATATCCCGGCGCCGGCCGACCTGTCTCAGGCCGGTTTTCAGGTCCTTGGCATTCTGATCGGCGCGATCATTCTGTTCCTGACCTGGGGCACCGGTTTCCCCAGCATGATGATCGTCTTCGCGCTGATGACCGTTGACGGCCTGAGCGCTGCCAAAGTCACGCAGGCAACGTTCGGCAACAACACAGTCGTATTCCTGGTCTTCTGCATGATGCTCGCCGCGTGCCTGACAAAAAGCGGCGCCGCCCGCAGAATTGCGATCTGGTTTTTGACCAACAAACTCGCGCGCAAGAGCCCTTGGTGGACCGTCATCATGTTCTTCGCCGCAAACTACGTGCTCAACTTCGTGCTGTCCACTGCGGCAACCATTTTTGTCATGCTGCCCATCGCTGCTGAGATCCTCGAAAGCGTCGGCATTCAGAAAGAAGACAAGGCGCCCATCGCCGTGGCGCTCATGCTCGGCACGCTGGTCACCGGCTTGATCTCCAACAGTGCCAACCCCATCTCTCACGCAACCACGCTTCAGGGCTTTTCGTTCTATGAATCTTTCACCGGCGAGGCCATGGACTTCTTCACATACTGCGCCATCGCCTTTCCCGTCTCCATCGTGTGTGTTGTGCTCTTTGTCCTGATGGTGAAATTCGTATGGCATCCTGAGGTCAGCGCGTTGAAGAATGTCAACTACGACGCCATGACCAGCTCCCTGGGCCCCATGACGAAAAAAGAAAAATGGTCTGTATTCTTCTACATCGTCTGCGTGCTTTTGTGGATGATGCCCGGCCTGAGCAAATACATCTGGCCCGGTGCTGCAGCTTTCTTCGGCAAGATCAATAACTGCCTGCCGCCGCTCGCAGCGCTGTTTCTCATGAATTTCATCAAGGTCGACGGTGAAAAGATCCTGGACTGGGGCGAGGCCGTCAAGTCAGTCAACTGGCCCTCGTTCATGTTTATCGCCTCTATCATGGGCCTTGGCTCTTTCATGGGCAATGCCGACATCGGCATTCCCGCATGGATGTCTTCCGTGCTCTCTCCGGTATTCTCCAACGTCAGTCCGTTCGTCTTCCTCGCCGTCATGGTGCTGCTGGCTGACCTGATGACGAACTTCACGTCCAACACCGTTACAGCCTCTGTCATGCTTGCAGTGGCGCTGCCGCTCGCAATGGGCATCTATGGCGGACGCATCAGCGTTTTCGTCGTTGCAACGCTCGTGACCAGTGCGGCGAACAACGGCTGGACCGCGCCTCCCGCCTCCCCGACAGCCGCGGTCGTCTATGGCTCCGAGTGGGTCGACACGAAGTCCATGATGAAGTGGGGCCTGCTCACCGCGCTGATCCACGTGATCGTTACCATGTCGTTTGGCTACCTGCTCGGCACGGCCATCTGCGGCTGACGCATGCCGGCCGGTCTATTACATAAGGAGATAATGAACTATGAAAATCGGAATTCTCGGCTGCGGAGCTACCGGCAGCGTATTTGCCTCCTATCTCAGGATGGGCGGCGCAGATGATATTTGGCTGATCGACCTCAACAAGGCGCACATGGACGCCGTGCGCGATCACGGCATGACCATGACCGACCACAATGGCGTGCACCATCTGACCGGCTTCCGCACCGCATACAGCGCACAGGAAGTCGGCCCGTGTGACATCTTCATCATCCTCGTCAAATCCACTGCGACCATCGCCGCCATGACGAGCGCGGCGTGCTGCATCACAGACAAGACGGCAGTCATCTCCCTGCAGAACGGTCTCGGCAACGATCTCGATCTGGCGAAGTTCGTATCGGAGGCGCAGATCGGCTGCGGCTGCGGCCGCATCGGCACGGTGCTCACCGCGCCCGCCCAGTGCGATTCGCGCCCCGCACAGGGGATCACGAATATGTATCTCGGCCCGGTATACGGCGGCGGCATCGCGGCGGAAGGCTGCAAGTACATCGTGGACTGCTTTGCCAAGGGCGGACTGAACCCCGAATATCTCGACGATGTGCGCCCGGCGCTGTGGAAAAAGGCCGCCTCCAACAGCGGTTTCAACACGGTGTGCGGCGTGCTGGGCCTGACGATGAAGCAGGTATACGAAGATGAAAATGCCCTCGCCATGGTCAAGCAGATCCTGAAAGAAGCGAGCGACTGCGCAAAGGCACTGGGCATTGCCGACGATCTGTATACCGGACTTGTCAGCGACATTCCCAAAACCGTTGCGAGCTACGGCGACTACTATCCATCCCTCGCGCAGGATATGTTGATCTATAAGCGCCAGACGGAGGTCAACACGCTCTCGGGCGCGATCTCCCGCTTTGGTAAGATCGCCGGCGTGGCAACGCCGACCTGCGACGTGCTTTCGCAGGCCGTGCGCGCCGTGCAGGCAAACTACGACAAACGCTACAAAGACCAGGGCTGAGCTTGGCGCAAACGTCGAGAGCCTCATGACTTTCTGAATGAAAAATGAAAAACAAAGCTTCCCCTATTAAATGGGTCGTACTCGTGCTCTCCCTGCTGATCGTTTTCGCCGTAAAGTTACTGCCACCACCGGCCGGACTATCGGATGCCGGATTTCAGATCCTCGGCATTCTGGCCGTGGCAATTCTCCTGTTTCTGAGCTGGGGCGTGGACTGGACAAGCATGTTCGTCTTCGCCCTGCTCACGACTGTGCCCGGACTCGGCGCGGCGAAAGTCACACAGGCGACCTTCGGCAACAGCACTGCGGTGTTTCTGCTGTTTTGCTTCATGCTGGCAGCTGCCCTGATCAAAAGCGGCGTTGCGCGACGCATTGCGATTTGGTTTTTAACGAACAAGCTGGCAAGAAAAAGTCCGTGGTGGACCATTTCCATGTATTTCGCGTCGGTTTACATTCTCGACCTCGTGCTCTCGTCGGCGACGTGTATCATGATTTTTCTGCCAATCCTGCTGAGCATATTTGAGAGCATCGGACTCGATCACCGGCGTGATCGTAGCCTGTCATCCATGCTACTTCTGGGCACGGTAAGCATCGCCCTGCTTTCTAACGGCACCAATCCGATCTCCCACGCCGTTACCATCCAGGGCTTTTCCCTATACGAATCCTATGTCGGTGAGTCGATGGACTTCTTTACCTTCAGTGCCGTCACAACACCCGTATCGCTTCTCTCGGCTGCGGTTATTTTCCTGCTGATGCGCTTTGTCTGGAGGCCGGATGTGTCCGCCTTTACCAGCATCGACTACGACCGGCTGGCAGCCTCCTGTGGCGCGTTTCGCAAGAAAGAGCGATGGTCGCTGATAATCTATCTGCTGTGTGTGCTTTTGTGGCTGCTGCCGGGGCTGAGCAAATATTTTTGGCCCACCGCATACCCGATGCTCAGCAAGATCAACAACTGCTATCCGCCGCTTCTGGCGCTGTTTGTCATGAATTTTGTCCGGGTGGACGGCGAGAAGATCCTCGACTGGGGCGATGCCGTCAAAGCCGTAAACTGGCCGACCTACCTGTTCATCGCCACAATCATGGGGTTGGGCTCGTTCATGGGCAATGCGGATATTGGGCTTTCGGAATGGCTGTCCAATGCCATGGCACCGGCATTCTCCCATATGCCGCCGTTGGTATTTGCGATCATCATGGTGTTTGCCGTGGACCTGCTGACGAATTTCTGCTCCAATTCCGTTGCCCTCTCGGTAGTCTTTGCCGTAGCGCTGCCGCTGTGCATGAATCTGTACCGCGGGCTGCTGAGTCCGATGATGCTTGCGATCCTCATCACCTCTTCGGCAATGAACGGCTGGGCAACACCCCCCGCCACACCGACTGCAGCGGTCGCATACTCTTCCGGATGGACAGACAACCGGCAGGTATGCAAGTGGGGGCTGGTATTTATGCTTGTTCAGGTCGTGCTGTGCGTCGCAGTCGGGATTCCGGTTGCGAATCTGCTGTGCCGCTGAGCAGATGCGAGACCTCCATCCAACGCCAAATCTTCATACCATAGCAACATCCGCCGGACGGCCATACGACCGCCCGGCGGATATGCTTTTTTAGAATACCGCACACAGCACACCAGCCCTTGTATCAGGCGGATCAGACGGGATAAGAAAATAGCGCACGTACTCAGGCGCAGCCATGCACATCGGCCGCACGCGCTATCGGTGCTGCCCCGAATGCGGAGAGCGCTCGCGGCAAAAAAAGTGCTCACGAAACAACAAGCCAATACGGCGTGAAAAGCGTCGGCAATGCCCCCCCGCCGGCCGGCCAAAACGCGCTTTGCGCGGCAGCAAAAACTGCTGCCGCGCAAAGAAAAAGAAGGGGCGTATGCCATGGAGTGGGGGGAAAATGAAAGGAAGAAATGCGCATGGTGATACGGGAAACATGACGCGCCGGGCAGCCGGGCATACACAGCCGCCCGACGCGGAGAGGAACGGCTTCGCCGCTATGCGCCGCGGCGAAAGCCGGATCAGGCAGAGATCAGATGGCGCTCCAGCCGCCGTCCACACACACGATCTGGCCGGTGGTGTAGCTGCAGGCCGGGGAGGCAAAGTAGGTGCACAGGCCGTCCATTTCGCCGGTCTTGCCGTGGCGCTCCATCGGGCAGCACTCGAGATGCGCCTGATTGAAAAACGGCGCATCGATGTAGGCCGCGGTCATTTCCGTCGGGAAGTAGCCCGGGCAGATGCAGTTGACGGTGATGCCGTCGCGCGCCCAGGAGTTGCCGAGCGAGCGCGTCAGGTTGACGATGCCGCCCTTGGCCGCCGCATACGGAGCTGTGTCCACGCCCTTGCGGCCGCAGACGCCGTGGATGGACGAGACCATGATGATGCGGCCGTACTGATTGGGCTTCATGGACTGGCGCACGACCTCGCGGCAGGTGAAGAACTGACCGTTGAGGTCGGTGTTGATGACGTTGAGCCAGTACTCATCCGTGAGCGTGGCCGGGTCGCCGCCGCCCGGAATGCCGGCGGCATTGACCAGAATGTCGATCTTGCCAAAATGCGCAACGACGTCGCTGACGCAGTCCGTGATGCTCTTGGAATCCTGCAGATCCATGTAATGCGGATAGACCTTGACGCCGTATTCCGCCTCGATCTCCCTGGCGTTTTCGTCCAGACGGTCGGTGCGGCGGGCGACGAGCGCGATGTCTGCGCCCGCGTTGGCCATCGCCTTGGCGAACTGAAGGCCGAGACCGGAGGAACCGCCGCAGCAGAACGCGACCTGGCCGGAAAGATCAAACAGATTGTTTTTCATAATAAAGCCTTCCTTTTATAAAAAATTCAGTATGGTTTAGAAGAACCAGCAGTTTTCGTAGGCGCTGAGCGTGGCATCGGCCATTGTGCCGCCCTTGTTGGCGTCGCCGACAAAGACGACCTTGTCGAATGCATCCTTGAGCTGCTGCTCGTAGCTCTTGTCGGGACGATTGCCGAGCGCCATGATGACGATATCGGCCGGGCGGGTGACGACCTCGCCGGTGTCGGTCTTCCTGAGCTCGACCGCGCCGTCGGTCACGCCGGCAATGGCGTGCTCGGTCAGGACCTCCACGCCGCTCTCGGCGAGCAGGGACAGCAGCTTGTAGCGCGCCGTGCGGTAGATCGTGACGCCGACCTCCTTCTGCATCTCAACGACCGTGACCTTGTTGTTGTCGCACAGGAAGTGCGCGACCTCAAGGCCGACATGGCCGCCGCCGATGACGGCGATGTTCTTGCCCTCGAAGGAGACGCGGCGCAAAAGCACATCCTCGATATAGTAAACGTTGCTGCGGTCCACACCGGGAATGTTCGGCACGATCTGATCGCCGCCGCAGGCGACGACGACGCCGTAGGGATCGAGCGCGCGCAGCGTCTCGACCGTGGCGGGCGTGTTCAGGCGCACCTCGATGTGGTACTCCTTCATCTCGGCCTTCATGGTCTCGATGAGCTCGGCCACCATACCCTTGCACGGCGCTTTCGAGGCCAGCACGGCGCTGCCGCCGAGATGGTCACGGCTCTCGAAAATGACCGGGTAATAACCGCGCTTTTTCAGCAGGAGCGCAGCCTGCATACCGCCGGGGCCGCCGCCCACGACCGCGACCGTGCGGCCGGCGCCGGTCTTGACCAGGTTCTCGTCGCCGTAGACCGTGGCGCGGCCGGTGACGGGGTTGATGGCGCAGTGCAGGTTCTTGCCCGCGACGACGGACTTGTTGCAGTTCATGCAGCCAAGGCACTTGCGGATGAGATCCTCGCGGCCGGCCATGGCCTTTTTGACCACCTCGGGATCAGCCAGCTGCATGCGGGACATGCCGACAAAGTCACTCACGCCCTCCTGCAGGAAGCGCTCGGCCGTCTCGGGGTGCTTGATGGTGTTGACGGCGATGACAGGCACGTGCACAGCGGCCTTGATGGTCTTGGCCAGATCCTTTCTCCAGCCCTCGGGGCTGTAGCACGGCTCGATCATGGTCGGTGCGCTGGCATACACGCCGCAGGACACATTGAAGTAATCCACATACGGCTCGAGGTATTTGGCGATCTCGGTGCAGGCAGCGAGATCGTTGCCGCCCTCGACGAAGTCATTGCCGTTGATGCGCGCGCCGACGACGAAATCACGGCTGACGGCGGCGCGGATGCCGGTGAGGATGCGCACGAGGAAGCGGCAGCGGTTTTCCATGCTTCCGCCGTATTCGTCGGTGCGCTTGTTGGTGTAAGGGCTCAAAAACTGCTGCACGAGATAGCCGTGCGCCGCGTGGACCTCGACACCGTCGGCACCGGCCAGCTCGGAGTTGACCGCCGCCTGCACGTACTTCCCGACCAGATTGTCAATGTCCTCAATGGTCATCTCGCGCGGCAGAATGGTCGCGCGGCCGACGACGGAGTTGAGCTCCACGCTCGGAGCCATGGCCTGACGGCCGCCATTGCAGGCCGGGGGCGCCTCGCGGCCGCCGTGATGCAGCTGGATGAAGATCTTCGCGCCGTGGCGATGCACCGCCTCGCAGATGAGCTGGAAGCTCTTGATCTGCCGGCTGTCATAGATGCCGAGCTGGATGGGGTTGCAATGGCCGCTGTCGGCGTCCACGGAGGTGAATTCCGGAATGATGAGGCCGCAGCCGCCCTTGGCGCGATCCTCATAGAAACGGATCTGCTCCGGCGTGGTGCAGCCGTTCCAGTCGCCCATGAGCGCGCCCATGGCCGTCATCACGACGCGGTTGCGCAGCTCGAGGTTGCCGATCTTTCCGGGCTGAAACAGTTTTTCGTACTTCATGAGGTGTTTCTTCTCTTTCTTTGGAGGATTCCGAAACCGATGCTGTCTGCTTGTGCAGGAACGACATGGGATGCGGATTCTGCCGCCGCATCCGTGCCTTTGCAAATATTTTAACCATCTGTTTCGCGAATTTCCATATGCATGAAACACCAAAAAAAGCTTGATTTTGTGCGGGACAGACAATCCCGCCGCCGTGCACAACGCTCCCGCCCGACGCGGAAACGACCGCCGTTGTGTGCCGTGCACAACGACCCGCTGCCTTTTTGTCACACAGCACAACGGCGGCAGTTGCGCCCGCACCCCTGCGTGTAGTATAATTGAGTTAAATATTTTTTTAACAATTTTAGTATATCCGAGGAGGCACGACCGTGAAATTTTCCGAACTGATCACAAAGCTGCATTCGGCCAGTCAGCCGCATATGCTCATGTACATCGACATTCGTTCCGACTGCGAGCTGGTGGACGTCAACATCCTTGCCTCCGGTCAGAGCGATGTGCAGGCCGGAACGCTCTATTTTGCCGACGCGGGGCAGCTGACACCGGACACCGTGCTGCCGACCAACCTGCTGTACTACGGCACGCTGCCGCCGGAGCTGGCGGACAGACTGACGAACAGCGCCATGATCGATCGCGGTGAATTTGCCGTGCTGTTTCAGACCGTAAAGGAACTGCTGAGCTACCAGCAGTCCGACCAGCAGCTCTATACACAGGTACTGTATATGCTCTGCAACGGTGCGGAGCTGGACCGGGTGCTGACCAAAATGACCGACGTCACCGGCGACCTGTTCGTCGTGATCGACAGCACGGGAAAGCTCGTGGCCAAGACGAAAAACTTCTATGTGGACTACCCGCTGTGGATGCGGAGCATCGAGCAGGGATACTGCAGCGATATTCTAATGGAGTACATCGAGGACCGGCGGCGCAAAAACGAGTATTCCCTCTCGGACAAGCCCTTCACGCTCTTTTGCGAGCACATGCAGCGCTATCTGCTGTGCACGCGCATCGTCTACGACAATTTCATGATGGGCTACGTCATCATCGTGAGCAAGACCGGCATGTTCAGCGCGGCCGAGCAGCAGATCATCCCGCTGCTGTCCAGCTCGGCAAAGGAGCGTATCGTCAGGAGCAACAACGGCAACTGGATCGATTACCGCGCCTCCCAGCTCAACAACATCTTTGCCGATATGCTCGCCGGCACGCAGAACGTGGACATGGAGCGCCGCATGAAGCTGGCCAAGCTGAGCTTTCCGGAGCAGAAATGTCTGGCGATCATCCGGCCGGTCTATTATAAGGAGCCGGCCTACTACAAATCCCGCCTCATTCCGGATATGCAGGCCATCTTCGGCAAGACGGCCTTTTCGGTGGTCAAGAACGATCTGGTGCTGCTGCTGACGGCGGCGGACGGCGGCACCATCACGCCCGAACAGCGCGCAGCGCTGGAGCAGTACACGCAGGGGCACCGGCTGATCGTCGGCATCAGCAACTGTTTTCAGGCCAACAACCAGCTTTCACTCCACTATAACATGCTGCTGCAGACCTTGCAATTGGCCAAGCAGATGCGCTCGGACCAGAAGCTCTTCTTTTTCTCGGACTACGTGTATTACGCGCTGCTCGATCAGGTCGAGGACAAAAGCCTGCTGTCCTTCATCCGGCATCCCGCGCTCGACACGCTCATCCATTACGACCGCGAAAAAAGCGCCGAACTCTACCAGACGCTGCGCGTATTCACCAAATGCGGCTTTAACAAGGCGCACACCTCCGAGCGGCTCTTTCTGCACCGCAACACCGTCAACTACCGCATCGCACAGATCGAATCCATCTGCGGGATCGACCTTTCGACGACAGAGCTGCTGTTTTCGCTCCAGCTGTCTTTTCTGATCGACGGCTACCTCAACAACGTCGCCTTCTGACGGCGGCCGCAGCCTGAAAACCGGACCGGCAAAGCTTTCCGGTCCGGTTTTTTGCGTCAAAAACGGTTTCCGGAGCAAAATGCGGATTGGTCTCTATGACAAAATTTTGACCGGATACTGTGCACGGCAAACATTGTCGATTTCCTGTCAAGCAAATATAATGGGCACAACCGAACAAAACCGATGTGTATCCCGCAGGGACACACGAACGCAGCTCCGCAGCCGTCCGTCGCGGCGGTGCGGAGCGCTCCGGACGGCTGTCTGCCCGGCTGCCGGAGCGCAGGACCATGTCAATGATAGAAAGGAGAATCTCGATGGAAAAGACGATCGAGAATATGGATCGCAACCGCCTTGGAATCCTGATCCGCTGCCTGGTGATTTTGCTCATCACCGGCGTGACCAACTCTGCAGCCGTATTTGTTTCCCCGCTGGCGGCACACTTTAACTGGACCGCAGACGCCATTGCAAACGTCAGCACGACCATGCTGCTGTGCTGGACGCCCGGCGCTCTGATCGGCGGCACGCTCATGTCGAAGATCGGCGCAAAAAACGCCATGCTGCTCGGCGCCGTGCTGTTCCCGCTCGGCACGCTGACCAGCAGCTTCGTGCCGCAGTCGGCCCCGTGGCTGCTGTATGTGACCTTCAGCTTCCTGCAGGGTCTCGGCAACGGCCTTGCCTATACCGTGGCTACCTATGTCTCCACCGGCTGGTACCCGGACAAGCGCGGCCTCGTTTCCGGCCTGTGCATGGCCTTCACCGGCGGCTCGTCCGCCTTCCTCGCGCCGATCTGCTCGAAGCTCGTGCAGTCCACCGGCATCATCTCCACGCTGCGCATCGTCGGCCTCGTGTCCCTGGTCGTGTGCGTCGTGTGCGCGCTCGGCGTCCGTCAGGCGCCTGTCGGCTACACGCCCGCCGGCTTTGCCGGCTCCGCCTCGAGCGCGGAGACCCAGCTCGAGAGCTATAACGTGCGCCGCGCACTCAAGACCCGTCCCATCTGGCACCTGATCGTGTGCACCGCCTTCTTCCCGACGATGTATATGATCATGTTCCCGCGCTTCTCCGTATACATGACCGACGCCGGCTTCACGCTGAGCGCGGCCACGCTGGGCGTGTCGATCTACTTCATCGCCAACACCCTCAGCCGCCTGTTCCTCGGCGCGCTGTGCGACAAGATCAGCTACAAGCACGTCTACGGCATCTGCGGTGCGCTGTGCATCCTGTCCGCCATCTGCCTGATCGCGGCAAAGTCGCTGTTCATGTTCTACCTCGGCTATGCGCTGCTCGGCCTCGGCTTCGGCGCCACCAACAGCGTCTACCCCGTCACGATCAACAAGTCCTACGGTCCGGTCTACGCCGGCGGCATCTACGGCGTGGCCCTGTTCGGCTACATGATCTTCTGCACGCTCATCACGCCGCGCATCAGCGCCGCGCTCGTTGCCTCCACCGGCGGCTACACCGCCTCGTTCATCTATGGCATCGTGCTCTCGTGCGTCGCCGTTGCGTCCATGTACCTGATCCCGAAGGTGGATCGCAAGCCCCTCGATGCGGCCGAGAAGCAGGCCGAATCCGTGTAATCCCGATCGGAAGAGGTGTCAACATTGGGCGTCATCGGCTGTATCCTCGGTTTTCTGATCGTTATCTATCTCTGCTATAAAGACTGGTCGGTCTATCTGGCCACATTTGCCGGCGCGTGCGTCGTCATCGCCTGCAACACGCTGCCGTTTATCGGCAGTCTCGTCGGCGACTATGTCAGCGGTATGTTCACCGCCGTCAAGGGCTTCTTCTTCATGATCCTCTTCGGCTGCCTGCAGTCGAAGATCTATACGGAGAGCGGCGCCGCCTACACCATCGCCGACACCGTCATGAACCGCCTGCTCAAGGAGAACATGAGCAATACCGGCAAAAACCTCATCGCCATGGCCGTGATCCTGGTCATCGGCACCATCCTCAACCTCGGCGGCATCATCGCCGGCGTCGTCATCGTACTCATGTACCCGATCGCGCTGGTCATTTTCGAGCGCTGCGATATCCCGAAGAAGTTCATCCTCGGCATTCTGGGCGCGGGCTCGTTCACCTTCACGCTGACCGTCCCCGGCAGCCCGCAGGTCACGAACGTAGCCGCCATGACCGTGCTCGGCACGGCGGCCGATGTGGCGCTGGTGCCCGGTCTCGTGGGCGCGGCGGCGGAGATCGCCGCGATCCTCGTCATCATGAACCTGCTCATCAACCGCGCCCGCAAACGCGGCGAGCACTTCGAGCTCCACCCGCTCGACCCGCGTTATGACAGCACAGGCAGCAAGCCGAAGCTGATCGTCGCCCTCATTCCGATGGTCGTCCTCTTCCTGCTGTTCAACATCTGGAAGCTCAACATCAACATCTGCCTGCTGTGCTCCATCGCGCTGTCTCTCGTGCTGTTCTGGCCGCAGCTGCGCCGCAAGGATCTCAAGGCCATGCTCAACAGCGGCGCCGTCGACTCCGTGCCCATGACGATGACCGTCGCCGCGATCTGCGGCTTCGCCGGCGTCATCACCAACACGGACGCGTTCCAGTCCATGATCACCGCCATCACGAGCATCAGCATCGCGCCGATCCTCATCTGCTGGGTCGTTGTGGCGCTCATGTGCATGCTCACCGGCGGCTCGTCCACCGGCCAGCTCGTCGCGCTGCCGATCATCGCGCCGAAGCTGCAGGCGCTCGGCCTGACGGCCAGCACCATCCACCGCGTGTCCGCGTTTGCGGCCACCACGCTCGACTCCATGCCCTATTCGGGCAGCATCCTCATGCTGCTGCCCATGTGCCACATGAAGCTCAAGGAGGTCTACCCCGCCCTGTTCGTGACGACCGTCATCGCCACGACCGTCGGTACCGCCGCCGTCACGCTCATGTGCGTCCTGTTCCCGGGTCTCGCCTGAGCCCCGCGATCCCATCCTGATCTACAGAAAGGAAGTTCAGACATGAAAGAATTCAAGAACAAAGTTGCCGCCATCACCGGCTCCGCCACCGGCATCGGCCGCGCCTTCGCCGAGGAAGCCGCCAAGCGCGGCATGCGCCTCGCCCTCATCGACATCAACACCGAAGGTCTCGAGGAGACCAAGGCCATCTGTGAGAAGGCCGGTGCGGCAAAGGTCGTCACCATCAAGACCGACGTCACGAAGTATGAAGAGGTCCGCTTCAGCATCCTGCGCGTCATGCAGGAGTACGGCCAGCTCGACCTGATGTTCGCCAACGCCGGCATCGCCACCGCCGGCTGGGTCTACAACCATCCGCCTCAGGACTGGGCCTGGGCCATGAACACGAACGTGCTCGGCCTGACCTATTACGTGCACGAGGTGCTGCCCATCTTCAAGCAGCAGGGCACGCCCTGCCACTTCCTGTTCACCGCATCCATCGCCGGCCTGATCACCGGCCTGCGCTACAACACGGCCTACCTTGCGAGCAAGCATGCCGCCGTCTGCATCGCGGAGGCCGTGCGCGACCTCGCCGAGAACGACCCCGACTACAGCATGATGGGCGTGAGCGTGTTCTGCCCCGAATATGTGCACACGAACATCCACAACAGCGAGGATCACCGCCCGGCCGACTACAGCGTCCCGTGCGACCCGTTCTACGCCACCGACAGCTACTGGGATTACCGCCGCCTGTTCGACAGCAACATCACAGTCAAGGGCATGAACCCCGCCTTCGTCGGCCCGTACCTGTTCGAGGCTGTCGAGGAGAACCACATGTACAAGGTGCCGCATATGCACACCCATGAGCAGATCCGCGCACGCCACAGACGCATCGAGTCCGACCTTGAGCGCGAGGAAGCGCTGCACGAGAAATACGCCCCGCTGCAGAAATACTGATCCGATCCCTTTCTTTTCGCAGCACCCACAAAAGCCCCGCCGGTTTTCCGGCGGGGCTTTTGCGATTTCTGTCCGGTTTCTATCCCTGCTCACAGCTCCTGCAGCATGAGGGAAAACGCCTCCCGGAACGTGAGCCGGCTGCGCACGGTGAGCTGCACATCCGGCGCGCCGTCCACCGTGACTGCGTAGAGCGTCTGCGGCGGCAGATTCGTGAAGATGCATGACCGGTGCTTTGCGTCCAAGGTTGCGACCATGGTATTTTCGCGCGTCTCGCCCACCTGCCAGAGCCGCACCGTCACGGGCGCATCCGGCAGCGCATCCGCCGAGACGACGAGCCGCGCCGTTCCGGTTGCAAACACATGCTCGCCGACCTCCTCGGCGCTGCCGCTGACCGCACGCCCGGCGAGGTCGGTCGCGCCGGCCGGGAGCGCGGCAGATACAGCGGCGCCCGGCTGGCCGAGGATCACGAAGGTCTTGCCGATGAACACGAGAAACACGGCCAGCAACACGCCCAGCACCGCGCCGAGCGCGCGCAGGCAGCGCTTGCGGCGGCGCATTTTCCGCGCCAGAGCACGTGCGATCCCGTCCGTACCGGGATCCTCCGCCGCGGGCGCAGCGGGCGTCAGATCGCGCCGCAGCTGCGCGTATTGCGCCCGGCAGGCAGGGCAGGTGTCCATGTGCGCCTCGAGCGCCGCACGGCTGTCGGCGCTGCAGCAGCCGTCCAGATAGAGCGGCAGCAGATCCGCCGCCATGCCGCAGGTAATCGGGTTCATGTCGATCCCTCCATTCGTTTGATGATTTTGTTTTTGGCGCGAAAGTACGTGACCTTCGCCCACGATTCGGACCTGCCGAAGATGTCCGCAATGTCGCGGAAGCTCAGCTCACCGAGCGTGCGCAGCAAAAACACTTCCTTATACTGCGCGCCCAGCTCGTGCACGTGGCGGTAGATCTGCTGCGCCTGCTCGCGGTCAAGAAAGCGCTCGACAAAGTCCGTCTCCGCAGGCTGGGTATCAAGCGCGTCCGCGCCGACCGTGCGCGCGCTGCGCCGGCAGTCCTTGAGGTATGCGTTCTTCGCAATGGCGCACAGCCACGTCTCAAGCTTGCTGTCGCCGCGAAACGAATCAAAATGGGTGTAGGCGCGGTAAAAGGTCTCCGCCGTGAGCTCTTCGGCGACGGCCGCATCTCCGCACAGGGAGCGCAGGTAACGGAACACGAGCGGACTGTAGGTTGTAAATATGACGTCGAACGTGTCCATCCTTGCCCCTCCCATCCTGGTGTTCTGTCTATAAGAGTCCGCTGCATGCAAAAGGTTACAGCGGATCTGCATTTTTCTTCTGCCGTGTCTGAAATCCCACGGCAGGGCCATTGTATCACAGCGGCGCTGAAAACGGTGCAGATATAGCAAAAGACCGCAGCCTTACAACTGCGGTCTTCTGTGTTGGCATTGACCTATCTTCCCGGTCCGTCTCCAGACAAGTATTGTCGGCACTGGTGAGCTTAACTTCCGTGTTCGGAATGGGAACGGGTGGACCCTCACCGTTAAAAACACCAACTATTTACCCTCGTGGCACACCACAAGGGTGGTACACCATCAGGGACTCGAACCCTGGACACCCTGATTAAGAGTCAGGTGCTCTACCAGCTGAGCTAATGGTGCTCAAGGTTTTGTACCTGCACCTTCAAAACCGAACAGAGGATGAAAGATTCACAAGGCGGTTTGCCTGCAACGTTCTTGTAGGTCAAGCCCTCGGGTTATTAGTATCGGTCAGCTTAATGCATTACTGCACTTACACTTCCGACCTATCAACGACATAGTCTTTGTCGTCCCTTACTCCATAAAGGATGGGAGATCTTATCTTAGGGGGAGTTTCACACTTAGATGCTTTCAGCGTTTATCTCGTCCAGACGTAGCTACCCAGCTGTGCCGTTGGCACGACAACTGGTGCACCAGAGGTCTGTCCATCCCGGTCCTCTCGTACTAAGGACAGCTCCCTTCAAATCTCCTGCGCCCGCAACAGATAGGGACCGAACTGTCTCACGACGTTCTGAACCCAGCTCGCGTGCCACTTTAATCGGCGAACAGCCGAACCCTTGGGACCGAATACAGCCCCAGGATGTGATGAGCCGACATCGAGGTGCCAAACCTCCCCGTCGATGTGGACTCTTGGGGGAGATCAGCCTGTTATCCCCAGGGTAACTTTTATCCGTTGAGCGATGGCATTTCCACTCACATACCACCGGATCACTAACTCCAACTTTCGTTACTGCTCGACCCGTCAGTCTCGCAGTTAGGCTCGCTTTTGCGTTTGCACTCTTTGGCATGGTTTCCGTCCATGCTGAGCGAACCTTTGAGCGCCTCCGTTACTCTTTTGGAGGCGACCGCCCCAGTCAAACTGCCCGCCTAACAGTGTCCCCCGACCGGATTCACGGCCGCAGGTTAGAAACCCAGCAAATCAAGAGTGGTATCCCACCAGCGACTCCACACTGGCTGACGCCAATGCTTCCCTGTCTCCCACCTATCCTGTACATGATTTACCGAATTCCAGTATTAAGCTGCAGTAAAGCTCCATGGGGTCTTTCCGTCTAGTTGCGGGTAACTGGCATCTTCACCAGTACTACAATTTCGCCGGGCGGGCTGTTGAGACAGTGCCCAAATCATTACGCCTT
>ERZ832317.578-NODE-578-length-52703-cov-11.266411_pt1 | contig 52703 bp, 41 predicted proteins | sample MGYA00519695_ERZ832317 | MGnify/ENA primary metagenome ERZ832317 (study PRJEB31850, sample SAMEA3708726) | human gut metagenome | biome: human gut; feature: human-associated habitat; material: faeces | place: China | collected 2014 ...
GCTACTTTGAAGCACTTGAAGTAAAAGCTGAGGAAATGGCTAAGAAGTATGATTGCCCCTTTGCGGATAATGAAATGCCTTATGGAAGAGTCCCGCAGGGACATCCGGTGATCGTGGACTATTTCTATCATGAGGAAATCCGAGGGACAGAAAATACCGGAAAAAGAAATCGCTAACTTATCGTTCATCATATTGTGCCAATGCATATCAAAGAAATGTGCGCTTATCAAAGGCAGCAGATCCGATGACAAACGGACAACTGGCAGGAACGGCGACTTCACAAGCCGCAGATCAAGGCTACGTTCAAATTTGCAAACGAAGCCGCCTGCTACGATTCTCTCAGTCATCGCTCCCGCGTATCCCGTCTGACCCGCGGGAACGCAAGACGATAAAGCCGCTGGCTACGATTCACTGCGCTAAACAGGCAACAAAGAAGAGAATCGGCCGTTTTGGCATCGTTTCGGGCGGTTTTGAGCCTCAAAACCAACCCGTTTTTGTCCCCGGGACAAAAATGAAACTGCGGGCTCGCGGTTTCGAAATAGCTCGCGGATTTGTCCCAAACGCCTACGCGAAGTCATGCGGCGGGATTCGGCGGCAAGACGGTCGAAGCCGACGACCAAGCTGGAGTCAACTGGAATGACACAACAGTAAACGAGCGTGAAAGAGTGGGAATAACGGGAACTGGCTTCTGAACTCGCGTTTTGGTGCTGCTGAGTACCGCCTGATACTGTTTCGGAATCGCCACAGGACAAAGCCACTGGCGAAATAGTGGGAACAACAGCCCCCGAACCCTCTGGTTCGGGGGCTTTCTTTTTGCATCTCTACCCTGGAAAACGACCCAATTATTCCCGTCTATCCCTACTGGGCGGTACAACGGAGTACTCGGCGGTACGGGAATAATTAGGCCTTGCGGGAATAATTCACAATTCGGGTCCCCCGAGGGCCGATTTCGAGCGGGTGAAACTAAGTTGAAACTGCAGGCTCAATTCAAGCCCTCATCGATTTCATTTGCCCATGTCAACAAACGGGAATAATAAAACGCGAAAATCGGTTTCGCCAGCGGCGCCTACGCCGGTGGCCTAACGTGGTCACGATAATTGAGCAGTTCGACCACGAGAGTCGTGTCCCTGGACACGGCGAGATGATATTCGGTCAATGAAGGCCGCCGAGCGCCCGACTGCCTCGGTCGCCTTGCGGCCCCGCTCCTCCGTGCAACTCGGATTTCGCGGACAGCCTCCAGGTTTCAGACGGCAGCTACTTCAGGTGCTGCGTCGGGCTTAAACCCATTCACCGGTTATTTGCGACCGTTCGCGGCGCTGCAAACAGAAATGTCCTCTTTGTCTTGCAATTGTTATATCAGGTCATATAATGTGTAATGACATTATTACAGCGGATAACAAAGTTAGGAGTCCCGATATGCAGGTAGTTCTGGCATCGCACGGTCGTCTTGCTGAGGGAATGAAAGATACCCTTGGCATCATTTTTGGGGAGTTGCCGGACCTGACGACGCTCTGCGCATACGTTGACCCGGACGTCACCTTAGCCCAGCAGGTCAAAGACGTGCTGGCGCGTAAAGTTCCCGGCGAGGAGATGCTCGTCGTTACCGATCTCTTTGGTGGCAGCGTGAACAACGAGTTCATGGCCGCTCTTGCCGAGAATGACTTTACGCTCATCTGCGGCATGAACATGCCCCTGCTCGTCGAGATTCTCTCTGACGCAAATCCCGGCCCCGCGGCCGTAAGGGCGGCGGTCGACTCTTGCAAGGACACCATCATGATCTGCAACGACCTGCTCGATGACGGCCAGGACTGTGGCGAGGATTTCTGACGTGGATGTCCAGTCCCTTTACCCGATGAACATCTCGTTCAGGTATTTCGGCCTCGAGAAGTTCTTTGAGTCTTGCGCCAAAACAGGTCTGCATAATGCAGAGATCTGGCTTTGTCCCCAGCACTTTCTTATCAACGGGCAGTTCTCGGAGGACCCTTCAAAGCTCAAGGCTCTCATGCGTGAGTACGGAGTTCAGATCAAGTGCCTCTGTGGCGAGCAGAACAATCCAAAGCCCAACAACATGGCGGCTCGCGGCGAACTCCTCGTTGGCAATACGCGCTCCTACTTCCGTAGGGTGATTGATCTTGCTGAGGCCATTGGCTGCCCGAAGGTTCTTGTGACCCCCGGCTGGAATTACTTTGACGAGAAGGTCGATGAAGCGCGCGTACGAAGCATCGATATGCTGAGAGAGCTCTCGGTCTACGCACATGCTCGGGGGGTCACTCTCGTGCTTGAGAGCATCTGGAGTAAATCCTCCCAGATCGCGCCAACGATAGCGCAGATTGCCAACATCAAGGATGCGGTGAATAGCGACAGCCTGAAGCTCACGCTTGACCTTGGCGCCATGAGCGACGCGGGCGAGACTGTCGACGATTGGTTTAGCGCGTTCGGCAGCGACATCGCGCACTGCCATTTCGTTGACGGTACTCCTACGGGACATATGCCTTGGGGCCACGGCAACCTGGCCATGCGAGGCATTCTCGCTTCGTTCAAGAAAGCCGGTTACAAAGGGGGTTTCTCGCTTGAGTACGTGCACCCAATGAGCTTCCAAGATCCGACAGGGTATCTAGCCGAGACAAAAGCCCTGTTCGAGAAGTGCCTTCAAACGATTTAGTCATGTGTGCATCAACCAAGGAAAGGAAAAAAGATGATCAAGCTATGCAGGGTGGACCACAGGTTGCTCCACGGCCAGGTCGCATTCTCCTGGAGCCATGCCCTGGGAGCCGATGCCATTCTTATCGCCTCTGACGAAGCGGCATCCAACGAGGTCCGCATGAAGACGATGCGACTGGCAAAGCCGGTGGGCATAAAACTGGTTATCAAGAGCATCGACGATTCCATCAAGGCAATCAAAAGCGGCGTAACCGACAAGTATCGCCTGCTCATCGTTACCGGCAGCATTGCGGATGCCGAGAGACTGGTCCGCGAGTGTGGCATTCCCTCGCTGAATCTGGGCGGCACCGTAAAGAGCCCCGAGACGACTCGGAGCTTCGGCAGCGCAGTCCATCTAACCGATGAAGAGGTAGAAGTCGTCCGCGGCCTCGTCCGCGATGGTGTGGAAGTCGAGGTGAGGCAGGTAGCAAAGGATAAGAAGGTCGTTCTTTCCGAGAAGGACCTCTGATTGTGACGGTTGGTAAGTTGAAGGAGGAGCAATGGCTTTTCAAGCGTTTCTTATCGCTCTGATTATCTTTGTGGGAAAGGCCGACTACTTCGTCGGCACGGCAATGTTGGGCAGACCCTTGGTCCTTGGCATGCTTGTCGGCATTGCGCTGGGCGACGTGTCTCAGGGAGTGATCATCGGCTTCCAGCTGGAGCTCGTCTTTATGGGCATGCAGGCTATCGGCGCATCCATTCCGCCTGACATGATCGTCGGCTCGGTGCTGGGCACTGCCTTCGCCATCGGCACGGGCAACGGCATCGACACGGCGGTCACCATCGCGATGCCTGCGGCGATTCTCTCTGCCTTTGTGGTGAACCTCTTCTATGGCGTGATTACCCCGCTCATGGCTCGAACGGCAGACAAGTTTGCTGCCGAGGACAATGATAAGGGCATCTCCGCAGTGTTTCTTGCTAACGGTTTTCTCTTTGACGCAACTTTTGGTGTCATCGGTTTTGTGGCGTTCATGTTTGGCGGCGACGCGGTATCCGCCTTTGTCGCTTCGATTCCGGCGTGGCTTACCGCTGGCATCACAATCGCGACCGGCATTCTCCCCGCGCTCGGCTTTGCCCAGCTTGTGACTATGATTGCCTCTAAGGAGACCGCGGTTTTCCTCCTGTTGGGCTTTGTCCTCGCGGCGTATCTTAGCGTTCCGGTCCTGGGCATTGTTTGCGTCGCGGTTGTGATAGTCGGGATTCTCTTTATGGCACACATCTTTATGCCCAGCCAGGGCTCGGCTTTGATGACGGAAGGCGAGGACGACAATGAGTTCTAGCGATGCAACGAAGAAGCTTGGCAAGAAGGAACTTCGGAGCCTCTTCCTCAGGTCCTTCTCGACGTCTCATGCATGGCACTTCGAGCGCCAGCAGCATATGGCCTTCTGCTGGATGATGATTCCTGCAATCAAGAAGCTCTATGACCGGCCCGAGGATAGGATTGCCGCCTATCAGCGTCACCTCGAGTTCTACAACTGCCATACGGCCTTGCAGCCACTCATCGGCGGTATCGTCTGCGCTATGGAGGAGGAGAACGCCAACAACGAGGAGTTCGACACCTCCTCGATCAGCTCAATGAAGGTCGCCCTCATGGGACCCCTTGCGGGCATCGGCGACTCCCTCATCGGCGGTACCCTGCGCATCATCGCCACCGGCATCGCGGGCGGTCTGTGCATGGCGGGTTCTCCCTTCGGCCCGCTTCTGTTTCTGCTTATCTTCAACGCGGTCAACATTGCTCTGCGCTGCCTTGGTGTGAAGTATGGCTACGGCCTGGGCGAGAATATCATCTCTAAGGTTTCCGATCCCAGCACCATGCAGAAGCTTACCTGCGCGCTCTCCATCGTCGGTCTCATGGTCATAGGCGGCATGATTGCGACGAACGTCGCCATCACGACTCCCATCGCCTTTGATATCAGCGGCACCGCGTTCTCGCTTCAGGACACGCTCGACTCCATCTTTCCGAAGCTCCTTCCGGTGGCGGCGTTCGGCATCCTGTATGCCCTCAACAAGAAGGGCGTGAACGTCCTCGCGCAAATCATCGCAATTATGGTCCTTGGCGTCGCGCTTGGGGCCGTTGGAATCCTCGGTTAGGAGAATCTAATGCTTGAATTCTGTCTCGATACCGGCGACTTTGAAATGGTGAAGACCGCCAGTAGCATCTATCCCGTTAACTGCTTCAGCATGAATCCCTCCATTGCCGTCAGTTGCCTCAAGGGCACAGGCAAGTCCTTCGTGCAGAATGCGCTGGACATCCGTGGCGTCATCGGTGAGGAAACCCCTTTTTTCCTTGAGGCCATGGGAGACACTGCAGAGGAGCTCGTGGAGGACGCCAAGGCAATGGTCAAGGCTGTTCCGGGCAACACCTTTGTGAAAATTCCGGCATGTCCGGAGGGTTTTAAGGCAATTCGCGAGCTCAAAAACGCTGGTATTGCCACCTCTTGCACTGCCGTCTATACCTTCAACCAGGCGATGCTAGCGGCCATGGCGGGCGCCTCATACGTTGCCGTCTACGTGAGCAGGCTCGACAAGAACGGCGGGGACGGCATCGAGGTCGTGCGCCGCATCAAGCAGGCATTTGTTGCCCACAACATCGACTGCGTGGTCAGTGCGGCCTCCCTCAAGACTCCGCTTTCGCTCCAAGAGGCCATTGAGGCCGGTGCCGATAACGTTACCGTCGACCTTGAGATGCTTGAGACCCTGGCGGTTCACCCCATGACCGAGGGCACGCTTAAGACCTTCAAGTCTGATTGGGAAGGCCTGTTCGGCGAGGGCGTCCGCATCGTTGATATGGTCGCATAGGATTTCCCTCGTCAAGCAAGGGATATGAACGGCCCCGCCGGAGACGGTGGGGCCGTTCGGCTGGGAGCAAGCCGCAGGCCTGGTAGCCGGGCCAGAAGAAAGGGGCGCGAAATGAGAGCTTGGTGTTCTGTTGGCCACTATCTGCAGGGCGTTGATGTTATTGGGCGAGTAGGCCAGTATGCGTCGATGTTTGGCAAAAACCACCTGTTCCTTGTGGACAGCTTCGTGTGCCAGATGCTGGGGGAGGGGCTCTATGGCGCCTACCCCTCTTTGGATGGATGCACGTATCGGACCCTGACATTTGAGGGCGAGATAAGCCGCAAGAGCATATCGAGGCTTGGCAATGAGGCTGGGGGTGAGTTTGACGTCATCGTTGCCGTGGGTGGCGGGAAAGTCATCGACGTGGCCAAAATGGTTGCCGCTCAAAGTGGCGCGGCGCTCGTCGTGTGCCCGACGATTGCAGCGACGGACGCTCCCACGAGTGCCATGTCCATCCTCTATAGCGATGAAGGGGAGATGAACGAGATTGTCCTCCATGTAAAGAATCCCGATCTCGTTCTGGTGGACTCCAAGGTCATCGCAGGCGCCCCAACGAGATTTATCTCGGCGGGGATAGGGGACGCACTCTCGACTTACTATGAGGGCGAGTCCAACTGGAAAACTGGCCACGCCAATTACGTTTGGTGCCAAGGCGAGCAGGCGGTTGGCACTGTGGCAGGTCGCGCAATTGCTCGCGCGTGCATGGAAACGCTCGAGAGGGATGGTCGCGCTGCCGTCAAGGCATGTGAGCAGAGCACTGTTACGCCGGCGCTTGAGAACGTGATTGAGGCAAACATTCTCATGAGCGGCATTGGTTTCGAGAATGTCGGGTGTTCTCTTGCCCATGGTCTGGGCAACGCGATGACGGTGCTTCCCGACGGCGAGAAATCCATGCATGGCGAGAGGGTGGGTTTCTCGACGCTTAGCCTCATGATTGCCGAGGACTACCCGAGCGAGGAAGTCGAGCGAGTGGCGCGCTTCTGCAGGGACTGCGGCGTTCCGACAACCTTCTCGGAGCTCTCGCTTGCGCCCAGCGATGACGACCTTCGCAAGGTTGCGCAGGCGGCAATGCAGGCCGAGTCTTGGGGTGCGAGCCCCGTGAGACTCTGCGGCGCGGAAGTCGTGGACATTCTCAAGGCAACTGACGCCCTTGGGCGGAGGATCGCGCAAGAGTGAGTAACGTCCCTCCTCGAGAAACTAAAGCTGAGGGCCGCAAGCGGAGCTCGAACTCCGCTTGCGGCCTCTTTTGCGCGCCTATGCCTCGGTAACGATTTTTCCCTCCGGCGAAATCACGAAGCGGAATGACGCTCTGTCTCCCCTGAGCAGGGATTTTGAATAGTGGAGGGGATTGCCCTCGCTGTCCTTGGTTATCTTGGATAGCACGTAGATGGGCGAACCGATGATGCAAGAGAGGAGCTTGGCCTCATCCTCGCGCGCGGTTGAAACGTCTATGACAAGCTCCTCGACCCCCAGCTGTATGCCGTAGTTTTCCGATAAGAGGCCATAGAGGCTCATATCCTCGCTTAGGTCGTCAAGAAAGCTCGGGAAAGAACTCTCCGAGACATAGACGGAGTCGAGCGCGATAGGGATGGAGTCTTCGAACACGAGCCTCTTTGCCATCAGAACGGTATCTCCGACCTTTATGTCCAGCGCGTTTGCAAGGGCAGGGGTGGCTTCGAGGGAGGACCGCTCCAGGACCCGTCTATGGTTCTTGCCGCCAATATCGGAAAAGGCGTGGTAGCCAAAGTTGTTAGGCGATCCTTTTCGGATGACTCGCTTGGGGACGGAGACAAAGGAGCCCTTTCCGCGCAGTCGGTATATAAGACCCTCATCCACGAGATTCTGGACAGCTCTTCGGATGGTAATGCGGCTCACCGAATAGCGTTCGCAGAGCTCGAGCTCGGTCGGAATTTTCTCTCCCACGCCGAGATCTCCGGAGATGATTTGCTGACGGAGGTCGTTTTCTACCTGTGAGTAGAGCAGGTCGGGTCTTGCGTCGTTGTTAGATGCCATGATGCCTCCGATGACGCGAGTGGTGATAGTAAGGGCGTTCTAGGTAGCCCACTGTTTTCGTAAGTATATGATGACATAAGACTTTATATCGCCATAAAGATTACAGGAGATGGTCCTTGAATCGTAAGCGACGACCATGACGGTGGCTTTTCCGATGGGGGAGTGCGGACAAATAGGTGGACCGAATAGGTCCGACTAGGAGTCCGCACCGCCCCACGACCGGTCGGCCTCACGTGTCCCTGTCCAATTACGACTGCCTCTACGCGAAGCAGCGGGAGTCGATGGCGGCTCCCGACGGTTCCGCTCTGGGCGACGGCGCTAGGGCGGAGGCTCCGTCGCCCTCTGTTGCGGTAAGGCCCTCGGTCAAAACGTCAGCATCGGGTGTTTTGAGGTCGACCGCGAAAGTGACGACGCTCGGAGAGACGCCCGTCAAGAAGAACTGAGTCATCGACGTACTTGAATCCCATAACGTCCGCATCGTCGATCGCTGCCCCAGGGGCGGAAGCCTCTGGGCCATCAGCGGCGATGAGCTCGACGCCGGTATGAATGAGCTTGCAGCGAACGGCGCTCAGTTCACCTACAAGTTGGAAGGCGGCAAGGCAACGAACTTCAAGGCTGGCTGGTGGCTCTCCGGTTATCCGAAGAAGTCCGAGCCCAAGGCATCAGAGCTCCGAAGAGCCGGCCATCACCGAAGCGGATCTCTCCAAGATCGAGGAGGGAACCCAGGTTTTCCATAAGAGCTTCGGCTACGGTGAGGTCATCTCAATCGGCAGCGACAGATCCGCCGTTCGTTTCGACAACGACAAAAAGAAAAAAGACCGCGAGTTTATGTTCCCGTCGACCTTCTATCAAGGGATGTTACAACTATGAGATCCGCAGATGTCATCAAGTCGATACTCGAGGAGCAAGACCGTTCCCATCGCTCCCTTACCATTGATCTCGGTCTCACCCCGCAGGCGCTAGACCAGCGCCTAAAGTCGAAGACTATGAAAGTGGAGGCCTTGTGCCAAACGACGGCGCAGCTCAATTGCTCTGTGAAGCTGGTTCCGAACGATGGCGGCGAGAGTGTAGAGATCAAGGGTTAACCGATGGACTCGGAGCTTGACCTGTTGCTTCCTGATACCGAAAACGAAGCGGGCGCACCCCAGGGCGCCCCGCGAATCATTGGGCGCTCGCCGAGAAATCTTATCGGAGAGGCTCGCTTGGCGTTCGATGCCGGGCTGCTAATCTCATGCCTTACGGTTCTGGTTACCATTCCGGATGTTTGTTCGAACTTGATTGACTCTAGCAATAGAGATGGACAGCGAAATTGGTGCACGAGGTATCTCGGGTTTCCTGGCACCCCCGTGGTTGACGACATCGACAGATCTCGCAAGCAAAGTCGAGACCATATCGAGCGAACGATGAACGCGCTCATGCGGGCAGACAACTTCACCGCATCCGATTTCTGCCAGCTGCGAAACGCCGTGCTCCAGATCGGATCTTCGGTTGCTGACGGCGCGGGGGCAAAATACTCGCCGTTCCATTCGATCGGCATACAGGTTTTCGACAACGACAGCCAACTGGTCATCGGATATGGCTCCACCAGCTCACCATAGCCGGATGGGGTTGAGAACGACTGCCGCATAAAGATCACTCTCAACTTAACCGCCTTGCTCGCGCGCATGGAGAAAGGTGTCGCAAGGTTTTTGAACGAGTATCCTGAGCTCGACAGGGAGAAAGGGAAGTGGGATCGCCTTACCTGGGGAATCGTTGATTTTCGAGCTCCGACCCGCTGAAGGTCTTCTCTGTCCGTGTAGCGAGTGGCCTTATCGAATGGTACGAAGCGTGATTAAAGGCGTGCGCAAAGCCGCTGGCTGCGATTCACTTCGCTAAACGAGTGCCGAAGAGGAAAATCAGCTGTTTTGACATCCATTTCGGGCGGTTTTGGACTTCAGGACTAGCCCGTTTTTGTCCCCGGGACAAAAATGAAACTGCGGGCTCGAGGTTTCGAAATGGTTTGCGGATCCGCCCCAAACGTCTACGCGAAATCATGCGGCAGGATTCGGCGGCAAGGCGGCTAAGCCGACGATCAAACTGGAATCAACTGGATTGTCGCCACGGCAAACGAGAGTGAAAGAGTGGGAGTAGAACAGACGTTCGATTCTGTGTTATAATATCCTGCAATGGGCGCGGCCTCTTCCGAAGCCGCGCCCATTGCTATATTTGGTCAGATATCGACGGAAACCCAAGCTCAGGGAGGTTTGCTGCGATGGCATACGATTTCAAGAAGGAGTTCAGAGAGCTCTACAGGCCGTCGGGCAAGCCGGGCGTCGTAGCCGTTCCGCCTATGAGCTACGTTGCTGTGCGGGGCAAGGGCGATCCCAATGCCGAAGGCGGCGAGTACCAGAACGCGTTGCCGCTGCTCTACGGAGTTGCCTATACCATCAAGATGTCGAAGAAGGGCCCGCGGGAAATCGAGGGCTATTTCGACTTCGTTGTTCCGCCGCTCGAGGGCTTCTGGTGGCAAGACTGCGCCGATGGCGAGATCGATTGTGCGCGGAAGAATGACTTCAACTTCGTCTCATGCATCCGTCTGCCCGATTTCGTCACTCGCGAGGACTTCGACTGGGCAGTTTTGGAAGCTGCCGCCAAGAAGAAGCTGGACTTCTCGGCGGTTGAGCTGCTGAGGGTCGACGAGGGCCTTTGCGTTCAGTGCATGCACACCGGGCCTTACGATAGCGAGCCGGTGACCATAGAAGCCATGCGCGCATTCGCAGCGGAACAGGGATATGCGCCCGACTTCTCCGAATCTCGCCGCCATCACGAGATTTACCTCTCTGACCCGCGCAAGTGCGCGCCGGAGAAGCTCAAGACTGTGATCCGCCATCCCATCAAGTCGATTTAGCAAAACTGAGGCCACTGAGTGGGAGTAGTAAATTCCTTAGTTATGGGGGTATAAATTTGAATCCCTTTAGAATAAACCCTCATGACTATATGAATTGACCTGCTGACTCCAATGGAGATTGGAGGGCAACGGCCAGGGGTGACGACCCAGCGAGTGTTATTTTGCGAGCTATGCGCATTGAAAGCGACCTTTCGTGGTATAAACTACTTGCCGGAAGCCGCGGCTTTCAGAGTACGGCTTACGTGTACGTTTAACCTCCGTGGGCGACGGGGTGCCGCAAGGCGTAGAATATCGCCCACCTGTAGGGGCCTGCAGCGATGCGGGCCCCGCTTCGTATGAAGGGGGCGTAACCGATGAAGATCGTGTCCATCTCCCAGGACTTCTTCGACCTCGTCGAGGGCGACCGCGAGTTCATGCTTAAGCACAATCGCCCCTGCATCGTGGTGGTGAGGCTGCGTTTCCGCGCGAAGCGCAGGGACTTCGCCGTACCGCTGCGTTCCAACATCGCCCCTAACGTGCCCAAAGACCAGTACTTTGCGTTGCCACCCCGCCCCACGACGCGCCCCGGCTGCCGCCACGGCATCCACTACATCAAGATGTTCCCCATAACCAAGTCCTACCAGCGCCGCTTCAGGACCGAGGGCTCGGCCTACTACGAGACGCTCCAGAGCATCATCGACGGCAACACCAAGCGCATTGTCTCCGAGTGCCAGGCATACCTCGACCGCTACGAGCGCGAGGGAAGGCCTCGCTTTGCCGTCGACATCGACCGCATCGTGGGGCTGCTGGAGGGCGAGAAGTAGGGCACCTCGGCTCAGTCTCGAGCCATGCGGAGTCGCTCCGCATTTTTGAACGCCGCGCGCCCCAAATACCCGAGAAGCAGGCCATGAGGTGCGGCGGCGCACTCGTGCCCAGCGCGCAGCCATCTCCATCGGCGTCTACGGTGCGCTACAACATCACGGGCAAACCGCCTGACAAGCCGAACATCCTGATCGTTTCGTCTATGAGCTACGTTGCCGTGCGGGGCAAGGGACCGTCGATGACGACTTCGACGGGTTCATCAGGCGCGGCGGGCTCGCTGGGTCCTACGATTACGATGACATCTCGGAGTCGTACGGCTACATCCGCGACGTCTACAAGACCATCCTCACGCGCGACCTTGTTCAAAAGTTCTCGCTGCCTGATTCTACCGTGCTGGAGAGTTTGGCCGAGTACATGATGGACGATTCCGGCAACCTCAACTCGCCCAACAACATCGCCAATGTGCTCGACGCCAACAGGGTTCCCACCAACCACGTCACTGTCGGGCGCTATATCTCCCACCTCCGCGATGCCTTCGTCTTCTATGAGGCGAAGCGCTACGACATTAAGGGGAAGAAGTACCTGAGCACGCAGGCGAAGCATTACGTATGCGACTCGGGTATGCGCTATGCGGTCCTGGGAACGCGCGACATGGACTGGGGGCGCATGTATGAGAACGCGGCCTTCCTGGAGCTGATGAGGCGAGGTTACGAGACCTACGTCGGGAAGCTGTACCAAAAGGAGGTCGACTTCGTCGCGAAGAGGGGGTCGGAGCTCGTCTACATCCAGGTGAGTGACGACATCAGCTCCGATTCGACGCTCGAGAGGGAGCTCGTGCCTGCATGGGAGGCGCCGTTGTCATATAGGCGGCTGAAAGCGAGGATTAGCCTTTTGCTAAACAAGCTTAATCAGCTACAAGTTTTCAATGGCGTCGTTGAGGCGGCCGAAAGGATGGTTGTCAAAGGAGGGTCCTGGGTACATCGCCCAGGACCCTCCTTGTTTAGCATCTGTGACACGGCCATTGCACGCGAAGGTGGCTCGTGCTGAGTGCGTCGCACGCCCGCGTCGCCCCTAGTCGAACAGGCTCGGCATGTCGTCGTCCTTCATGAGGGCGCCGGCGGAGGGCAGGCTCTGAGCGGTGAACTTCTCGGCGGAGACGCCGGCGCCCAGCACCTCCTCGACCGTGCTCACGGTGGTGACAACGCGGCCCTTCTTGGCGGTGAACGCCTGGACACCCTGCGTGTTGGTTGTCGTCTTGGTCTTGAGCAGCGACGTGTTGAAGTTCATCAGGCGGTAGTCGCTCGAGACCAGCGCGATGTCGCGGTCCTCCTTGATCACCTGCGCATACAGCAGCTTGGACCCTCCGTAGATGGCGTTCTTGAGGCGCTTGCGGTTGGTCTTGGTGACGTAGCCCGCCAGCGCGACGCGCACCGCGCGCCCGTTCTCAAAGACGAACAGCACATCGTCCTTGTAGTCCTCGGGGTCGATGACCCAGATCACGCTCTCGTCCGCCTCCATCTCGAGGTCCGTCGCCAGGTACGAACCCAGCTGGGCGGACTTGGTGTCCTCAAACGCCGCAACCTTGCACTTGTACACCTGGCTCTTGTTGGTGAACACCAAAAGCTCGTGCGTGTTGGCGGACGGGAACTCGATGAAGGGCTCGTCACCGTCTTTGTACTTGAGCGCCGCGCCCTTGCGCAGCACGCGGTCGGTCATCTTTTTGAGGTAGCCCTCGCGCGAGAGCATGATGGTGACCGGGTACTCCTCGACCTCGGGCTCCAGGCTCACCTCGATGACATCGGACGGCTCGATCCTGCCCGTGCGGCGCGGCATGACGTACTTCTTGTTGACCGCGGCCAGCTCGTCGGAAATGACCTTCTTGATGTTGTCCTCGCTCGAGAGGATCTCCTCGAGCTCGGCGATCTCGGCCTCGAGCTTGGCGATGTCCTTGGTGCGGTTGAGGATGTATTCCTCGTTGATGTTGCGCAGCTTGAGCTCGGCCACGAACTCGGCCTGGGTCTCGTCGATGTCAAATCCGCGCATCAGGTTGGGGACGACCTCGGCCTCGAGCTTGGTGCCGCGGATGATGGCGATGGCCTTGTCGATATCGAGCAGGATGGCCTCCAGACCGTGCAGCAGGTGCAGGCGCTCGGACTTCTTGCCCAAATCGAAGCTCATGCGGCGGCGCGTCGACTGGATGCGCCATGCGACCCACTCATGCAGGATCTGGCGCACACCCATGACGCGGGGATAGCCGTCCACCAGGACGTTGAAGTTGCACGAGAACGAGTCCTGCAGCGTGGTAGTGCGATAGAGCTTTGCCATGAGCTTCTCGGGGTCCACGCCGCGCTTGAGGTCGATGGCGATGCGCAGGCCGGAGAGGTCGGTCTCGTCGCGGATGTCGGCGATCTCGCGCACCTTGCCCTCCTTGGAGAGCTTGATGATGCGGTCGATGATGATGTCGGTCTTAGTGGTGTAGGGGATCTCGTAGACCTCGATGATGCGCTCTTCGGGGACCCAGCGCCAGCGCGAGCGGATCTGGAAGCTGCCCAGACCTGTCTCGATGATGCGCTCCATCTCCTCGCGGCGGTAGATGATCTCGCCGCCGGTGGAGAAATCGGGCATGGGCATGTACTCGAGCAGGTCGCAGCTGGGGTCCTCGAGGAAGTGCATGGTGGCACAGCAGACCTCGTTGAGGTTGAAGCCGCAGATGTCGGAGGCCATGGCCACGCCGATGCCCTTGTTGGCCGAGACCAGGATGTTGGGGAACGTGGTGGGCAGCAGGCGCGGCTCCTTCATGGCGCCGTCGTAGCTGTCCACGAAGTCGACCGGGTCCTTGTCGATGTCCTTGAAGATCTCGGCGCAGATGGGGGAGAGCTTGGCCTCGGTGTAACGCGAGGCGGCGTAGGTCAGGTCGCCCGAGTAGTACTTGCCAAAGTTGCCCTTGGACTCCACGAACGGCGCGAGCAGCGCCTCGTTGCCCGTGGCGAGGCGCACCATCGTCTCGTAGATGGCGGCGTCGCCGTGCGGGTTGAGCTTCATGGTCTGACCCACGATGTTGGCGCTTTTTTGGCGCTCGCCCTTGAGCAGGCCCATCTTGTACATGGTGTAGAGCAGCTTGCGGTGCGAGGGCTTGAAGCCGTCGATCTCGGGGAACGCGCGCGAGACGTTGGTGCTCATGGCGTAGGGCATGTAGTTGGTTTCGAGCGTCTCCGTGATGGGCTGCGCCGTGACCTCCGAATGTAGGCCGATGACGTTGTCGGTGTTGACCTGCTTCTTCTTGTTAGGGGTGTTGGTTTTCTTCTTAGCCACGATTTCCTCTTGATGCTTCCTTTAGGGCCGTTGTGCTGTAGCGCGTGCGGTGCCGCCGGATGGCGGGCGCGGGACTTGTCGCGGGCTGACGCCGCTCGCCCTGGCCGCCCGTCCTTACTGCAGGTCCAGCTGGTCGAGATACTCCTTGCCGTGCTCGGCGATATGGCGCTTACGGCCGGCCTCGTCGTTGCCCAGCAGCAGGTTGAACATGGACTCCATCTTGGCCACGTCCTCGGGCTCCACCTTGATCAGGCGGCGCGTCTCGGGGTTCATGGTGGTGAGCCACATCATGTCCGGGTCATTCTCACCAAGACCCTTGGAGCGGTTGATGGAGCACTTCTGGTCGCCGATCTCGGCCAGGATGGCGTTCTTCTCGAGCTCGGTGTAGGCGAAGTAGGTCTTCTCCTTGCAGTTGATCTCATACAGCGGCGACTCGGCGATGTACACGTAGCCCTCGTCGATGAGCGTGGGGACCAGGCGGTAGAGCATCGTCAGGATGAGCGTGCGGATGTGATAGCCGTCCACGTCGGCGTCCGTACAGATGATGACCTTGCTCCAGTTGAGGTTGTCCAGGTCAAAGGCGCCCAGGTTCTTGATGCGCTTGTCCTTGATCTCCACGCCGCAGCCCAGCACGCGCATGAGGTCCATGATGATGTCGGACTTGAAGATGCGCGGGTAGTCCTCCTTCAGGCAGTTGAGGATCTTGCCGCGGACGGGCATGACGCCCTGGAACTCGGCATCGCGCGAGGTGCGGATGGCGCCCGCCGCCGAGTCGCCCTCTACGATGTAGACCTCACGACGAGTCTTGTCCTTGGAGCGACAGTCGATGAACTTCTGCACGCGGTTGGCCATGTCGGTCTTTTGTTGCAGGTTGGTCTTGATGCTCTGGCGGGTCTTCTCGGCGTTCTCGCGCGAGCGCTTGTTGATGAGCACCTGCTCCATGATCTTGTTGGCGGCGTCTTTGTTCTCAATCAGGTAGGTCGCCAGGCGCTCCTTGAAGAATGCCGTCATGACCTGCTGGATGAAGCGGTTGTTGATGGCCTTCTTGGTTTGGTTCTCGTACGACGTCTGGGTGGAGAAGCAGTTGGTCACCAGCACCAGGCAGTCCTGGACGTCCTGCCATTTGATGGAGCTCTCGTTCTTGTTGTACTTGCCCTGTTGCTTGATGTAGGCGTCGATCGCGCTGGTAAGCGCGCTGCGGGCAGCCTTCTCGGGCGAGCCGCCGTTCTCGAGCCACGAAGAGTTGTGGTAGTACTCCTGCATCTGGAAGGTGCGCGAGAAGCATAGGCACGCCGTGATCTTGACGTTGTAGTCGGGAAGGTCCTCGCGGTCGCGGCCGCGGCGGTCCGCCTCGATGAAGAAGGGCTCGGTGAGGTAGTCGGCGCCCACCTTCTCGAGCACGTAGTCCTCGATGCCCTTGGGATAGCAGAAGTCCTCTTCGGTGAACTCGCCGTCGTCGCCCTCGATGCGCAGGCGGAAGGTCACGTTGGTGTTGACCACGGCCTGGCGGCGCATGGTCTCGCGGTACCACTCGTGGGGGATGCTGATCGAGGTGAAGACCTCCAGGTCCGGGCGCCACTTGATGGTGGTGCCGGTGCGGTCCTCGTCTGAGGGCTCGATTTCGAGCGCCTTCTTTTTGGCGCCCACGACTTTGCCCTTCTTGAAGTGGAGGGAGTACTTGTTGCCGTCGCGCCAGACCGTGACGTCCATGTACTCGGAGGCGTACTGGGTCGCGCAGGAGCCCAGGCCGTTGGTGCCCAGCGAGAAGTCGTAGTCGCCGCCCTCGTTGTTGTTGTACTTGCCGCCGGCGTAGAGCTCGCAGAAGACGAGCTCCCAGTTAAAGCGCTTCTCGGAGGGGTTCCAGTCGAGCGGGCAGCCGCGGCCGTTGTCCTCGACCTGGATGGAGCCGTCGCGGAAGGCGGTGAGGGTGATGAGCTTGCCGTACCCCTGGCGCGCCTCGTCGACGGCGTTGGACAGGATCTCAAAGGCGGCGTGCGCGCAGCCGTCGAGCCCGTCCGAGCCGAAGATGACGGCGGGGCGCAGGCGTACGCGCTCCTCGTCCTTGAGCTGACGGATGCTGTCGTTGCCATAGTTTGCGGTGTTCTTTGCCATGCTCGCTCTCTCGGTGGTTCCCTTTTGCGTCTTTGTAGCCATATAGATGAATACCGTAGCATAGCCCAGCTCGTGTTGGGTCTCGTCCAATCGAAATCCATCGAACATGTGTTTGTATGTTTAATGGGCGAGAGAGTTGTGTAGGCTATAATTCAAGTCGTCATGCTGTGCAACGCCGCTTTGTTTCCCTTGGAAATGCGGAATGATAGCGCGCGGGTATAATCTGGCGATAGAGTGGCTGTGGAGGTGCGTGATGTTCTACAACTATGCGGAGCTCGAGGACGGGACGCAGCTAGCGTTTTCCAACGTCCTCGATGGTGGCGAGGTGCAGGTTTCTATTGAGCGACCCGTTGAGCTTGGGTTTGACTCCGCTATGTGCACGCTTCCTGCGTTTGAGTGGTCGGAAATCGAGGGCTTCGACAAGGCTGACATCGCGCGTCTCGACTCCTTTGTCCACAACAACGCGCAGCTGATTCTGCGACTTGCTCGGGAGGCATCGAGGGAATATGCCTAGGCTCTTCCTCTTCCAAGGTTTCGCTATCTATTTTTGGACGGGTGAGGACGGTGAGCCCGTGCACGTTCACGTGGCGAAAGGCCGTCCCACCGCAGGAGCAACCAAGATTTGGCTGACGCGCAATGGCGGCTGCGTGCTCGCGAGCAACGGCAGCAAGCTCAACAAGAAAGACCTTGCGAACGTGATGGACTTTATCCTCGCGAACTACGACGAAATTTGCGAGCGTTGGAAAGCCTACTTCCACGGGGATATCAGTTTCTACAAGTAGTCGTTGGTTTTGTTGTACATCCCCACGTAGTGGCGGATGATCGTCTCGGCATGGGGCGTGGCAATGCTTACAACCCAAGCTCAGCGATTACCTGCCTCATGATGAGGGCCCACTCGAGCTGCTGTGATATGAACCCTGGCCATGCGTCTTCGTTGCCCTTGACCTTGCATCCACTCTTGTAGAAGCGAAGTCCCGATGCTTTTTTGGCGTCGAAAGGCGTGGCCGTAAGGCTCAGGCACCTTTCAAATAGAACGGCGTTCTCTATGGCTTTGTGGCCGATTTCCTTATCGTCGGGTACGTAGAACTCTATTCCGGTGCGACCATGTTGCGTGTCTATCAGGAGCGCGATGTGGTAAGCCGAAGTGCCGCATCGAAGCGTGGTCCAGTGGTCTTTAGAGGGCTTTTGCGGATTGAACACTTTGAGGAACTCGGGCGTCGACTTGGCGATTTCGCGGTACTTGGTCCAATGCGAGAGCTTGACGCGCTCGGTTTCGGAGAGACCCTCGCTGAGCTTGATGGGTTTTGTCCACTCGTTGGGCTGTTCGACTACGCTGAAGCGCGGTGCCGGCAACGAGTCGCCGATGGACCACAGCTCAATTTCGACCAGGAAAAAGCCAAAACTGCTATCAGTGTGTTGGTTGAGCCATTCAATCGCCTGACGATGTTCATCGCGGGCATGCGCCACCACCCACACGACAATCTCGGCGCCCTTACCTGCGGCGTAGGTAATCACCTTTCCCAGATGATCATGATTGGTGTCCTTGAGCTGGTTTTCGATGATTGCCTTGCGTCCGGTTCCGACTTCCTGTGCATAGATATCCACATTGAACGAGCCCACGGATGACTCGGTTTCTATGAGTTCAAGCTCGATGCCGACGGCCGAGCTTAGCATGGCGAGGTTTGACTCCTCGGAGAGCCATTTGGTGAAGTGAGCGCCTCATGGGGCCACACGTCGCGGAGCTCAACTTTCTTCAGTGTGTCCAGGTTGTATTTCATGGGCTCTCCTTCGCATTGGTGTTTTCGAGCGATTGAAGGCCTTCTTCGATGAGAAATCAGCTTCTACGGGTAGGATATCTCACCTCAAATTAAAAGAGAGAGGGTTGTTCAATAATTGAGTAACTGCTGATCCCCGTTGCCCGCCGGAATGACGGCGATTCGTCCGGAAAGACAGTGTGGATAGGCGCTTCGTGCGGATGGCTTGAAATTTGTTGCAGTAAATGTGGGGAGTCTTAAGCGCGGTGTTTTTGGTACCCTGTTTACCTGGTGCTTCTTTGACGCATTGCGATGCTCTACTCCAAAGGAGGCTGCCTTACTGCAACAAATCGTCGCGCTTGTGTCCCGGGTCGGCCTCGACCGGCCCAACTATTTGTCCGCAGTCCCAAGCGTCGGACGACTGAAGATAGGTTCCATGCGTATTAACTGCTGCCTTGTGCGAGGCCGTGAGTAGAGCCTACTGGGCGGGCAAGCCGTTGGTGCTCCGATTGTGGAGCCTTGCTCCTTCTGAAAAACGTTGAATTCAACACTTTTACGTCCATAAAGATGTCGATGGCAGCAACAATAAGGATGAAGCCTCTCCTTATCTCTCGCCCCCTTCAACCGCATTGCGGTGTGGTACCGTGCAGCCAGCGTAACCTAGCAAAGACAGATGAGGTGCTCCTATGGATATCGTCGAGGCGATTGAGCGGTCTGATTCGCGGAATGACCTGGAAACGATGGACTATCGTGTAGTTTTCGACGTCCCGCACGACGATTTGGATGCGTTCTAGTTGTCTTGGCTGATCTCACTTGTAGTTAATGGTATGGCCGGAATTTCGTGCCTGCTTAATTGTATGGGGGTTGCATGATGGAAATTCAGCCAAATGAGATGTGTCCTTGCGGCCGTGGCAGGAAATACAAAAAGTGTTGTAAGAAGCAGGGGATCATCTGGTATCGAGAAGAGGATGGCTCATATACTCAGGAGTATCGAGCCCTTATGCCTCAAGAGATGATAGAGGTGCTCAAAAAGTCTCGTGATAGATTTTATGCACTATTTGGTAGGGAACCTTGCGATGATGACTTAGTCGTGTTCGATGCGCCGCGACATAGCAATTCATATTACAGATCGCTGATTCCGGCTTTGCGTAAATCGGGCGTTCCTGAAAAATGGATTTATGCCATGTATCGAACAGGCGGCCTCATGCCGACAAAAGAAAACAGAAAATATATCTCCCAACATGATCTCGATGCATTTGCCGAATATGAAAAGGAATACAAAGGGATACTTCGCGAAGTAAAACGGGCAGAAAATGGAACCCTGCGTGATGAACCCCATATTAGGGTTGAAGCGCTTGTGATGATTGGAAATGAAATCGTTGATGCGGAGATCAAAAAAGTTGCGGAATCCTTACAGCATGGATTCAATTATTTCTTGAATTGCCTGAATAAGGATGGGGGAAGCATAAAGGCCGCCCCTGGGTCTCTTGCTGAGTACGTATTCTATATTGCGATTAGATCGGATAATACAATCAAATCAATCGTAAATCTAAATGGTATCAATGAGGCGGGATCTATCTATGCGCTCGGTAGAAGTTTATTCGAAAGCTATGTATATCTAAGGGCGATCAATTGCGACGCTTCGTTTTTTGAGGTCAATGTTTACCGTCCCTGTCCTTCAGCGAATGTGGCATTCAGATTGAAGATGGTGCAATCAAGTATAAAAAGATCAAGGTGGATTATTTATTTGGTGAAGATGTCCCCAAGCGAAATCGTCGCAATGAGCCAAAGTTTGGAATCGCATGCGATAAGTACGGAACAGATATCGATAAGAAGCTGAAAGGTATTTTTTATAGATATGCATGTCAATTTGTACATATAGACCCTTTGACGGCAAGGTCTGTTTTCTATGAGCCTGATCTTTACTCAGAGTTCTCCGAAAGTTCGATTGCGACAGTATGTTCGCTGGCAATGGGAGTGGTTCTTTTAGAGGAGATTGGAAAGCTGGCAATAACACCAGAGCAGCAGGGGGCTGATATCAGGTTTCTTGCGGGGAGCCTGGCAGAACACCTCTGTAACTGTTTTGGGTTTTTCAACCTGGATGACGAACAAGCCGATGAGATGTACAAGGTGTTCCTTTATAGGCTTTTGGAAGTTGAGGGTAACTGTTGGGGCAATCACGATTGATTACTTCAGCCGAGTTTCAAATTGTAGCTGACGCGCGGCTTTCGATATAACCAATGATAAGAAATCGCTGATCGGAACCCGGTACGTTGCTCCGAATGATCGAGGCGGCATGCTGTGGTTCGCTTGCGTTGCATGTTGACGCAGGCTGGCACCACTAGAAGAGAGGATTCCATGAAAGCCCTGGTACACGACGGCAACGGACATATCGCGCTCGAGGATCGCCCCGAGCCGCAGCTGCAATCCCCAACCGACGCCATTATCCGCGTCACGCGCTCGACCATCTGCACGAGCGACCTGCATATCATTCACGGCGCCGTGCCGCGCGCCACGCCCAATACGGTGCTCGGTCACGAGTTCGTGGGCGTGGTCGAGCGGGTGGGGGAGGGTGTGCGCGCCCTCAAGCCCGGTGACCGCGTGGCTGCGAGCTGCGAGACGTTCTGCGGCGAGTGCTTCTACTGCGAGCGCGGCTGGGTCAACAACTGCGTGGAAGGCGGTTGGGAGCTCGGTTGCTGTGAGGACGGTTGCCAGGCCGAGCTTGTGCGCGTGGCTCATGCGGACCATACCTGCGCGCCCATCCCCGCGGGCGTGACCGACGAGGACGCCCTCTTCCTGGGCGACATTGTGGCCACGGGTCATTGGGGTGCGGGCATCGCCGAGATCGAGCCCGGCTCCACGGTGGCCGTGATCGGCGTCGGCCCGGTCGGCCTCACCACCATGATGTGCGCCCGCCTGCACGAGCCTGCCACCATCATCGCGATTGACATCGACCCCGCGCGCCTCGCCCTCGCCCGTGAGCGCGGCTTGGCGGACCGGGTGATAGACGCGAGCGGCATGGACCTCGCCGCCGTGGAGGCCGCGGTGCGCGAACTCTCCTACAACCGCGGCGCCGACAGCGTGATCGAGGCGGCCGGCGGCTCCAACACCTTCGAGATGGCCTGGCGCATCGCTCGCCCGCACGGCGTGGTGGTGCTTTCCGCCATGTACGAGGGCCCGCAAACACTGCCGTTGCACCAGATGTACGGCAAGAACCTCGTCTTCAAGACGGGCGGCGTGGATGCGTGCAACATGGGCGAGACCATGCGCCTGGAGCAGGAGGGGCGCATCGACACGAGCTGCCTCATCTCCGGTCGTTACCCGCTCAACGACATCGTGGAGGCCTATCGCGCGTTCGAGGCGCATGAGGACGGTTGCCTCAAGCTGGTCATCACCCCGTGGGAGGATCGCTAGATGAACTACTCGCTCGCCCCCATGGAGGGGATCACGGGATACACGTTCCGTCGCGTGCACGCCGCATGTTTCGGTGCACTCGACTGCTATTACACGCCGTTTTTTGCTCCGCCGCGCGTGGGCAACTCGTTTGGCGGCAAGGCGTTCAAGGAGATCGACCCCGCCAACAACGAGGGACTGAACGTCATTCCGCAGTTGCTCACCAAGAACGCGGACGAGTTCGTGTGGGCCGCACGCGAGCTGGCCGAGCTGGGCTATGCGGAGGTCAACCTCAACCTGGGCTGTCCCTCGGGCACGGTGGTTTCCAAGGGCAAGGGCTCCGGCTTTTTGCGCAACCTCGATGAACTCGAGGTGTTTTTGCGCGATGTGTGCGACCGCTCTCCACTGCCCGTCTCGGTCAAGACGCGCCTGGGCCTGGAGGACGATGCCGAGTACAAGCGCATCCTCGAGCTGTATTGCAGCCTGCCACTCGCGGAACTCATCGTGCATCCGCGTGTGCAGAAGGATCGCTACCAGGGCAAACCGCGCCTGCAGCCATATGGCGAGACGCTCGCGCGTGCGCCCTTTCCGGTGGCCTACAACGGCGACATCTTTGGCACGGAGGGCATGGATGCGCTCATGGAGGCGCACCCGCGGACCCGTCACGTGATGCTCGGGCGCGGGTTGCTCGCCAATCCGGCCCTCGTGCGCATGCTCGCCGGCGGCCCGGCTGCGAGCGCGGACGAACTCAGGCAGTTCCACGACAAGCTGTATGCCGCCTACCTCGACGAGATCGGCGGCAATGCGGTCTTCCGCATGAAGGAGTGGTGGTTCTATGCCAAGTGTGCTTTTGCCGACCCCATGGCGGTCCATCGCGCGGTGCGCAAGGCCCGCAAGGTCGAGGAGTACGAGACGGCGGTCGAACGCGTGTTCCGCACCGAGCCTCTGGCTCCCGTCGCGCGGTTCCACGGGTAGGGGGCCGGCATGGAAATGACGCCTATCGCGCATATCGAGACGGACCTGCCGCAGAAATTCGGCATTCCGCGCAACAGCTTCTTGGCTCCGCATTTGCAGGGGCGCATCGAGTTCGAGCCCGAGTTCGCACTGCCGCAGGCCGTGGCGGGCTTGGAGGAGTTCAGCCATCTGTGGCTGCTTTGGGAGTTCGAAAACGGAATCCCCGGCGGCACCGCGGCGGACATCGCCCAGGATATGGCGGCGGTCAGCAAGCCCGGCACCACGGCGAAGTGGACCCCTACCGTGCGCCCGCCCCGTCTGGGCGGCTCCGAGCGGCGCGGTGTCTTTGCCACGCGCAGCCCCTTTCGCCCTAATCCCATCGGTCTGACCTGCGTGAAGCTCGATCGCATCGAGATTGTGGGCGGCGCCCCCGTGATCCACGTGCTCGCCGCGGACTTGCGCGACGGCACGCCGATCTTCGATATCAAGCCCTACATTCCCTTCGCCGACAGCCATCCCGAGGCCACGGGCGGCTGGATCGACCGCGCGCCATGGCAGGAGCTCGAGGTCGATTTCCCCGACGCCCTGCAGGTGCGCGTCCCTGCGTCCAAGCTCGCGGGCCTCATCGAGGTGCTGCGCCAAGACCCGCGCCGCGCCGGTAGCAAGCACGAGCCCGAGCGCGTGTATCATCTGGCCTACGCGGGGCTCGACGTGGCGTTCACCGTCGACGGCGCGTTTCTGCGCGTGGTCGGCGTGGCCTAGGGACGCAGAGGGGCAAGCGCGCGCCAATGCGTATCTCACCGTAGGCGCACAAGCCGCTACGACTAGAGGAGTCTCCAAGCCAAAAGGACGGAACTCGATTGGGGAATGGTCTCGCCCCGCCCGTCAGTTGGGGTGGATGGGTTGTGCTGTGCGAGTGTGCTTACTCCTCGACCTCGTAGGGCCAGTTGTTGATGCCACCGAACTCGATGACATTGGTGTAGCCGAGGTCCACGAGTTCTTGCGAGGCCTGTTTGCTGCGATTGCCGCTGCGGCAGTATACGAGGATGAGCTGGTCCTTGTCGGGCAGTGCGTCCTCGGCGGCGGTTGCCACGGTGTCATGGGGGATGAGGATGGCGCCGGGGATGTGGCCTTGGTCGTACTCGGCCTGCGTGCGAGCGTCGAGGATGACGCGATCGTTCTCGGTGTCCATGAGCTCCTTTGCGGTTTCGGCGTCAACCTGCTGGTAGGAGCTAGAGTTGCTGCTGTCATTCGTAGCATTGCTTCCGTTGCCGTTGCCGTTGCCGTTGCCGTTGCCGTTGCCATTGCCGTTGGCGGGCGCGCCAAAGCAGCCGGTGAGTCCGGCGAGGGAGACGATGCTCGTGAGGGATGCGGCGATTAGGAATGTACGACGGTTCATGTCGTGCCTTTCTCTCGGCTTTGTCCGATCTCAGCATATCAGGAAATGATTGTGGCTTTGTCACATAGAAGGGCGAGCGGGGTTATGCACGAGCTGTCAAATCTCCGCAGGTAATTGCCGGCGTCTATACAGGGCAAAAGACGTATCGGCTGAAAAGCACGAATTTCGGCCGCTGGCGGCCGTTCGTTTTTCAGAGTCTGGTCAAAATACCCTGATTGTGCGCTGAAGGAAGCCGGGAAACGGCTGCGAAACCTGTGGTGTCCAGCATTTCTTCCTCATTTCGATCTCCGGAAAGGGCTGAGGGGCAAGGATAATGAACAGATGACCGTCATCTGAGAAATGTATAAGGTTTTTGCGCTTATACTGGCGTCAAGTCAGCGCACCATCAGGGTATTTTGACCACAATCGCGAAAACGCACGATGCTTGGTGCTCCAAAAGACAGGAGGGCCGCGTTGGGCCCCTCCTGTAGTCGCGTTGATTTGTTGCGGGCGTCGTCCTATGCTGACGCGGCTTGACGAGCTGTACGTTCGCGGCCGATTGCGGTTGTCCTAACGACGCCAGATGTATTCCCCCATCTTATCCGCCAGGTGAAGCGGCGCGGGCAAGTTGACCATCATGCTACCCTTGAGCAGTTGCACCATATCTGCGCGGCTCGCCTCGGCGCGGTGAACGCATTCGAGCGCCAGGTCCTCATTATCGCTGGTGAGCAGCACGTATTCGCTCAATGATTTTGTATGCACGAGCATATTGGGGTGCTCGATGCTCGATCTGCGGAATGCATTTTGATACTGCGTGTCGCCCGGCTTGGGCACGAGCGCGAGCAGGTACCCATCCGCCCTAAATACACCCTGTTTTTGAGATCGCTTTGGTTCTCGCGTTTCGTCGCTCAGGCGATCGGAGGAACGATCAGTGAAGTAGTCGGGAACTTCATCGCCATCCCCAAGGCGGATGCGCAGTATGTTCAAATTGGTGTTTTCGCAGTCAAACAGATGGTCCTTGATGGGCTCTTTGCTTTTGTCGGGGGAGACGGTGGACCCATAGCGCAGCGGACCCTTGGCAAGTCCTTCGTCAGAAATGCCCGGCCACCAACTTCCAAAACGAATGTGCCCGTACGACTGAACAATCAGGAGCGCATCCTGGGGCGCTTCGTTTTTCAGCTTGTCGACCAACCGTTTGAGCATGAAGCCATCCGCGCAGTGATGGGCGCGCGCATCCAGGGGGTTGGTCATGCGGGCGAGCTCCAGTTGGGCCCTCCAGTAGGGAATCCAATCCATCTGGAGCTGCGGAAGAAGCGCGTCGGTCGTGCCGCGCTTGTAGTCAATGCACGTTGCGATGAGCACCTCCCTGCCCCAGTCCTGCTTCTTTTGCAGAGAGACGAGATGGATGCCATACAGGGGAGCCGAGGGCTTGAGAGCGGGCGTATCTTTGAACTTGTGCACGAATCCGAGCTGCCGCATGAGGTCGCGCACGGCGACTTTCGCGCGAATATCAAAGGTGTCGGCGGGTTCACCGCCCTTGCCGCTCCGAGGGCTTTTGCCGCCGCGGTCAGCGGGAGAGATGCCGGCAGGCTGGTTGGCCCCGCCGTCGTCGCCAACAGCCTTGCTGTCCTCGCGCGCCGCTTTCCCGCTTCTGCGCGGAACCAGGAACTGCGACAGCCGTCCGCTGAGGGCAAGGCCCATGCGGATCGCCTGCTTTGGGTCGAGCGCCTCCGTTTTATAGCTGAGAGAGTAGTTCGGCAGGACAACGATGCACGCGGTCGGAACCCCTCTGTGCACCGTGTCCAGCGCCTTGCGTATTGCATCCATCCGCTCTCGCATGCTGGCAGTGGAGTTGTTCGGAAGCAAGGCCAGGAGCTGGTCGGGGGTGTGCGTGGTCATGCCGATGTTGATTCCGTCGAGATCGCCTTCGGGTCCTAGGAATGCGACGGCCTCCCTGCGTGCGGCATCGAGCTCGTAGGAATCAGCTTGCGTGCCTATGAATTCAAATTCGATATGCTTGCTGCCCGTGGCGGCGGCAAGGCGATGCCTGTTGGCGAGCGCCCATGCGCTGCGTTCATCATCGGTTTCGAACTTCTTTTCATCAAACAACCTGGTCAGGTTCCTGCGCCTGTAGCACACGGGGTCGGGAGAGGGTGTGGCGATCCCCTCCAGGCACGAGGCGACAAACTCAAAAAGTTCCGCCTTGTCGTTGATGGTCAGGCCGACCTTGACCCTATGGGTGGTCTGCCACGTTGCCGAAGCCGCTTGCGGTGACAGAATCTGAAGCTCGCGCCCGGGTTGACCCCAGCTGTCCATGTGATGCAGGTAGTCCGTCAAATCGGGCAGTTCAATGCCGGCGAAGTCCCTGAGGTTGGAGGCGCTCGCCTTGTTCCAGTCAATGCACTTGCGCCTTGAATCGCGCCCATAGGGCACACGACACCACCGCGATCCGGGCCAACGAACGAGTGCGTTGACGTCATTTCGAATGCTGGGATCTCGCCCCTTATCAAAAACCCAGGCCCCTTGGGCAAAACGGCGAATCGATGCTTTTACATTGAGGCGCACCTCTCGGCGGGGCGGCACCGTTTGGGTGGTGAGCTTGAGGCAAACGGCGTAGGGGAAACCATCGTGCCAAAGGATCTGAGAGAGCAGCTCGCAAGGGGATTTGCCGTCACTCATGACGCGCTCAAAGACAAGGTCCTGCCCGCAGGAGAGGTGGCAGGTCTTGCCATCGATGTGATCCGACACGGAGAGAGAGAATCCATTGAAGGCCAGCTTGCTGGCGGGACGGCGGTTCTCGTCAAAAAGGGCGAGGCGCTCGGAGTGCATGTGCTGCGCTAGCGCATCGGGCGCAATGAGTTCGAGAACGCGGCTGTGCTCCGGGCCTCCGAACTTGCCCTCGGGGCACACGCTTGCAATCCAGTTAGTGAGGATCGCACGCAGTCGTGGTAGGTCAATCGGCGCATTCGTGATGAGCCACCCGGGAATGGGGTCGTTGCGGTAACGCGAGACGGGCTTGACCTGCACCGGCTGATCGAGATACTGCAGCAGCTGGGCGTCGAGTGCCCAACTGCTGATGTTGTACGCCCGGCGCGCGTCCCCCACCAGGTCGATGAGCGCATCGTGCAGCCCTGTGGACATGTCGAGCAGGTGGTAGGTCGCCGTGAACGAGGGGTCGGGGACGAGCGACATGAGGTGCAGTGAGCTGTCGCCTTGAGTCTTGTGACCCTGCGTTCCAGATTGCTTTTTGCTGGCCATTGCCTGATTCCCTTCGTGAGTGCGGAAAAGAACGGTCCGTAGAGCGCTTGCGCCACGGCGGGTTGCCCGCTGCTGCCAATCAACTCGCCCATATAGTCGATGAGCAGCTCGAGTGTGCGGAACGACTCGCGGTCTGGGTCTTGGTTGCCCGCGAAGGCGGAGTCGGCGAAGTAGATGTGCGGCGGCCGGCGCTCCAGGTCGCGAACGCGGGCAAGGCGGCCGAAGATCTGCACCGCCAGCACCATGAGAGTCGCGATGATGTCGCGCGCCAGGTAGTCGTCGATTGAGGCGTGGCTACTCAGGCTGAGGGCTTCATTGCGCTCGAGCGTGACCCAGCGCCGCCACGCGCCCTCGCGAATCTCGCGCTCGAACGAGGGTGACCGGGAGTCGAGGTGCCGCGACTGCTCGCATACCAGGCCGACCATGCGCTTGAAGCGGACAACCAGGTCTTGCGGGATGCCCATGGGCCGCACGACAAAGACGAGTGTGTCGATGGCGGAGTGGCCGCAGTCATCCACGATGTTGAATCCGCGCTCGATCGCCATGGCGGGCGCCACCAGGATGCGCGCCTCGTGATGGGCGAATCGATACACCTCGGCGCGCGGGAGGACGTCGTTGCTTTCCAGGGAGAACGGGTCGGGCGTGGCGTCTTCGCGATTGCTCACAAGTGCACACACCCTCTCGCTGCGCCCGCGGCGGCGCAGTTCGCCCTGCAGTGTGTCGCGTGCCATGGCTGCCTGTTCATAACTGTTGACGATGACGAGCGCTTTGTGCGAGCGCGGATCGTCCATTTCGAAAACGAGGGTGTCCACAACGCTTTTGAGCAGGCGGCGAAGGTTCTCGCCGCGTTGTGGGCCGCTTCCCGAGACCGCAACGCCCAGCTCCAGGTCGCGTACGGTGGAGCGTGTGAGGAACTCGGCGAACTCGGGCTGCGCGTCGAGCAGATAGTCGACGGGCCGGTTGATGTGGAACTGCAGGCAACCCGGCTCATAGCTCGAGCCCGAGAGCATCAGCGCATGCGGTCCGCAAGGATTGCCTTGCTCGTCGGTGTCGAGCCACGGGAGCGCGGTCATAAAGGCGCGCCCGGTTCCAAACTGGCGATAGAGCTGGATGTCGTGCTCGTCGGTGATCTTAAAGCCGCACAGATTGCCCACGGGAGAGGCGGGCAGGTAGGGGGCCTGGCGGCTCGTCGAAGCGTGGATAAAGTCGTAGAGCATCTCAATCGACTCGTCCCTAAACGCGAGCATGTCGGACGCATGGTCGAGGTCGTGCAGGTGGCCGTCAAAGCTCACGGCCTTGAGGGTGAAGGCGAGACGTTCGCGCAGGATGGGGGAGAGCTCCACCCCGCGCTGCTTGAGATAGCTGTCGAATTCCTGCCTGAAGTGCGCGTCGTTCGCCCCGTCGCGCACCGCGTGGATGGCGCTGCGCAGGTACACGTCGCCCATGTCTTCGTCCTCGCGGCGGTAATCGCCGCGCGTGTCGATGCAGTGCTGCAGGTCCTCGATGAGCGAATCGGGCAAGCGCCGGTCCTCGGGGGTCTCGTCGGTTCCCCTCAGCAATTCGAGCAGGGAAAGCGTGGTGAATGTGTGGCCCTTGAGCTCTTTCCACTCGGCGATGGCGGGCTTGCGCGCCTCCGCGGAGAGGGCCTTGGCGATGGAGTCGGAGCTGCCGCGCAGGTCGTGTAGGTACTCGAGGTTGGGGTCGTCGACCTTCTCGCGCGGTGGACGCTTGAGCGCTCGCGCCACGGCATCGGCCGATTCGCGGATGTATGCCCCAAAGCTCTCGGAAGGGGCAAAGAGAGCGTCGAGCTGGGACTGGACGCGGTCCGCCTCATCAAAGATGACGAGATCGAAGTCGGCCAGGGCATGCTCGAAGAGCGGTTGGCGTTCCGCTCCCACCGTGGTCAGTGCAAATCCCGCGGGCGTGGTGATGGCCACGCGCGAGCTGAGCGCCGCGCGCGCCATGGATTGCGCGGGGCATATGTCGAAGAAGGGGCAGGCGCGCCTGTTGCCCCGTGGGTCTTTGAGGCCAAAGCAGGGGCAATCGCCATAACCGGTGGGGACATCTGCGTGTTCGGCCATGCCGTCCAGTAGGCAGGGCGCCTCGAGATAACGGGCCACGGCGCTGTCCAGCAGCATTTGGCCGTTTTTGGAGGCGAGCTCATCGAGGTGCTCGAGTCGACGGTTCTTGGAAATGAGCGGGGAAGCCTCAACGCCGAGGCTCTCAAACAGCTCGAACGACTCGATGACATCGGAGATGGAGTTGTGCACCGTTGCTACGCGCAGCCCGCGCTTGGCGCACGCGTAGATGAGGACGTTGGCGAACACGGACTTGCCCGAGCCCACAATGCCCACCATGTTGATCGCCCGCTCTATGGTGACACATTCGGCGGCGGACGCTGAGGTGCCTTCGAAGCGTTTGAACAAGCCTCGTTTATGGGCGGTCTCGAGCACGACGGCGAGGTGCGTTTGCCCTGTGAACTCGCCCATCTCGCGCGCGGCGGAAATGAACTCGTCGAGCGTGATTGTTATGGCGGGGCGCACGCCCTTGTGCGGGATGCTGCTAGCTGAGCGGGATCCCGCCGCCCCCGCCGCCTCAATTATGGCTGGGGGAATAAAGGCCGTTCGTGCGCTTCTGGGCGGGTTGTTGCTCGCACGCTGGGGGCTGTCGCGCTCCTCGTGTTCGGGTTTGGTCCAGTAGGTGTGGCGAACGCCTGCTTTGGCTTGGGGGCCGCGGGTTTTGCAGGGGATGGGCTCGAGCGCGCATGCCATGTATAGGTCCTCGCGTCGCTCGCCCTCGCCTGAACCCTCTCCAAAGGCGGTTTGACGGCGAATGATATCGCCATCAACCACGTCGAACATGCGGAACGCGCTCGTTTCCTCATCCATGTAGGCCTCGAGCTTTTTAGTCCAGCTGTATCCAGAAGAGAGGTGCCTGAGGTGCCGCCGCGCCATTTGGAGCACGTGCTCGCGCTCGCCAAAGGATTCGGGCTGCAGCAGGTGGTAGTTGCACAGCAGCAGGTTGGCCTTGTTGGCGCGATGCGGCTCGTCGTATCTGCGCGCGAGGACGAGCAGCTGCTCGACATCGGTGATGGTCCGCGCAACGCGGCGCCCCTCCTTGGGGTCGTCAAAACGAATCTCGATCTCGGTCCGGAGTTTTTCGAGATTCTTCCTCGCATCCGACATGCCCATCACGCATCCCTCGTCTCGGTTTTGAGGTGCTGGGTGAGCTCGTGCAGCGTCTTGCACGAGTAGCCGGGCTTGTTGGCGAGCCGGCGATTCGCGGCCCGTCGCTGGGGCGGCGGCGTATCGGCGGGGACGACGTAGATGGCCTCGTTCGCCGCCATGACCTCGCGCATGTCGTCTCGTTCGATGCCGCGCACGAGCCGATCGATATCGCGATGGTCCTTTGCGTCCACAGCTATAGTGCGGCCATCTGGCAGGGTGATGAGGATGTCGCAGGTGTCCAGATGCGGCCAAAGCTCAAAGGGGAGGCCGAGTGCCTGGACCTTGCGGGCAATTTGGAGTTCGAGGATGCCCGGCTTGGCAATGAAGCGCATCACGCCGCGACGCAGGCGGTACGAGTTTGGCGGGACATCGGGCAGGGTCTTGTACTCTTCGGCGTCGACGTTCGCGGTGCAGCGGGCGTCGAGGCACATGGGTCGCAGGCCATGCAGGGACATGGTCCACCCGCAGATGGGGCAAACTTTAAGACCGAGGGGCGCCCGCTCGTAGGCAGTATCGATAAGCTCCTGGACCCATGTTCCGTCGACGTGCGCCATTTCCCCTTGGTCGAGCCGATCGACCTCGAGTGCGGCGAGGTTCGCGTGAGCTGACGCGGCGCGTTCCTCCCAGCTGAGCGTGGGGTGCAGGATGAGGAATTTGCGGCCGAACGCATATGCCGCCTGCCCGGCGTCTCTGAGCATGGAATACACGCGGTTCTCGTGGAGGTCATCGGTGCTGCCGTTGCCGTTGAGCCTGAGGAATTCCAAGCAGTCCTCGGTGATGTTGAAAAAGCCCCCGCCCACCTCAGCGAAGGGGCCGAGCTCGAGGCATTCCAGGTTGCCGAGTTCCTCACGCGCGGCAGGAGTCCACTGCTCTATCCACGTTGACAGGTCGCGTGTGCACCACGCGCGGATGAAGCTCGACTCGCTGAGGCCGTCCAGCAGATTGCGTAGCACCTGGTTGTCCTCGGCGTATTGCGCATGTAGTGCTGCGAAGCGCTGGATTCCGAGCCGCAGCTCGTTGCAGTAGGGATAGCGGCGGGAGTTCGTCGCAAAGAGCTCCTCGCGTTTGCGCAGGCCAGCGGCTATAAGGAGCACTGTTTCGAGGAATCGGGTGCGGAGCTGCGTAGACTCGCGGCCGTTGCTTGTGGGCTCGCCTTGCGCTCCGTCGTGTATGCTGGGAGGCCTATTGTTCATGGGAGGCGCCTCCGCCCGCATCGGCTTCGGGTCCGGCTTGGCAAAGGGCGTCTCGCTCCAGCTCGTCTATGTAGTTGGCTGCGGCATTGACGATGAATTCCCCGGGCGCCATGCCACTCAGGTAGCTCGCCCTCAAGATGCGCAATAGCTCCCGCTCCGTGAACTCGATGTCCATGGTGGTCATGTGGGCGTAATCGCCCCTCGTCTGCTCGGCTTCTGCGAGCAGGGAGGCCATGTTGTCGGCAAGGAAGCACTCGAGTTTCGCAAGTTCCGCATCGGTGAAGCCGCTTGCATCCCACGAGTCGCAGGCCGGGGCGATGATCTCGGCCGTGTCGTGGTCGCCGTGCGTGTTGATGCGCGTGAACCGCACGGGCAGCTCGTCATGGCCGTCTACGGTGTGCAGGTAGTCGTAGTCGAGGTAGATGTTCTTGTATGCGCCGAAGAAGTGGTCGTAGAAGAGCATAGTGGGGAGCGTCCTTTCCGATTGGCTGGTTTGTCGTCGCGGGCTGGTTGCCATCTCTATTCCAGCAGCACCTCCAACGGGATGATTTCCTGGGGGATGCGTTTCCCCCCGCGGATGGTCTGCAGGAACATCCAGCGGGCGAAGAGCGGTACCTCGCGGGAGACCTCGTCGAGATGCTCGGGGAACGATTGACGCGGGGCCGCTTCGATTTCGAATCCCATGCGCAGGCGCTCCTTTTGGAGTTGGACCATCTTGCGGTAGAACGGTTTCGCCAAGCGAATGGAGACGTTGCAGACCTCGCGTGCGTGCGAGACCTCGGCGACGCCCGAACGGTCGATGTCACCCCAGTACAGGACGTGGTCTTTGCGGTAGTTGACGCCGGCGAGCGTCTCGTCGAGCAGTCCGGGCGTGCAGACGGCGCCTCCCGCCCCGTAGACGATGCCTCCCAGCTGCTGCCCCAACACGCGGCCACGTCCCGCTTCGCCCAAGGCGTATTTCAGGCTCTCATAGGTATCGCCGTTTTCAACGACCAATATGGGTGCGGTGGAGTCGTGCGGTACGAAGGCCTCAAGGCGTTGCCTGCCGAGATCGATGATGTGGGGGGCATCGTTGTCGACTCCGATCCGCTTGAGCAGGCGGCCGAACGAGCCGTCGAGGTGCTCTGAGAGCGCCTTCTCGTCGTTGAAAATCTCGTAAGCCCGCTGGTTCAGAGTCGCCGTGATCGGGAGATGTGTTTCCGTCCGGGCGAACCAGCTGTCGAGCATGCGCAACCTGTCGATGTTCCTCTCGGTCTGCAGCGGGGCATCCGCGAGTCGATGCATCCGGATGCCGATGAACTGCGATGCGGGTCGGAATGCGCTGAGCCAAGGGGTCTGGTGCGAGTCGCCTTGCTGGTGCGCACCGTCTTGCTGTCGCGCGTCGTTTTGCGCTCCATCCAAGCGCGGCGGATGGATGGTGAAGATGTCGTTTGTCCCCGGATGCCGTAGGTCGCCTCGTTCGAGCGCGATGATTTTGCGGTCGAGCAAGACCTCGAAAAGCTCGGGTGCCCGCGCGCCTTTGTCCGGGGCCTTGAGGATGTTGAGGAGCGCCTTGCGTTTGATAATGAGCTGGGGCCGATTGGAAAGGGCGTTCGCGATTCCGTGCGCCCTTCCGCCGGGGAGCCCAGCCGTATCCTGCAGCCATTCGAAGAGCGCTCGCTCAGCTTCGATGCGCTCGCGCGTTCCGTAACCCATGGTGCCGTCCCTTCGCCTCGGTCTTCCAGCGGAAAGGCGGGGCCCAAAACGATAGGGCCTCCCGCATATTGAGTATGCGGTTCCGTGCGGACAAAACATTGCGATTGGGCACGTATCTTGCGGATGGAGCGTGGCTACATCGAATTCACCGCTCGTCCTGTTGTCGGGGCCATCGTGCGCGGGCGTCGTCGACTCCTGCGGACCCACCCCGATGGGCCGTGCGGCGCTTAAGGGGTGGGAAGCGTGCTCGCACGCAGGTCAATGGCTTGGGCCGTCATTCGGGCGTCCCGTTCGTGGAGGGAGAAGCGATCGAGCATCTCCTCGTAGTCATCGATCATCTCAAGATAGTTCCAGTAGAGCTCGCGGACCCGCTTGTCGTCCTCGGCGGTGACGATGGGGGCCGGGATGTCGAGTAGGCGTCTTGGGGAAATGGATCCGAGCGCGGTGCCCGCGCGACAGTCGGCGAGGAGGGCGCTGCCCCTTCCGAACGCGAGGTAGAGATAGAGCGCATACGGATGGAAGACGCGCTTTTTGAGCCTGAGTACCAGCACATTCTCGCTCGCTATGAGCGGTTTTTCCTGGTCGGCTGGATCGTAAGTGACGATTTGGATGCCACCGGCCGTGGCGTTTCGCGCAATGAGGATATCCCCTGCGGCAAGCTGGTGCTTCGCTGTATCGAACGAATCGTCGGCGGTGAAATATTTCCCGTTCGGCTTCAAGGCCCCGTGGTCGAAATCGACGATGGAAATATATCGCATGGAAAGCGTGTCATCATCACTCAGGCCACCGCTGCGCCTTATGGCGCTGCCTGCGGAGCTGAGCACCATCGCGATGTCGCCGAGCGTCTCGCGACCGCCGCTCCTTTCTTGCGCGACCTTGGCATCGAACGGGCTGAGACCCGCATCGGGCGATTGAAGCAGGTCGCGATGGTGCACGCGTGCGATTTCCCTGAGGGCTTGCCCCTGATGGGCGAGCGGGTCTTTTGGCATTTCGAAAAAGGAGACAATTTCGCCGCCTCGTGCGACGACAAGGTAGCAATCTCGCTCGGCTGCGGGGGTCGAGAGAGGGAGCCGTACAGACGCCACGCCTGCAATGACGCGCCGCTCCAGTAACGATTTTCGGGCCTGAATGGCGTCGCGCGACGTGAGGTGGGTAGCGGCGAGGTGGATGACCACTCGTTCCGCCCCCATCTCGAGAGCCGATATCGCGGCGAGCAGAGGTCCCCAGCGGTGTTCTGACTCGGGAAAGGGCCACTGGCTTGCACGGTGGTGGTCGTCCCAGCTTTTCATTTGGCGGGAGCGCTCGCTACTTGAGATGCCGTCGAATAGCTCTATAAAAACGTCGGGTTGTTTTTCCGCCGGCGGGAATCGCGCAAGACATTCCATCGCGGTGAGCATGTGCCCCTCAAAAACCTTGCCCGATCCCGGGTTCTGCCCAAACGGCGCTATCAGGGTCGCCGTATCGCTCAGCGCCCTGAGCAGAAGCACAGGAGCGGTTTCGTCCACCTCGAGCAGGTGGCGAATGAGGGCTGTGTTGACATCTCTCGGGGCTTCATCGCCTATGCGTGATACGGTCGGGGAGATGGTAGGGGACATGGGTTCTCCTTAATGATTTTGCTGTAGTCCGCCAAAAATCGTATCGATGTTGACTCTACAGAATTGCTAATGTAGAGTCAACATCATAATATGGAAAGAACCGGATGCCGAAAGGGGAGGTCACATGTACGGAGGAAACGACAAGAGCCTGGAGCGCTTGGTCGAAGATGTGCTTAAGACGGTCATCGGGCAAGATGAGGCGGTTCGTTGGATTTGCGGTTTTCTGGATGCGGCGAGTGCGCGCTCGCGCATCATCGCCGAACGCCGCTCCGATTCGCTGTCGATGCCCAAGATGGGGTCGGCCCTCATCGTGGGCCCTACGGCATCCGGAAAGACCCACATGCTCAAAACGGTGGCCAAGCAATCCGGCATGCTCTTCATGGAGATTGACGCGAGCGCTATGACCGCCGAGGGGTATAAGGGCGCATCCTTCAGCTCGCAGTGGGTCCGCGCCGCCGCCGCGTTGGACGAAAACCCCGACAAGCAGCTCATCGTCCTTATCGATGAGGTGGACAAGATGTTCGCCACATCCCAGTTCAGGGAAGTGAGCGCGGTATACGATATGCTCAAGCCGCTGGAGGGAGGCATCATCGAAGGCGGCGATGGAAGCGAGAGGGAACCCAGGTTCCGCCTCGATTGCGATCGTTGCGTGTTTGTGCTGGCGGGCGCCTTTACCGGCATCGAGGATCTTATCGCGTCGAGGTTGGGGGTCGGCCGGTCCGTGACGGGCTTTGCCCCGGCTCCTCGGCGAGATGAGGAGGACCCGACCACAGAGAAGGCCCTCCGCGCGCAGCTGACGCTCGAGGATATCGAGAAGTGGGGTGCTCCGCGCGAGCTGATGGGGCGTATATCCACTGTGAAGTTCCTTCCGGCGCTCGGCGAGGATGACTTGCGAGAAATCGTGCGCAGGAACAAGGTGTCGGAGTATCGCCGCATGCTTCCCAGTGGGACCGAATTCGTCATCGATGGCTCGGCGGAGGACTTGCTGGTCGCCAACGCCCTCGCCGCGCATTACGGGGCCCGCTCCATTAACCAGCAGATCAACGGCGTATTCTGCGGGGAGTTGCGCTATCAGCTCGGCCAGCGCGATGACGTGGTGGGCGTGGCCCTGACGACGCGTGATGGAAAGCTCGCATTTGATTTGGCATATGGTGTGCGTAAGCCCGATGACGAGGGGCCCGACCAATCTGAGGACGATGTGCTGACCGCCAGCCTGGGGTACGGTCTCCTCTGGTGCGTCCACACGTATATAGATGCCCATGGGTTCGTTGAGGAGCCCGATGATTGGTCTGAGCTTCTTGATGACGGTATCGCGTTCGCCGCCGCCCTGTTGCGTCTCACGGCACGCGATTACGCCAGCGGAAAGATAAAGCCGGCGCAAGATTACACGCTCGCCGAGATCGCCCTGCTCATCGCCTTGGCGAGTCTCTTGCATGATTGGTTCCCGCGCGAGGACCAAACCGTGGGCGGGCTTTGCACACTCCTGTCCATGGCGGACTGGGATTGCGCTCCGACATGCCCGCTTGACCTTTTGTTCGGACAGCTGAGAAATGGTCGTCGCTATATCCCGTTGGGTGAGCAGGGCGAGGATGTCCAGCGTGAAGGTAGTTGGTCATGGCAGCCTAGCAATATGGTGCGCAATGGCGATGGCTTGCGTCCTGCGGAGTGTGGCGGCTTGCGCAGGGGCCGGGACAAGGCACTCGATTGCTTCGAGGAGTTCATGGAGTTCTCGGTTGAGACGCGCCGTGAGGCTGTGAAGCGCTTGGCATTTCGCTTGACGTATTGTTGTAGATAGACAGTGCGAGAAAACGGGATCCGGGGGTAGGTATGCCGTTATTCGATTTCATATTTGGCCGTAAGTCCGGCTCGGGAAAGCCGCGCGCCGCCGCGGAGGTTGTTGGGCAGGGGCCCTCATCTAGCGAAGAGACGTCATGTTCTGCTGATAAGCGGGCCATGACCCGCTACTTCCTGCGCACGCTCAAAGAGACGGACCTCAAGGCCCCCGAGTTCAAGGACGCTCGTACGGGCGCGGCGTCGCGGCCTTTCATCGAGGTACCGCTACGTTCGGTTGATGAGGGGCCGTCAATAGAGGCGGGGCGATTGTCCGAAGCCGATACCGAGGCTCTTTACCGGATGCATCGGGATAGGGCTCGTGGAAATGGAGGCGGTCGTTCAAAGGCGGGGGAACGCGGCATCGAAGTCCTGATCTCCCTTGCCACGCTCTATGACGCGTCGGCGACGAGGGGCGCATACACCTCGCTGCTTGTCATGCCCGCCGTTCTCAAGCGCGACGGCGGCCTTGAGCCCGATGCGGAGAACATGCCCTGGATCAATATCGAGCGCATACATCGTAAAGGCGTTCCCGATGAGGAGCTCATGGTTGGAGGGACCGATGCCCTGAGGCGTTACTGGTTGTTTGTCGACCGTGAGGGCAAACGCTCCGAGTCCAATGCGCGAGAGTGGAAGGATCGGCTTGCATACGCGAATGAGCTGTTCTCGTACGTGGCGGGCAGCGGCCTTGATGTATGGGCAAGGAAGAGAGAAGCGGCGCTGAACCCCGATGCCGACTCCGATGCCGATGGGGCGCCCATCTCGATCATCACGGACCGCTGCCTTGTTGTGCAGGAGGAGCGGATCATCGCATCATATGGCATCCAGAAGCTATACAGGTATCTTGATGAGGTCGACCGGCTTCCCGATCTCTACAGCCGCTTCCTCGAAACCGCTGAATCCCGTCGATCGATTGCGAGCACGGAGCTTGCCGGTGCGATTTCCGCGAGTTTTACGGGTACGATGAGCGACAAGTTCTCCCTGACGGATAGCCAACGGATCGCCGTGCGGGCTTTTTGCGCCGATGGCGAGGGTGACATCACGGCGATCGCCGGCCCTCCCGGTACGGGAAAGACGACGATGCTGCAGGCGATAGTGGCGACGACGATGGTCAACCACGCCCTGGCTCAAAAGAGCGCCCCGGTTATTGTCGGGACGTCCACGAATAACCAGGCCGTGACCAACATCATCAGTTCGTTTGCATCTGTGACGAAAAGTGACCCCGCCATCTTGGAGCACCGTTGGATCATGGAGGCACCTGACGATCTTGATGGGGACTTTGAGCTCGAGAAGCCGCTCGAGTCCCTCGCGGTCTACTGCCCTTCGGGGGCGAAGGAGCGCGAAGCTCGCAAAATGGGCTACCTGTTGGAGCGTTTTAAGGACAGGACGGGGGTTTATAGGAGGTATTCGGACCCTGATTACATGGATCGGGCCCGCCCGCGCTTCCTCGAATTCGCCTCGCGGGCCTTGGATGGGGACTATCGCAGCGCTGAGGCGGTCAGAAAGGCGCTGTTCGGAAAAATGACGAAAATCGATGACGCATGCCGTGAGCTCGTCGATGCCTATCGCATCTACCTAGGCGGAGAGGGGGACGGCGCCCCATATCTGAGGTGCATCGAACGATTGAAGAGGCTTGGCGCACTCGGCATGACGGAGTGCCGTGCGGTTGAGATGGCGGACGCCTTCCGGCACCTCGCGGCGTCGGGGGGCGGTTATGGAGCCGATCGGGCTGGTTCGATGGATGAGCTGGACAAACTGCTGGACATCACGGTTCGCTATGTGCAGTTCTGGCTCGCCGTGCATTACTACGAGGCGGAATGGATTGCCCTAGATGAGGACAATTCCTTCCTGGAGCCACGTGATCTGCAGGGTAACGCTCCGGATGCCATGGAGACGTATTGGCGGCATGCGGCTGCCCTTACGCCATGCTTCGTGATGACGGAATACCAGATCCCAAAGTGGATGAGCCTGTATACCAAAGAGCGCGGGAGCCATTACGATCTGGGCCGTATCGATTTGCTCATCGTCGACGAGGCGGGCCAGGTGGATACATGTGTGGGGGCGGCGGCGTTCTCGCTTTCCAAGCGCTCGGTCGTCGTCGGCGATGAAAACCAGCTCTCGCCCGTATGGGGCACGGACCCCGAGGTTGACCAGCAGCACGCTCAAGGCATGCGGCTCGGCGGGGCATGGGACATCATGGCGGAACGTGGTCTGACGTGCTCGAAGCCGAGCAGCGTTATGAGAGCGGCAAGTCACGCCGGCCGTTGGAGTTACGGACCTACAAAAGATGGGGAGGTGCTACCGGGTCTATTTCTCGCCGAGCACTTCCGGTGCCATCCGCTCATCATCAATTACTGCAACGAGCTCATCTACGGGGGAATGCTGCGTCCTCGCCGCCCGATGCCTGCGAGCGTCATTGACGAGCTGGCGCGTCGATCTGCGGAGGGAAAGCCCCTGGACGGCGAGCCCGAGAATTCCGTTGCGAACGATGCCGCTGACGATCGGGGGCGCTCCAAGGCGTATCGGTTGCTCGGCATCGTTTCGAATCCCCTTCTATTCGTTCGGGTTGAGGGCTCGAAATCGCGGAGGGTTGGCAGCAGCCGGCAGAACCCTGCGGAGGCGGAAGCGATCGCCGAGTGGATTCGCGACAATGGGCCCTACTTTGCCGACGTGTACGGTAGGTCCGTTGGCGAGATAATCGCCGTTGTGACGCCGTTTTCCGCCCAGGCGAAGTGCATCTCAAGAGAGTTGTCAAAGCTTGTAGGTTCGAGTGCGAATCAATCGATCGTCGTGGGGACTGCGCACAGGTTGCAGGGTGCCGAGCGTCCCATTGTGCTGTTCTCATGCGTCTATGGGGATGATGATCCGAGCACCCCGTTTATCGATGGCACGCTCGAGCTCATGAACGTCGCTGTTTCGCGTGCGAAGGACCTGTTCATCGTCTTTGGCGGGGAGGCGCGTTGGAAAGACCGGGGGACCGCCTTCCATCTCGTGCACAAGCTCGCTGAGAAGAGTGACGCTAAGTTTGAGAGGGGCTCAATGGAGCGCCCTTGCGGCCGATGTGCTGATTCCGATGGCGCTTCGCGTGCAAATTCCGGAGCCGCTATGATTGCCGAGTCTGCGCCGTCCGCGTCCGGCGCACCGGCGCGAGCACGGATGCACAAGGTGTATCTGAATGTCCCATACGCGCAAAAGGACGAGGCGAAAGCCCTTGGCGCACAATGGGATGCCGGGGAGGGGCTTTGGTACGTTCGCGAGGGTGCGGATTTGACGCATTTCACCCGTTTTGGAATTTACTTGTCCGTTCCCTATGAGGAGAAGGATTCCGCAAAACTCCTTGGTGCCAAATGGGATCATCGAAAGAAACGGTGGTACGTGCCTGCCAATAAGGATACGGGGCCGTTTCGCCGTTGGCTCGTGTAGCGTGGAACTCGATTTTGCGCCGTGGGCACGATGAAATACCACTGGTAAACTGCCGTCTATCAGTGGTATTGAAGGTGGTGGAGCCGTGATGCCTTTCCGGTCTTACTCGGTTCTGGCCGAGTCGGTCGCAACCGAGTAAAACCGAATTCTGGCTAAGATGGATGACCGAAGCTTCAGGCTGTTCGGCTTCGCTGATTTGGTTTCCACTTAAAGTCGTGCCCGCTTCTCCTCGAGGGCTTTTTGAAGGTCGGTTATCGCTTTCTCGTAGCGGTGCTGACGATCGGTGAAGCGCCCTGCCGCGGCCCTCTGCCTCTCTGGGCTGGGCAGGGGAATGCGCATTCTCCTGACATCGCCAACTGACAGCTGGGGAATAGTCGCACCGTGCGCGGTCTCGAGCAGGAGGGTTTGCCCTTCGTCGGTTGAAAGATAGGCGAGAAGGTATTCTGGCAGGCAGAAGTACTCGGGCTTATCGCATGCCCTGGAGGGCTTGGCTATCGGCGTGAGGCAGATCATGCTGTCGGGAAGAACGACGCTGTCCTGGATCCACAGGCTCCAGTGGTCACCAAGCTCCTCATCCCATTCCCGCTTCGCGGGGCTTGTCATGGCGACCTTGAAGGGGGCGCCGCTTCGGGCTATCAAGACGTGCGGTGCGAAGGGATCGATGAGCTTGAGTTTTTTCAGTCCCATGGGGCGCCCCGCCGTCTCCCATGCCTCCAGGTCACCAAGGTCATACGTGTCGCTCTTCTTGATGAGATGCGAAAGCTTGTCGAATTCGATGCACGCGCCATCTTCAAGTGAGTTCGCTGTGACGTAGTAGTAGTTTACGGGGGCGACATCTCCCAAGTCCTCGGCATCGGGCAGGTTCACGATTGTCGAGCGGGGTACGCCGCGGACCACGTTGAAACATTCTCCGATGGTCGCATAGCTTGCCTCCTCGTCGACCGCGTGGGAAACCGGTGCGAGAGAATAGGAGGTGACTTCCATGTCTGAAATATCGAGTTCGGGAACCCAGGACGTCGTTCCGCGTTCGCTCTTCGCATGGTCGTATTCTCTCAGTAGGGCAAGCACAGATTCGGTCGGAGATGAGGTGGGGGAGACGTCGCGCGCATCGATGACCTTGATGCGCCCGTGATTATTGTGGCTGAGTACCAGCAGTGCATCGTTCAACATGCCCTCGCCTTGCGAAAGTGCTTCGGGCAGATGGACGACCTGCTCGATAAGGCCCGATTGGACGAAGAGTCTCCGGTCATTCTCGCATTTCCCCAGGTTGAGCAGGCGAGCAGGAATCTGCACGACCGCCCTTCCCTGCGCGCCCATTATCTTGACGACCGCAGCGATGTAGTACCATTCGGCGGCGTAGAAATCAACGTCTCTCCCGAATACGTTTCGAGCGAGTCGCTTGGCGCCTTCGACCGATTCCATGAAGCGAGTGCGGGGAACGTTCGCGGGTGGGCGGCAGTAGACACGGCGTGGTGAGGAGCCTGCCAGGCGCTCGATCTGCTCAAATGCTCCATCGGAAGAGAAAACGTCAAGTAAAAGGGCGTTTCCCCATTCGGAGCTCTCTATCCGTTCGTCGAAGTTCCCGATGGGAAAAGGAAGCGCCTGCGGCTCCCCTTCGACTTCGATGCCCCATAGCTCGCGAGGGTCGTTGGCGGGGTCCTTGTCGATTCCGATATACGCTGCGCCGCGGCATGATTCTGAGAGCGCATGCAGCATCGAATAGTCTCTCGCGCACAAATCGATATAGCTGCAAGGCTCAGAAGCGTCCAAGGGGTCGAACAGATGGGCGACGATGGGTGCGAGAAGCGCGGCTTGCCCATTGAGTTTCAATTGAATTGACTCGTCGGTGTAATGGGCTTTTGGGTAGCGCATGACTGCTCCAAACTGCGGTGACATGGTTGCGATGAACGTGCGACTATAAGTATAGCAAAACGGATATCTAAAATCTGAAAATAAAGAATCAAAAAATCCGATTGACTTCAAGACAGGTGGAGAGTATGTTTCTTTTCAAGACGTACGTAATATATCCAACATAACGGAAGTACAAAATACGATATTGATAGAAAGGGATATGAGATGTGAATCGCGTATGGGTTAAGCGATTTCAGTCTGCTGGAAATCGTATATGGCGGCGGATGATCCTCTGAACGGAGCGATCGCCGTGTATTGGAGCGGGAAATGCACCGACGATCGGCGCGCAAAAGGAAGGAATGGACATGGAAACTGAGAACACCAACAAGCAATTCAGCATCGACAATTTGCTCGAAAAGCCCAAGGAGCTGTTGTGCAGGCTCAAGAAGGCGCCTAGCAAGTTGAAGGCCGGCATATTGGCCGCGCTTGCGATGGCAATCGCCCTCGTCGTCTACGCTCCCGCCTTGTTCCCGAGCGGCCCGAGTGACGCCGTCGTCAAGCGAGAGTACGATGAGCACGTCCTGGCGTCCCTGCCAGATGTCGGTATCTACGATGCGGGTGGAAGCTGGAAGATCGACTCGGTGGACGTGACGTCCAAGGAGAAGCGGGACGTGGAGCCCTTCCTCACCGCCCAGTTTGGCGAGACCTACTACGAGGTACACGGCAAGGTCAAGGCGTCGAACGGCAGCGCAGAGCTCGAGCGGGTCCTCAGCTGCAATTTCGTGATGCACGAGGGCGAGTGGCAGCCGCTCACCGACCCCGACACCGAGTCTGAGACCTGGCGCGCCACCGCCGCTCCCGACGAAAAGAAGCTCGGGGAAAACGGTATCGAGGCCCTGCGCATGGTCGATGCCGCGAACCGCAGCAACGAGCTGTCGATGCTGTACGCCGATTGCAAGGCGACCGTCGATGACCTCACCTTTAACGAGGATGAGCAGACCGCCTCGGCCATGCTCACCTTCAAGCGAGAGGATTCCTTCTCAACCGCCAAGGCCGTCGTGGATGCGGAATGGAAGTTCGAGAACGGCCACTGGGCCCTCTCGAGCGCCAAGGCAGATGCCGGCGCGGCGAAGGTGTCGCATGAGAAGCTCGTCGGTACGTGGAAGGGAACGTTCAAGGACACCGTCGCGGACGAGGGCAATTGCTTCGGCGCCCAGGGCAAGGAGCTCATCCTCAAAATCACGTCGGTGGACGACGGGTCCGGCAAGGTCGAGGGAACGTTTCAGGGGCTCGCGCACTACCACGCTTACCTCGACACCGATGCGAACTCCGCCGAGGGCGACACCGACACCGGCGAGATTCCGTTCGTGGCCACGCTGAACGAGAGTGAGAGCATCGGCGTCAACTACGCCGGCATGAAGACGATGACCATCGGCGCGAGCTTCACGGCTCCCGAGACGTCGTCCGGCAAGGTGCACATCTCCTTCGGCTTTGGAACGCGCGACGACGCCAACGCCGCCCTGGCGAAGCTCACCACCAAGGCGAGCGTGAAGAAGGGGTATCGCTCCTCCAGCATGTTCGAGGACACCTACACGCTGGTCAAGGAGCAGTAGCGACGACGGTCGTATCGGGGACCTCGGGCGCGGCGAGCCTGGGGTCCCTTCCGATTTTGTCCCCGTGGGATATTACACTGATGAACGGAGAATTGAATGCGGCGAGTCCAGAAACCGCACGGGGCGAGGACGGAGGCCCGACATGATCTACGTCACGGGTGATCTACACGGCACGGCCGAGTACGGCCGCAACCGCTTCTCGGCGCGCTGCTGGCCGGAGGGGCGCGACCTCACGAGAGACGACGTCGTGATCGTCGCCGGGGACTTCGGCTACATATGGGACGGCAGTGCCGTCGACGCCTACTGGCTCAAGTGGCTCGAGGGCAAGCCGTGGACCACGTGCTTCGTCGACGGCAACCACGAGAACCACGCCCTGCTGGCCTCCATGCCCGTGCGGGAGTGGAACGGCGGGCGCGTCCACGAGGCGATGCCGCACGTCCTGCACCTCATGCGCGGCCAGGTGTACGACATCGACGGCCTTAGCCTCTTCGCCATGGGCGGCGCCGCCTCGCACGACCGCGAGTGGAGGACCGAGGGCGAGAGCTGGTGGCCGCAGGAGCTGCCCTCGGACGCCGAGCGCGCCGAGGCGAGGTCCAACCTCGACGCGCGGGGCTGGAAGGTCGACTACGTCGTGACGCACGAGGCTCCGTTGGACCTCGCCGATGACCTCTGCTGGGAGTGCAACCGCCCGTTCGACGGCGGCGACGAGCACCAGCGGTTCCTGCAGGAGGTGGATGACAGGCTCTCCTTCGGCACCTGGTTCTTCGGCCACTACCACGACGACGAATGGCGCGACGACCGCACAGGCTGATCTACCGCGACATCGTGCCCATCGAGGTGCGCCGCTCGGACGAGACCCGCGAGCCGATAGGGGGCGATTCAAATGACGGATGAAAAGCACGTGAGGGCGAGCAAGATGCTCGCCCGCGCCTTACGGCACGAGCCGGAGAAGTTCGGCATTGAGCTCGATGCCCACGGATGGGCCCAGGTCGGCCCGCTCGTGCGCGGCATGAGCGGAAAGGTCGAGCTTTCCCGCGCAATTCTGGAGCACATTGTGGCCACCGACCCAAAGGGCCGCTACGAGTTCGATGTGCACCATACGCGCGTGAGGGCACGCCAGGGGCATTCGGTGCGGGTGGATGTCGAGCTGGAGCGCTGCGATCCGCCCGCCGTTCTGTATCATGGCACGTCTGCACGCGCACTCGGCAAGATCATGCGCGAGGGGATCAAGCCCATGGGACGCCTGTACGTCCACCTATCGCCCGACCGCGAAACCGCCGTTAAGGTTGGCTCACGGCACGGCGCGCCTGTTGTGCTCGAGGTCGACGCCGCGACAATGGCTGCCGAGGGGCGCGAATTCCTCCTCTCTCGCAACGGCGTATGGCTCACGGGGCCTGTGGAATCGAGGTTCCTCCACGCGACGTTTCCAGTGAAGGGCGGCGCGCGATGATTTACGTCACAGGAGACCTGCACGGGCCGGCGGGCTTAGAGAGGCTTGAGTGTTGGAGCGAGGGCCGTGAGGGCGACTTCCTCATCGTTGCGGGGGATTTTGGCTATCCGTGGGATTACTCGGAGATAGAGTGCGACGAGATCGTTTGGCTCGAGTCCTTGCCCTACAAAGTGCTTTTCGTCGACGGTAACCACGAGCGCTTCGGCCACTGGGAAAGTCGTCCCGCCGAGTCCTGGTGTGGCGGCATGGTTCAGAGGTTGCGCGACCGCTCGCCCATCTATGCCGATACCAGGCCTTCCGGACGAGCGTCTGACCAGGTTTCTCGATGAGGTCGATTGGCGCCTCGATTACAAGCGCTGGTACTACGGGCATTTCCACAAGGATATGGACGTCGATGAAAAGCATACGCTGCTTTTCGAGCGCATCGTTCCGATTGGCGAAGGCGTGGGCAATTAAGGGCGTTGCTGCGTGGACGGGTTGGCCTATCTCTTCTGTGATGCCGTTCGGCATGAATTCGACTGAGGAGTGAGCGAGGTTATCGACCTTTACGCGAGTTGCAGGGGCGAACCTTTGCATTTGGGTTGCCGTCGGGGGTGCACCATATAGATATAAATAACCCAGTATTCTTATGAGGATAAGGCGACGCCTAGTCTACAATTGTTCACTTGCCGGGAAGATGGACAATCGTCGCCCATTGCGCATGATGCCGAGGTGCGGCCTGTCATTATTGGGAAGGATGGTCGCATGGCCAATTATCATCAGCCTGATCGCTGCCTTGCGCGTCGTACGATCGTTGGGGTGGGCGCTGCCCTTGCCTCGGTACTTTTCACTCCTTTGAGCGCATGGGGAGACGGTGCTCTTATCTCAAATACAACCGCCTCGGCGGCTCATGCCGAAGGGCATGAGGCAAAGCTTGCCGTCGATGGAAATCCGAGCACCTACTGGGAATCTCCTGGAATGAAATCAATGCAGGATTACCGCCGCTTTATCGATATCGACCTGCATGGCCTCTACAGCGTCTCCCGCATCGACCTGACGCTTCGCGAGGGTCATTACTACCACTACAGCCTGTATGTTTCTGCCGATGGCGAGAACTTCGAGAAAGTTGCCTTCAAGTCTAACGATGAGAAGGCCGGTAAAGACGCCTCAAAGCACGAGTTCGACCCGGTTCAGGCTCGCTACGTGCGTGTTGCCATCAATTTCAGCTCTCAGTCGCAGGCTGTGAACGTGGCTGAGGCCGCCGTGTACGGTGAGCTCGTGTCCAAGGAGGCCGCGCCCGCCACGCCCATCGAGGTCAAGGACTTCGAGGACACCGAATGGGGTAAGGAGTGGAATCGCGTCGCGACCGACTCCGATTATGCCGCGCAAAAGACCGTTAGCGAGGTCCGCAATCTCGTTGGCCGTGTCCTCGGTAAGCAATATCAGGATTGGTTCGTGTTTGAGCTGCGCGAGGCCCGCGACGGCAAGGACGTGTTCGAGATCTCCGATGCCGGTAATGGCTGTATTCGCGTGCGTGGCAATAATGGCATCAGCCTGGCCTCCGGTCTGAACTATTATCTGCGTCACTTCTGCAACGTGGACTACAACCCGTTGTTCGGCTCCAACCTCAAGATGCCCGCCACGGCGCCCGCGGTGGGCAAGAAGCTGCTCAAGTACACCGATTACGAGTACCGCTACGCCCTCAACTTCTGCACCTACTCTTACACCATGGCGTTTTGGGACTGGGGCGAGTACGAGCCCTTCCTGGACTGGTGCGCCATGAACGGCGTGAACCTCATGCTCGACATCGTTGGCCAGGAGGAGGTCCTGCGTCAGACGCTCAACAAGTACAACTACTCGGATGCCGAGGTGAAGGAGTACCTCACCGGCCCGGCGTATTATGCCTGGTTCTACATGCAGAATATGTTCTCGGCCGGTGGTCCGCTGCCCAACGCCTGGTTCGAGCAGCGCACCGAGCTTGCCCGCAAGATTCATGATCGCATGCAGGCCTACGGCATCAAGCCGGTCATCCAGGGCTTTGGCGGCCAGGTCCCTACGGACTTCGAGGAGAAGAATCCCAAATCGGTTGCCGCTTCCTCGGGCTGGTGGTCCGATTATGCCCGCCCGTACATGATCAAGACCTATCTCACCGAAGAGGATAAGAAGAACGGCAAGGAAGATTACTTCGACAAGGTCGGCACTACCTTCTATGAGACCCAGCGCCGCCTGTTCGGCGATGTGTCCAATTACTACGCAGTCGACCCGTTCCACGAGGGCGGCACGCTGCCCGAGGGCTTCAGCATCGTGGAAATTTACCGCACCGTCCAAAAGAAGATGATCGATTTCGATGAGGACGCCGTGTGGGTTATGCAGCAGTGGCAGGGCGGTATTGACGAGCAGAAGCTCTCCGGTCTTTACAAGAAGGACCAAGCGCTCGTGCTCGATCTTCAGAGCGATTTGCGCTCCCAGGCGAGCCCCATGGAGAACCAGGGCGTTCCGTGGGTGTGGAACATGCTGCACAATTTCGGCGGCCGCATGGGTATGGACGGCGTGCCCGAGGTCCTGGCTGGCGCCATCCCCGAGGCATATAACAACAGCAAGTATATGAAGGGCATCGGTATCACGCCCGAGGCTATCGACAACAGTCCCATTGTGTACGAGCTGCTCTTCGATATGACTTGGGAGCAGGATCCCGTTGACCATCGCGCCTGGACGCGCGAGTACGTGAAGCGTCGCTACGGCGGCACCGATACCAAGATTGAGCAGGCTTGGGACATCCTGCTCGAGACGGCGTACAAGTACAATCCGGGCACTTACTACCAGGGCGCCAGTGAGTCCATCATCAATGCGCGTCCCGATGACAAGAAGATCGGCTCCGCATCGACGTGGGGTCATAGCGACATCCGCTACGACAAGAAGGAGTTCGAGCGCGCGGCCAAGCTGTTCGCGGAGAGCTACGACACCTATAAGGATTGCGAGGCGTTCCGTTACGACTTTGTGGACGTGATGCGCCAGGTGTTGCAGAACACCTTCCAGGAGTATCAGCCGCTGGCGGCCCAGGCCTACAAGAACAAGGACCTGGCGCTGTTCACCAAGCTCTCCGACCGCATGCTCAAGATCGTCAACCTGCAGGACAAGCTGCTCGCCACGAGCGATTTCTTCCTGCTGGGAACTTGGATCGATGACGCCCGCACCATGATCGAGGGTGCCGACGACTGGACGGCAGACCTGTTCGAGCTCAACGCGCGTGCGTTGGTTTCCACCTGGGGTCAGGAGAAGAACGCCTCGCTGGTGGACTACTCCAACCGCCAGTGGGCCGGCCTCACCGGCGAGTACTATCATGACCGCTGGGAGATCTACGCAAACAACCGAAAGACCGCCATCGAGAAGGGCACGCAGGCCGCGGACCCGAGCTGGTTCACCTATGGCTGGGAATGGGCCAACCGCAAGAGTGACGAGACTGCCCCGTTCGCGACCAAGGCGTCCAGCGACGACCCCAAGGCGATTGCCAGCGAGATCCTGGCGGAGTACACGGTCGAGGCCATGGGCGAGTTCGTGGGCGACCTCGAGCTGGATGAACGCACGAACCTGGCCGCCGGCAAGGATGTGATGGACGTCACGAACGGGCAGAGCCAGAAGGTTGAGGGTCTGACTGACGGCAATGCCGACACGGGCTGGAAGGAGCCCGGCAAGAGGGAGGCCGCGCTCGAGGTGGACCTGGGCAGGCTGTGCGACATCTCCGGCGTGGGACTGACCCTGCAGCAGACCGCTGCGAACTTCCCGCTCTCCTACACCATCGAGGTCCTCGACGAAAAGGGCCAGTGGCAGAAGGTTGGAGAGTCGACCGGCACCTCCGTGAGCTCAAAGAACGACCATGACTGCAAGATTCGCGGAACCAAGGTCCGGTACAACGTGAAGTCCACGGACAATCAGAACCTGGTGGGCATCTACGAGGTGTCCGTGTGGGGCGCCTCCGCAACCAAAGACGAGTACACCAACCTTTCGCTGGGCGCCAAGGCCACCGCGTCTTCCACGGAGGACGGCAAGGACGTCAACGGCGCCATCGACGGCGACCCTAAGAGCCTTTGGGTGAACGCCGGTTCCGGTGCATCTTGGTACAAGGTCGACCTCAACGCCAGTCGCGCCGCGGGCAAGACCGTGGATGTGGTGCGCCTGGTGTTCGAGGAGTCGGGTCGCCAGTTCAAGTTCCGCGTGATTGCCGGGCTGCCCGACGGCAAGGAAGAGGTCCTGCTCGACATGGCCAATCCGGACAAGCCGCTGGAGAAGGTCTACACCATGCAGGTCGCCAAGGAAATCCAGTGGGTCAAGGTCGAGTTCACGGATGCCACGGGTTCCGCTTGGCCCGCGATCGCTGAGCTCGAGCTGTTGCAAAAGAAGGGCGGCGTCGAGTCCGAGAACATTGCCCGCCGTGTCAAGATCACCAGCTCCGATGCCAAGCCCGGCGAGGGCACGGCGCAGCTCGTAGACGGCAAGACGACTGGCGACGGCGACTGCTGGGTATCGAACAACGGCCAAAAGCCCGCGTGGATTAATTTCGATCTGGGCAAGGTCGAGGATGTCGAGCGCATGCGAATCAAGTTCGAGAACGACCAGCCCGACCGCAGCATGCAGTTCAAGGTCACGGCCGTGGACGCCACGGGCACGACGGTCGATGTGTACGAGCGTGGTGCCGACAAGCTCGGTGAGCAGCAGGGCCTGGAGATCGACGTGCCGGTGGACCGCGAGGTCAAGTCCCTTAAGGTCGACATCATCGACGCAAAGGTGCCCTCCAACGGCGGTCCCGCCTGGCCGTTGGTCGCCGAGGTCGAGGTGTACGCGCGCCCCAGGAACATCGCACCTGATGCTAAGATCGCCGCTGGCGAGGGCTCCGCGCTCACGGCTGAGCAGCTCGCCAAGCTCAACGATGCGGAAAAGACGGGCGAGGTGGTGCTCACGAGCGATGCAGACAAGGCCATCACGCTCGATCTGCCCAAGCCGGTCGACGTCAATGCGCTCATGTTCGGCTCCAATATGGGGACAACCCCGCTGACCTTTACTGTCGAATACGTGCCTGAGGGTTCTGAGGGTGGACGGTTTGAGACTCTGATCGACCGCAAGGTCAACACCGACGTCGACGCGCAGCTGTTCGTGCGCTCCCGCAAGGCGGTGCTCACCAGCCGCGTGCGCGTGACCTTCACTAACAAGGATGCGGTCAAGCTCAACGAGCTGTCACTCTATACGGTCGACCCGTCGGCGCCGCTCCGCGACAAGCTCGCATCCGTGCGCACCGCCCTCGGCAACTGCACTATCGGCGAATTCGCGGGCAACTACACCCAGCAGTCCGCCGATGCGCTCGGGGCCGTGATCGACGAGGCTCAAAAGGCGCTCGATGCGGGTGTGAACTCTCGCGAGGTTGCCGAGTGGAACGCCAAGCTCTCCGAGGCGCTGGCGACGTTCTTCCGTACCGGCCGCGTGACGGTCGACCGAATGGCGCTCAATGTCGCCATCGACGACGCCCGTGCGACCAGCGCGGCCCTGCGTTCCCACAACCAGGGTGCTGCCGCGGACACGCTGGATGCTGCCATCGCCGAGGCCGAGAAGGTTGCCGATGCGTACAAGATGACGCAGGCCCAGATCGACGCCGCGGCCAAGAAGCTCGAGGGCTCGCTTACCGGCGCACTTGGCCAGCTGGACGCCGCCACGCGCCTGCAGGTCACCATCGACGCGGTGGACACGCTGCTCAAGAACGCCGTTGCGGGCGAGTTCGAGGGTCAGCACCCGCAGTCTGCGATCGATGCGCTCGCTGCCGCCCGCGACGTCGCGGTGAAGGCCAAGGATGCCGCCTCGGGGGACGTGGCCAAGCTCTCCGAGGCGGAGAAGGCTCTTTCCGCCGCCAAGGAGACCTTCCTTGGATCCGTGGTGCGCATCGACGCTGCTGCGTTCGATGCCGTCCTCGCCCAGGCGGAGGCGTGTCAGAAGCGCGACTACGATCGGGATGCATGGGTGAAGTTCGCTAAGGTATTCGATGCCGCCAAGCAGGTCGATCTTGCCAAGATCTCGCAGAAGGGCCTGGATAAACAGGTCGTGGCTCTCAAGGGCGCGTTGGCCGAGCTTGAGAAGGCCCGCTTGGATCGCAGCGCGCTCGAGTCCGCGATTGGTCGAGCACAGCTGCTGCGCGAGGGCGATTACACGCCCGAGAGCTGGAAGCCGTTCGCCAAGGCACTCGATGCGGCCGCGGTCGCATTCGAATCCAATGCCATGACGCAGGTCGAGCTCGATGCGGCTGCGGGTGCGCTCGACGATGCTCGCGAGGCGCTGGTAGCGGTCGATCATGGTGCCGGCGGCGGCCAGGGTGGTCAGTCGGGCAACGGCGGCCAGACCGGCGGCGGCCAGGGTGGTCAGCCGGGCAACGGCGGCCAGACCGGCGGCGGCCAGGGTGGCAGTGGCCAGGGTGGCCAGTCCGGTAACCCCGAGGCGCTCCCTGGAACCGGGGACCCCGCTTCCCTCGTCGGCGTGTTCGGTCTTATGGCTGGTGCCAGCGTGCTGAGCGGCTTCTCCTGGCGCAAGCGTAAATAAGGTCAATCACAGAATTGGAGACCTCTCGGCCTTGTCGAAAGAAAGGGCGCCTATGGGCGCCCTTTCTCGTCATGGGTTTCACCCGTGTTACTCAGGCGTGGGCCCATCCTGAAATACAGGTCAACATAACAATGGCCCGGCGGGATGTGCGTCCCACCGGGCCATGTAATAATTCGTCCGTTCATTATGTGGCCCGCAGCATGAAGGCGCTGAAGGTCTCGCAGTTTTTAGATCAGCGCGCTTCGGAGCTCGGCATGTTACCGGAATCGTGAAGGCATGCTCGACCTCTGGCTGAACCGCTTCTGGAGGATTCACTTTCCGTGGCCCGAATGTTTCGCTGCAGCTGAGTTCTGCCGGGAGATGAGGCAATTCATTCCATGAGAAGTTATCGCAGGTATTCATCAGTCGCTATGCATCGAAAAATATGAGGGGCGTAAAAAGCGCGAATTTCGTTCGCCGGCGACCGTTCGTTTTTCTGAGTCTGGTCAAAATGCCCTGATTGTGCGCTGAAGGGAGCCGGGAAACGACTGCGAAACCCGCGGTGCCCGGTATTTCTCCCTCATTTCGATCTCCGGATAGGGCTGAGGGGCAAAGATAATGAACAGATGACCGTCATTTGAGAAATGTATAAGGTTTCTGGGCACATTCAGGCGTCAAGTCGGCGCACTATCAGGGTATTTTGACCACGATCGCGAAAACGCACGATGCCCGGCGCTCCAAAGAGCCCGCGGCGCCTCATCTAGAGGCAAGTAAATCCTCAACAAGATCTGCAATACGGTTCGCAATGAGCAGAGAGCCGGCTTTGCTTGGATGAATCGGGACTGCGGACGTTTTCCTGTACATCCTACACCGGCCGGCGTAGAGACGCGCG
>ERZ832317.589-NODE-589-length-52202-cov-32.686674_pt1 | contig 52202 bp, 49 predicted proteins | sample MGYA00519695_ERZ832317 | MGnify/ENA primary metagenome ERZ832317 (study PRJEB31850, sample SAMEA3708726) | human gut metagenome | biome: human gut; feature: human-associated habitat; material: faeces | place: China | collected 2014 ...
AAACTTCCTCGTTAGCCTCAACGACTGGTCTTAAAGACTCAAGAACCTCTGTTACAGCCTGTAAAAATTCTGGCTGATCTGCATTTTTCTTAGAAACTAATTCTAATACTTCATCAACATATCCCATAACCGTATAACTCCTTTTAATTAATATTCGTACGCTTTAGTACGTTACCCAGATAATATTATATAAACACAACTTAATTTTTGCAAGTTTTTTATATGTTTGGCATAATAAAATTGTACATTTTTGAATATTATTAAGTTAAATTAGGCTAACTATTAATTTTAACTTATTTTATCTTTATATTATTAAGCATTTTTAAGTAAATAATCATTCATTTTTCTTATATAGTTTAATCATTGTTCCGCCTTTGATTCATCATTAAGGCTCATTCAGAAAATAATACATTTTACACACTTTTTTTATAGCTATTTTATTTATTTTTTTTCTTATATATGGTATATTATATTTTGTATGTCATTCTTTTTTCATACTTTTTTAACACAATTGTTACATTTGACAAAATACTATCGAAGATACTCTCTTACTGCTATGTTAAGAGGAACGATATGTATACACATATCGGATATACTTCGTGGATTTCAGGAGGTTTTATGTCGGGTTTTATGTCAGGAATTATTGACAGGGTAAAAGGGGATATGCATTATCTCTTCAAGAAGGGAACTGACCTTACAGAAGGTGAAAAGAAACGTAAGCTAAGAGCCTGGTCTACTGTTATAGGAATTGTACTGGTGATCGTACAGCTTGTGTTTACTGTTCTTACATTATTAAAGCTATACAAGCTGGATATACTTCCACTTAAGTATGCAATTATCTTAGATGTCATACTTGTTATTATAGCAATATATAACTTTGCTTCACAGTTTACTAAAACACATATCATAGGTAAGATACTTGCTGTGTTGTTATCTGGTGTCTTATTATATACATTTTTATTTACTTCAAAGGTTGATGAAACACTCAACAAAATAAGTAATGTCAAAACAACTACAGATATTGTTGATGTTGTTGTTTTAAAGAATGATAAAGCAGCTTCCATAAAAGATGCCATAGGCTACACCTTTGGATATAACTCAACTGCCAATTCAGATGACAACAAAGATGCTATAAAGAGGATTAATTACGATAATACTACTGCTATCAAAACTAAAGAATATCAGGTATGGCTTGATATGTTTGATGCACTTAACAGCGGTACTGATATACAGGCTGTTATTATCAATGATGATTCCCTGCAGATGTTGTATGAAGAAAACGAAGATTTAAAAGATTCTATAAAGATTATTGGAACGATAAAGCTCACAAGAAAGATTGAACTCAGCGCTTCTGACAAAAAAGTAAACGAAGAACCTTTCATTATATATATATCAGGAAACGATGAAGAAGGTGAGATTAAGACAATAGGCCGTAGTGATGTAAATGTGTTATGTGTTGTTAATCCTGTTTCAAGACAGATACTTCTTATAACAACGCCAAGAGATGCTTATGTATATATGGAAAATCTTAACGAAGGCATGAAAGGTATGGATAAGCTTACTCACGCAGGTATGTGGGGAATAGATTACTCTATGGCAACTCTTAACCGACTTTACGAATGTAATATAGACTATAGTGTCAAGGTTAACTTTACCGGCTGTGTAGCTGTAGTAGATGCCCTTGGTGGTGTAACTATCAACTCTGATGTTGATTTTGAGAACGGATGGGAAGCTGCTCCTGAAACATATCACTTCGTTGTAGGTGAGAACGAATGTAACGGGGAACAGACTCTTGCCTTCTGCCGTGAAAGAAAGGCTTTCCTTGATGGTGATTACCAGAGAGGCCGCAACCAGTTATCTGCACTTACAGCTGTTATAAATAAGCTTACTTCACCTGCTATTCTTACTAAGTACAGCTCTATACTTGATTCTGTAGGTAACATGATTCTTACAAGTATGCCTACATCTGATATAACAGCCCTTGTAAAAGGACAGCTTGCAGATACAAGAGAATGGAATGTGCAGAAATTCAGTGTAGGAGCTGAACCTGATTCACTTCCTAGCTTATGGTTAGGACATAATGCTTCTATGTCAAAGCTATATACTGGTGATGTAGAGATGGCAAAGAAGCTTATAGATAAGATTGAGAATGGAGATGTATTCAATGTAGATGAATACTATGAAGCTGAGGTAAAGAATATACCAAACTATAATTCTTTTTATAAGCTAAATGGTATTTCTTCTAACAGCAGCTCTAGCGGCAGCAATACTACAAAAACCACTTCTGCTGTTAAAGAAACACAGCCTGCTACGACAAGACGAAGTGTTAAAACTACTGCTGCCACAGAGGAAGAAATAGCAAATACAAAGGCAACAGAACCTGCTACCGTAAAACCTACCGTTGCTACTGAGGCTACTGCTGCTCCAACACAGAAAACAACAGAAGCAACTGCAGCTACAACTACTGCTGCCGCTGCTGAGGCTCCAAAGGCCGAAGCTGGTAATATAAGCGATGTTGAGCGTACTGCTCCTTAAGATTTTTCTTTTATAATTAATTTATAACAAAAAAGTGGCAGCTGTGATATGTATCATACAAGACATATCACAGCTGCCACTTTTTTATTTTTATTACTTTTGGGCATGTTCGCCATACTTACCATAATACTTACCATAGTACTTGCCATAGTACTTATTATCATCCATATCAACCTTGTTAAGAACAACTCCTAGTAACTTGCAGTCTGTCTTTTTTATCTGCTCAAGCCCTTTCTGTGCATATTTATAGCTGACACTGTTAGATGCCATAACATATGCAACACCATCACATTCCTGTGCAACGATTGCACTGTCTATAACACTTCCGATTGGAGGTGTATCTATTATTATGTAATCATACAGATCTCTTAAGACCTTTATAAGTGTCTTGAACACCTTGTTACCAAGAAGCTCTGTAGGATTCGGTGGCACAGGTCCTGAGAATACCACATTAAAGTTCTCAACATTCGTTGCATACATAACTTCCTCAAACTTGTTTATTCCTGATAAAAAGTGAGTAAGCCCCTTAACAGATGTATTAATCTTATATCGTCCAACAAGTACAGATTTTCTTAAATCTGCATCTATGAATATAACCTTCTTGCCTGCTTCTGCCAAAGATACTGCCAGGTTAAAGGACACTGTTGACTTGCCTTCACCCGGTGTTGTGCTTGTAAGCATGATAACTTTTACATCAGAGCCGCATAGCTGTATGTTAGTTCTTAAGTTCTTATATGCTTCGTTAGCTCTGTAATCAAGCTTTCTTAAGCGTTCTATGTTAATCGTCTGCATATCTTTTACACTCCTGTTTACTTGCTTCTTTTCTTCTTTGTCTTTCTAGACTTTTTATTCTTTCCCAGACCATCATCCATCTCTTCTGATATAGGAATAACTGCAAGTGTGCTAAGATCAAAATACTTCTCAACATCTTCAGTAGTTTTAACCGTATCATCTAACATTGACCTGATTATTATAACGGCACATGATAACACTATACCTAACGCTAAACCTATAAGTGTCCATTTCTGTACTGTATCAACTGCCGGTTCTTCTGACAGTGAACCTTCTTCGATAACATTAACCTGCTCTATCTTCATGATATCGCATATCTTCTTTGATGAAACCTGCGCCACCTTATCAGCTATATCCTTTGCTCTTTTAGGATCATCACTTGTGACTGTTATCTGAAGTACTCTGGTATCTGATGGTGTATCCACAGATATAGTTGACGCCAGCTCAGAGGCTTTCATGTTAAGCCCAAGCTCTTTAATAACCTGATTCATAACTGGTGCGCTTGTAACAAGTATCTGATAATCTTTTGTAAGCTGTGTTGAGAGCTGTACATCCGACAATGTAGTTGCGCTGTCGTTTGCTCTGTTAAGGACATATAGCTTAGTTTCTGATTCATACTTAGGTGTTATAAGAAACTTAGAAACAAGAAAACCTGCAAGTCCGACTATAATACCTGTTGCAATAATCACCAATATCTTTTCCCATAATATTGATAATATATGTCCTATATCAATCTCAACTTCATCATTCTGAACATTATCTTTACCCATTTGCTGCATTCTCCATATCTAATATATATCTTTTTATTATATCGGCCACTCCTGCATCATCATTAGAAGGTGCAATATAGTCTGCATATTTTTTTACCTCGGGATATGCATTTTCCATAACAGCTGATAAGCCCGCTATCTTTAACATCGGTATATCGTTCATGCCATCTCCACATGCTATAAGCTCAGCTTCTGTTATATCAAGCTTTGCAAGCAGCTCCTTCAGCGAATTATCTTTAGCCACACCATATGGAACAACTTCAAGAAAATAATCCTCTGAATAGAAGGCATCTATCACTCCATGATATTTTGAAAGCAGTGCCTCCTGTACAGGAATAAGCTTCTCGTGTTTTCCAACTACTAGAAACTTAGACACAGGATAGTTTACATAAGCTTTCAGGTTATCTGTTTTTATGATTGCAGCTGCATTACAGAATGCTTCCTTTAAAACATATTCGTCTGTATCACTCTCTGATACAATCTTTCCATCTGAATAAGTTAATGCATATACATCGTTATCTTTTGCAAAATCACATATATCATCTATACACTCTTTTGGCAGTTGATGGCTTACTATAGTCTCTCCTGTCACACAGTCCACTATCTTTCCACCATTATATGCAAGTATATATCCTCCTTTATCAGGAAGCTTTAATTCATCTGCTATAGGTGTTATTCCAAAAAGCGGTCTTCCAGATGCAAGTATAACCTTTACACCCATATCTATCGCTTTATCTACTGCTTCTATATTCTTAGCAGGTAATTTTTTATTATGATCTGTAAGTGTTCCATCAAGATCAAGTGCTATTGCTTTGTACTTCATAACTTCTCCATCATACTGTCTTTGTATTTTTACCAATAGAAACTTTAACATATAAATGTATGAATTACAACTTATTAATTAATTCTCATCTGGTCAAAAGCACCTGATATGTCAAGCATACCATAACCAGCTGTTACATTTGGATATTGCTCACTGTTCTGCCTTTTAGCGCCTCTTATCAGGTATGATTTAATCTCCGTATTTCCTATTACCTCCCTGTTTTTATTAGTCACACCCCAGCTTAAAAAAAGTGCGGCCGCTCCTGCTGCATGTGCGGCTGCTATACTTGTTCCCGACATTCTTTTATAGCCTTTTACGCCTCCAACACCATATACATCGACACCCGGTGCCACTATATCTGGTTTTACCCTGCTATCGGCTGTATATCCCCTGCTGCTGTTTATATCACTTCCACCAGTATTATGATTATATGCTCCAACTGTTATTACCCTTGCAGCACAGGCTGGCTCTACTAATGTTATATCAACATCAGATTCAAGAAAATACGCATCTGAGGCACTAAGAAACCTAGGCGTTATCCACGCATTAAAATATCCTGGCAGGTTGGTAAGACTATAAACAAGTACTTTCCATACTCCCTCCGCAGGACTTTCAAATCTCATAAATATTATTTCCTGGCCTGCGACACTTTCTGTTATCTGATAATCAACATATATTCTTGAATTCTCAAGTAAAAAGGCATATTCACTGCTCATCCCTATTCTTGCTGGTATACGGGGTATAATCTCGCCCGTTGGCGAGACTATGGATACAGAAAGAACATCCAGGCTTTTTGCCCATATTTCTATAACAAAACCCTTTCCTCTTTTATCCACATTAATCTCCATAGTTTTGCTATCTGCTGCTATACCTGCATAACCACTAAAATGTGTTCTGCTTACAGCCTCATTTCCTGCTGGAACAACAACGCATGTATTCGTAAGCTTTGTATATGCATCAAAAACATCTGCAAGTGGTGTTGCTCCTGTTCTTGAACCAGAACCGCTCCCAACACCTGATATTATAACAAGCGGCTTATTTCTTCTCTGTGCATAATCCTTTAGAAATGTTGCTGCAAGCATTATATCGCTTTCCTGAAAAGCTGGCACATCATCTTTTATATAAAAATAATCCCTTAAATATCTTTTGGCACCTTTAAGCTTAACACATACTATATCTGCCTCTGGTGCAACACCTATATAGCCGTCAGTATATGATGAAGCTGCTATCCCCGCCATAAAAGTACCATGTCCGTTAGTATCCTGGCTTTTGACGTGGCTATATGGATCTTCTCCGGCTTCATAAGCCCGTATGGCAGTATTTATAGCAGCGGCTTCATACACTCTTCCATAGCTTACAAGACTTGAAGCCTCATATTCGGCTGTCTGGTCCCATATAGCCAGTATTCTTGTATTGCCAGAGCTGTCCTTAAAGTTATTTCTTAAGTAATCTATTCCTGTATCAATAAAGCCTATGATAACGTCCTGACCTCTTGCATTAAGAAAAGGCTGGCTTGTTATATTAACTGCACCAGTTTCTTCCATACTTGATATATCAGCACCTAAAACAGCCTGTCTGTCAGACAGCTCCATAAGTCCATATATCTTAGGTATTGTATAGTATCCTAAAGAGCTTATATTTAACTCCCTGTTTTCTGACAGCCTGCTATGCATTATAATCCACTGTTCATCAACCTGCTGGATGCATACATCAGGATTGTTTTCAAATATTTTACTGACTATCGGAATATTGACAACTATGTAATCATAGATATCCTCATCCATAATCATCTTACTACACTCTGACATATAAAAATAATGTCCTTAAAGATATTCTTCAAGGACATTATATGTTTAATAATAATAAGATATGATTACATACCTGGAAGTGCTTCCTGTCCACGCATCATTATAACAGGTACACCCTTGTTGTTAATATAATCCTCTGTTATAAGCACAGAACCTATATTATCATCCTTAGGTATCTCATACATTATATCCAGCATATACTCTTCAATGATTGAACGCAGGGCTCTTGCTCCTGTTTTCTTCTCCATCGCTTTCTTAGCGATAGCTGAAAGTGCGCTATCATCAAACTCAAGACTTACCTCATCAAGCTCAAGAAGCTTCTGATACTGCTTAAGTATGGCATTCTTAGGCTCTTTCATAATCTTTACAAGCATATCCTCTGTAAGTCCATCAAGCGAGAATACGATAGGGAGTCTTCCTAAAAATTCTGGTATCATTCCAAACTCTCTTAAATCCTCTAACTCAACCTTTGATAATATGTTGCTGTCATTATCATACTTATCCTTAAGGTCTGCATTAAAGCCTATGGATGACTGTTTATTAAGCCTTGCCTTTATTATGCTTTCAAGCTCCGGAAAAGCTCCTCCACATATAAACAATATATTTCTTGTATTAACAGTAACCTGTGGAACCATGGCATTCTTGCTTGTTGCACCTACTGGAACCTCCACATCACTTCCCTCTAAGAGCTTAAGCATTCCCTGCTGTACTGATTCTCCACTTACATCCCTGCTTCTTGTTTCCTTCTTCTTGGCTATCTTATCGATTTCATCTATAAAGATGATGCCTCTTTCAGCCTTTTCAACGTCATTATCTGCCGCAGCTAGAAGCTTCGATACTACGCTTTCTATATCATCACCTATATATCCTGCTTCTGTAAGAGAAGTAGCATCAGTAATAGCAAGTGGCACCTGAAGGAGTCTTGCAAGTGTCTTTACAAGATACGTCTTACCACTACCTGTAGGTCCTATCATAAGCATGTTGGACTTTTCTATCTCTATATCATCCATGGTATTTGTTGCTACACGCTTATAATGATTGTATACAGCAACTGACATGACCTTCTTGGCATGCTCCTGTCCTATAACATACTCATCAAGCATACGCTTGATTTCATGTGGTGCAGGAAGCTTTTTAAGATCAAGCTTTTCTTCTTTCTTATCTTTATTATTTTCTTTGCTTTCCTCCTTCTTTTTCTTAACCTTCTGCTTATCTGACATATTATTTCCCATCATATTGAAACCACCAAACATCCCCATGTTAGGCATGTTTGGGATTCCTTTCATAAGCTCGTTATAATCTATGTCGTTGTTGTTTATTGCATCAAAGGTCTTTTGCATGCAATCAGGGCAGACATACAATCCACCTGGCATGCTTATCATCTTGCCTGCTTTAGATTCTGTCCTTCTGCATACATAGCATACCTTTTCATATTCATCGTTATTATTATTATTATCACTCATATATTCCTCTATTCCGCATCAGAGGAGTTATCAGCTTTTCTTACCTAATGTAACCTCTGTGCTCTTTAGTACATATTCACTACCCTCAAGATGATAGTAATCAATCTTTACTTTTTCGCCAGCTGCATAGTACTGCAGTGTTGACTGCAGACCTGACATAGTAGTTATAGTCTGGTCATCAAAGCCTACTATAATATCATAAGCTGAAAGTCCTGCCTTCTCTGCTGCTGAACCTGATGCAACTGTTCTTATCATAATACCCTGTGGGTATCCATACATAGATGCATATGTGCTTGTAACATCTATTGCTACGACTCCAAGATATCCTGCATTATCTGATGATACCTTCTGTCTTGTCTGTTTGCTCATAAGTGAACTTATAAGATCCTTTACGTTTGATACTGGTATTGAATATGCCATGCCTTCGACACCATCACTTGATGTCTTGGCAAAATTAATTGCTATAACTTTACCACTTGCGTTAAGAAGTGCTCCACCACTGTTACCAGAATTAATAGCTGCATCTGTCATAATAAGACCTGAAAATGTTACATTGTTAACTGTGATAGATCTGTCTAATGCACTTATAATACCTGTTGTAACTGACTGTCCTTCACCAAGTGCGTTACCTATAGCAACAACCTGCTGACCTACTGTAATTGTATCAGAATCTGCAAGTTCTGCAATAGCTATTTTACTAAGTGTGTCAGAAGGTATATCTGATAAAGACACTGCAACTACTGCTATATCCTGATCAGATTTAGACCCCTTTACTGTTGCATTTACTGACTGATTGTCTATAAATACACATTTAAGATTGGAAACTTTGTCAACAACATGCGCATTAGTTACCATAAGGAGCTCTGTATCATTCTTACCAACTATAATACCCGTTCCGCTTGTTGATGCCTCATACTGCTGCTGTCCACCCCAGTTAAATATTGAAGATGAACTGCTTGTCACTGATGTTGTACCATTGAGTGCAACCATGGCTGGAAGTGCCGCAGATGCTACACTTTCCACATTCATTGCTGATGTTGACAGATTGGCATCTCCCAAGGTATTTAACTGGTCTGTTGTAGCTCCTATATTACTTGAAACAGTCGATATCGTATAGTTTCTGTTATCAGAACCACCAAGATACTTTTTCTCAAGCTTATAAGTTCCATACATAGCTGAACCGGCAACAACACCGAATATAGCTGCTGATAAAACTATGCTTAAAAACTTCTTAGGCCATGTAGTCTTTGTGGCACTATGTCCATCCAAAAACCGGTTATGCTTCTTCTGTTTCTTCTGATGCTCATCTGCTGTCTGGCTGTTGTTTGTACTATTACCAGCTACATATGAGTATCTGTAAGTTGACTGGCTATCTGTATCTGTGTTGTTTGCATTATTTGTATTGCTGTATTGTGCATATCCAGTATTCTGATTGAATCCATTATTCTGATTAAATTCAGTATTCTGACTGTTTCCAGTATTCTGACTGTTTCCAGCACCTTGATTATATCCGTCTGTATTCTGGCTATAGCCTGAGTTCTGGTTATATCCTGTATTTTCGTTATTGCCTGTATTTTCGTTATTGCCTGTACCCTGAGTATTATAAGAATTATTATTCTCATAATTGTTTTCTTCATTATTATACATATCCAACACTCCTTTTTGTAGTTTTCTATAGAAAATGTGGTCATATATATTTTACCTGTATATGAAATATAAAATGAACACATTTCGTTTTCATACGTTTAGTATATTCACGAAATGTGTTCATATTGTGTTTTACTTGTTAAGAAAATCTGAACTATCATTTATTCTTTAAGTGATTCCTTAAAACTTTCTGATACAGCCTTAAGTGCTTCCTCTTCATCACTTCCATCGGCTGTAAGTGTTATCTCTTCACCACATTTGACACCTGATGCAAGTATTGAAATAACACTTTTTGCATTAGCTGTCTTACCCTCACCATACTTAAAAGATATATCAGACTTATACTTAACAGCTTCATTACACATTGCTCCGGCTGGGCGAAGATGTATTCCAAGCTGACTTGTTATTAAAATATTCTCACTTACCATAACAATCCTCATTTCTATGCATATCTTTACGCATTTAATTAAACTTATATATGTGTACTATCTTGTAGTTGTCTGTTGTGTCTGGCTGCTGCTATTGTCAACTGTTGTTTCCTGCTGTTTAGCAGACAACGTAAGCTTCACTGAGCTGTTTCCTGAAACACTGCAGCCATCTGGCACACTCACACTTACATCTACACTATGTGTTCCAGCTGATAGTCCAGCTGCATTAACATTGCATGTTATATCTGTAGCACTGATATTTTCTAATATCGTTCCTGTTCCGGATATTATAACATCTATACCTGTTCCTTCAATCACAGCATTATACCCTGATGATACGTTTTCAATCTTTATCGCATCTGATGATATATGAACCGTCTTTGTTGAAGCTTTAGATATCTTTACAGTAACCTGCAGTCTTGAATCAGAAACTATCTTAACACCAGAAGGTACATAGTCTGTCAGCTTGAATGTATACGTCTTATCTTCGCTAAGCCCATCTACCGAAACAGCTGATGAAGGAATAGTTATATTATCTATCTTTGATAATGCCTCCTGCTGTCCGCTTATAACAACCGAGGTCTGGCTAAGACTTGTACCCGTTACAACACAATCCTGTGAAGGTGTTCCACTTGTTTTTACTACAACTGGTACAGTTTTTGTTCTTGCCATCTCTACTATCACATCTGCTGTTTCTGATGACATTTCAAGTTCTTCATTTGCTATTATATTTCCATCTGAATCATACATATTAATGTCTGACTGTGTATTAACCGTTCCTTTTGCACCAGATACATCAACATCAACTCCGACTGAGGCAACCCCTTCAACTAAAGATGTTGGACCTGTCACTTTAATATATGTTGGTGATGTTGTTGTTGATGCAACAGCATATCCATTGGCCGGAGTGCCTGTTGTATTAACATTCACAGCGTATGTGTTTGTATCCCTGTTTTCTATGCTTAACTTAAGAGCTGATGTTCTTGGAACAGCTTCAACGTTATTAAGCACCTGTCCATCTTTGACCACCTGAACCTGTATATCTACATAATCTGTAAATGCAGTAACCTTACTTAAATCAGCTGTTGCAGCTATATCACTTGTCTTAAGATCTGTAACCACACTTTTTGGTCCACTTACTGTAACAGATATCTTACCTCCATCAACAACCTCAAAGGTATAATTCTTTTCAGTAAGACTCTGTGTATTAACCAGCTGGACTGTGATATTACTGAAAGTATAGCTGGTGTTTGGATCATATATATTAACAATGACCGTCCATAATATCACCGCAAATACTGCAGATACGATTTTCAGGCTGAGATTATTAAATATCTTCTCTTTCATGCTTCAACCTGCCCCTCCATATCTTAAATGACTTGACATCTATAGTTCTTCTTCTGATATATTCAAGTTTATTCTTCAGTGAATCAGAATCTATATCATGTATAAGTTCTCCACCAAATGCTACAGATACCTTACCAGTCTCTTCTGATACTATGATGGTAAGGCTATCTGTTGCCTCACTTATACCAACACCTGCCCTGTGTCTTGTTCCAAGTGCTTTGCTAAGATTAACATTATCTGTGAGTGGAAGATAACATGTTGCAGCAACAACCCTGTTCCCTCTGATTATAACAGCTCCATCATGAAGTGGCGTATTATGTTCAAATATATTAATAAGAAGCTGGCTTGTCACTATACCATCTACAGGTATACCAGTCTTTATATACTCTTCAAGCACAATATCCTGCTCTATAACTATAAGTGCACCTGTCTTTACAGCTCCCATCTTATAACAGGCATCTACAATCTCATCTGCTGTCTTAACACTGAAGCGTTCATCTTTATCACTGTTATCTCCAAAGTTAAAGAACCTGAGCATAAAGCGTTTTCGTCCAAGCTGTTCAAGTGCACGCCTTAATTCTGGCTGGAATATAATAACCAGTGCTATAATACCGACACTGATTGTCTTTCCTGCTATCCATAAAATAGTTTTAAGGTTGAGAAGATACGCTACAACCGCAAAAAGAGCCACCACTATTATGCCCTTTAAAAGTGCCCATGCCTTGGTGTTCATAATCCACAACAGAATATTATATAAAACTACTGCAATAATAATAATCTCTATAACATCTGTCCATGTAATCCTTGGTATATATAATTTTGAAAAGTAATTCTGTAACAGATTACCCGATGTTGTCACGTTCTCACCCCTTTTTATATTAAGATGTAAGGCTTCAAAATATTCTGCCACTTACTGATGTAAAGGTCAAAAATATTCTGCCACTTACTGATTACTTGTCAATAAAGTATATATCATCTTCTTCCTCAGTTGCTGCTGTTGTAGACTTTGACTGTCTTACATCACTTATATCTGAGGCTTTTTTTGTCTTTCTTGCATTTATCTGCTTTACCCTTACATCCTCTCCGGCAACATTTATCTTAGGTACTGCCTTAACATAGTAATAGTATTCATCATCTTCGTACTGTACATACTCTGTTCTTCTGAAATCTACAGCAAAGAATAATATATTACATATATAACCTGCAAGCGCACCTAATATAACACTGATAACTATCAGTATAATATTAAGCCCTGTTTTTAAAAGTATTTCTCCTAATACAACAACTACAAACTGAGCTACACTTCCGATTGCTATAGCATAGCCCCATGCATAATCGATCTTAAGCCTTCTTACTATATATACAATAATAATCGTTACTGCTAAAGCAGCCATAACAAGAAAAAGCTGTTTATTCTTAATAAGACTTTCTATAAGATATGAAACCTGAAGCATACTCTCTGTAAGTGACTTGTTAGTAACTGCTGTTTCATAAACACTTGCTGTATTGATTATATAGTATATGATCACACCAAAAGATACCGGAACAACTGAAATCACAGATGAACACAATCCAACAGCAACAGGTAATACAAAAGGCATCTTAATCCAGCACATAAACACAGTTAATATCAGAAGATATCCTGACTTAGATGCAAACCTGAAATATAAAAGATACATAAGAAGAACAACACAAAGTGCTATAAGTGCGAATTCAACTGATATGGCATACAGATGTGCTACCATAAACAATGATAACATAACAATAGTAAAACCAACCGGTAAAAATGCACATATAACTGATATAAGTATTGCAATAACCGGATTATTCAGCTTCTCCATATATCCTATGCTTGCATTCAGCATAATGAATGAAACAAGCGCCACAATAAACTTTAACGCAGGAACAAGATATGTATCATACTTATTATAAAATCTTCTAAACTTTTCTTTAAATTCTAATAATACTGCCATCACTTCCTCCACAATTATCTTTTTTTCTTCTGGCCATTATAAAATCTTTCAAGCTTATTAAGCCTTGAAAAATACTTTTTAAGCCCTTTTCTTGAATTCTCATACTGAAAGCTGTATACAAATCCTGCTGTTATAGCAAATATAACAAGCATAATTATATAGTATATTGCCACCTTTTTTCCAAAAGCAAGATAATCCATTGAATTAATATTCTCGACTAATCCTTCTGCGTTGCATAACACATACATAATAGCAACTATTGCAAAGGCAAGTGTTGTAGTAATCAATGTCTTTAATATACCAAATGCGACATAATCACCCTTGAAGTATCTGGCTGTCCTTAACATCCTTCTGCCTTCATTTTTCTCATATATAGCCATCTTGGTCATCATTTTAACCTTATTTTCATTAAGCAAAACATTCACCTCATTATAATCTACATAAGTTTTACATAAATATACCATATTTTATCTTAATTGTATATTACTATTTGCGAATGTCCACCTCTTGAAGCTGTGACTATTCTTACTTTTCTGTCTTCTACAGTAAATGTACGGTCCGTTGTTGCAGATACATAATTATTCCATACCTGATTGCAGCTTTCCGGAAGCAGCTGTGCTAACACACCTTTTATTCTTGCATCGAATCCTTCATTTCTCTGCTTGATATATATAATTGAAACATCTGGCTGTGTTATTATCTCCCCATAATATGTACCACCATCTGTGTATACATATACATTGGAATATTCCTGTGTAAAGCCTTCTTTGTTTAACACCTCACCTATATCACTGCTTGTTTTTCCGTCGCTTCCTGTGCTGTTGTTATTTTCCTGACTATTACCGCTGTTTGAAGAACCTGATTGATTATTTCCTGGATTGTATGAACTGTTTCCATTGTTTCCTGTATTGTTATTGCTGCCTGTACCTGATAAGTTGTTTCCTGTACTGTTGTAAGAATAGCTGCCATTATCATTGTAACTACTTCCTGTACCAGAACCAGAGCCTGCACTGCTTCCTGCCGGTACAGAAGATGATGGCTTAAGAATACTTCCATTACCTGTATATACAGTATAACCATTCTTAGAGCCTGATGCTGCACTCTCTATTCCTTCTATAGCTATGGCATCTGATACATCACCAACTGTAGCAGTAAGTGCTGCTGTACCTGTTCCTTTGACAGTTACAAGTCCATCCTGATTAACAGTCATCACATCGTCGTTACTGCTTGTCCATATAAGCGCCTTATCTGTATCTGCTGGTTCTACTATAGCTGCTGCCATAAATGTAGTTCCAACTGGTATAGCAGTATCATCCATAAGTATCTCTACTGTTGTTATCTCTTTAACTGCATTATTATCAGCTTCTGCATCCTGTGGTCTTAGATTTTTCTGTGTAAGAGTCATTCCAACTGTATTTTCTTTACTTTTATTATGTTCTGATATAACACCTGCGGTTATAGCTGCTGCTATGAGAACTAAAACAGCTATACCTGCTATTATGAAAACCAGTGGTTTAACCTTGTAATTCTTTTTATCCTTCATACTTTAACATATCCCTTATTATATATTTCAAAACTATTCTCATCTGTATATGCATATCGTGGGATTATCATCCCACGATAGTAAGTATAGCATATTTTATTATAATTTGAATTAAAATTTTAAAATAAAGGGATAAACCTTGAACATTACTGTGCTATTCCCGATATTCTTGATATAACACAATTAATCAGATATATTAGTATATATATTGTAACTATAGTAGCACCAACCGGTGTTGATGCAAATATTGATATTACAATACCAAGTACAGCACCAAGTACTGACAATACAGCAGCATATATTATTACAAGCTTAAAGCTTTTCATGATACGCATAGCTGATAATGCAGGAAATACAAGCAATGCTGTTATAAGAAGAGAGCCTACAAGATTCATCGCAAGAACAATAATAACTGCTGTTATAACTGCAATCACCATATTATAAAAGCCTGTATTTTTCCCCATAGAACGGGTGAAATCCTCATCAAATGTAACAGAAAATATTCTGTTATAAAATATAACAAAAAATGCTACTACTATTATAGAAGCTGCTATACACATAACAACCTCTGAACCCGTAAGCGTAAGTATGGAGGTTGAGCCAAAAAGAGTAGAGCAGACATCTCCTGATACATTAGATGAAACTGAAAAAACATTTAATATAAGATATCCAACAGCCATAGCTCCAACTGATAGCATCGCTATAGCAGAATCCCCTTTAATCTGGGTGTTGTTTCCTGTTTTCAGCAGAAGAACAGCACATATGATAGTCACCGGCATAATAAACAGATTAACATCTGCTATCTTAAGAACTGTCGCTATCGCAAGTGCACCAAACGCCACATGTGAAAGACCATCACCTATGAATGAGAATCTCTTAAGCACAAGTGTAACGCCAAGAAGTGATGAACATAAAGCGATAAGCACGCCAACAATAAGTGCATATCTGACAAATGGATATGACATATAAAACTGAAATTCCTGAATAAAATCTGACATTACTTATCATCTCCTTTAATCTTTCCTAAAACATCCGCCTTATCGCTGTTTAAGAACTCTTTCTTCGTCCCATAGAAACTGTCCTCACTATCTACATATAGAATATGCGTAGCATATGACACCGCATGAAGGTCATGCGAAACCATAATTACAGTTATTCCTTTATTATTAAGCTGCTTTAAAAGCTCATAAAAATCTGCTGTCACCTTAGGATCAAGTCCTGTAACTGGTTCATCTAAAAGTATAACCTTGGATGTGGCACACAGTGCCCTTGCAAGAAGTACTCTTTGCTGCTGTCCACCAGAAAGGTTACGGTAACACTTTTTCTTAAGTTCCCATATATCAAGTTCTTCCATCTTCTGCCTTGCAAGTTCTTTTTCCTTCTTTCTATAAAAAGGCCTGAATCCGCCTGAAGCAAGAGTACCTGAAAGTACAACCTCCCAGACTGTTGCTGGAAAATCTTTCTGCACAACAGTCTGCTGTGGAAGATATCCAATCTCATAAGCCTTAAGTCCATCTGAATATATAATATCACCAGATACTTTTTCTATAAGACCAAGCATTGTTTTTATAAGTGTACTCTTACCGGCACCATTTTCTCCTAATACACACAGGTAATCGCCTTTTCCCACTTTAAAATTCAGATTTTCCACTACTGCCTTTCCATCATATCCTAAAGCAAGATTGTTACATTCGATATATGACATACAGGTGTCACCCCTTTCTTTTTTCTTATAATAGGCAACATAATTACATTTTGATTATGATAATGCTTGTTTTAATACCGTAAGATTCTTTAGCATCACATTAATATAATTATAATCCTCTGATTCTGATATCTTAACTGACTGCATTGAATCCATCTGCAATATTTCCTGATTCTTATCCTTTGTGTTATCTTTTATAGTCATAGCAAGCTTTTCATCTGAACCATCTATAGTAAGAATCGCTTTAGTTCCTGTCTCATCAACCTTGCCCGCAAGAAATGTTACAGTTTTAAAGCTCGCCTCTGTCTCTGCACTACATCCTGCAAATGCTGCATAATAATCAAGATTATAATCATCCACAAGATATCTGAAAGGAAATCTGTCGCCAAATACTACTGTCTTAAGTCTTGCAGCACTTATAACTGACTCATATTCTTTATCAAGATCTGAAAGCTGTTTTATATATGCATCTGCGTTACCCTGGTATTCTTCTGCATTATCTGTATCCAGCTCCTTTATAACATCCGTAAGCTTCTGTACAAGAATCTCTGCATTCTTTACCGACAGCCATATATGCTCATCATATTCTATTTCGTCTGTTTCTTCATGCTCTCCATGACTATCCTCAGAAGCTGTGTGGCTATGTCCATGTTCATCATCCTGCATTCCTTCAACAACCTCTTCCTCTTTGGCTCTGTCACCAAGAAGCTCCATCATATTTACTTTTTTCATGTTCTTGTTAACTGTTTCCCTTACAGCATCAAACACCCATGCATCAGATGAACCACCAACATAAACAAACATATCTGCTGAGGATATCTTTGCCATATCCTTTGCTGATGGCTGATAGCTGTGAAGATCTGCTCCACCATCCACAAGCAATGTCAGGTTGAATTCTTCTGATTCTTCCCCAATAATATTCTGTATCCAGTTATACTGAGGATAAGTTGTACATACTATATTAATCTTTCCATTATTCTGTACATTTCCCTGGCAGCCAGTAAATGTAAACAATGAAGCTGCCAGTATTACACATAACATCAATGATTGCAGCTTTATTAACGATAACCTTTTCTTTAAAAATCCCATATAAAATCCTTTCATTCTAATTTTTTATAGCTTTATTTACAACTCTTTATTCTGTTTTTTACAATCAGCACATAAGCCACACAGCGTTGAACCATTACATTCAAGTGTGAATCCATACTGCTTCATAAGAAGTTCTCTTATATCATTCATAAAATCGCAGTCAAGATGCATAACCCTGCCACATTTTCTGCACTGCATATGAAGATGTTCATCACAGTTATGATGTTCGTCCGATACCCTGTAGTAATAGTTACCACTGTTTGCAGTTTTAAAGCGCACCAAGACATTCTGCTCCATCATCCTGTCAAGTGTTCTGTATACAGTTGACTGGTTTACATCTATGTTATTGCTCTCAAGATAGTGATATACATCCGAAGCGCTAAAGCTTTTCTGCTTCTGCAGCTTAAGATACTGCTGTATCTCCTGGGTTACCTTTGTTTTATAACTTTTTTGCATGACATGTCCTTTCATAAAAGACTTATTATAACAGATTTGCAGCTTTGATCTAATTTGCAAATCGTTTGCATTTTGCATATTATCATCATTGTTATGATGTGTCAACTTATTTTTATAATTAATCAGCATAACCTAAATTTTCAGGAATAAATTTCTGGAAATAAATCAAGACACATTAAGAATAAAGCCTTCACCTTAGCATAAAAAAATGGGCACCGCACTAATTATTAGTGAGATGCCCCTAGCTGCTATCTGATATTTTTGCTATTTGATATTTTTACTATCTGATATCCATACCACTTGTATATTGTTTAATAAACTGTTCCCTTGCGCATGACCTGCCGTAATAATAGCCCTGCAGATAATCAACCTGCATTTCATTCATTTTCTGGCACCATTCTTTTTTTTCAATACCTTCTGCACATATCCTGACGTTAATGCTATGTACCATCGGAATTATATTTTTATACAATTCATAATCCCTTTCATTATCCATTGCCTTTGCGGTAAAATCCTTGTCCATTTTTACATAGCTTGGATTCATATCACGAATGCAATGAAAATTAGAATATCCTGTACCAAAATCATCGATAACAAAGCTGATATGGTTCTCATCCAATGCCTTCCTGAACTTACAAAATACCGGTGTCATATCCATAAATCCACTTTCGGTCATTTCAATATATATTGAATCCGGTTTTAAAGCATACCTTTTAATCACATCCAATATATCACGCTCAACGTTTCCGTGCATGATCTGGACATATGAAACATTTATATTCATCCTGAAATCAGGAATATATTGCTGTATTTCACAACATGTTTTTGCTGCTTCATCTAATATATATCTTCCTGCCGGGATAATTAATCCGGTTTCCTCCAGTAATGGGATGAATTCCATAGGTGAAATAACCTCTGTATCTTCTCCGGATATCATAGAGAAACGCATAAGCGCCTCTGCACCAATAACCTGCTCTAAACCACAATCCACGATTGGCTGGTAATGCACATCAAAGCCCTTGAATCCGTTCATGACAGAATTACGGAGTGCTGCTACTATTCTTCCTTTCCGTAAAAAAAGTTCATAGTCATTCTCATCAAAGATATAGAATCCATTTTTTCCCATTTTTTTTGCTTTTTTAAGGACAAATGAAAATTTCTTACGGCACTCATCGTAGCCTTCACAAACTGTTGTGGCATCCACAACACCAACAGAAATTGAAAAAACAGCCTCATAGTTTTCAGATACTATAAACCTATAAAGTCTGTCATCTATTTTTTTCTTAAGCTCTGCGGCATATTCCCCAGCAGAATGTTCCAGATCAACAATCACATACTGGTCAGCTACAAGATGATATATTCTCTGACTATCAGAAAGACATTCCTTCATGCAGTCAGCTACACTTTTCAGAATATAATTGCCATAAGCCGCTCCGCGCGAACTGTTGATTGCTCCAAAATCATCGATTCCTATATGCATAAGAAAGCCCTTAGATATGTGTTTCATATGAGAGCGCATATAAGCGTTAAATTCAAGTCCTCCAAGCAACCCGGTGACATTATCTGCCCTTCTCTGATTCCCTGTCTCATTCATGCAGCCAACCAGGTATTGCGGTTTCCCCTGTGAATCGTCAATCACTATTCCACGACAGTTAACCCATACCGGCATGCCTTCTTTATCCAGCCATCTGTAATGCAGATTATGTGCTTTTTCTTTCCCTTCATATATAGCCGTAAGATGCTCCTGCAGCATCTTACGGTCTTCTTCATATACTACCTGTAAAACATCATTGGCAACATCATTCATGACATTTTCTGATATCATAAACCTGTCCACAGCCGACTCAGACAGCTCTATTGTATCATTCTGCAGATCATATACAAACAGATAATCATCCATACATTTTGCGATTATTTCCAATAAAGTTTCTTTTGTCTGCTTACCAAATACTTTAAATATATTCTCACTCACAACAAGAACCTTTCCTTCATAATAGCTTTATGATAAACTTTTAATCTTTAAAGAGCTTAAATCTGTTTACACGTTCATTCATCTTATCTGCACCCTCTGCGAGGTTAATACTGATTGCTGTATTCTCTTCTGAGGATGCTGCAGTACCCTGTACTACACCTGAAAGCTGTTCAATACCCTGTCCAATCTGTTCTAATGACTCTGCCTGTGTATTAGCCTTCTCCATAGTATTCTGTGCCATTTCTGCGAATGAATCCATATCTGCAATAATCTGGTTAAAGGCATCTGCTGTTGTTCTTGTAATTTCATTACCCTTCTGGATTTCAACTAAAGTCTTATCGATTAATTCTCTTGTATTTACCGCTGACTTAGCACTATCTGATGCAAGCTTTCCTATCTGGTCTGCAACTACTGCAAAGCCTTTTCCTGCCTCACCTGCCCTTGCAGCCTCAATAGATGCATTAAGAGCTAACAGATTAGTCTGCGAAGCAATATCTTCAATATCAGTAATAATATTACCTATTTCCTTAGATATTTCTGTAATGTGCTCCATTTCTGTCAGAAGAATATTCATTTTTTCTTTTTCATTATTTGCTTTGTTTGCAGAAGCCTTTACACGTTCAGATGCATTCTTTGTTTCACTTGCTGTATCCTCTGCAAGATCAACAACTGTATCTATTGTGGCATTAAGTTCCTGAATAACTCCTGCCTGCTCTGTTGCACCATCTGCTAACGACTTTGATGCACTTTCTACTTCCTTGGCATTATGTGTAACCTGTTCTGCAATATTGCTTATTTCTGACAATGTACTGTTAAAACGCTTTAAAATGTAAACAAGTGAATCCTTTAATTCTGAAAAATCACCCAGAAATGGTGTAATATCATCACCATTTCTTGTTAAATCACCCTGTGCTATGAATTTAACCTCCTGTGAAATCTCGCTTACATAATCTGAAAGTATATTCATAGCTTCCTTAAGCTTTGTAATTGTTTCACCAAACTCATCATCAGATTCATATGTAAGCATATCCACGTTAGACAGCTCACCCTTTCTAAGGCTGGCAACTGCCTCATCAATCTGACGTACTGGTTCTGTAATTGAGTCTGATATTATCTTTCCTATAATTGTTGCAATCACTGCAATCGCTAATCCTGTTATAATAATGACAATAAAAATAATTATTGTACATATATTAGCAATTACTTTTGCCTTATCTAATTCCACCTGAAAATCATCGCGTACTGAATTTAACTTTTCTACAAATTCCTTATTACTTTCATACACGCTTCCAGTCATAAGATTGGCAGCATCAGCCTGTTTGCCTTCTTTACTAAGCTTATATATTTTATCTGAGGCTGACCTGTAATCCTCCCATGCAGAGTTTGCCTTTTCATAATCAGCTTTACCTGCCTGTGCTTTCTTATTTGAATTAATTATTGTCTCTAACTTAGAAGATATATCCTTTATCTGATTCTCCATATCATTAGTTTCTTTTTCACAGGCTGCCATAACTGCTGTATCTGTTTCTACAAGATGCTGATACTGTTTGATTCTATATTTAGCAGTTATTGTTTGTAATTCCTGCAGACACTCAAGTGAAGGAGACCACACTTCCGTAATACTATGTATATTCGAACGAATCACTAATGTTGATATAAGCGCAACCATTACAAAAAAAGCTGTCATAACAAGCACTGCCATCCGATATACCTTTAATTTTGCTGCAACTCTTAAATTAGCTATCCAATTTCTTAACTTTTCCATATAGTTTCCCTTTCTTTTGTTTTTAAATTATATTGTAATAATAAACTTTTTCCGAATCACATTATAAAAAGGCCAGACAAATTCCGATATTCTCCAGCCCTTACAATCCTTCTTCAAAAAGCTTTTGTTAAAGATATCACAAAATTGTTTATATTGCAACAAACCAAAAAAATTGTTTATTTTCCAAAAGAATACTTTACATATATAATACAGCTTTTAAGACTCTAGCTATGGTAGTCTTGCACTATAGCTTTTCTCTTTTTTATTCATATCTGCTAACATGCTTAAGAGCCGGCTTTCACACCAGCCTCTTAACAACTGCCACAAATGCATCAACTATGAATATAGCAAGAGCAATCGCTCCTGCTGCCCCGATGGTATGCACAAGACTTAATAGTGCCTCCTGTGTATCTGCTGTAAACAGGTAATAAACTGTCTCATACATGCCTGCTCCCGGCACAATCGTAAGTATAGACGGAATAAGCGTTGTTGTTACCGGTGTCTTAATAAGTCTTGCAAGAATATGCGATATGACTGCCAGCACCAGTCCTGACACAAAGGTAGCCATAAGCATAGATGTATACCTTTCCGTATAAAGATATACAGCCCATCCTGCCATCCCTAATATTCCATTAACAACCAGACATCTTTTCGGTGCTTCAATAAGAACTGAAAAGCCTATTATTGCACCAAAAGCAAATATACTTTGTAATAGCATAATTCTCCATTCTTTAAATCACATTGACAGGCTACAATAATAATAATCCCACGTATACTCCAAGGGCAATCATCGCCGCCTCTGTAAACGCCTGCAGTATATTTGCATTACCTGAAGCGTAATCCCCATGAAGCGTATCTCGTATGGCATTGGTTATGGCTGCACCAGGTACAAGCACCATAATCGAGCCTATGATTATCCTGTCGATATGCGAACCTATTCCAACGTGCACCATAACGAAAGCTATAACCGATATGACTATTGATGCCACAAGATCATTTATAAGTGGATTAAGTGCGATTTTCTTTCCGATATGAAGCCACGCTGCAAGAAATATTCCAACTATTGCCGTTGCTCCCATATCCCTAAAATCACCACCATACATCCCTGCAAAGAAAGCTACAACAAAGACTGTGCATATATCCTTAAGCCACCATGGATACTGGGATTTCTTAAGATGCTTGAGCTGTGAAAAGGCCTCCTCTAAGGATATAATCCTCATATAGAACTTTCTTGATATATCATTTACCTGGGCTATTACATTAAGATTGGTCGCGCCCTTATTCACGCGCCTTATAACTGTAAGAGCATCTATGGATGGATCATCAAGTGATATCATAATACCTGTTGACACTACAAATGCTTCACTTGTTTTAAGACCTGAGGTTTTGAGTATATAATTTATCGTTTCCTCTACACGGTATATCTCAGCTCCGCTCTCTAACATAATAGTCCCTGCAAGTGCCGCCGTATCAATAAGCAGCTTATAATCTGGCTGTCCTGTTTTCTTCACATCCGACCCGGTAGTTTCTTTTTTCTTGTCACCAGCCTTAACTGCCTGTACCATCTAACCCCCTCCTTATATCTTACTGATAGCTTCCTTATAGATTTCTTGATAGTTTCCTTATAAATTCCTTGATAAATTCATTATAAATTTCTTATATATTCCTTAATATCCTCTTAATGTTTACGTCATGATTTTATATACTCTGCCTTTATCTGAAGGTATACTTCTTTAATTCGCAGTTCTTTATTCCAAATGACGAGAATTCCTCATTTGTCATATTGTTGAAATACGATTCTACTATTCTTGATATGCCATTATGAGCTACAAGCAGATAAACCTTATCTTCACTGTCATTCTTAATATCATCAATAAGATTATATATTCTCTGGCACAGATGAAGCATAGTCTCTCCACCATCAAAATCATATACAAAGTTCATCTTTGCCTTTGCGAATTCTTCTCCATCTCTTGCTGTTGATTCATACCGTCCAAAATTCTGTTCTTTAAGTCTTATTTCCTCACGGCAGGCTATTCCTGTCACCTCTGATATATGCTTTGCAGTATCTGCTGCTCTTACTAATGGTGAATACAGTATTTCATCTATATGGATATGCTCTTCTTTTATTCTTTTTCCAAGCTCTGTCGCCTGGTCATGTCCCAGACTTGTAAGTGCAATATCTGTAGCACCACATATTTTGTTTTCAACATTCCATATCGTCTGCCCATGTCTTGTAAAATAAAAATAACTACTCATGCCTTATCACCTCAACTCTGCATAATCTCTCCAGCATATCATCTGTCATATTGTATACCGCATCAATCACATAATTTCTGTAAGTGGCATTTCCATCCATATCATTAAGCCTTTTATATGCTGTCTCTCCACTTATTCCCATAACACAGACTGCCGCTGCCACAGCTTTGGCTATGCTGCCCTGTATTGCTGTATCATGCTCTTTACTTATGCACATATCTGCTTTATCTGCATCTGCTTTATCCACATGTGCAGAGCCTGTATACACATTTTCCATACTGATAGCTGCAATATAGGCTGTTATCAGTGCTGACAGCTGACAGCCCGTTCCTGTCACCCTGCTCATCATAGGATGTCCGTTTCTTATACAATATACTACATTCCCATCAGTTACTATATCTATAACACCAGTTATACACAACACAGCCCCTGTTTTTTTAGCAAATGCTTCTGCAAATGCTGCCACATCATATATATTGTCCTCTGTGATCCGGTCAATATCATTAGCCTCCACACCTTTAGAGTGGTTAATGTCAGCCATTCCTACTGCAAGTGCTTTTATTTCTGATATGTTTCCTCTTATGACAGTCGGACTTATCTCTTTTATTATTCTTAAGGCTGCACTGTTTCTGAAATCTGATGCTCCTGCACCTACCGGATCAAGCACAACCGGATGATGAAGAGCTGCTGCACTTCTGCCAGCAACCAGCATCGCCTCAAGCTTATTCTCATTTAACATGCCTATATTAAGATTTAATCCATCACATATAGCTGTTATCTGTCTAACCTCAAGTGTATCCTCTGCCATGATAGCTGCACCACCACATGCCAGAAGTATATTTGCACAATCATTCATGCTTACATAGTTAGTTATACTATGAATAAGCGGCTTCCTTTTATGCACTATTCCAATAATATTATCAAACATGTTATTCTTTACTCCAACACCCATTGTTATTCTATATTCTGCTGCATTTTTGCAAGCAGTCCCGAGCTTTTAAGGCTTAGAACTATCATTCCCGATATCAGCGCACCTACTGCTGTTGATACAAAAAACGGAAATACATACACATAAAACGCCAGATTGGCTGCATTCTTTCCCATAAGGAATATAGCAACAGGGTACGCACTAAGTCCACCTAATATAGAGGTTCCAGCCACTTCTCCTATCATTGTCGCTATAATGTTATGAAATCTTTTATACACTACGCCACATACTAATGCACCAAACATGCTTCCCGGAAATGCCATAAGACTTCCTATTCCCAGCATATTTCTTATAAGTGATGCCACAAATGCTGCCATGACACCATAACCCGGTCCTAAAAGAACTGCACAGAATACATTAACCATATGCTGTACAGGTGCACATTTGCTTCCAAACACCGGAAACGAAAACAGACTTCCTACAACAGCAGCAGCACATAATATACCTGCTATTGATAATTTTTTGATACTAGTTGATTTCACGATATAAACCTCCTTTTTTCCTGACCAGAAGCCTTATATATAATGCCTCTTCCATACAGGAATTCCATAAATCATTTCTTAAATCATTTTTTGTAGTATACCATATTCTTCAAATGTGTGATATATTAATCTATAAATACCAGGATTGCTACATAATTTGCGCAATCCCCTGACAACATACGCAGAAATGGAGATTAGTGTGAAAAATAAGATTTTTCACACGCAAGATTTGTGCTTCGCACAAACTTGAGATGCGCTGAAAAGCAGCGCAAGAATGGAGGATTAACTATGTACGAATTCACTAATGACTGCCTTATAGGCATTAAAGAAATTGATGATGAACATGCAAAGTTATTTAAAATGATTAACGATGCAATATCTATGGGCAACGAGCTTGATGACATAGCTCCTGTCGCTAATAACCTTATATCAGGTCTTAAGGACTATGCTGCCACTCATTTTGCACATGAGGAGGCTTATATGGAAAGCATCCATGACCCTGAACTTGACCTTCAGAAAAAAGAACACGCTGCCTTTACGAAAAAGGTTAATGAGTTCTGTCTTGATACATCATCAAAGGAAGCAGCTAAAGCCTCATTTAACGAATGTATTTCATTTCTTGTACGCTGGTTATACCATCATATACTCAGTAACGATATGATGATTGGTAAAATGTGTACTCCTGTCAATAAGGAAAATGAAAGCTCTGCTGATGCTGATGGAAAAAAACTTTTTACATTTACTGATAAGTATAAAACAGGTATTGAGTTTATTGATGAAGAACATAAGCGTCTGTTTGAAATAATAGATGAAACCTATGAGCTTATTCATGACCACTTTATCCATGATAAATATGACCAGATAATGTCTTTACTTGATCAGCTTAAGGACTATACTGAGTTTCACTTCCATGATGAGGAAGAATATATGAAGAGCATCAATTATCAGGGACTTGAGGCCCAGCAGCAGGCTCATGCATCTTTCATTGATAAGCTTGTTAATATTGATATACATGAGCTTGAAGCCATGGACGACAACCAGCAGCAATATCTGCTTGACCTTGTCAACTTCCTTGTAACCTGGTTAGCCAGCCACATACTTGGCACTGATAAGAAAATACCTGCAAAACCAGCAGACAAATAAACACACTTACATATAAAAAATAGATTGTAAATATATCTTTTTATATTTACAATCTATTTTTTTAATTGTTAGCATTGTGCTTCTCAAAAAACTTCTTAGTTTCCGCCACTACAACTCCACTAAGTGCAAACAGTGCAATCATGTTAGGGAGTGCCATAAGTCCATTGAATATATCCGCTATTGTCCATACAGCACTTACTGTCATATATGGTCCTATAAATACTGCTAATATGTATATCCAGCGGAATATCTTTACATGCTTCATATTTCCGTTACTTAAATATTCAAGACATCTTTCACTGTAGTAATCCCATCCAAGAATAGTAGTAAATGCAAAGAATACAAGACAAAGCATAAGCACAAAGGATGAAACCTGTGCAGGAAATGGCAGTCCATTCTGGAATGCATATGTAGTAACCTGGACACCCTGAAGTCCCTCTACCTGCCATGCTCCTGTTATAACTATTGAAAGTCCTGTAAGCGTACATATAACTATTGTATCTATGAATGTACCTGTCATGCTTACAAGTCCCTGACGTACTGGCTCTTTTGTCTGTGCTGCTGCCGCTGCTATAGGTGCACTACCAAGTCCTGCTTCGTTAGAAAAGATACCTCTTGCAACACCCTTCTGCATAGCTACAAGCATGCTTCCTACAACACCACCTGTTATAGCTCTTGGTGAAAATGCTGCTTCCACTATAATCTTAAATGCTGTTGGAACCTTTGTTATGTTAGTTATAACAAGAACTCCAACAAACAACACATATAATACAGCCATAAATGGTACAATAACCTGACTTACACTTGCTATTCTCTTAACTCCACCTATAAGAACAAGAGCTACACATACTGCAAGCACAAGAGAAGCTATAACAACTGACCATGAATATTCTCCTAGAAATGGAATATTCACACAATGTGAATTATCTGCATCAAAGAAGCCATTAACAGCACTTGATATACCATTTACCTGGCTGAATGTTCCTATACCAAAAAGACCTACACATACACCAAAAAATGCAAATATTTTAGCAAGCCATTTCCACTTCTTTCCCATGCCCTGCTCTATATAGTAAAATGGTCCACCCAGACTATGTCCATCTTCTGAAACAACACGGTACTTAACAGCTAAAAGTCCTTCTGAAAATTTAGTTGCCATTCCAAAAAATGCTGCAACTATCATCCAGAATAACGCTCCTGGGCCTCCTGCGCATACAGCAGTTGCCACACCAACTATATTACCTGTACCTATCGTGGCACTTAAAGCTGTACATAGGGCTGCAAAGCTTGATATTTCGCCTACGCCCTCTTCTTCATTCTTTATCATCCACTTTAATGCAAGAGGAAGCTTTCTTATCTGAAGCACACCAAGACGTACTGTAAGCAATATACCACCTGCTATGATAAGAACCATAAGAGGTACACCCCAGACAAAATTATCAATTGTTGTAAGAACCTGATTAACTAAATTCCACATATGTCCTAACTACCTTTCTTTATTTTCATAAATATAAATGACAAATATCCGGTTATATGACTTTCTATGGAAAACTGACAAGCTTTTCAGCCTGAATGGAATACATGACCTTAAGATTATATTGACTTATATATAAATATATATACTTATATATACTTGTATAATATATAGAACATATGGCCTTCTCTGTCCTTTTGCCTGAGAGATTCATATACACATGTATATGTTGCACCTTCGGCTTCTGTATTATATCAGAATCTCCAGAGAGTCGATCCATTTACAGTTGCACCAGTCCTTGACACTGGCACCTGAGAGTGTTACTCCTTCGGTAGACATCAGTCACTTTCCTGCAAACTTCATATCGAAATTGTCATAGACTAATATATATCTATTTCAGACATTTTTCAACATTTTTTTATAATAATTTTAGACAATAAATTTATTCCAATGAATTTATTCAAAGTAACGTCTTATTCCATCTATAAGGCCATCTCTTAAAGTCTCAAGCCTGCTGTCATTATGATCTGAACATTGATTTCCAAGTTCTATATCAACTGATGGTATTGTACTATATGACGTCTGTGTAAGATCTATCTTCATACTTCCCTGTCCGTTTATCTTAGCACCGTTGTTACTAAGACCTGCTATAAGTGCTTCACCTAATGCATCATGTTCCTGCCAGTGTGTGGCAACTGGTTCCATGTCCTTTATGCCATCAGGAACAGCTATATAAAAGCACCCCTTATCATAGCTTAAGTTATCTCCATCCCAGTGAAGTGCTATATGGCAATCAGCTGCATTATTAGCTATAACTGTCCTCGCCACATTATCAAGCTGGACATCATCAGAATCCCTTAACATAAGTACATCATAGCCGTTATCCAGCAGTCCGTCTCTTAATATCTCTGCCATGCGGAGTGTTACTCTGCTTTCAGCAACGCCATCGTTAAATGTCATTCCAGATGACACTGCTACAGCCATCGTTGAACCACTTGCTGTAGTTCCTCCTGTTGTCTTAGGTGAACCATCCGGATGACAGAATGTTTTTACTGTTGTGCCACCTACTGTACCATGTCCTGCATTCACTGCTACTGTTATGCCTTTACGTTCACTACTGCTTTTATAATATACTGCATTTCCTGTTGTTATAACTGCATTTCCAGCGTACTGCCATGAAGAATCAAGCTCGACTCCTTCCTTGTCAGAATATGCAGGCTTTACAGCTGCATTGTTGTCAGTAGTGTCAGCTGCTTCTATACTTGTTTCTTGTTCATTATCTTCTTCAGTGATTGTTTCCTCTGTATTATTCTCTTTAGTCAGCTGTTCTTTTTCTGTATCTGACATAACAGTTTCATTCACACTAACTATCTGTTCTGATGAAGTGCTTTTATCCGCTTTACTGCACGCTGCAGCTGTAACTATACATAACATAGCACTTATGCATACTAATAATCTTTTTCTCATATATAATCCCTATAATCTATCATAATCATAATTGCCAAACACGATTTATACTTTTGACTCTTACATCATTCTATTAAATTATATTTGAATAATCAAGTAATTATTTACTTTTATTCTTTTTTGTAATTATTTACTTATGTTTACTTTTTTTATTAATATTTTTATTTATTAATACTTTTATAAACCAATAACACGATATATATAATCCATATCCATATTGGCTCTTATAACATCTGCAAGCTTATCATACTCAGCCTGTTTATACATATCATAGCTTATATGAGTGCTGTCTTGTGATATTCCCCGTCTTTTACATAACATTTCTATGAAACTATCACAGAATTCCTGCACATCAAAGATTCCATGCATATATGTTCCTGCCACATTGCCACGTACACATCCGTCCATATATTCCAGTCCATCCACTGTATTTCTTATTTTTGCAAATGCCACGTCTGTTTTTACAACACTCTCTCCCATATGTATCTCATAACCACCACATACTTTTCCTGTAAGTCCACTCCATATGCCTGACTGATCACATATTATCCCTTCCACTCTTGTCCTGTGCTTGTTTCTGGAAAATGTTGTTACAACTGGAAGCAGTCCCATTCCTGGTATAGTCTCACCTGTCTCTGCGTTGCAGCTGTCATCTATCACATCCCCTAGCATCTGATAACCTCCACATATTCCAAGCACTAAAACATCCTGTCTTAGACACCTTATAATCTGTGCTTCTATCTTGTTATATCTCATCCACTTAAGGTCTCCTATAGTATTCTTGCTTCCAGGAATAATAATCAGGTCCGGACTTCCTATCATAGCTGCATTATCAACGTACCTTAGATTAACTATATCCATACGCTCCAACGCATTAAAATCTGTAAAGTTAGATATATGAGGCAGCCTTATAACTACTATATCCAGCTGCTTCTTTAGTGTGCTGACAGACTTATGTGATGTATCTATTCTTTCAGAAAGACTGTCTTCATCTTCTATATCAAGCCTTGTATAAGGAATAACACCTGTAACTGGTATATGACATATATCATAAAGCTGTTGTATGCCGGGCTCTAATATTCTCCTGTCGCCACGGAACTTATTCATGACTAATCCCCTGACACGTTTTCTTTCCTTTTCCTCAAGAAGCATAATCGTTCCAACAAGCTGTGCAAACACACCTCCACGGTCAATATCCCCGACTAAAAGTACTGGTGCATCTACAAGCTCAGCCATCCCCATATTTACAATATCATCTTTTTTAAGATTAATCTCTGCCGGACTTCCAGCTCCCTCTAACACTATAACATCATATGCCTTATCAAGCTTGTCATATGCCTGCATAATATCCGGTATAAGCTTCTTTTTATACTGGAAATATTCCTTTGCCGGCATATTTTTTAACGGAGTTCCATTTACTATAACCTGTGAACCGACATCACTTGTCGGCTTTAAAAGTATTGGATTCATACATATATCAGGTTCTATCATGGCAGCTTCTGCCTGCATGACCTGTGCCCTTCCCATCTCATAACCATCCCTGGTCACATAAGAATTCAAGGCCATATTCTGCGATTTAAAAGGTGCAGCCTTATACCCATCCTGTTTTAACACTCTTAATATTCCTGCTGTCACTATGCTCTTTCCTGCATTAGACATAGTTCCCTGAATCATAAGATTCTTTGCCATATATTACTGCGCCTCCATTATATTATTTATAAGATATTTGTTATCCTCATGCTTCTTTACAGAATAGTCAAGCAGAATATCTTTATCAAATATATTGCCGCCGTGTATCTGTTTTTCCATATACAGTAATCCTCCTTCTCCACTAAGAGCCTGTGCTTTTTAAAAACCGGCCTGTAAAAGCAGTACAAGTCTTATCACTGACACCATGACAACCATAAGAAAAGCTGTAATATAAAGAAGAAGGTTACTTCGTTTTATATCCTCTGTTTCAAGTTCTCTTATGTCATCACCTATCTGCGGTTTCTTTACAAGTCTACCAAAATAATAATTATCGCCTGATAAAGCTACCATAAGTGCACCTGCACAGGCTGCCTCTGTCTGTGCAGCATTAGGACTGCTGTGCTTTTTTTTATCCCTTTTATATATTTTCCATGCATTTTTAATGCTGTAATGTATCTTATCCGTTCCTTTAAGCTTTTCACATATCTGTGCAGCACCTGCCGCTACAACCATAAGACAGCCTCCGATTCGTGCCGGTATATAATTAAACACATCATCCATCTTTGCTGCAAATCTTCCAAAATACATATATTTGTCATTCTTATACCCAATCATGGAGTCCATAGTATTCACAGCCTTATATATAAAGCCTCCCGGTGCACCAAAAAAAAGCATATAAAACAATGGTGCCACAACACCATCTGATGTATTCTCTGCAACTGTTTCAACCGCAGCCCTTATAACACCATGATTATCAAGCTGCATGGTATCGCGTCCTACTATCATGGATACAGCTATCCTTGCCTGTTCTATTCCCTCCTGCTTTAATGCAGCATATACTTTCATGCTTTCCACTCTTAAGGACTTAACAGCAAGAATCTGATAGCACATTATAGTTTCTGCTATGCAGCCTGCTGCTATGCTGATATTATAAAACACTGCAAGAAGCAATATCACAACAGCTCCTGTGATAAATAACACAAGAACTGCAAAAACAGCCCCTTTTATATATTTTTTTCCATCTTTGTCGTCTTTTTTTAACAAAAGCTTTTCAAGAAATGTTATCAGCCTGCCAATAAGCTGTACAGGATGATACAGCCAGTGTGGGTCTCCTACTATAAGGTCCAGTATATATCCAAGCACTATCGCTATTGTCTGACATTTTATTATCGTTAAAAACATATATTATAATACCTTCTTTGCACTTATTATCCTGGCATCCTGCGTTACTTCACATATATAACCTTCTGCGTTGCCACAATGATAGTCATAATAACCACCACCATAAAATTCCGATAATATTGACATAATAGTTCCACCATGGACGACTAAAGCAACACTTTCATTATCTTTAGCATGTTTTACAATTCTTATAAATGCTTCTGTACATCTTTTCCTGAAAGCTTTAACATCCTCTCCTTTAGGAAATGGAAGTGTAGCATTGCTGTCTATCCATTTTTGATAATAAGAATCACCTGAAAGCTCTATATAGTTTTTCCCTTCAAACCTGCCAAAATCACATTCCTTTAAATCATCAACAACTACAGCCTCTCTGCCCGGATATATTATCTGTGCCGTCTGGATGCATCTTTTCATTGGACTTACGTATATCTTATCTGCAGCCGGATATATGTCTTTATGTACATTTATTAACAGCTTTTCTATACCTGTATCGCACAAAGCTTCATCTGTTATTCCTATATATCTTTTTTCCTGATTCCCCATGGTGGCTCCATGCCTTATCAATATAACCTTCATACACGTATTGTCCTCATTTATTACTTCCATCACATTTAAGGCACTGTCCTATGCCACACATAACTCGCTCTACCCTGTCTGACTTCTTGACTGCACAGCATAACGCCCTTCCGACAGTTTCCCTGTATATTCTGTCTTCTTTTTTCAGTGGAACTATTCCACCTCCTACCTCATCACATATAAGTATGATATCAGGATTAGCCTCATATATATCATTTATTATTTCAGCGGCAGACATTGTCTTTGCTGTGGTGTTAGCCGTTATAGTATCATCAGCCGTGGTGTCAGCCGTTATAGTATCATCAGCCGTTATGGTGTCATCAACCGTAGTGTTATATGCAGCACCTTCTTTATAGGTTAACCTTTTTATATACAGATGCATGTGATTAAGCACCTGTGCTTCTTTTATATCCTTAAGGCTGCAGCCTGCGCCATCAGCTACCTTTAAACAGCCTTTTTTTTCAAGTACATATTCAAGTTTCCCCTGAAATGCACCTCCAAAATAAACTTCCATATGTATTTCTCCATCACTATAATAAGCTAAGCTATCAGACAAGAAGTGAGATTATGCCTATCGCAGCTGTTATACACAACTCACATACACAAAGCAGATATCCTGCCAGGTCACCTGTAACACCACCGAACTCTTTATATGCCATATGTCTGTAATATAAAAACACTGCCACACAAACAGCATAGATTATAAATGCAAGTATTATATTAATAAAACATATTCCTGCAAAACACAGTACAAGCTGACAAAAAAGCATTATATTTACACGTTTTCTATCTGCTGTGCTTGTAAATGAATAAAGCATTCCTTTATTTACAGCACCTTTAAGATTCACTGCTGCCAGACCACTTATTATCCTTGATAAAAAGAAAGTAAACGCCCATGCTATAGCAAGTCCATCATACCCTTTAGACACTATGCAGTATGTAAATGAAAAAAAAACGACATAATATACCAAAAGTCTTATAACTGCGAATGCACCTATATGTGAGTCCTTTAATATTCCAAGCTTTTTTTCTACGTCACCATATGAGTTACGTGCATCACAGGTATCCATGTAACCATCAAGATGAATCCCACCAGTAATAACCACAGGCAGAATCATAAGTATAAGTGATACACTTATATATGGTACATAAAAATAACCCGATATCTTATATAAACCATACATTATCAGTCCTGTAACTGCACCTACAAGCGGAAAGAAGCCCATAACATATCTCATGTCCTTTTCTTCTAATTCCAGATGTGGCATAGGTATTTTAGAATACATGGAAAATGCTATCACCAAAGATTTAATCACTGACATATACTTTCCTCCTCTAGTATATTCTTTCCCTTATGAAACACAGGAATAGAATACACCACTTCAACTACAGCATCAGCTTTTTTAGCAAGCTGTATATTAAGCCTTCCAAGTCTTTTTATATAGTTCTTTGTATCTGTATCATATTCGCATCCATCAAAAAACACCTCATTAGTTACAATCACAAGATGCCCGCACACCTGATACAGCTTCATACATTCATCTATTATGTTATCCGGATTACCGCCTTTTTCAAAGCATTCATTAGCAAGCAGGTTAGACATACACTCAAGTAGTACTACCGGCTTATTGGAAATTCTTTCTGCAGCCTCACCGATATGCATATACTGTTCTATAGTTTCAAAACCTTTTCCACTTCGAAGCCTGTGATGTCTTAGTATTCTTTTCTTTCCTTCTTCACCATACGGCTGCATTGTAGCTATATAATATTTCTTTCTGTCTCCTGATAACTTGCAGCATATCTGTTCTGCATATTCAGATTTTCCGCTGCCACTTACACCAGTTACTACTATCAACATTTCCCATAATCCTCATATGCTGTTATCTGTATATCGTCAAACGTTGTATTTTCCTTATATACCTGCATAGCCATATCAAGCAGTGGAAAAAGCATAACTGCGCCTGTTCCCTCGCCTAGTGCAAGCTCTGCATGTATAACTGCCTTCTTATCAAGTTCAGCAAGCAAAGCCTTTATCGCTGGTTCTTTTCCCTGATGTGATACAAGTATATAATCCTTTACTACAGGACACAGCCTTACTGCAATAAGTGCTGCAACGGCAGAAATAACACCATCAACCACAACAGGAAGCCTGTATACTGCTCCCCCTATATACACTCCTGTCAGTCCTGCAACATCAAGTCCACCTATGCATCTTAACAGTTCCAAAGGATCATTCTTATATATGCCATACATCTCTTTTGCTTTTCTTATGACTTCTGTCTTTTTTAACAGCCCATCATCGCTAAGACCTGCTCCCCTGCCTGTTACTTCCCCGGGATTCATGTCCAAAAGTATACATGCCAATGCTGCACTTGTTGTTGTATTACCTATACCCATCTCTCCTGTGGCAAGTATGTTATATCCATCATCCTTACAGCATTTAACCTGCTCTATTCCTGCTTTTACAGCCTTTATAAGCTGCTGCTTTGTCATAGCTGGTTCCTTTAAGAAGTTCTTAGTTCCAGGCATAACCTTTCTGTTTACAAGTCCTTTATAATCTTCTGTTTTTATAAGACTACCAGGCAGGCCCTGTGCTATTCCTATATTTACTGGAATAACCTTTGCATTAACGCAGTCTGCCATCCTGCATACACTTGATATTCCATCTGCCATGTTGCAGCTTACAACAGCAGTTACCTCCTGTCCTGTCTGTGTAACGCCTTCTTCTACTATACCATTATCTGCACACATAACAACAACTGCTTTTTTGTCTATAGATACATCTGCATTTCCTTGTATTCCTGCTATCTGTACTATCATATCCTCGAACATTCCAAGTCCATGAAGTGGTTTTGCTATACCATCCCAATGCTTTTCTGCCTGTTTCATAGCATTATTATCCAAAGCTTTTATTGTTGTAAGTTCTGGGAATATAGCTGCCAGTTTTTCTATATCTTTATCTATACCACTTACTTTATGTCTGTAGCATCTGCATGTCTTAATAAATCTTCTGGCTGCTTCTTTGTTTCCTGGAAAATATATATGAGGAAAACCTGCATACAGTGTATCACTTCCATAACCTTCTATCTCAACGCTTCCATCAGATGCTTTAGTCACAGAATAAGTATCACCCTTACAGTCACTATTCCAGTAGTGGAATTCGTGGGCTGAAAAACTCTTGCCTTTATCAGCAAGCATAGTATTTCTGCCTGATGTGAGTGTCATATATCCAAACCTCTGCAGACGTCCGGCATTATAGCCTGTGCCATCTATAACTCCTGCCATTGGATATACTTTTTTATCTGGTGCCTCAAGCTTCTTATGAAGATACAGATATCCACCACACTCTGCTATACATGGAAGTCCTCCCCGTATCTTATCCGCTATATCGTTTCTCATGGAAACATTATCCGATAGTTCTTTGGCATGAAGCTCTGGATAGCCTCCATACAATAATAAGCCATCAATATCATCTGGAAGCTTCTTATCCCTCAGCGGACTAAAATATACAGGCTCGCACCCATGTTCCCTTAAGAATTCAAGATTATCCTCATAAAGAAAACAAAATGCCTCATCCCTTGCTACTGCAATATGTATGATATCTTCTTTATTAGTTTTTTCTGTTTTTTTGCAGGCTTTACTATCAGAAGCATTTAATTCACAGCCTGTCTTACACTTTGTGGCTGTATGTCCCAGTTCTATAATACCTTTGATATCAATACTCTCCTTCATAAGAGCTGCAATAGTATCAACCTTTTCCTTAAAATGTTCAATCTCATCGGATGTAACAAGACCAAGGTGTCTGCTTTCAAGTGCTATGGCCTTGTTTACAGGAAGATAACCAAGCGGCTTTATTCCAGCCATATGTGCCGCCATACTTGCATCCTTATATAACTTAGAAGACAGATTGTTAAATATAACGCCTTGTATATGATTGTTTTCTATATATTCTTTATAACCTTTAAGAACCGCTCCTATTGAATTACTCATGCCTCGGCAGTTCACTACAAGAATAACTGGTGTATCTGTGATATCAGCTATCTCATATGAGCTTCCCTTCGTGCTAAAGCCCTGTCCATCATAATAGCCCATAACTCCCTCTATTATAGTTATGTCACTTTCTGATTCTTTTCTAAAAAGCAGCTCTTTTATAGTATTTTCATCACAGAACCAGCTGTCAAGGTTGCCTGTTTTCATGTTTAATACTCTTGAATGAAACATTGAATCTATATAATCAGGTCCACATTTTAACGCTAAAGGCATTAAGCCCATATCTTTAATACACTGGCATAAGCCGCATACAATAGTTGTTTTGCCGCTTCCACTGCCTGTAGCAGCTATCATGACTCGACTCATCTGTTACCTCTTCCTTCAATAATAAATACTGGATTGTTGGCAGCTAACATATGATATCTGCCTCTTTTCTTTATCTGTGTTACTGCTATCTGTACAATATCTATAACATCCACTTTTTTATCTTCCATAAGCCTTACGGAATCATTAAGCGTTTCTAATGTCACTGCTGTTATAACTATGTGTACACCAGGATTTTTCTTTAATACTATGTCCATTATTTTTTCAAGCTCTCCACCGCTTCCACCTATAAATACTGAATCCGCAGCAGGCAGTTTCTCTATCACATCTGCAGCACTGGCATTAATGATATCTATATTATCAAGTCCGAATTTTCTGGCATTTTGCGCTATAAGCTCACAGCCTTCTTTCATTCTTTCAACTGCATATACTGTTCCATATAAGGCATGCATGGCAAGTTCTACAGAAACCGAACCTGTTCCTGCACCGATGTCATACACTATGGCATCCTTAGCCGGTGATAACCTGCTTACAACACTTGCCCTGATTTCGCGCTTTGTCATAGGAATATCTGCACGTATAAAACTCTCATCTGGCAAACCTGTCATAACAGCTGCCTGTGGATAATGATTATGAACCGCCATAACTGTTAGTCCTGCTGCCGTATATTCTGCATATTTACTTACGTGCCCTGATAATATCTTTTCATTATCATATGACAGATTCTCACCTATCCATATATCTGCCCCGCCCAGTCCAGACTCACAAAGCCGCTTACAGATATGAGAAACATCGCCCTGCGTAAGAAAATATGTCCATTCATTAGTTAAGACAAGAGGAATATAATTCTGTTTCTTACCATGCAGACTGACCATTGCCGCCATCTCCCACGGCTGTCCTATCTTTGAAGCAAGATATATAACAGAAGATATTCCAGGAAGAATATTTATATCATACTTTTTTACAACACTTCCCTCCTGTGCTTTATAAAGCTGCTCTGAAAGTTTCTTTGTTCCGCTGTAAAAGCCTGTATCACCTGACATTAAAACTGCATATATTAAAGCCTTTTCTTTGTTTATAATATCGTAAATCTCCCCGGCTGTAACAGCAAAAAATAGTTTTTTATCTGTGTTACTATAAGCCTCAAGCAGTCTTTTAGAACCTATAATAACATCTGCGTGTTCTATTGCTTCACTTGCCTGCTGTGTAAGACATTTTCTGCTGCCCGGCCCCATTCCTATGATATACACCTGTTTCATCTGCTTCTCCCTTATATCACTCTGCTTTTTAACCATATGATAAGCCGTATTTACAGCTTTTCAAGATACTCTATTACCTCTTTGATACATTTTCCTTCATGTTCAACAGGTCTTTTTATAACCACAACATCCGCTCCTGTCTGTTCTGCTGCCATAAGCTTCTCATTGTATCCACCGCTGTTTCCTGACTCTTTAGTCACGAGCACATCTATGTGAAACTGTCTGATTAATGCTGCATTTATTTCTGTAGAAAACGGTCCCTGCATTGCTATAAGATGTGCTGGAAAAAAGCCTGCATCTATAGCATTCTGAAGCATACACGGATCAGGCAGCAGCCTTAGATAAGCTCTCTTTTTATAGTCTTTTATATTGACATATTCAGGGATGTTCTTACTTCCTGTTGTAAGTAATATATTTTTTTTAAGATAAGCGTTACTGTTTAGAATAGAAACAGCCTCTTGCATAGTGTCTGTATACACAAGCCTGTCATCTAAGGATGCTCCATCCTCATATGCTGCTTTGGGAACCGTTTCCTCTCTTAACACTCTTATGTACTGTACATCCGCTTTATCACATACATCTTTTATACTGCGTGTTACTACTCTGGCATATGGATGTGTTGCATCTATAACAATATCCGGTTTTATATATGCAAGTTCCTTTTGCATAGCTTCCTCATCAAGTCTGCCTACATGTATGTGAAGCTTTTCTTTATATATATTTTCAGATAGCTCTAAAATAATCTCTTTTCCATATTCTGTCGTCACATATACATGCGTGATAAACCCTGTATCACTTTTTTCTGCCAGATATCCGCACAGTCTTCTTCCCTCTGTCGTGCCTGCAAAAAGCATAACAGTAACATTTTTCATCATATAACCTTGTACCCTCTTGGTGTAACCATCCTGCCATCTATAACCTTAGTATGGCTGTTTCCTATATATACAGTTGTAAACATATCAACATCACATTCTGCCAGTTCTTTAAGCGTAAGTATCTCTGCCTTTTCATTATCCCTGCCTATATTTTTAACATATCCGCATATTGTATCTGGTGATTGTATCTTAGACACGATCTCACATGCCTCTTTAAGATATCCAGCTCTTCTTCGGCTGGACGGATTATATATGCACATTACCATATCACTGTCTGCAGCAGCCCTCACTCTTTTCTTTATAAGCTCCCATGGTGTCATGCAGTCACTTAAACTTATAACAGCAAAGTCATGTGATAACGGAGCTCCAAGAATAGCTGCACCACTGCTTGCTGCTGTCACACCTGAGATAACCTTTATCTGTACTCTTTTTTGAGCAAGCTCATATACAAGACCTGCCATGCCATATATCCCGCTGTCACCACTACATACAAGTACTACCTCCAGGCCTTCCTCTGCCTTATCTATAGCGTACTGGCACCTCTCTTTTTCCTGCATCATATCTGTAGAATAATACTCTTTTTCAGGAAAATACTGTTTTAATATGTTAACGTATGTCTTATATCCAACTATAAGCCCGGCATCAGAAATAGCTGCAAAGGCTTCTAGTGTCATATTATCTTTAGCCCCGCTTCCAAACCCAACTATCTTAAGCATACATACCTCCTTGTTTTACGAAGTAAAATGCGACTGCCCTTGCAGGAGCAGAGGTATTTATCTCCTTTATATTTTATGATTTTAACCGTTTCTTACATAATTATCATTCTATGCATATATTGCCACTGTCACTCCGTCACAGACTGTTTTTTTTACAATACATCTTTTATCTTTTGAGGCTGCACATGCACTTCTCTCACACACATTATCAACTCCAACCTTGTCCTTAACAAAGCCTGATGCAGTGAATTCACCTCTGATAGTGTTAAGATATTGTGCTGAATATGTTTTATATGGTACTTTCAATTCCCGTGCAAAATCTATTATCCCCTGTTCGTCAGCTTTTCTGTCAACAGAAACAACTGCCGCTATTCTTTCCATAAGCAGGTCATTATTATCACATGTACTGCCTACTGCTTTTTTTATCTGCCCGCTTGTTTTTCCTCTTTTACAGCCTATTCCTACGAAAAGATCCATAGGCACAAGCTTTAATGTACGCCTGAATATCATATGGTCAGACGGACTTGTTATAATCTGTATTCCACTTTCATATTTATCTATACTGCTTTGTCTGGCTGTTCCATGTGCTTCCTCTCCAAACATTGTAAGCTGCCCATTCCACTTTTTAACAGTTTTTTCTAACAGCTTTTTATATGCTTTATCACCTGCTATTCCGACAGGTTCACCATTCAGCACTCTGCCTGATATATCCTGAATCATAACAGGATTAAGTATACGCATATTGTTCTCCTTAGCAAACATATCAACTGCAAAGACACCTCTTGCATCCGTAGCTGTTGTAATAACCGGCACTGCACCTATTTTACATGATAACTGGCTGCACCATTCATTTGCACCTCCAAGATGCCCCGAAAGAAGAGATATAAGGAATCTTCCCTCTTCATCAGCAACTAATACTGCCGGATCTGTAACCTTACTCTTTATGTATGGTGCAAGAGTTCTTACCGCAATAGCGGCTGCACATATAAACAGTATTCTGTCACAATTCATAAACTGCTCACGTATAACTCTTCCAACCGAATCAAATGATATGACGTTATCATAATTATCTGCACATCTTGAGTGGCAGTATATATCAACATTCATATCATCATTTATATCATTGTTTATATCATCCTTCATGCTCTGTGCAGCTTTTTTAGCCACCTTCATGCCATCATGCGTAAATGTAATAATGATAGTTCTCATTCTTATCTTCGATACTCCGTCTTAAAATCCTTATCATATAGTTTTGAAAATGCATATTTATCGCCAAGGAAATCTCCTACCATGACAAGAGCTGTCTTTGTTATGCCCTCTTTTTCTGCCGTTTCTGCGAGTTTATCAAGCGTTGTCCGTATACATTTTTCATCCTTCCAGCTAGCTTTATACACCAATGCACATGGAGTATCTGGTGTATATGCACCTTCATACAGCTTTTCTGTGAGTTCTTTAAGATGGGATGAACTAAGGAAGATAACCATAGATGTTTTGTGCTTTGCAAGTCTGCCTATATCCTCATTGTCTGGTACTGGCGTTCTTCCTGGCATCCTTGTGATAATAACTGACTGTGATACTGCTGGAACTGTATATTCACACTGCACAGCTGCTGCCGCTGCAAGAAAGCTGCTAACTCCCGGACATACTTCGCAGGCTATTCCATGCTTTGCAAGCTCTTCTATCTGCTCACGTATAGCCCCATATAATGAAGGGTCACCCGTATGCAGACGTACAACCTTTTTACCCTCATTTTCAGCCTTAACTATCACATCTATAACTTCATCCAGATTCATATATGCACTATTATATATCTCACAGGCTTCTTTTGCATACTCAAGCAATTCTTCATTGACAAGTGAACCTGCATATATAATAACATCTGCTTCATTTAAAAGCTTCATCCCACGAACAGTTATAAGATCCTTTGCACCTGGTCCTGCTCCAACAATCTTTACCATATAAATCTCCATTCTTCTATATACTTCTTATGCTTCATCTTTTATCTTTTCCAGCAGCTCATCTGCCAGCTTTGTTTTACCAAGTATTCCATATTCATTGGAAAATACTATAGCAGCAATCTTTATACTGCCTGCACTTCTTCTTTCAAGAACTTTTTCAATACGCATCATAAGCTGTTCCATTACCGCTTCGAGCATGTCTGATTTTTTCAATATTTCAAGTGCTGCATCTGTTGTAACGCACCCTGGAAGCTGCCTTAGCACATCAGGTTTTGCACCTGCCTGCACTGCACACGTAGTAAGCACCTCCATACGTCCATCTGCAATCCTTGAATGTGTATTCATAATCCCTGCTCCAAGCTTTACAAGCTTTCCTATGTGTCCCACAAGAAGCATGCCTTCTGCTCCCGAAGCACACACAATATCTATAGTATCTCCTATATAGTTGCTGCATTTGATACTTCTTTTCAGTTCTATATTAAGAGTATTGAGTAAAAAATCCTGTCCATAATTACCAGGTGCTGCCAGCAGCATTTTCTCACCTTCTGCAACATGCATACTGACCTCTGTACGGATTGTATCTATAAGTGCCTGTTCGCTCATAGGCTCTACTATTCCTGTTGTTCCAAGTATAGATATGCCGCCTGTTATGCCAAGGTTAGGATTAAAAGTTTTCTTTGCTATCTCTTCACCATCTGGAACTGAAATAACCACAAGAAGACCGCCATCATAGCAGTAATCCTCCGCTGCCTCCATCACACCTGCTTCTATCATCTTTAAAGGCACTGGATTGATAGCTGCTGCACCTACAGGTCTTGGTAAACCTTTTTTAGTAATACGTCCGACACCTTTGCCACCATCAACTATTATACGCTTATCGTTTTTTTGTTCATTCTGTCCTTTATCATAATATGCTTCTGCATATGATACTTCTGCATACGATACTTTGGCATACACGTATATCCCATTCGTCACATCAGGGTCATCACCACTGTCTTTTCTTATCGCACATGATACTTGCGTATCCTTCATTGATATATCTTCAACATCCAGTAAAAGACTGACTCCTGATGGTGTCATAACTTTAACTTTGTCTGTTTTTCTTCCTGATAACAGCATCTGTGCAGCTGCCTTTGCCGCAGCACAGGCACATGTACCAGTAGTATATCCACATCTCATTTTCTGTTGGTTTTTATATACGTATCGTTCTAACATCTGCGCCACTCTTTATCATCATCTGCTGCCATATAAAACAATGCATTCATAACAGCCGCTGCAACATTACTTCCGCCTTTTCTTCCGCGTGCTACTATATATGGCATACTGCTGTTTATAATATCTTCTTTGGCTTCAACTACATTAACAAAGCCAACTGGTACTCCAATAACAAGTGACGGACAGAATTTCCCTGCATCATATAATTGTCTTATTCTCATAAGTGCAGTAGGTGCATTGCCAACAACCATAATACATCCTGCATTACGTTCTGCCGCTTTTTCAACACTGATGGCTGCCCGCGTTACTTCCCTTTTAGCAGCCTCACATGCCACATCTTCATCTGCCATATAACAGTTAAGCTGGCATCCAAACTTTTCAGCCATCTTATGGCTTATTCCTGATTTTGCCATATTGGTATCCGTAACAATATCCACTCCTGAACGTATGGCATTAAGTGCCTTGTTAACTACTCCATCAGAAAATGTCATACTTGTCTCATATGAAAAATCTGCTGTGGTATGTATGACTCTTTTGACTATCGGTTTATATATATGTGGTATATCAGTAGTAAGTTCACTTTCTATTATAGCAAATGACTGTTTTTCAATATCCATAGGTTTCATATATAATCTTCTCCTTAATTCCTTCGGGTATTACATGATATTTATGTTATAGCTTCTTATGTTGGTACGTGATATTTGTTTTATAGTTTCTTCTGTTGGTACTTGATATTTATTTTATACAAGCTGCCTAAGTGCTTCTCTGTCTGGCTTTACAAGCACTTTCTTCCCCTGTTTTTTTGCATATTCTATCAGATCTTTTAATCTTTTATTCATAGCACCAACCTGACATCCTGTATCTATAACATAGTCTGTTTCATCTATTCCTGCACATGCTTTTTTATATGTTTCTTCATCTATCGGTTCAAACATCCTGTTTACAATCACATCTTTAGCAAGCGACTTTGCAATAGGATATTCACAATCATTTTCATATAGTATTCCTGCTAAAAATGCTATCCCTGCCCTCTGAAGCTCTCTGTATGTAAATACACCTGTCCCTGCACCACCAACAACAAACACATGTGACTTACCCTGTGGTCTCTTTAACTCTGCACTTCCATAAAGGCTGTTATATGTTCCCTGTGTAAGTCCATAAAGCCTGCTTATCCGCTCATCTGTAAATATGCTTTCTGGTCTTGCGAATTCTATCGTTTTATCTGTACCGATACACATAACGTAATCAGCCACCTTTGCTGCAAGCTCTATCTCATGTAAAGATACTATAACTGCAACTTTATCTCTTACTGCCATATCCTGTAATATATCAAGAAGCTCTATCTTATGTCTTATATCAAGAAAAGACGTCGGCTCATCTAAAACAATAATCTCTGGTTTCTGACATATCGCTCTTGCAAGCATAATACGCTGGCGCTGTCCATCACTTATCTGTGAAAAATCTTTATTCTCTATATCAGCCGCCGAAACCTTTCTTAAGGATTCTGTCACTATCTCTTCGTCTTCCTTTGTCAGCTTTCCGAAATAATTCGTATAAGGATATCTTCCCATAGCAACGACATCACGGCATGTCATCATCTCTGTCTTTATCTTTTCAGTAAGGACAACAGACATAGTTTTAGCATATTCCTTTCCTGTAAACTCGTCAGTCCTTCTGCCCTTTATGTATATGTTTCCTCCTATTGGATGCAATTCTCTTATTATGTTCTTAAGTATAGTTGATTTACCAGCCCCATTAGGTCCTATAAGTACAAGAATCTCGCCTGGTTTTACCTTCATGGCTATATCCGATAACAGTACTTTTCCATGATATCCTACACTTAAATCTTCTGTCTGTACATATATCTGTTCCATACTTTCTCCACTTATACTACATTTTAAAAACTGCTTATTATTGTAAATACATGCCATTACTTTTTCTGCTTAATCATAAGCCATATAACAACAGGTGCACCAAATATTGCTGTCACTGTTCCTATAGCAAGCTCAGATGGTGAGAATATAGTTCTTGCAATAAGGTCGCAGAACATACAGAATACTGAGCCACTTAAGAATATGGCAGGAATGGTTATTAATGGTTTCGTTGTTTTAAGTGATAATCTCGTTATATGTGGCACAGCTATTCCAACAAAGGATATAGGTCCTGCAAGAGCTGTAACACATGCTGAAAGTAAACTTGAAAGTAATACTATACATACTCTGAAAAATTTAATATTGATTCCCATGCTCTGTGCATATCCCTCACCTAAAAGATAAGCGCTTATCGGCTTGGAAAACAGGAATGTAACAATCGCTGTAGGAAATATTATAAATGCTGCAAGCTTTACAGTTGCCCATGAGCTTCCAGAAAAACTACCCATTGCCCAGTGTGTAAGATTAGCTATATTAGAATCATTGGCAAATGTTATACATAAATCTGTTATTGCAGAACATATATAGCTTATCATAATTCCAACCACTAATAACATGGACATGCTTTTTACCTTATTGGCAAAAAACAGTACATAAAGCATGGCAAACAGTGAACCAACAAAGGCTGCTGCAACCTGTGCCCAAAGCGGCATGCCGGAAACATGTTCAAGTAAAAATATCATCGTAATAGCAACAAACATCTTGGCTCCTGATGATATACCAAGCACGAAGGGACCAGCTATAGGATTTCTGAAAAAAGTCTGCAGCAGAAAACCTGATAGTGATAATGCTCCACCAAGAATAGCTGCCATACATAATCGTGGAAGGCGTATTTTCCATATAATATTGTATTCAGGTGTTCCAGAATCACCCTTTAAAAATATTATCTTACCAATCTGTACAGGAGATATATGAACATTTCCTGTATTAATATTCATTATAACTGCTGCTGCCATTAATATAAGCAGCGCAACATAAACAAACTGATAGCGGAATATCTGTTTAAATTTATTATTTTTCTGATTAATGTTGTTATCCACACTTATCCTCATTTTTCTTTGCGTTCATCATATATTAATTCATTCTTTATCAACCCTGTGCTTATCAAAATGACTGTCTCATTAAGATGTATTTGCTTAATGTGACAGTCATTGATACTAATATTTATTCACTTTATTTAAGCTTTTTTAAATATGTAAGCTCTGATGTGCCAGCGTCTGCTTTAAACATAAGATTGATATCGTTGATCATGCTTCCGATTGTATCTGCAATCTGGAAGAAATCTGGTGTTGTACACCATACATTGCCATCCTTAACTGCCTTTAAATCAGAAAGTACACTGTTATAAGACGTAAAATCAGCCATTGTAGATGGCTTACCACCTAAATTCCATACATATATAATGTAATCTGCATCTTTAGCCTTCTCATAGAAGCTCTCGATTCCAAGCTCCTGTGTACCTGTCTTATCAGGGTTAAGATCAGAGAATATATAGTTACCACCTGCTATGTTAACCATCTGTGCAAGATAATCACCTGCATTTCTTACATATAGCTTTCCCTTTGATGTTATATAGAATACTGCAACAGACTTTCCTGTATTCTCTGCCTTAGAGAGTGTATCCACATAAGCAGCCTGTTCGTTAAACATAGCTGTAGCAGCCTCCTCTTCATTGCAAAGAGCAGCATATAGCTTAGCCCACTCTACTCTGCCTAAAGGATGATCCTCATAGGTAGACTGGTCTAATATATAATTAACTCCAAGTTCCTTTAACTTAGCTGCAACGTCAGGCACACTTGTAAGCATAGTTGAATATATGGCAAGTGAAGGTGAACCTGCTATGATTGATTCATAATTAGGAGCCTTATAATCACCAACATATGTAAGCTTTCCATCATCAAATGCTTTCTTTACGGCATCTATATACCATGATTTCTTATCATAAGTAACCTGGCTTATGCCTGAAAGACAGTTACTCGCATTCATAAGCGATGTAACTGGTGTAGATGATACAAGCATGTTAGTTACAGGAGCCTTTAATACTAATGTATCTGCATCTACCCCTGATGGTGTAGACATTCCATCTGGAACAAGTAATATTTTAGACTGCTTTGATACAATAGCTGTATCTTCATCTCTGTTAGTTATAGTAAGAAGCTTATAACCGCCCTTATAATAATCTACAGAAAAAAGCTTTGCATACTTAAGCTCCATAGAATGATCGAACACTAACTGACCATCATAATTGTTTCCATTGTCCGCGTTGTTTCCTGAGCTTGTACCACATCCACCCATTACTAAAGTTGATACAAGCATTACCAGCACAAGTAATAGTGCAAGAAATCTTTTCTTCTTCATTCTTTTTTCCTTTCCTTTTTCATATGAAGATGTATGGTTATCAACGTATATGTGATAACCGGAAGATGATTGCGTCATTCTCTGCAGAAAGGAACGGCACATATATACAGATATGCTTTGTTTATATATGCCGGCATAAAAATCAATAGTCTGTTGTTCTCGCAACGACTATTGTGACTCTGCCTGTAAACCGGTCTTCTGACTCACAGATCATAAGTGATATCCGCCTTCCCGGATTGTATTGTATTACTCTCCAGTGGCATAATGGATACCGCCTCCCTGTATACAGCAGCGGAACTGTTCAGGATTCACACCTGATTCCCTGAAGTAAATGATATATGTTTTAACATATTGCTCCATATATTAGCTACTTCGTTTACAGTGATTATTTCGTTATCATCTATATTATAATTATTTAAAATATAATTATAATGATATATTATTCCATATAATTCTTTTAAATGCAAGATATTTATTTAACCCCGATATCTTTATTTGCAGCTATACTTCATCATTTCATTTTCTTTGACAAAAACTTTACTATGTAATCATAATTCTCTGGTAAATGGGGAAATGTACAATTCGTACAATCTTTAATCTTCTTTCCACTTTCCCGCTCAATAATCCGAGGATTGCCTGGACAATCCTCATACTGGTTCAGTGGGCAATAACAAAAAAGGCAGTTAAAATCCTGCCCCTCTTCTATCTTGTGACATGGAAAGTATTTACATTGTTCATTCTTAAAGTAACGGTAACTGTTCTGCATAATAATTCTCCATTCTTGCGTGTGAAAAATATTATTTTTCACACTAATCTCATATATCAATATTGGAAATTGGTAAATATATCACTTCAGCTGCAAATGTATGAAAAATATTTTCTTCCCTGCTCCTGCATAGCACCGATGCTGTTATAAAATGCGATTGATGGTGTATTCCATTCAAGACAGCTCCATTCTATTTTAGAATATCCATCCTCTTTAACGTATTCTTCTATTCTAGAAAAAAACTTTTTACCCAGGCCGCGATGACGATATTCTTCTTTTAAAAGAAAATCCTCAAGATGCACCCCTGCCTCTCCGGCAAATGAGCCAAACACCGGATAATAAATAGCATATCCTATGATTTCTTCATCATATTGTGCGATCAATACAGTTGCTATTTTCTTTTCAAAAATCCAATAACGCAACGTTTCCTCTGTGGCCGTCATATCCTGAGGTCTTTTCTCGTATTCTGCCAGATTTTTTATAAGCTTTTGTATAATTTTAATATCACTTATATCTGCTTTTCTTACATTAAATAATCCATTCATTACCTGATAACCTCTTTTTATATTAAATTCTGATGCTGTTATTTATTATACCATATGTTACTCTTTATTTGCCATGCTCTCATAAACCCGCGCTGCGCACTATATCGCCCTGCTACTTTGTCTGCCTTTTTCTCATTTGCCTGTCCTAATGTCCTTGCAAGAAGCGCATTAGTTCCAACTCCGGTTCCTATTCCAACTGCTACCATGAGCATCTGAACCGGAAACACCAATGTCAACGCATTTAGTGCTGCCTCACTTCCTGTTTTCATGTTTCCAACAAAGGCACTATCTACAATATTGTAAACTGCCTGCAATGCCATAGATAAAATCATCGGTATTCCCATCTGAACCATAAGCTTATTTACTGGCATCTCCTTCATCTTATTACTTTCTGCCATCTTAATCCTCCTTGTTTTGCGAAGCAAAATCCGAACCCTTTGGTGAGGAGAGGATTTAGCCTCATTGTTGTGCGAAGCAAATGTCTGCTATGCATTTGTCCTCATTTTTCTGCATAAAAAAATGTGTACTTATCACATAAGCTGGACTTACGCTGATAAGCTACACACTTTTAACTGCAATATATATTTTTATCCTGTGTGACAGCAGATACACACAAAAAAAACGAGCAGCAAAACTGGATTTACGCTAGTCTGCTACTCGTTCATTCATATATTATATTGGTGGTTTTTCAAAAAGTCAAACAAAAATTATTCATTTACAGTTTTTTATGTAACAAATATAAGTGATTTTTTTCTATTTATAAACAGGGGGAAAAAAGATATAATCTAATTGAAAAAGTGAAGTGAGGAGAAAAAAAGATGTATTCATTACTGATTGCAGTAATCTATTTAATATTTATTAGTCTGGGGTTACCGGATTCACTTCTTGGCTCTGGTTGGCCTGCAATGCATGCCGCATTTTCGGTGCCGTCTTCCTATGCAGGATATGTGTCTATGGCAATTTCATTTATGACGATTATTTCAGCACTGCTTAGTCCTATGATGATAAAAAGATTCCATACGAAGTGGATTGTTATTGTATCAATATTTCTAACGGTTATGGCTTTAATAGGTTTTTCTATTTCTACATCTTATGCCATGTTGTTTGTTTTTGCGGTTCCATATGGTATGGGGGCTGGCGCTATTGATGCATCTGTAAACCATTATGTGGCCAATAACTATTCAGGATCTGTCATGAATTTTTTACACTGTTTTTATGGTGTAGGTGCAGTCATAAGTCCGAATATTATGGCAGTGGCATTAAGTAAGGCAAGTTGGAATGAAGGATACCGGTGGACTGCATATATTCAGATTTTTATACTATTAATTTGCATTATTTCCCTTCCATTATGGAAAAAGAATGAAAGTGATTCTAATAAACAGGAGGAAGAAGTTGCAGGAATACGTGAAGCATTAAAACGTCCCGGTGTAGTGCTTACATTAATCGCATTCTTTGCATATTGTTCTGGAGAAGCGACATGTTTCCTTTGGACCTCGAGCTATTTTGCAGGAGTAAAGGAAGGACTAACGGATCATCTTATTGCATCATTTGGCTCGCTTATATTTGGCGGACTCATGCTAGGAAGATTAATATCCGGGTTTGTATCAAATAGGCTTGGAGACAGAATGCTAATAAGAATAGGAATTTTTGTTGAAGTGGTCGGGATACTACTCGTAATGATACCTGTGGCTAGCTTTATTCCTGCTGCAATTGGTTTTGTGATAATTGGTACAGGTATGGGACCTGTATATCCAGCGATTCAGCATATGGCACCAACAAACTTTGGTGAAAGATATAGTGCAGCCGTTATTGGACTTCAAATGGCATCAGCTTATATGGGTAGTACATTTATGCCAATGATTTTTGGAAATATTCAGGAGAAGATTGGAATTGGTATTATGCCGTTTTATCTGCTGATATTTGCAGTTTTAAACATCTGGATGCTTGAACGAACTTATGTGGTATTGACTGGCACAAAGTATGCCAATTTCTCACGTAGATAAAATTTAATTGCTTTCTCATTTTCCTGATAGACACTTAATTTTAATTTTAATCTGAATTCCTTTGCATGATTTAGAAGTTGTTTTCCGATACCTTTTGATTGCATTGTTTCTTTTACAAAAACACCTTCGATATAGTCATCATTCAATCCAATGAAGCCATCTATCTGCTTTGTACAGTCATCCTCATGTACATATATTTCTGCGTGAGGAAGCTCATCAGCTAATAACAATAATGCTATAAATTGCTTTTTATTCTCATTCACTTCTCGGATTTTCATATCTATTACTCCGTCAAACTTGAATTTGACTATCTCTTAACTCGTTTTGATAAATGAAGTTCATTATCATCTACATAACCAAGTTTATTATATACAGATTGTGCAACAAGATTTTCTTGTCCTGTTAAGAGTTCGTACTGATCAAGTGGATAATTCTTACTGCAATAATTTTCTGCAAAAATAATCATTTCACTCGCAATCCCTCTATTTCTATATGTCGGTTTAACATACACTTCCGTAATTTCAGGCATATATTCATCATAGCAGAAGGACTTTTTAAGTTGAACACATACAAATCCTACTAATATATCATCTTCATCAGCAACGATAACAACCTCCTGTTTATTACTCACAAGAGAATTTCCAATATTATCTATGCTTGCACCTTCACCATTAAATTCGTTATTTAAGATATTTAATTGCTCTGCATCATTTACTGTTGCAATTCTTACCATAATTACACCTCATCAAATTCTCAATTCTCCAAACTTGAATTTGGAGTGTGCTTTATAAATTTTTTCCGATTCCCTCAAGTTCGTTCATGGAATTCTTATTTTTTTCAAGTTCATCTCTGGCTGTTGCGTAATATGATTTTTTGAAAAGCATAT
>ERZ832317.591-NODE-591-length-52152-cov-6.111542_pt1 | contig 52152 bp, 43 predicted proteins | sample MGYA00519695_ERZ832317 | MGnify/ENA primary metagenome ERZ832317 (study PRJEB31850, sample SAMEA3708726) | human gut metagenome | biome: human gut; feature: human-associated habitat; material: faeces | place: China | collected 2014 ...
ATACTTCCAGACATTCTGCTTGCCATTCAAGGGCCGTTTTAAGTTAATGACATTGCAGCTTGTCCCCCTTAACAATCCTCCTCCGCCGAGCTGAGCCAGCTCGACCGCAGTTTTCTGCAACAAAATCTGTTTCTTTTCCCTTTAAAAATCAATTTTCCCGATAATTTGCGTTCTACTCTTGCATCTTTCCGCTTTTTTCGGTATAATAGAGAAAAGAACGCTCAGGAGAAAGAGGAGAAGTACCATGAAAAACGGGTTTTTCCCGATTGCCTGTGCAACGCCCCCCCTACGGGTGGCAGATTGCACCTATAACGCCGAGCAAATCATCTCCCTGACCAGAGAAGCTGCAAAAAACGGCAGTAAACTGGTCGTCTTTCCGGAACTTTGCATAACCGGATACACTTGCGGTGATTTGTTCCTTCAGCAAATTCTATTAGACGGTGCGTTGCAAGCACTGCGTACCATTTTGAAAGAAACCAGTAACCTTTCCTGTATTTGTGTGGTTGGTCTGCCCATCCGGCACGCCGGAGCACTCTATAACTGTGCAGCGGTCTGCTATCAGGGTTCTGTATTGGGCATTGTTCCGAAGCAGCACTTGCCCAACTATGGAGAATTTTACGAACAGCGGCACTTTACACCCGGTGTACCAGCAGACGGCAAGACATTCTGGCAAGCAGATGGCATTGCTCCCTGCCCGTTCGGAGCACAGCAGCTGTTTCAGTGTGCAGAATCGCCGGATTTCACCTTTGGCGTGGAACTCTGTGAAGATGTCTGGGTTGCAGATACACCTTCCGTTGCAATGGCTCGGATGGGTGCAACGCTAATTGTCAATCTCTCATGCAGCGATGAAATCATTGGAAAAGCTGCTTACCGCCGTACCATTTTGCAGGCAAAATCCGGCAGCCTGTTCTGTGCCTATGCCTATGCAGATGCTGGAATGGGCGAGTCCACACAGGATATGGTCTTTGCCGGACACAACTTGATTTTAGAAAACAGTGCGATTTTGGCAGAATCCAAGCTATTTTCAGATGGTCTGCTCTATGCAGAGCCGGATTTGCAGCGAATGGCAGCAGAACGGCAGCGTTCCAACTCATTCCAACCATTGCCGCTGACAACGGTCTGCACAAAATTTTTCATGCCGCTGACTGAAACTGCCCTGCATCGCTTTTTCTCTCCAACACCGTTTGTGCCTGCCGGAGCAGCAGAACTTTCTGAACGCTGCGAAACCATCTTGACGTTACAGGCAACTGGTCTGGCAACCCGTCTGCGACACATCGGCTGCAAAACGGCAGTCGTTGGCTTATCCGGCGGACTAGATTCCACATTGGCACTCATTGTGATGGTGCACGCTTTCGACCTGTTGGGACTGCCAAGAAGCGGAATGCTGGCTGTTACAATGCCCTGCTTTGGTACGACAGACCGTACTTATCAGAACGCTTGCCGTCTGGCAGAAGCCTATGGGGCAACTCTGCGAGAAATTCCGATTCAAAAGAGTGTTCGACAACATTTTGCTGACATTGGTCAAGACGAATCCGTTCACGATGTCACCTATGAAAACAGTCAGGCAAGAGAACGGACACAAGTCCTCATGGATTTGGCAAACCAGTGTGGTGGGATTGTTGTTGGCACGGGTGACCTCTCAGAATTGGCTCTGGGCTGGGCAACCTACAATGGCGACCATATGAGTATGTATGCTGTCAACGCCTCCATTCCAAAGACATTGGTACGCTATCTGGTACAGTATGAAGCCAGCAAAACACCGGAAACACTCCGTGCCGTCCTGCTGGACGTTTTAGATACGCCCGTCAGTCCGGAACTGCTGCCGCCAGAACCAGACGGTACGATTGCACAGAAAACAGAAGATTTGGTTGGCCCTTATGAGTTGCATGACTTCTTCCTGTATTATGTGCTGCGGTTTGGATTCACGCCGTCTAAAATATATCACCTAGCACAAAAAGCACTGGGCGGAAAGTATGAAACAGCGGTCATCTTGAAATGGCTTCGCAGTTTTTATCGGCGGTTTTTCTCTCAGCAGTTCAAGCGTTCCTGCTTGCCGGATGCTCCAAAGGTCGGCAGCGTTACCCTCTCCCCAAGAGGTGACTGGCGAATGCCAAGCGATGCCTGCCGGACACTGTGGCTGGCAGATTTGGAACAGCTGTAATCCTTGTTTCTTCGTTGCAATTTGCAACTTTGATTTTATTTTCACATTAGAAAGGAAGTATCCCAAATGACTTACAAAGAAGAATTTATCCGGTTTATGGTGGACTGCGGCGTTTTGACGTTCGGTTCGTTTACCCTCAAGAGTGGCAGACAAGCCCCGTATTTCATCAATACCGGTAACTATAAAACCGGCAAGCAGCTGGCTCAGCTCGGCAAATACTATGCTGCCTGCATGAAAGAACACGGACTGAACCCAGACACCTTGTTTGGCCCTGCTTACAAGGGCATTCCGCTTGCAACGAGTGCAGCTGTTGCTCTGGCAACCGAATACGACCAGGAAGTCGGCTACTGCTTCGACCGAAAGGAAGTCAAAGACCATGGCGAAGGCGGTATGTTTGTCGGCAAGAAGCTGGCTGACGGTGACAAGGTTGTCATCATCGAAGATGTTATGACTTCCGGCAAGGCAATGGCAGAAGTTTACCCGAAGCTGACAGGTGCAGCAAAGGTGGACATCATCGGTATGGTCATCACGGTAGACCGGATGGAAAAGGCATTGCAGGGCAATCAGTCTGCCGTTCAGACCGTCTATGAAACCTATGGTGTTCCGGTTTATGCCATTGTCAACATGGAAGACATCATTGCAGCCATTCAGAACGATGTCATTCCGGGTAAAGAATATCTGGATGCAATGCTGGCATATCGGGAACAGTATGGCGTAACAGCATAACATTTCTCCATCTCGAACCAACAGAATGCCCCTTTTCTGCACGGACAAAGGGGCATTTTTTCTATCATCCCTTTGAAATTTGAAAAAGGAGGCATTCATTCTTTGGCAAAACAACACTGGAAAGGCAGCGTCCTATTAGCACCTGTTCCACCGGTACTGGTCAGCTGCGGAACAATGGAACACCCCAATATCTTAACAATTGCATGGACAGGAGTTCTGAACACGCATCCGCCTATGGTTTCTATTTCTGTTCGCCCCACTCGCTATTCTTACCCGATTCTCATGGAACAGCGAGAATTTGTCATCAACTTGCCGACCTCTGCAATGTGTCGGGAAACAGACTTCTGCGGCTGCCGGAGCGGAAAAGATATTGATAAATTTCAAGCCTGTCATTTTACCCCAGAGTCAGCACAAACCGTTTCTGCTCCGCTGATTGCAGAATGTCCGGTCAGTCTGGAATGTAAGATTCAATCCACACAGCTGCTCGGCACGCATGAATTGATGCTGGCAGAAATCACAGCAGTCAACGTGGAAGAACGCTATGTGGACAGCAAAGGCAAACTGAATCTCCAGCAAATGGGACTGCTCGCCTATGCTCACGGAGAATATTTCTCGCTGGGCAGAAAACTGGGCGATTTCGGTTATTCCGTCCGCAAGAAGAAAAAAACACCCAAAAAGCCCCCTCAGAATAAAAAACAACTTCCCTCTCAGAAAGCGTGATTCTACGATGACAGACCGTTTAAAACAACAACTGGATTTCATCCTGGAAATCGACCAGGAAAAAAATATTCTCCGGCAAACCCACCTCTCCCACCACGGCAGACGGGAAAATGATGCGGAACATGCCTGGCATATGACCATTATGGCATACCTGCTGAAAGAATATGCCAACGAACCCATCGACATTGCAAAAGTCATGATGATGTGCCTGCTGCACGATGTGGTAGAAATTGATGCCGGCGATACTTACGCTTATGATGAAGCTGGCAAGCAGACCCAGCAGGCACGGGAAGCCGCTGCAAAAGAACGCATTTATTCACTCCTGCCGGACGACCAGAAACAGGAATTACAGGCACTATTTGACGAATTTGAAGCCCGTCAAACCCCAGAGTCTAAATTCGCCCATGCCATGGACAACTTACAGCCGCTCCTGCTCAACGACAGCAATCAGGGCAGCGACTGGAAAGAACATACCGTCACAGCAAAACAGGTCTACCATCGGCAAATTCAAACGAAAGACGGCTCGGAAGTGCTCTTTGATTTAACCGACCAAATTCTCCAGAAAAACATTGCAGACGGAAATCTGCCGGACACCGCTCCGGAAATCTCGTAATTTTGCACAAAAATCAATTGACAACCACACGCAGATTATGCTATAATAGAAAAAGCAGTGAAATTTCCCTGCCCTTCCATGAAAAAAATTTTTAAATTACCGTTGAAAAGGAGTAACCCCTCATGGCAAAAACAATTGATGAAATTATGGCGGAAGCAAGAAATGGCTTGACTGGCGAAAAGAGCGTGGATATGGTTCATCTGGAACATATCGCAGAAGAATATGCCGGAACAGAAATCGGCAAAGAAGTCGAAAGTCAAATTGCTGACCTTGCTTATGAAATTCTTCCAGATGAGCAAAAAGAAAGAGTTGCAAAAATGCTGTATATTGACGGCAAGCGGATGGACAAGGTTTTCGCTGAAGCCGTTGAACTGGTCAACCAGAAGAAAATTAAGGAAGCTTTCAAACTGACCGAAGCCCTCTATACAAAAATCTGCATCAACTTCCGAGAAACCGAAGAACATTTGTACTTGAGTATGCGGAACACGCTGGAACATCAGCTGTATCTGTTCTTCTATCACCCGTCTAAGAAACTGATTCGTGCTCCGTTTGACCTGTGTGCAATGGTGATGCTGCACGGCTATGTCCTGCTGGATCTTGGCAGAGCAGAAGAAGCTGTTTCCGTTCTGGAAGATGCGATTCGCTACAATCCGCTGAATCCAGACCCGTATTTTGAAATGGCAGAATGCTATAAGTATCTAAAGCAGCCGGAAGATTTGCTCGGCGTAACCAAGGAAACTCTTTCCATTGCCACTACACCGGTAACACTCTCCAGATGCTATTGCAACCTCGGTTTCTACTGCATCGAAAAGAAAGATTATGACAGTGCGGTTTGCTTCTATTATGAAAGCTTGATTTATGCCGACCATCCGGGTGTACAGGCAGAATTGCACCACATTCACACCATCACCCAGAAGAAGATTGTTCCGCCGACCAGAGAAGAAGTCAACAAGGCATTTGAAAAGTATGGCATGCAACCGGGTGCAAACAAGGAAGTCGTTGGCGTTGCTGCTGCTCTGGCAAAGGAAGCCATCGAAAAGAAAGACCTGTCCGGCTCGCAGTTCTATCTGCTCGTTGTGTACAGCCTAACCAATGATCCAGAAGTGAAGGAACTGCTGGAAAAGGTTTCCCCGAAGAAAAAGACTGCAAAAACAGAAGCAGGTGAAAAGCCGATTCAGCAGACCAAATAACTCCGTTTCTACACAAAAAGGAGTGGTGAAAAATGGGCGATTGGATTGGATTCAGCATCATGCTGCTTTTCTCCATTGGCTGTTATGTGCTATCTGGATTCTTCCTGCACGGAAAAGGTGCATGTTTGATTGCCGGATATAACACCATGTCCAAAAAAGAACAAGAACAATACGACCAGAAAAAGCTTTGCCGCTCTGCTGGCTATAGCACGCTCATCATCGGAATTGCACTGACTTTGCTCTCGTGCGTGATTCTGCTGACAGAAATCATTCCCGTTCTGCCAGAATGGATGCTAACCGCTGGTACCATCGGCTTTTGCAGCATTGTAGCACTGGCCACGTTGGGCAGTCTGCTGTTCAGCAATACCAAAGCAAAAAAATAATCAATCAACGTCCGCAAGCTGTGCGGATAATCAGGAGGACTTACCATGGAACAATGGGATATTTACGATGAAAACAAACAGAAAACCGGACGGACAATGAACCGCAATGACTGGAATATGCAGCCGGGCGATTTTCACCTGACGGTACTGGGCGTATTACGCCGTCCAGATGGTACTTACCTGATTACCCGCCGCAGAATGGACAAAGAATGGGCACCGGGCTGCTGGGAAGTGCCGGGCGGCGGTGTTCGTGCCGGAGAATCTGCCGAAGATGCTGTAAAACGAGAAATCTTAGAAGAAACTGGCGTAGATGTTTCCAACGCAGACGGCGGCTATGTTTTCTCTTACAAGCGAGTAAATCCAGAAGAGAAAAACAACTATTTTGTGGACATCTTCCGCTATACCATGGATATTCCGGATTCTGCTGTACATACACAGGAACGGGAAGTCATGGAATATGCATTTGCAACGCTGGAACAAATTCAGGAATACGGAAAACAAGGCGTATTCCTGCACTACGACAGCATCAAGCAGGTATTTACCGACTAATTTTTATATTCACAACAACAACCATACAAAAAAAGGACAGGATGACGATTGCATGCCATCTTGTCCTTTTTTGTCTATTTATAAAATCTCTGCTAAAATCGCATTGGACACCAGACACCCTTTCGGAGTCAATGCCACACGGTCATTCAAAAATTCCACCAATCCGCCAGCTGCATACCGCCGTAACTTTTGCAGCTGTTCTGTATGCAGCCAGCTGCATGGAATGCCCTTCCGCAACCGCAGCCCTAGCAGAATCTGTTCTTCTCGGGTGCAGGGGTTGTCATCTTCCAATACTCTTGGTTGCGTTTCTGCTGCACAGAATGCCTGCAAATCAGAGGGCACATAAAACCGCTTTCCGCCATAGCAAGAATGAGCAGATGCCCCAAACCCCAAATACGGTTCACAGTTCCAATACTTGCAGTTATGCCGGCTCTCATAGCCTGCCTTTGCAAAGTTAGAAATTTCATATTGCAAGAAACCAGCTGCTTGCAAGGTTTCCACCGTCTGCAAATAAAAATCTGCGGTTGCATCTTCATCCGGCAACTGCTGCACCCAGTTCATGGATGCAAACGGCGTTTCCGGCTCTACTTTTAACAGATAAGCCGAAATATGCTGAATTGGTAAAGCGGTCAATTGTGTTAAAGTGCCCTGCAATTCTGCCGTTGTCTGCTTTGGCAATGCCAACATGACATCACAGGACAGATTCTGAAATCCAACGGCGGCGGCCTGCTCTACCGTTTCGATTGCGGTTTGAGCATCATGCAACCGTCCCAAGCGTTTCAACTGCACATCAGAAAGCGACTGCACACCAATGGAAAGCCGATTGATGCCAATTCCTCGCAGCTGCCGCAGTGTTTCACGGTTGACCGTTGCCGGATTGCATTCTAATGTAATTTCAGGCTGTCGGAGAGAAACCGTTCCGGCAATCGTCTGCAAAATCTCCTCCAACAGAGAAACGGGCAGCAAGGACGGCGTTCCACCACCAAAATAAATCGTATCTACTGGCAAATCGGTCTGCATCTGCCGCAAAAACCGACAGAGAGCCGTTCCATACTGTTCCATTCGCTCTGCTGTCTGCGGAACGGAATAGAAATCACAATAGGGACACTTCCGCACGCAAAACGGGACGTGAATATAAATCCCCAGCGTGGATTCACTCGGCATCGTTCCGCACCACTTTGGTCAACGGACAGAAAAATGCATCAAATAGCATCGAAAGCAGCCATGCTACTATAATCGTTCCTGCCATAATCAAATATGCCTTGGCATCGCTACTTTCAATGAAATAGGTTACAAATACAATGATAATTGCAACCACCATCAGCACTGTCCGGACAATGGCAGAGGTTTTGCCGTTGACGACCCGTCTGCCGCAGGCTTTGCAGACTCTGCCTTTGGTGTTCATGTTGCCGGCAAGTGCTTTGGTCAGGGGATTAAAAGACTTTTTGCCACAATAAGGGCAATCATAAATCGAATGTTTTTCCGCCATAAGAGTTCCTTTCTCTGTTATTCTTCATCCAGTTTCAGCACGCTCATGAAAGCCTCCTGCGGAACTTCTACTGTACCCAGCTGCCGCATCCGCTTCTTGCCTTCCTTTTGCTTCTCCAGCAGCTTCTTCTTTCTGGTAATGTCACCGCCGTAGCACTTCGCCAAGACATCCTTCCGCATTGCCTTAATCGTTTCTCTTGCGATAATCTTTCCGCCAATGGCTGCCTGTACTGGCACTTCAAATAGCTGCCGTGGAATGTTTTCCTTCAGCTTCTCTACAATCTTTCTTGCCCGTTCATATGCCTTATCCTTATGAATGATAAATGACAGGGCATCAATCACATCGCCATTCAGCAGAATGTCCAGCTTAACCAGCTGAGAAGCAGCGTAGCCCGTCACTTCATAGTCGAAAGATGCATAGCCCTTTGTTCGGGATTTCAGCACATCGAAGAAATCATATACAATTTCATTCAGCGGCAAATGATACTTCAAGGATACACGGGTATCATCCAAATACTGCATATCCAGAAATACCCCACGCCGATTCTGACACAGTTCCATGACATTTCCCACATAGTCCGGCGGTGTCAGAATTTCTGCCTTGACCATTGGTTCTTCTGCCAGCTGAATCAAAGCCGGATCTGGGTAGTTGGTCGGGTTGTCAATCATCTCTACATCCCCGTTTGTCATCGTAACCCGATAAATAACAGATGGTGCAGTGGTAATCAAGTCCAAATTATATTCCCGTTCCAACCGTTCCTGAATAATTTCCATATGCAGCAGCCCCAAGAATCCGCAGCGGAATCCGAAGCCCAGTGCAATGGATGTTTCCGGCTCAAAGGACAAAGAGGCATCGTTCAGCTGCAACTTCTCCAGTGCTTCCCGCAAATCGCCATACTTTGCACCATCTGCCGGATAGATACCAGAGAACACCATCGGATTGACTTTTCGATAACCCGGCAGCGGTTCTGCACAAGGATTATCTGCCAGTGTCACTGTGTCACCAACTTGTGTATCACCAATGCTCTTAATGGAGGCGGACAGATAGCCAACTTCGCCAGCAGAAAGCTGCCCAACATTGACCAACCGCTTTGTATCCATATAGCCAGCTTCTACAATGGTAAATTCTGCACCGGTTGCCATCAGACGAATGGTATCGCCGACTTTCACCGTTCCCTCTTTGACACGAATATAAATTACAACGCCCTTATAGGCATCATAATAGCTGTCGAAAATCAGGGCTTTCAGCGGTGCGTTCGGGTCGCCATTCGGGGCAGGAATATCCGTGACAATACGTTCCATCACTTCGCCAATGTTGATTCCCTCTTTGGCGGAAATCCGTGGAGCATCCATTGCCGGAATTCCGATAACGCTTTCAATCTCCTGACAAACCCGTTCCGGATCGGCTGCTGGCAGGTCAATCTTATTGACAACCGGAACAACTTCCAAATCATGTTCAATTGCCAGATAGGTATTTGCCAAAGTCTGAGCTTCAATACCCTGTGAAGCATCGACAACCAGAATTGCCCCCTCACAGGCTGCCAAACTTCTGGACACTTCATAGTTAAAGTCCACGTGTCCCGGCGTATCAATCAGGTTAAACACATAGGTTTTCCCGTCTTTTGCCTTGTAATTCAGGCGGACAGCACGAGCTTTGATGGTAATACCCCGTTCCCGTTCGATGTCCATATTGTCCAGAATCTGTTCTTCCATGTCCCGCTTTGCAACCGTAAAAGTCTGTTCGAGAATCCGGTCTGCCAGTGTGGATTTTCCGTGGTCAATATGGGCGATAATGCAAAAATTCCGAATTTGTTCCATGCTATTTGGTTCTCCTTGTCGTTGGTTCAGCGAATGCCTTTGCAGTGTGCCAGTTTTTCTTGCAGGCACGCCATGACTTGCACGTCATCATTTGGCTGAAATGCATTCCGCTTTAAAATATAGGTGCTGTTCGTAGATTTTACATACAGGAAAAAATAAGTGTCATCCTGTAAAAATTGAGTAATATCCGAATAGGGCAGCTGCAAATCTCTACCATTTGGAATCCCTTCATCCCGAATTTTCAGCATCTGCGGCTGAAAATAATAGTGATTGATGAGCGGTGCAGACGAGTTGCAGAGCTGCTGGGTAACTTGCTTCAATACTTTTTTGTTGCTCCAGATGGGCATAATCAGCAAAAATCCGGCAACCAGTGCACAGAATAAAATCCCATAGAAATAGCTTTGTATCCATGTTCCAAGTATAATTAAATAGCCGATTTGCCAAATTGCACCCAGCAAAAAAAGTCCGGCAATGAGATAACGAGCAAGTTGCCCTTGCCGATTCATTGCCTTTTGCATTGCCATCACAGCCGGCACTGTGACTTCTGTTTTATTTTCCAGTATCATTGTGCACACTCCTTTCGGGTTCTGTGATTGTTATTATAGCACATTTTCCCGTTTCTTGTAAAGTATCAATCACAAATCTGCGTTCAGCGGTAATCACACTTTTCACATTGAATCATCGGGTGCATCTGTTCCTCTTTGTGATATGCTCCAGCCCATTGACAAATCTGCTGTAAAATCGGCACAACGGACGTTCCCTTTTCGGTCAGCTGATATTCCACTCTTGGTGGGATTTCATCGTAAGAAGTCCGGAGTACCATGCCATCTGTCATGAGTTCTTTCAACATCGATGACAGCACTGCATCTGTAATATTTCCCATTTCTTTCCGCAAAACGCTATACCGGAGCGGAGCTTGTGCTGCCAGCACGCAAATAATTCGAGATTTCCACTTTCCGCCGAAGATCGCAAGCCCATATTCCAGCGGACAGCGAATATCTTTTTCCATTTTGGGTTGATACACGAATGATTTCTCCTTTCTGGTTTGATTTTGTTTTCCACAAGACACTTTGCTTTCCACAGTTACTTGGATTTTCCGAGCAGCCGATTTTCACAAAAAGCCGGTACAGGCATTGCTGCCCATACCGGCTTCTGTTACTGCTTATTCAAACGGTCAATGCTTATTCAGCATCTTCGCCTTCTGCTTCGTCTTCGAGCAGAGCACGCATGGAAATGCTAATCCGCTTGTTTTCGATGTCGATATCGATGATCTTTACCTTTACAACATCGCCGATTGCAACAATATCCTTTACATTTTCAACCCGCTTGTCAGCCAGCTGAGAAATGTGAATCAGACCGTCTACGCCATCCATGATCTGTGCGAATGCACCGAACGGAGTGATGGAAACGATGGTTGCATCTACGATATCGCCAACTTTGTAGGTAGCCTTAAACTTTTCCCACGGGTTGTCTTCGGTCTTCTTGTAGCCCAAAGAAATGCGGTTGTTTTCCGGATCCAGTTCCTTGATGTAAACTTCGATTACATCGCCAACCTTAACAACTTCACTCGGATGCTTGATCCGCTTCCAGGACAGTTCAGAAATGTGAACCATACCGTCGATGCCGCCAAGGTCTACAAATGCACCATAGCTGGTCAGGGACTTTACTTCGCCCTTGTAAGTTGCACCAACTTCTGCAGTTTCCCAGAACTTTTCCTTTGCAGCTTCCTTTTCAGCCTTCTGTACGGCACGAATGGAGCCAACTGCTCTTCTTCTGTGTTCGTTGACTTCGAGAATTACAAACCGAACCTTGGTCTTTACCAGTGTATCCAGTTCAGCCCCTCTCGGCAGACCGCTCTGGGATGCCGGAATGAATACCCGTACGCCAGCGTAAGCAACGATGATGCCGCCCTTTACAACTCCCTGTACAGTGCCTTCCAGTACGGTATCATTTTCCTTTGCAGCTACGATTTCTTCGAAGCCCTTCTGTTCGTCAACCTTCTTCTTAGACAGGGTTGCAGTACCATCCTGGTCATTGGTCTGGATGACAATCAGATCCAGTTCGTCACCAACGTTGACAACATCAGCCGGCTTCAGGGACGGATCATCGGTCAGTTCAGAAAGCGGAACATAGCCTGTATACTTCGTGCCAGTGTCTACAATTGCTTCCGTGTTGTTTACCGCAGCCACAGTACCCTTGACTTTTTCCCCTTTATGTATTTTCTTGAAGGACTGATCCAGTGCCTCCGCAAAATTGATGTCCTCTTCATCGTGACGTTCCATGATTTCGCTCATTGTCGATTCTACCTCCTTAATGATGTGTGCCGGCGTGGACGCACCGGCGGTAATGCCGATTTTCTCCGCATTACATAGGTCTAAAGTGTAAAGCTCGTCCGCCGTTTCAATATGATAAGACCGGCAGTTCTGCTTGCAGACATCGAACAGCTTCACAGTATTGGAACTGTGCTTGCCGCCGACAATAATCATCAAATCAGAACTGCGGGACAAAGTATCTGCATCTGACTGCCGCACTTGCGTTGCATGGCAGATGGTATCATAAACCATAATGTTCGGGTCGTCGCTGGGAAGCAACGCCATACACCTTTCCCATACTAATATATTATACGTTGTTTGGGCAACAATTGCAAGCTTTTTTTTTAAATTTTCATAATTTGTTTTAAAAAAATGGTCGAGGGCTGCGGAATCTGCAAAAACGGTGCAATTTTCTCCGCAATGTCCGACAATCGCCTGCACTTCCGGATGGTTTTTGTCGCCTGCAATCAAAATATAATCGCCTGCAAGAGTATGTTTTTCTACAATCTTATGAATTTTCGATACAAAGGGACAAGTTGCATTGATGCAAGGATTGCCGGCAGCGGCAATGGCATCTTCCACTTGCTTGCTGACCCCGTGGGAACGAATGACAATGCATTCTTCCGGTGTCAGTTCGGAAACATCCTCTACAATCCGTGCACCCTTCTGACAGAGGTCATCCACAACCGTTTGATTGTGGATGATTGGCCCTAAGGTTGCAACGTGGGGATATTGCTCCAGTGCCTCGTAAGTCATTCGCACAGCACGGTCTACGCCGAAGCAAAAGCCGGCAGATTTTGCAATGGTAATCTGTTTCATTCCTGCTGCTCCTTTGCTGCCTGCTCTGCAGCGGCTTCTTCCTGATGGTGGATGGTTTCCAGCCGTTCTGCCCGATGGCGGTCAACTGCTGACTGCTTGTGCGGCTGGTCGTGTTTAATCGGGAATGGCGGATTTTCTTCTACCAGCTCCCGAATTGCCTGCATGATGTCCTGTTTCATCTGCCGCATTTCTCTCGGTGTGGATTCCGGTGTCAGACCGTAGTCGGATGCATAAATCGGCTTCCCCAGCCGAACACAGATTTTACTGCGAAAGTGCAGGTTGTTGGAATTGAAAATCAAGCCCACAGGAATGACAGGCTTTCCGCTTTTGGCTGCCAGCACGCAAACGCCGCTTTTCCCGCTGCCAACTTTTCCATCTGTATGGCGAGTGCCCTCTGGAAAAATCGTCAGGTGACGGTTATTGTCCAGCCGCTTCACTGCCTCTGATAGCATATCATAGTTGGGGTCAGCTTTCCACGTTGCCGGAAACGCCCCCATAAACCAGATAAACCGAGCAAAGACTTTATGCTTGAACAGCTCTTCTTTGGCAATATAATTGAATGGATGCGGTGCACCCATTGCCACGAGCACCGGATCTAAATAACTGCGGTGATTCGAGGCAAAGATGGCAGATTCTTTCTTCGATGGTGCATATTCTCTGCCTTCAAAACGAATGTCATAATAGAAAAAGAATGCAAACCGCACGATGTAATAAGCAAGCCGATAAAAAAATGCAACGATGTGGTTGTACAAACTGAACGCCTCCTTATTCTAAGTCCAGACGTTCCTCCATCAGTTCCAGCAGGGCATCACAAACTTCATGGAATCCCATGTTGGTGGTGTCAATCAGAACGGCATCTTCTGCCTGCCGCAGCGGAGCAATTTCCCGATGGGTGTCCTGATAATCCCGTTTCTTGATATCTTGCAGAATCTGTTCATAGGTGGGAGCGTCCGGTTTTTCCTGTAATTCGAGATACCGCCGGCTGGCACGTTCTTCCGGAGAAGCTGTCAGGAAAATTTTCAGGTCAGCGTCCGGCAGTACCACCGTTCCAATATCTCTGCCATCCATGATGACATGATGTTCTTTTGCAATCTTCTGCTGTAAATCAAAGAGAAAATCCCGCACTTCCGGAATGGCAGAAACCTTGGAAGCCAGCATGGAAATTTCTGGTGTCCGAATATCATCTGTCACGTCTTCTCCGTTGAGCAGAATGCATTGTGTTCCGCCGATGAACTTGATTTTCAAATCAATCTTCGGCAGCTGCCGGATAATATCCTGTTTGTTGCACAAATTGTGCTGTTGGATATACAGGGCAATTGCACGGTACAGTGCCCCTGTATCCACGTAGATAAAGCCCAACTCGGCAGCAAGTTCTCTTGCAATACTACTCTTACCCGCTCCGGCAGGGCCGTCAATGGCGACATTCATGGTTTTCATAGCGAACTCCTTTTTTCTCCTTTACTTGCAGCAGAACTGCTGCGATCAATAAAAATAAAATCCATCTATTTCAAGCCGGCAGTTTCTCCGGCACGAAATCATTTTCATAAACTGCCAATGGCATCCGCTGCACAAGCGGCAGTGGAAAAGGCAATCTGTAAATTAAATCCTCCGGTGTATGCATCCACATCCAGCACTTCCCCAGCAAAATACAAGCCCTCACAGCATTTGGATGCCATGGTTTTCGCCTGTACTTCCCGAACAGAAACGCCGCCCCGTGTAATAATCGCTTCTTTCAGCGAACGCCTTGCAGTGATATGCAGCGGAAATGCCTGCAAGCCCTGCACCAAAATCCGGCGTTGTTCTTTTGTCAGAGCATTCGCCTTGGTTTCCGGCGGAATGTGAACCGCTTCCAGAAAAACGGGAACAAGTTTCAACGGCAGCAGCCCTCGGAAAATCGTGCCCATTGCCTGATTGGGGTGAGCGGTACAATCTCGCTGAATGCGTTTGTCCAGCTGTTCTGGTGTCAAGCCGGGTTTCAGGTTCAGTTCCAGCCGACAGCTGCCATCTTTCGGAATCTGCTCCGGCAGCAGAGAACTTGCCGTCAGTACCAACGGCCCTGAAACACCGAAATGCATGAACAACATCTCTCCCAATGCATCATAGCAGCATTTTTTCCCATTATACAGTTTCAGGGAAACATTCCGCAGGGAAAGCCCCATCAAGTCACTGCACCATTTTTCCTGTACTTCCAGCGGAACGAGTGCTGGCAGCGGCGGCACAATTGTATGCCCTGCCTGCTTTGCCAGCGTATAGCCGTCCCCCGTAGAACCCGTTGCCGGATAGGATGCCCCACCAGCTGCCAGCAGCACATACTTTGCAGCATACTGCTTGCCGGAGGCAGTCTGTACGCCAGTACAGCGGCCTTCTTGCAGGAGCAATTGCTGCACGTTTTCCCGATAAACGGGAACTCCTGCCCGTTTCAGGGCACGCTGCAACGCTGCAACAATATCTTCTGCTCGGTCACTCACCGGAAATACTCGATTGCCCCGTTCCACTTTCAGCGGAACACCCATCTGTTCAAAATATGCCATCACATCTTCCGGCATCCAGCGAGCAAACGCACTGTACAAGAATTTTGGATTTCTCGGCACATTTGCCATGAGCGTATCCAAATCACAGGCATTGGTGAGGTTGCAGCGACCTTTTCCGGTAATCCGCAGTTTTCTTCCGATTTGCCCATTTTTTTCTAAGATGATACAGTGTTTTCCGGCTTTTGCCAGCAGCAGGGCAGCCACCGTTCCAGCAGCCCCTCCACCAATGATGAGTACATCTGCTTCCATTTAGTCCCTTCCTCTTTTTCGTTTTCGCATCCGTTCCAACATCCGGTTTCGACGTTCTTCCGTTGCAGCAGTATCTACTTCATAGTGGTCATGAACCCATTGCAGAACATCGCCATCCCGTGCCCCTTCCGGCATCTGGTCTGCTGGTACTGTCTGCATTCCCGTGTCAGTTTCCAGAACGGCAACGCCGTCATCCATGCGGTCAATGATGATCATGATGCATACTCCTTATCAAACGACCACTTCAATTCCCCGTCCTCTACCTTACAGATGACTGTTCCATCCAGATCCGTCCGGTAAACCTTATCGCAGTAAACGTCCAAGCGGTCGAGTGCTTCTTCATGCGGGTGACCATAGGAATTATCCGTTCCGCAGGAAATCACTGCATAGGTTGGTTGAATCTGCTCCAGCAGGGCTTCACTGGAAGAAGTCCGGCTGCCGTGGTGACCTGCCTTAAAGACATCTGCATGCATGCCATCAAACACACCGTTTTCCAGCCAGTCTGCTTCCTCGTTCTTCTCTGCATCGCCTGTAAACAGGAATGTTTTTCCGCCACAGTTCAAATATGCTGCCATGGAATAATCATTCAGAGAAGAATAGGTTTTTCCAGCTGGCGGAGCAATCAATTCCAGTGTAGTACTGCCGCCTAAATTCAAGGTCTGCTTTTCCGATACAAAAGTAGGGTCGATGTGGTTGTCTTCAATGCCATCCAAAAATGCTTCATAGACTCGTGTGGTTGGCACATCTTTGTCCGGCACTTCCGGCAGCAGTACCATGGAAACGGTCAGATCAGAAGAAACCGCTGCATCTTCCAACACATCCACCAAACCGCCGATGTGGTCAGAATGCGGATGAGAGGCAATCATGTAATCAATGGTGGTAACACCATATTTCTTCAGGTCGTCCAGTACGACACTGCCCTGATCTCGTTCACCGCCGTCAATCAAGACGGTTTTTCCGGCTGCCTGAATCAGAACGCTGTCCCCCTGTCCAACATCCAGAAAAGAAACGGTTGCACTCGCATTGGAATCCACTTCCGATGTACAGCCGAACACTTTTGCACCGCCTGCAAAGGCAACGACAACCAGTGCAATCAGCCCAATGATTTTTTCTTTCTGCTGGTTGGCTTTCTGTTTGCCGTTTTTGGCGGCTGGTTGTTTGCTTTTTTGGGTTGCTGCCATTTTGAAGTGCCTCCGTTTCGTCTTGCAGCTGCTGTGGCAGGCTGCCGAGTTGATGATTTCTTTGCGTGGGTGTCTTTCCGCTCTGAACCTGCTGGAATCAGGCAGTGTGCACCGTTTCCAACCAAATCCATTCTACCGGCTTTTCGCAGGGCTGCCAGCACCAAAGGACGGTTCTGCGGCAAGAACGATTGCAGCAAGGCTCGCTGCATTGCCTTTTCCTGCTCTGTTTTCGGAACAAAGACAGGTTCCATCGTATAGGGGTCATATTCGGTATAATACATACAAGTGGAAATCGTTCCGGGCGTTGGGTAGAAGTCTTGTACCTGCTCCGGATGGATGTGATTTTCTTTCAGATAAACTGCCAGTGCAATTGCATCCTGCAACGTGCTGCCCGGATGGGAGGACATCAGATAAGGGACTAAATACTGTTCTTTCCCAATGCTCTTGGTAATCTCATAGAACCGCTTTTGAAATGCCTGATAGTGTTCAAAATGCGGCTTTCCCATCTTATCCAATACATGATTGCTGCAATGTTCCGGAGCAACTTTCAGCTGACCGCTGGTATGTTCCCGTACCAGTTCCCGAAAAAAAGTGTCATCTGGGTCGGCAAGCAGATAATCAAATCGGATACCGGAACGGATAAAGACTTTCTTCACCTTGGGCAGCTTTCGCAGCTGCCGGAGAATGTGCAGATATTCAGAATGGTCGGCATGAATTGCCGGACAAATCTCCGGAGCAAGGCATTTCTTGCCCTTGCAAAGCCCTTTTGTCAGCTGCTTTTTGCAGGATGGAGCACGGAAGTTTGCCGTAGGCCCACCAACATCGTGAATATAGCCCTTAAAGTTGGGCATTTCTGTAATCTGCTTTGCCTCTTTTAAAATGGATTCCTCACTGCGACAGGTGACACGTCTGCCCTGATGCAGGGCAATGGAACAGAAATTACAATATCCGAAACAGCCTCGATTATGGGCGATAGAAAACTGTACTTCTGCAATTCCCGGCACACCGCCCTGTGCATCATACATGGGATGTGGCTTTCGCTGGAATGGCAGCTGATACACGGCATCTAATTCTTCCTGCGTCAGCGACAATGCTGGTGGATTTTGCACCAGCATCTGTTTCCCATGCCGTTGAATGACCGTCTTTCCATAGATTTCATCCTGCTGGTCGTACTGCTGACGGGTTGCCTTGGCATATGCCTTTTTATCGCTGGCAACCTGTGCAAAGTCTGGGCACTGCACCGCTCCCCACGGGGTGTTGACAGGGTCTGTCAGGTAACAAGTCCCTCGAATATCGGTCAGGGCAGAAATCGGCTCACCGTTCCGCAGACGAGCTGCCATCTCTGTAATGGAGTGTTCCCCCATTCCATACATCAGGAAATCTGCACCGCTTTCCACCAAAATAGACGGTCTGACCGTATCCGACCAGTAGTCATAGTGTGCAAACCGCCGCAAGGAGGCTTCCAGTCCGCCGATGGCAATCACTGCATCCGGATATGCTCGGCGAATGCACTGGCAATATGTAATCACGGCACGGTCTGGACGAAGTCCGGCTTTTCCGCCGGGGGAATAAGAATCTTGGCTGCGTTTCCGCTTGGCAGCGGTATAATGTGCCACCATGGAATCAATATTGCCGCCTGTCACCAAAAATGCCAGTTTGGGCTTTCCAAACCGCATGATGTCCTTGGTGCTCCGCCAATCCGGCTGTGGCAGCATTGCCACGGAATAGCCCTGTGATTCCAGCAGACGGGAGATGATTGCAGCCCCGAAACTGGGGTGGTCTACATATGCATCCCCGACCACATAGACAAAATCCGGCTGGGAAACGCCCGTTTCCAGCAATTCCTTTTTCATAACCGGCAAAAAGCCTTGTGCCATAATGGCTGTTCCTCCTCTTGGTTTCTTTTACGGCAGATTCCGCATTTTTCGTTCTTCATACTGCTGCTTGGTCATCAGCACTTTTCGAGGTTTTGCCCCGTTGTATCCGCCGACAATCCCCATCTTTTCCAGTTCGTCAATCATTCGGGCAGCACGAGCATAGCCAACATTCAAATAACGCTGCAAAGAAGATGTGGATGCCTGCCCCAACTCTACAACTGCCTGAATCGCCTCTTCGAGTCGAGGATCTGCATTTCCGTCCGGACTTGCCGTTTCACCCTTCAGAACCGGAATATTCTGTTCGACACCGACCAAAGCAGAATCATCATAAGCCGCCTGTGCTTGCTGCTTGACAAATGCCACTGTTTTTTCAATTTCCTCTGTGGAAACAAAACAGCCCTGTACACGAATCGGCTTCGGCATACCATTCGGCAAATACAGCATATCACCGTGCCCTAACAGCTTTTCTGCTCCGCCTGTATCCAAAATCGTTCGAGAGTCCACCTGCGACATGACAGACAGGGCAATCCGGCTTGGAATATTCGCTTTAATCAAGCCCGTAATAATATCGGTGGTTGGTCGCTGCGTTGCAATAATCAAGTGCATTCCGGCAGCTCTTGCCTTTTGTGCCAGCCGACAGATGGCATCTTCCACTTCTTTGGATGCAGTCATCATCAAGTCTGCCAACTCATCAATGGCAATGACAATTTGCGGTAATGTTTGCCCATCAGGCTGGCTCCGGATTTTCTTGTTATAGTCTGCCAAATCCCGCACACCGTTATCTGCAAATGCCTGGTAACGGTGTTCCATCTCCTGTACCGCCCAGTTCAATGCACCAGCTGCCTTTTTCGGGTCGGTGACAACCGGAATCAGCAGGTGGGGAATGTCCTCATACACTCGAAATTCTACAATCTTCGGGTCAATCAAAATCAACCGCACCTGTTCCGGTGTCACATGAAACAGAATACTCATGATGATGGAATTGGTACAGACGGATTTACCAGAACCCGTTGCCCCGGCGATAATCAAATGCGGCATTTTTGCAATGTCGCCAATAATCGCATTTCCGGCGATGTCCTTTCCGACTGCAAACGCCAGCTGGCTTTTCGCATTCTGGAATGCATCGGATTCGAGAATATCCCGCAGCTTCACCACATCTTTTTTCCGATTCGGTACTTCAATCCCTACGACTGATTTCCCCGGAACAGGGGCTTCAATTCGGATGCTCTGGGCAGAAAGATTCAAGGCAATATCATCCGATAAGCCTGTAATTTTAGAAACTTTTACCCCAGCATTCGGCTGCACTTCATATCTGGTAACAGATGGCCCACGCTGAACATCCTTCATGGAAACACCTACATTGAAATCTTTCAGGGTTTCCTCCAGCATTCTTTTATTGCGTTCCAATTCCTGTTGGATCTCCGGACTTTTGCCCGTGTTGTTACTCCGCTTCAACAGGGAAAGGCTTGGGATCTGATAAGCAGGTTCTTCCTGCTCTGGATGCATTGCATTTTCCGGAACAATTGCTCCCATTCCCTGCTCCTGAAACAAATCCAACTGTCTTGGCATCTGTTCCGATTCTGGCTCAAAAATCGGTTCTTCCGGCTCTGGCGGCTCAACATCAAGCGTTGGTTCAACCGCATCATACTGCATCTGAAACGGCTCTTGTAAAGGCGGTTCTTGCGGTGGTATCGGTGTTTCCGCTAACCCATCCGTTGCAGCGATGATTTCGCCAGCATCCAATTCCTGTGTATTTTGTGCTTCTGAAGCTTGCACTGCTTCCGCTTTCTGCTCCTGTTCTTCTGCCTTATGGAATAAGTTGGAGAAAAAGCCGATTCTTTTTGGTTCTTCCAAATCCGGAACGTCTTCTTCCGCTGGTAATGCATCTTTGGTCGGGAACAGCAGATTCCGGAGGAAACCGCCAGCCCGACAGACCCAATCTTTCAAGTCCAGCATATCCCAGCCCATCAGCCACATGACGACTAAAAACAGGACAAACAAGACACAAATTTTATCGCCAGGGCTGCCCAGCAGGGCAGATAAAATATAGGCGAGCACACTAATTGCACCGCCGTTAAACAAGGGGTTATCCTGTCCAGCGTGATAGAATGCAATCAGAGCATCTATCGGGTTCTTGGTTCGGAGAGCCTCCCCAAACCAGACCTGCACGGTACTGCTGACCAAAACCGCAATGCCCATTCCATACCCAAAATAAGTACACACATTCTTTGGGCGGTGTTCTTTTGGTTTTTGTCCCTGAATCTGTCGCTGTAAAAATAGTCCTGCCAGAACCAATACAATCGGCCATGTCAGAACGGAAACACCAAACAGCCCCAGTAATCCATTGTGCATCCATTTCCAGCCGGAACTTCCCGGAATGAATACCAGCAGCAATACCAATGCCGCTGACACCATCAGCAGAACGGATTTGAATTTCAAATCCGCTTTCTGCTTTTCGGTCAATGGTTCTTCTTTTTTGGTCGCAGCATCCGCAGCCCCTTTGATTTCGGCTGCATTAAATCCCTGCGTATTTTGATGATCGCTATTTTTGGGGGTGGCTTTTTTCTTTGGTTTTGATTTTGCCGTTCGTCCCACTGCAACCGTCCTTTCCCAGTGTAGATGACGGCACAGACACATCCGCATAACGCAGCGGTGCTGCTTCAATCAATTCATACAGGCAGGAAATCGCATCCTGTAAGCTGCCGAGCTGGTCAATCAGCCCTTCTGCCACTGCTTCTTCACCGGTCAGAATCGAACCGATGTCGGTTGCAAGGGCATCTGTACGATGCATGAAAGAAAGCAGCCGTTCCGTTTGGATGTGACTGCACCGTGTAATAAATTCGATAATTCGATTTTGAATCTGATTAAAATAAGCAAATGTCTGCGGCACACCGACAACCAGTCCATTTGTTCGGACGGGGTGAATCGTCATCGTTGCCGAAGGCACAATAAAAGACCGCTTCGCACTCACTGCCAGCGGCACTCCAATGGAATGGCCGCCGCCCAGCACCAGAGAAACGGTCGGGGTTTGCATTCCGGCAATCATTTCTGCAATGGCAAGCCCTGCTTCCACATCACCGCCAACCGTATTGAGTAAAATCATCAGTCCTTCAATGCTGCGATCCTGTTCAATCGCAATCAAAGCGGGAATGATGTGTTCATACTTAGTTGTTTTATTTTCTGCCGGCAGGATATAATGCCCTTCCACCTGTCCAATGATGGTCAAACAGTGGATGAGATGTTTTGCATTCTGTGGGCGAATGCTGCCGGATTCTGCAATCAGAACGGCTTCTTGCAACTGCTGTTCTGATTCGTCTGCGGCAGAAGGCGTTTCTGCCGAAGTGGATGCTGTCCATGATGTCTGCATATCCATTCCGCCTTTCCTGTGGATTGTTTTTCAAACAGTATTCCACAAAAGCGAAAAAATATACTGCAATACCATTTAATAGACAGGTTGGCATACCGCTATTATTATAGCATTTTACCCTTAGAATGTCAAGCGGGAATCCAGCTGGAAAATAGAAATCAAGCTGCAACTTCCCTATAGAAAAACGGGAGCAAATGGTTTCATCTGCTCCCGCTGCATGTTTTATTTTTGACACTTAATAGAAATCAATGTAATTCTCATCGACCCAGCCGTAATAATCCCCGTCATCGGAATCCCATAGTTCATACCAATTCGTTCCGTAGTTGTAACACGAATTCTTTGCAGTTATATGCCAAGTATCTCCAAGGCTCTGCCGAACCATCCCGCATGCACCGCCATTTACAATATAGTCGGTTGTATATCCAGCTACAACACCGCCATGACAGTTGATTTGTCCTCTTATATTGAGACCATCAATTAAAATTCCGCCTGTACTGATTGTTCCTTCTGCATCGGTTGGAATTGCACAAGTAACCGTATCTCCAGCATTTCCGGCATCATCATACGGTGTGACAGAAAGCGTGGTTTCTGGATTTGCAATCGGATTAAAGGGCAGTTCCACATAATCGCTGAAATCGCTTCGCAATACGGTGCTATCATAATTGATGCCGTTTATTTTGATATACACTTTGTAGAAATTGCCGTCCAAATATAACCGCACCTTAGAGCCATCATATCCGGAAAGCAAAAATGTCTTTGCAGAAGCAGTGACATACGGCTTTGGTTTTGCAGTTGTGGTTACCACTGGTTTGGCAGTCGTTGCAATGGTTGTCGTTGTTGTCACAGTAGTAGTCGCTGTTGTAGTTGCCTTTGTAGTGGCTGTTGTTGTCAAATCTGTAGTGGTCGTTTCATGAGAATCCTGCACTTCTGCAATCTTTTTATCATTTGGTTCAACGGTATTTTGGTTTCCCATTTTCGTTGTTCCCAATGCAACCGCAAGGATTCCTACAAGCACCACCAAAATGACAACAATTATCCATGGAAGCCGTTGCTTTTTTACAACAGCACGATTATGAACGGTTTGGCCGTCCGTTGTGCTGGAAGGTGTGCTTATTTCCACAATTTTTTCTGTTGATGCTGCTGTTGATTCAGTCGGTGTTCCACATTTCACGCAAAATTTTGCATCCTCTGGCAGTTTCCATCCGCAATTTTTACAAAACATAATTAATCCCCTTTTCTAATCCATTTCTTTTTTTAGTATATCACTATCAGCTCTAATTGTCAACCCTTATAGTTTTTCATCCGACACAAAAAAATCTATTCTCCGATTTTTGGCGTGCAATTTGACAATTTATGTTGATTTATGGTATAATCATAAAAAATCAAGGATTCTGTTTGCAGTTATTCCTCTTTCCCACAACGCAGCAGAATAGAAAGGATAAGAAAATGGCTACTGAAACCAAAGGCCCACAGAAGAAACCAAACGCAATCACTCGCTTTTTTGGAGAGTTCAAAGAATTCATCTCCAAAGGCAACGTGCTGGATATGGCAGTCGGCGTTGTTGTCGGCAGTGCGTTCACCGCAATTGTCAATGCACTGGTAGACAATGTGCTGATGCCGCTGGTTGGTGCAGTGATTGCCGGCATCAACTTCCAAGACCTCGGCTTCCATATTCCGTGGGGCAATCATCCTTACATCAACATCGGTGCGTTTCTCTCCGCTGTCATCACGTTCCTGATTACTGCCTTTTGTGTATTCCTGATTGTCAAGGCAGTCAACACCATGCGGAATCTGACTTTCAAGAAAAAAGAAGAAGAAAAGAAGGAAGAACCGGAAAAGGTTGCTCCAGACATTGCCCTGCTGACTGAAATTCGGGATTTGCTGAAACAGCAGCAGAGTGAAGAAACAAAGCGGTGATTCCATGACCCATTCAAAAAAACAAAAAGCAATCACACTGATGGTCTATTTTCTGCTTTTCTATGCAGTCTGGACGGTATATCATATTTGGATTGCTCCATTTCTAACCGCACAGATTTCTTCGGATTGGCTCTGTTCATTGGTCGCAAATGGCGTTTTCAAGAATCTCATCTGGACGCTTCCAGCAGCGATTCTACTATGTCGGTTCTCCGGCGATGTTTACGCCACCCCAAAGGAATGCTTTTCCTGGAATCGCAATCAGTTGCCATGGCTGCTGGTCTTTCCATTCTTTGCAGTTTATCTGCTCTTCGGAGCGTATCGGCTGCACGGCGGTTTGCAGATTCTACCCGATTTTGGACTTTCCTCGGTGATTGTCGTTCTGTTTGTCGGACTGACAGAGGAACTTGTTTTTCGAGGCTGGCTGCTGAACCTCACCTACTCTGAATCTCATAAAGAGATTGCCATTGGCATCAATGCCGTTTTGTTCTTGATGATTCATTTTCCAAAGTGGATGATGGACGGCACGTTTTTCTCAAACTTTGCACACTTCGGCTTCATCAGCATTTTACTGCTGAGCGTTCTGTTCAGCGTGATTTTTGTGAAAACAAAAAGTCTGCTGCTGCCGATTGGACTGCACATGTTCTGGGATCTCCTGATGATGATGGTTTATTAAACATAACAAAAAGCTCGCAGGTTGCGAGCTTTTTTGTTGGATGAAAACAATTTCTGCTGAACCATCAAATATGCACAGCGTTTCAAAAATCCTTGCAGGCACACTCTTTACAGCTTCCAAAAAATATGATACAATAAACAACAGGAGGCGATTGCAGCATGTTGCGAAATCTCTGGCATCACTTTTTATTGATTACCCGTCATCGGCATAAAGTCATTGCCCACTGCAAAAAAGCAGGGATTCTCTGGCAGGGACTTCGCCATGACCTTTCCAAATACAGCCCGACCGAATTTATTCCCGGTGTGAAATATTATCAGGGAAACCGCAGCCCCAACGAAAAAGAACGAGAAATCCTCGGCTATTCTCTCGCATGGCTGCACCACAAAGGTAGAAACCGCCATCACTTTGAATACTGGACGGACTACAACCCCGTGGAAAAGAAAGTCATGCCCGTAAAAATGCCAGCCCGATTTCTGGTGGAGATGTTCTGCGACCGCTTAGCTGCCAGCAAGATTTACAAGGGCAAACAGTACACTACGCAAGCACCACTGGAATATTTTCAAAATTCTTCTGCCCGAAAAAATGGATGCCTGCATCCAGAAACAGAACGGCAGCTCATGCAGCTACTGGAGATTCTGGCGAAAGAGGGCGAACCAGCTGCTTTTGCGGCTGCACGTGCCCTGCTGAAAGCAGAAAAACAACAGAAGAAAAAGGAGCATTAACCCTATGCGATTGGTAATTCAAAGAGTGACACAAGCATCTGTCACCGTTTCCGGCTCTGTCGTTGGAGCAATCAATAAAGGCTATCTGGTACTTGTTGGAATTGGTCAGAATGACACCGAAGCCATTGTAGAAAAAATGGCGGATAAAATGATGCGGCTGCGGATTTTTTCCGATGAAAACGATAAAATCAACCTGTCCCTGCAAGACGTTGGCGGTCAACTGCTGTTGGTTTCACAATTCACATTATATGCAGACTGCCGGAAGGGCAACCGCCCCAGCTTTATCGCTGCCGGAGCACCCAAAACCGCAGAGGCTCTATATGAATATATGATTGCCTACTGCAAGCAGACCGTTCCGGTCGTGGAACATGGTGTTTTTGGAGCAGATATGCAGGTTTCGCTGTGCAATGATGGGCCATTTACCATTGTGCTGGATTCCGATGAAATCGTAAAATAAATCCCTGCAAAAATACGGGCAAGTTGTCTGTAAAAGAAATCGATTTCACCCGATTTTTTTCAGAAATCGCCGAAAATGAAATCGTTATCTTGACAAATGCCCGTTTTTTTGTTATAATGAAGTTGTACAAAAAACAAAATAGAAATTGGTTTTATTGGAAACGTCCATTCTCCTGAATGATTAACGAACAACACAACTTTCTATCTGTGCTGTCGAATCGAAAGGAGAATTTTTTATGCCCAAAAACAAATTACAGGAAATTATTTTTACCATTTTGATGGTGTTCGTCATGGTCTATGCGATGGTTTGCTATAACATCGCCCTGAATACTGGCGGTATGAGCAACGCTGTTTTTCTATCTGCGTTCCGAGAGTTGCCGATTATGATGCCAATTGCCTTTATTCTAGACTTTTTCTTAGTCGGAAATCTGGCGAAAAAAGCAGCGTTTCGCATGGTCGATGTAAAAACAGAACGCCCATTTCACCTGATTCTCGCCATCTCTGCGGTTTCTGTTGCATGGATGTGTCCGCTGATGAGTCTGGCTGCTACGATTTTATTCAAGCACGCTGGTGCACAGTTCATCAGTGTCTGGCTGCAAACAACGGTCTTTAATTTCCCAATGGCTCTTTGCTGGCAGTTGTTCTTTGCTGGGCCGTTGGTACGGTTTGTTTTCGGATTACTGTTCCGAGAAAAGGCAGTTGCTCCGGCAGTCCAGCCGACCGCAGAATAAAAAAGATTACAATTCCCACAAAGCAGGATGTTTCATGCTTTGTGGGAATTTGTTTTTTTGGAAAAATTGATTGCTCCAACTTGACAACTTCACCAAAAGTTGCTATACTAAAGGCAGCCGTTGGGGCGGACACCCATACAAAAAAACAGTACGGCAAACGCAAATGATGATATTACCAAGGGGGAGAAACCCATGCAAAAAAACGTAATGGTACAGGATGCTGCTGGTCAGATCATTGGCAGCACTTATCCGAAACGAGCAAAAGGTCTTTTAAAAAGCGGTCGTGCCGTTCTGGTAGACGACCATACCATTCAGCTGTGTGCGTCTGCACAGAACACAGCCGCTCCGATTTCAAAAAAGGAGCTTCATATGGAAGATTTATTATTTTGTGCACCTGCATTTTCAACGAAATCCCGTTTCAGCACACTGCTGACGGTCACCGATGCAGACGGTGACCCCATGGAATTGTGGGAGCTGGATGCAACAGAAGAAACCACTTCTGCAACCATCTCCGCACAGCTGCAACAGCTGCCGAAAACTGCCTATCAATTCCGGTTTACCCTTGCAGGCAGTTCCGAAACCGAACGGATTCGCTGCACCGTACAGACAGACACGGACACCAAAACCTATGCACTGGAACAGAGTCGCTATCAATCAGATAGCCGCAAGAATGCAGACGGAACGCTGCTGCGGACATTTTCCCTGCCCATTACCAGCGGAACAGATGGCAAGGTTTCCATTCAGTTCACGGTAAAACAGGCATGCGTTCAAATTCTACCTGTTCAGCCGGATGCTGTTTTACAGGCTCTGCCGACATATTCCTATCAGGAATGGAAACAGGATGCAAGCCGTGCTGCAAATCCGATTGTGGACTTGTCTAATGCAAAACTGCCAAAAAGTGCATTGTTGCAAATTCTGGCAACCTGCGGAGCAAACACAACGATTTCCCTTGAAAATGCCGATATCTATAACGACATGGAATAACCGCTTTGAAAGCTGATTCCAATCAATAAACAAAAACTACCGCCCTCGTATGTGAAATTCATACGGGGGCGGTTGTTGGTTTCATAGAAAAATTACTTTAAATCTTCCCATTTTGGATTTAATCCGGCAGCTTGTTTTGCATAATACTGCAACAGGATAACAGCATCATCAACACTAATGACACCATCTCCGTTTATATCTCCTTTTACGGTTTCTGTTGCTGTCGTAACGGTGCTAGGTGATTTTGCAGTAGTTGTAACTTCTTCTCCAACTACATAGAGTGTAATTGCATAAACTTTCCCGTCTATCATCGCTCCAATCACTGCTTTGCCCTCTGAAAGACCAGTTACAAGTCCGTTCTGGTCAACAGAGGCAATCGTCGGATAAAAAGAAGACCAAACTACATCAGAATCTTTCGGCTGATTCAAAAGATATAATTGCAATTGTGCTTGTTCTTGCGGAATCCGCTTGATGTTATTGATGGTTACAATTTGCGGTGCACGAACAGAAATATTCACCGCAGATGGTTTTGTGGTTGTTTCCCATGTTAAATCTTCAGTTGTGATTTCCGTTGTTGTAGGGGCAGCAACTGTAATTTCAATGGAAATCACTGTATTATTGATTTCTGCTGCAATCACAGCTTTTCCCTCTGAAACCGCTGTGACCAAACCCGTATTATCTACCGTTGCAACATCTGGTTGAAAAGAAATCCATGCCGGAATGATGTCCTGATGATTGTTGGAAGATACTGTATAACTTCCATCATTTCCTACGAATAATTGCAGCTGTTCTCCTAATCCAATGGTACTGGATTGGTCAAGGGCAGAAAGATAATATCCCCTAGAGCTAGCAGTTTTTTTGGTTGTCGTCATACCCTGTACAGGCTTAGTTCTCCATGTCATTGCAGTTGTAGTAGCTTCTATTCCAGTTGTTGTCCCGTACCAATATGGTGTTGTGGAAGTTGTTGTCCCATACCAATATGGCGTAGTAGCAGTTGTTGTGGTTGCTCTTTGCGTCGTTGTCATTGGCATCGTTGTATTAAAATCCTGTGCAAAAATCGGTGTTTCCTGCTTTGCTATAGCTTGTTTTGTAGCGGTTTCCTGCTGTGTTGTAACAGATTCTACTTGCATTGTAATTCCAGACTTTGCAAGGTTTCCCTCTTCCTGATACCGATACAAATCAATGTTCGTATTAACCGCCAACGATAAAATTTGGTCTGCATCTTGTGTCAACTCTGTACGAACAGTATATGTTCCATCTCCTGTGATGGCAACCGTTCCCGGTGCAAAATCATCTTCTTCCCCATTGCAAAACCGCAAAATCTCTTCATCCTGTGCAGAACGCACAACACCAACCAATTCCGCAAAATAAGGCGTTCCCTGTGTGCCGTCTTTCTGTAATCGGTAGGCATCTGTTCCAATACCATGAATGGAAAACGTAACGGATAAATACCCCGAACAGGCAACATCCTGCGGAATATCTTCACAAATACAGTTATTTGCATTTCGCAGATTCAAGCAAAGTGATGTGCCATCCATTCCAGTTGTAAACCCCTGATTGGAATCTGTGTATGGAATATTGATTTCCGCAGCGGTAACTGCTGTTTGCTGGGTAAAAAAAGACCCGATTCCCAAAGCTGCCAGCAGCATTCCGCCAATCATCCATTTGTTCCTATTTTTCATGAACTCCATCCTCCCTTTTTCCGAATACCCTTATTATACCATAAAAAACACTTTTTGAAAAGAAGCAATTTCTACAATCATTTTATTTGAAAAGAAATTTATTTTCAACATCTGTCAATTTTATCCCAATTCCTCTTCCAACAAAATCATCTCTTCCAGTGCTGCATCCAATTCTGTCCGCAAAGTATCCATTCGCTTGCACTTTTCCTGCATCAAATTGAAATCGCTGTACACTTCTTCCTTTGTTATCTCCTCGTTGAGGGCATCCAGTTCCGCTTGCATCGCCTCGGACTGCTGTTCCAGCTGCCGCATTCTTGCTCGCTGCTGAGCAGCTTTTGCACGTTGTTCCTTAGAGCGATACGTCTGCTGCTTGTCCTCTTTTTTCTTTTCCGTTTCAACTGCCTGAGCCGCCGCATTTGCAGCAGCTGCTTCTTTTTTCGTTGCATCTAACCAGCTTTGGAATCCGCCGATATACGTCTTTACACCCGTTGGTTTGATTTCTAAAATATGGTCTGCAACCTGATCCAACAGATACCGGTCATGCGATACAAACAGAATCGTTCCGGTAAAGGTTTTCATGGCATCTTCGATGACTTCTTTCATGGAAATATCCAGATGGTTGGTCGGTTCGTCCAAAATCAAAATATTGCCATGCTCCAGCATCATGACGGCAAAACAAACCTTTGCCCGTTCGCCACCGCTGAGTACCCCCACTTGCTTATAGACTTCTTCCCCTGTAATTCGCACCTTGCCCAACAAGCTGCGAACATCATAGTCCAGCCATGTCGGAACACGGTCGTGAATTTCCTGCATTACGGTTTTCGCTGGGTGCAGGTTGGTGCTTTCCTGCTCAAAATAGGAAATCTTCGTCTGGGCTGCCCAGCGAATCTTTCCAACATGCGGCAGCTGCCCCTGTAAGATTTTCAACAGGGTTGACTTTCCAACACCGTTTTCCCCAATAATGCCCCATTTTTCCCCTCGCCGCACTTCAAAGGAAACTGGTTCTGCCAACACTTTTCGTTCTGCTCCGCTGCCGACTGCAATGGCAATATCCTGCACTTGCAAGACCTGCTGCGGCGGTTCGATGTCATAGGTAAATTGTACCCGTGCTGACTTCTGGTAGGTAATCGGCTTTTCAATCCGTTCCATCTTTTCCAGCTGTTTCATGCGACTCTGGGCACTCTTTGCCGTAGAGGCTCTGGTCTGATTACGGGCAATATAATCTTCCAGCTTGGCAATTTCTTTTTGCTGCAATTCATACTCTTTTGTTTGCCGAATCACAGCGGCTTCTTTCTGCACGGTATAGGCAGAATAGTCGCCCTTATAGCGAGTCAGCACACCGTGTTCAATCTCACAAATCGAGGTACAAAGCCGATTCAAGAAATAACGGTCATGGGATACCAGCAGCAAAGCACCCTTATAATCTTTCAAATAATCTTCCAGCCACATGACAGTTTGAAAATCCAGATGGTTGGTCGGTTCGTCGAGAATCAGCAGCGTTGGTTCTTCCAACAACAATTTTGCAATCGCCAGTCGGGTCTTTTCTCCACCGCTGAAACTGGAAATTTTCCGCTCATAGGTTTCTGCACCGAATCCCATGCCATTCAACACCATTTTGATTTTCACATCGATCTGATAGCCATCATTGCTTTCAAAGTACGTCTGCAAGCGGTGATATTCTTCCGCTGCCGCTTCGGAATTGTCTGCCAACTCCTGTTCCAGTTCCCGCATGCGTGCCTGTGCATCCAGCAATGGCTGAAAGACATTGTGCATTTCATGCCAAACCGTCTGTTCTTTCTCCAGACCACCCATCTGTTCCAGATAGCCGATACTGGTATGACTGCTCTTGATGATTTCGCCGTCCCCTTCCTGAATGTGGTCGGGCAGAATCCGTTCGGTAATCAACTTTAACAAGGTCGATTTTCCGCAGCCATTCACACCAATCAAACCGATCCGGTCACGGTCTTCAATCGTGAGAGAAATATGTTTGAGCAGTGGTGCTCCATTGTAAATTTTATTGACATCTGTTAATTGCAACAGCATAATAACACTCCTATTTCATGAGATTTCGTGTTATCATGATACCATGAAATTGCAGGAACTGTCAAGAAAAAACCGCTGTTTCTGACAGAATGGGTCTGTTACTTCCCAAAACTGCCAGCAAAAACAGCGGCGATTTTCTCAGCGTATCATGCTATTTTCCGATTTATCGGCGGAACAGTCCCCGCTTCTTCGGCTTTTCGGTTGCCCGATTGGCAACGATGTCTGCCATTTCTCCCACGTTCTTCATACCAGAAACTTCCTTCATCTGGAACTGCATGTGAAATTCCTGTTCCACAGCATCAATCAAGTTGATGTGTTCGAGGCTGTCCCATTCCTCAATATCATTTGCGGTGGTCTGGTCTGTGATCACAATGCTGTCATCATCAAATACATCCCGAAATACCCCTGTCAACCGTTCCATTACCTCTGCATGTGTCATTGTTCTGCACACTCCTTCTGATTTACTGTAATTACCTGATTTTTATTTGTATAATCTGCAACATTCAATTCCCAGACGCTGTCGCCATTTTCCATGTCCTTCGTCTTAGTGAAACCAAATGTGCCGTACAAATCCTTTACCATTGCATTCTTGGCAGTCTTATAATAATAGCCAACAATTTTCTGAATGCCCTGCTCCCGACACTGCCGTACCAGTTCATCCAGCATTGCAAATTCCATATCCCGTTTCAAAACACGGCAGCTCATCAGCCACAAATCCATATGTAATGCATCGTCCACTTTTTCGCCGATGACAACGGAAACAATGCCGTTATCGCCAAACTTATCTTCCAGCCGTCCATAGAGCCGAATATAGCGGTCAGATGCTGCAACCGTTTCCATTTCACTTTGTGTATAGCGTTTTGTAGTCAAGTTAAACTGATTGCTCTTATTGGTCAGCTGTACAATTCGCTGCAAGTAAATGGGTTCAAAGTCCCGAATCGTGCCTTGCATCTCCAGACTGTTCAGATAGTCGGTATAGTCTGCAAAAGTTTTCTGCATCTTTGCCCGCTGTGCATTTGCCTGATACATGGCATTCCGCTTTGCATCATCACTCGACAGGCTGGTAACTTCAAAGTATCCGGCACGGTCTAACTGCCGCAGACAATCTTCCACGCAGTCAAATTCCGGAACGGCAACGCCCGGAATTTGTCCGGAAACAATCGCCCGTTCTGCCGGATTGTCGTCTACAAATACAATGCTCTCCGGCAGCAAATTCAGTTCCGCAGCAGTTTCCACCAAATTGCGATCTTTTGGCTCCCAGTTTGCCTTGATGGTAACAAAGTCGTCTGGCTTCAGAACACCGCTCGGATGATTCAAGCCCAGCAGAGCATTTTCCGGCTCATTCTTTGAGCAGACTGTCAGCAATACACCAATTTTCTTCTGCTGTTTCAAGTAGCCCTGTAACTCTTCATATGCCTGTCCCATGGAGGTTTCATGTCCGATTTCGATGCCTTCCTGTCCGTCATCGCCAATGACACCGCCCCAGAGGGTATTGTCCAAATCCAACGCCAGAACTTTCTTGTTCTTACCGTAAATGGAACGAATGATTCGAGTCAGGTTGTAGGCAAAATCCGGAATGGCTGGCACGCTCAGAGCATATTTATACAGATACCAATAAGACGGTTCTGCCCATGCATCCAAACCATAGCAAGCGGACAAATACTGAATATCATGAATATAGAACGAGGTGTGCGTATTTGCATAATCATAGAATTTGCAGTTCAATCGAGTGATAAAGTTGATTCTGCCGTGAATATCTGAAGCATCCCGATTGCCCAACAGCCGATAAGCTGGCAGTTCAAAGTTGTTCTGAATAATTGGGCAATGATATCCTTCCGCCAGACGATCCCACATCTGCGTAAAGTGCGTGTACTGCCGCTCCAAAGCTGCCTCTACGGTTTCCGCCGGACAATACACATCCTCCGGAAATTCTGTGATGTTGCGGCTGGTGGTGTGAATGAAAATCAAGTCTGGCTGAAAGGCTTCCAGCTCTGGGTTTTCAAACATAGCATCCTGCCAATAACGGGCATATTCCGACTGATAGAAAGACGGCTGAATGCCATTTTCCAGCAGGAACAGTTCCAGCATGGAAACAATATCATTTGTGGTAGAACCGCCCAGAACTGCAATCTTTTTTTCCATGCGAGGCGTGCCATCTGCCAGCAGAGCCTTTTTAATCTTTCTGCGGTTTTTCAGAATCCACGCACTATCGAATGGTACTTGTAATTCTTTCATGATTTGCAAATCTCCTTTTTGTTTCTTGCATTTAAAATTCTGTATCTGCATCTTCCCAACTGCTTGTGTCATATGCAGCATTTTGTGTGCGGACAACTTCCAGATCCTGTCCGTTTACCCCATTCGCACTGAATACATTCATGCAAAATAGAACATCGGTTGCCTTTGCTTCTTCCTGAATAAAGTCAATGGCATTCAGATTGAAATACCGCATATCACACACATAAATCTCAGAAAATGAACTGGTCAGACATGGTACTAACGCATTGCCATAGCTGTCCTTGAAAATCACCAATCGGCGGTCGTTGTCGCAATCCGTCTGAATGTGGACAATCTTATCATCACCGCTCATAAAAACCATGTAATAACTAGAGTTGTCCCATATAGACGGGTCAAAAATCAAATCTGCCTCGTAGCCATTCGCATAATCCCGGTCATAATAAGTGGTCTGAATATCGTTGGTTGGCACATAATATACAAACTCTTCCGGCGAATTCACCAAATCCGGATAATCATTCGTATAATATGCCATTGAGCCAACAAAATCATCTTCTACATATTTCTTGTAGGTTGTCAGGTCGGCAAACGGAACATCTGCCTGCTCCGCAAACGCTCTCGCTACATAGTAAGCCCCCAGCTGAAACCAATGGTGGTCGGTTCTCGCATAAATCGGCTCAGCAGTGTGTTCTTTTAGAACGCCATAGGCATCAATCGGAATGACACCTTGAAAAACCTTTTCTGCTGCATCCATGCAATCCTTTTCACTGGAAAGTGTGGAATCCTGAAAGGCTGCTGGCGTATAGAAAGAAGCATTGGTTGGGGCTAAAATCGAATAGCACTGCACATCGTCCCCCAAATCCTTTTGATACTGGTTTAGAATTTCTGCATATGCTTCGGTTTGTTCGGCATAACCATTAAACAAGTTGATGGCACGCTTATGGTCCCACAAAATACCAGATACGATTTCAATTGGTTCTGCACCATCATCCGTCGTTGTGACAATCGTCACATAAGTGGTGACTGTAGTTGTAGTGGTTTCCGTGGTGGTAACCGCTGTCGTGCTGGGCATCGTTTCAAGGGCGGCTGTTTCTGCCGCTTGGTCGTTTCCGTCTGCTGGTTTCATCAGCATGAAAAGCAACCACGCAACAGCTGCCAGTGTTACCAGCACAGCCACTCCCAGAATCAATCGATCTTGCCACTGCACCTGTTCTTTAGAAGATTGCGGCTGATCCTGCTGCGATACAGCGGACGAATCAACCGGTTTTTTTCTTTTTTTAGAAACTGCCTGCTGCTGCAAAGCTCCGCAGTTGGGACAGGTGGTTTGTTCCGGTGTCAGCTTCGTACCGCATTCTTTGCAAATCATATCCGCATTCTCCTTTTCTATGACAAAAAAATAGAACAGCGGCAAGGCAGGAAATCTCACCCCGCCGCTGTTCGGTTTCTTTTCCAATCTGTTCCGAACGATTACTGTACACGATTGCTCTCTAAGTAGCTTTCATTTCCGCCAGTTGCACTGAACGTATTCATTGCAAACAGCAAATCTGTACAGCCGACCTGCTTGCAGAAATCAATGGCATTCAATTCAAAATATCGCATATCGCAGACGTAAATATTTTCAAAAGACGAGGTCAAGCATGGTACTAACGCATTGCCATAGCTGTCCTTGAAAATGACCAGCGTTCTGCCATTCTTGCAGTCGGTTTCCACGTGTGTGATTTTGTCGTCACCACCCATGAAAACCAAGTAATACATACTGTTATCATAACCATCTAAATTCATCAGCAAATCGCCTTCGGTTGGGTCGGTGAAGCTGGTGCTGTAATAGGTAGTCTTGTATTTGTTTTTCGGGATGTAATATGTAAACTCTTCTGGATTGTCCAGCAAAACGGCACTTTCTGTGTAAGTATACATCGAGCCGACATAATCCTTTTTCGTTGCCGTATCATAATCTGACAGCGATGCAAACGGTACATCTGCAACCTTTGCAAATGCTTCAGCGGCATAATATGCCCCCAATGGTAACCAGTGGTGGTCAGTACGGGCATAAATTGCCTCTGCGGTATGCGGCTTCAAAGCGTTGTATACATCGACTGGCTTTACGCCATTCAGATAACTGTTGATGTTGTCAATATTTTCCGTTTCGCTTGCTGTATAGTTTGCATATTCTTCCGGCAGGTAATAGGAAACGGCAGTTGGTGCAACCAAAGAATAAACCTGTACATCTGAGCCAAGGTCTTGCTGATATGCATTTAATGTTTCGGCATAGTCCTGTCCTACAGAGAAACTACCGCCATAAACGCAGACTGCACGCTTGTGATCAAGAATAATGCCCTCGCCGATTTCCGCAGCTGGTTCATCATTCGGATCTTCCGTTGTCGTTACAACTGTTGTGGTAACTGCTGGCTCTGTGTTGGTTTCATCACTACCAGCAGCAACTGCAACCGTGGTTTCTACGGATTCTGTTGTTGCAACAGGTGTTGTGGTTTTCTTCTTTACTTGCGAAACATTGCCAAAAAATACGGTATCTTCTTCGCTCTGAACACCTGTCCACTGCATCATTGCGGAAATGGTCTTTTTCAACTTGCTGCGGAACGGAACGGTGTCGTTATAATATTCCGACCAGCCGGAAGTATAAGAGCCATCTAACAGCGATGTCAGCGAGAACTTCGGCTTTTCTGCCAGAAGTCGATTTTCTTCATAGGAAATTGTGGAACGTGGTGCTAATAATAAAACAACTGCCACCACGACAACAACACCGCTCAGCAGGCTCACACCGATGGTTTTGGAAAACCGTTGTGCCTTTCGCTGCATGTATTCCCGTTTTGTCAAGCGTTTTTTATGCGGTGGATTGCCCGGCTGTTCTGCCTCTGAAACTGCACCCTTTACCGATTCAATCACATCTTTTTTGTGCTGCTGCTGTGCCATTTCTTCTTCCGTTGGCGGAACTGGCTGTTCTGGCTGTTCCGGAAAATCATTGAATAAACGGTTATAAAAAGCAGCTGATTCCAGCTGTGGTTCTGGCTCAGGTTCTTCTTCCCGTGCATGGGAAATAACCGGACGCTTTGTTGGCCTTGACGATGCAGATGCTTCTTTTACAGAGGTTATCACAGGCTGTTCCGGTGCAGGTGCAGCTGTTTCCGGCATGGGTGGTGCAACGGGTTCTGCTGTTGGCTGCAGTGGGGCTGCAATTGGCTGTGGCGGAACAACTGCCTCTGACTGTTGTGGTGCGGTGTTTCTCGTCAGTGGCAGAACTGGTTTTTGCTGTTCTGGGTCAACTGGTGCATCTTCCAGAAACAGTTCCCGGAAGAAACGGGCTGCCTTGCTGGACTGTTTTCCGTTTGAAACTGCCCGAGGTTTTTTTTCTGCTGCTCCAGTCAGTTCTGCAACAGATTCCCGTGGCTGCCGATTCTTCAAATATTTGGTTCGCTGTTCTGCAACCTGTGGTGGTTCTTCTTCTGAGAACCATTCCGGAATGGGTTCTGGTGCAGTGGTATCAATCGAAATATCCTGCGGTTTTACCGGACGGAATGACGGTCTTACTGGTTCTGACTGTGGTGCAACAGTTGTTTCCGCTGCTGACTTTCCCTGATACCGCCGAACTGGTGTTGGCTCTGCCTGTTGTGGCTCTGCTGTCTGTAAGTCATCCAGTGTTTTTCCCTCCGCTTTCATCTGCCGGAGCATTGCCGTTGTGATAAATGGCGATGCAATCGCTGGCTCTGATTCGGACTGCGGTTCTGGTTCAGGAATCGGCTGCTGCACTGACTCTGGAGCAGCTGCCTGCACTGGCATTTGCGGTGCTCTCCGCTGCGGACGAGCCGAACGAGATTTTTTCTGTGGTGCTGCTGGCGGTTCTGCAACAGGTTCTGGTGTTGGAACTGCCTGCGGCTCAGCCGGAGATTCTGGTACAGCGGAAACCACTGGATTTGCAGTGGTCTGCTGCTGTGCCATTGCTACAATTTTCTGGAGCAGTTCCGGCGTTAAGGTTGCCTTTCCAGTGGCATCCTGCTGCACCATTGCTGCAACCTGCTGCAACAATTCCGGTGAAACGGTAGCAGATTCTGCCGTTGCCTGCGGTTCTACTGGCTTCGGCGGTTCTGGTGTTGGCTGTACTGGCTCTGCCTGTTGTGGTTCTGCTGCTGGTTTTGCTGATGAAGGCATCTGCGGCATTGCTCTTGCATCCCGTACGGGTGGCATTTTTGGAGCTGGTTTTTCCGGTTCTGCCGAATTAGTCGGCGGAGCGGCTTTTGTTTTTTGCGGAGCAGATTTTTTCGGAGTCTGTGGTTCTTCTACGGAAATATCCGCAAAAAACCGATTGTAAACAGCGGATTCCTCCGGCTGTTGGGTTGCCTGCTGCTGTAATTCCTGCAACGCCTCCTGTGAGAGTGCTTTTTCTGGTTTCTGAACGGGCGGCGGCGGTACTTGCTGCATCGGCTGCCGTCCAAAATGTGCTGGCTGCTGCGGTGGAACTCGCATCGGTTCTTGCGGAGCAGTTCTTACACGCTGCTGCTCCATTTTTTGACGGCGTTCCTGCTGGCTGCGTTGTGCAAGAGAATGCATACCACTTGGAACGGAAGAATTCGAATTCTTTTTTCTCATGACAATGCCTCCTTAAAAACGCAGATACAAGAATGGACGATTGGTTGCATTGACCAGCAGAATGCTGGATACAATCAGAATAACAGCTGCTAAGATTGTTCCGCAAACGGAAAGGGTAAGATATGCCCCCGGACTTTTCTGCATGGCACGTTTCGGCAGTTCCAAAATCGGGAAGCAGCCAATCAGTGCAATCACTAACAAAAAGACATTTGTCATAATGGAGGTTTGCAAAACGGCATCTGTCAAGCCATGTCCGCCAAATCCAAACATACACTTCAGGCAAGCTCCCAGCTGACCGAAGTCCTCAAAATAGAAAATGCCGAAGCCCACCACAATAATAATTTTATTATAGAGATGTCGGATGACCAGCGGAATTTTTTTCATCCGCTTCTTACCAATCAACAATTCAATCAGAATAAACAAGCCATAATACAAGCCCCAGAGAATGAAGTTCCAGCTTGCACCGTGCCAAAGACCCGTACAGAACCAGACTAAGAACAGTCCGCCATATTTTCTCCGCTTACCGAAAATTGGAATGTACAACACATAATCTCGGAAAAATGTTCCCAGGGAAATATGCCAACGCTGCCAGAATTCTGTAATGTCCTTGCACAGGAACGGATGCCGGAAGTTTTCTTCCAGCTGAAAGCCCATCATACGGGCAATTCCGATTGCCATATCAGAATAACCGGAGAAGTCAAAGTAAATCTGCATGGCATAGACAATGACACCATACCAAGCTCCTAATGTAGTCTGCTGTTCGATGTTGCCATTTGCAAGGAACTGGTCAACGATATTCCCCAGATTATCGGCAATAATCACCTTTTTGCCCAAACCGATAATCACCCGCATCATACCCTCATAAAGGTCAGATGGATTGCAGCGGCGAACTGCCAGTTGATTTTGCATTGTTTCATAACGGGCAATCGGGCCTTGCATAATGACAGGGAAAAAGGTCATATACAGCAGGAAACGAGAGAACTTCTGCTCTGCTTCGACTTTTCCCCAATAGCAATCCACAATGTACGAAACTGCACGGAATGTATAGAAACTGATGCCAATCGGCAACGGGAAATTCGGAACAGGAATCGAAAGTGAAAACCAGTTGTTCAGATTCTCTATGAAAAATCCGGTATATTTAAACAGAATCAACATGCCAAGGTGGAATACCAAGGACAGGACAAGCGAAACTTTTGCCGTGCGGCTCTCGGGGTCAGCAGAAATCAGTCTGCCGAACAGATAATTGAGCAGCGTACTCATCAGCAACAGCCAGATGAAAATGGGTTCGCCCCATGCATAAAAGACCAGCGAACACACAATCAATACAGCGTTGCGGTAACGGGGTTTTGCCACATAGTACGCAATCAACGACAGGGGCAAAAAGAGATAGAGAAAAAATAAACTTGAAAATACCATTTTTTACATTGCCTCGTTTGTTCTGAAATTTCATTCCACAGATTGGTTTTTCTTTCTTTGTGGTTTGATGATTTTTGTGAAATCTATGGATAATCCGCACTGTGCCGCTGCATTTTTCTACGAAAACAACAAATGAAAAGAAATAAAAAAGATTTGGAAAAATGAGGCAGTGCATCCCTCAAAAAAATTGAAATGATTACTTTTTTATTATACAACAAATAAAATTTGTTTGCAAGTATCCATTTACAACTTTTCTTTCTTTTGGAAATTTCACTTTTTTCAACAAAAAAAGGCGGCTTGAAGCCGCCTCTTCTTGTCGAAAAAGTACAATCCTTTAGAAATCTTAGAAAAGCTTCCCAGGGAATTGGATTCCTTTCAACTGGTTTTAGTGATGTTGCTCTGCATTCGCATCCACAGGATTTGCAGTCTGTGCCACAGTTTCATTGGATTCTGTCGGCTGGTCAGATTCTACAATGCCCTTTAAGCCAGCTGCCAAACCAGCCAAGCCCTGAATTTCGCTCGGAATGATAATCTTGGTTGCCTTGCCGTCTGCTGCCTTCTGGAATGCTTCCAGTGCTTTCAGCTGCAAGACAGAAGCATTCGGATTTGCCTTGTTCAACTGCACCAAGCTGTCTGCCAATGCCTGCTGAACCACTTCAATCGAACGAGCTTCACCGTCTGCAATCCGGATTTTCTGTTCCTTGATGGCTTCGCCTCGCAGGATGGTTGCTTCCTTTTCTGCTTCTGCTCGCAGGATGGCTGCCTTTTTGTCAGCTTCTGCACGAAGTACCTTTGCTTCCTGTTCACCCTGTGCAACCTTGATTTGATATTCCTTTTCGCCTTCTGCACGGAGAATTTTTTCTCGCTTTTCCCGTTCTGCCTTCATCTGCTTTTCCATGGCATTCTTGATGTCCACTGGTGGGTCAATGTTCTTCAGTTCCACACGAATGACTTTAATTCCCCAACGGTCAGTTGCATGGTCGATGGTTTCCGTAATCTTTGTGTTAATCAGGTCACGGGAATTCAATGTTGCATCAAATTCCAGTTCGCCGATGATATTACGAAGCGTGGTTGCAGTCAGGTTTTCAATCGCTGCCAGCGGACGTTCTACACCATAAGCAAACTGTACCGGATTGGTAATCTGAAAGAAAACAACGGTATCAATCTGCATGGTAACATTATCTTTCGTAATAACTGGCTGCGGTTTAAAGTCTACAACCTGTTCCTTGATGGAAACTCGCTTTGCAACCCGGTCTAAAAATGGACACAGGAAGTGTACACCGGTTTCCCATGCGGCATAAAATTTTCCCAGTCGTTCTACAACATAGATGTTCGACTGCGGAACAATCTTGATTCGAGTAAAGAGAACAATCAAAATAAAGACAACTAATAAAAAGAGGACAATTAACGGCATAATGAAATTCCTTTCTGTCGTGTGTTAAGATGTGTGTTCGGAACTGCTTGCTGCATTTGTAGATTCTACTACAGGTTCTGTCGTTTGTGGCACAGGTGTTACAAATAACTTTGTTCCATCAATTGCCTGCACCTGTACAGTTGCACCTTTTGGAATCATCAAATCCGGCTGAGAAACGGCGATCCAGTCAATGTCATCGACCCGCACTCTGCCCGTTCCTTTTTCTGCATCGATGGTTTGCACAACCGTGCCGAATTTTCCCAAATCCAATCGCAAATTGGTATCTCGGGAAGCGAAATTGGTGAATTTCCGCACCAGCGGACGTGTCAGAATCAACAGCAAGGTAGATGCTGCAACAAACAGCAATGCTTGCAGCCAAATGGGTGCACCGCAAAGTGCTGCAAGTAAGGCAACCAGCGAACCAGCTGCAAACCAGATGGAGATCAACTGCTGGGAGGCAATTTCTGCAATCACAGTCAGAACAAACAAACTTCCCCAAATCCAAAATACCATTGTGCTCCCTCCTTTCCGTCTGTTTCAGGCTTCGCCATTCGTTCTACGCATAGTATAACATAATTTCATACAATTGTAAAGAACGTGTTGCGTGCAATTTCTGCTATTTTTACGTTACATCAAAGAAAAGAGCAGTTGAAACGACAATTCAACCGCTCTTTTTCATTGTTATGTATGGAAATCCGTAGAAATTCCACTTAATTTTTCTTTTCCGCATCTTCATCCTTGAGATATTCCTCAACGATGAACTTTGGTCTTTGTTTGGTTTCCAGATAGACCTTACCAATGTATTCCCCAATGATACCGATTGCTAACAGCTGCAATCCGCCAATCGCCCAGATGGATACCACGGTAGATGTCCAGCCGACCATCGTTGCACCCATCGCATGTCGTACCACTGAATAAATCAACATGGCAATGCTAACTAGAAAAATCACACTGCCCAATGTCATAATCATCCGAATCGGCTTCACAGAAAGCGAGGTCAACCCTTCCCATGCAAACGCCAGCATCTTTTTCAAAGGATATTTGGATTCTCCGGCAAAGCGTTCCTTTCTTGCATAATAAACCTTGTCGCTTTTATAGCCAATCATCGGCACAACGCCACGCAAGAACAGATTGACTTCTTTGAATTGTTCCAAGCCATCCAACGCCCGTTTGCTCATGAGTCGATAGTCTGCATGGTTGTATACAATATCTGCCCCCAATAGCCGCATTACTTTATAATATCCCTCTGCGGTTTTGCGTTTGAATGCAGTATCTGTATCTCTGGCGTTTCTAACTCCATAGACAATGTCGCAGCCTTCGGCGTATTTTTCCAGCATGCCATCAATCGCATCAATGTCATCCTGTAAGTCTGCATCCATAGAAATCGCCATGTCGCAATGTTTTTTCACCGTCATCAGCCCTGCAAGCAGTGCGTTTTGATGTCCCTTGTTTCGGGAAAGCTTAATTCCTTGAAACAACGGATTTTCCTTGTGCAGGGATTCGATAATTTCCCACGTCCGGTCTTTTGAACCATCGTTGACAAAAACAATCCGGCTCTCTTTGCTGATTTTTCCCGCTGCCATGAGTGTTTCCATTTTCGCACGGAGCTGCTTCGATGTTTCCGGCAATACTTCCTCTTCATTATAGCAGGGGATTACTAAATATAATTTTTGCATCACAATACACCTCAATCCCAGAATGCAATGACATCCTGCATGGCTCTGCAAACTTCAGGATAATCATTTTCAGAAAAAGCAAATGGTATAATTTGTACAATATTGATTACCAGTGCCATCATAACTGAGCACGCCAAAAAGCCACGAAACCATGTCTTTTTTGTCTCGTTGGTACTCATTCTATAAAGCCAGAAGAGCACCGCCAATGCACCAATGATAATCTCCCAAGAAAAATCTGCTGTGTAACGAATTGCATAGCCGCTTTCCCAGATTGAGCAGATGATAATCAGTGGCATAATTACACACGGCAATCCAACCAGTGTTCCATATCGCAATCTAGATTTCCGGTCAGGCAGGCGGCGAAGTGCTCGTCCGCTCAGCAGATAACCGAAAACGGGCAGTGCTAAGAAAAAGATACCCGAAGTGTTTCCAGCATCGGCAAAATAATAGCCGTTTGCATGGAAGGAACTGAATGGTGTCTTGATGTACGGGAAATCTGTGGAGAAGCCCGGCACTGCAAATAGGAAATTAAACAATACAATCAGTACAAAAACAAGATGGAACTGAGAATGTATGAAGTCGTTTATCGTGAGAGAATACTTGATACCAAAATCAAACGGCGAACCAAACCGTGCAGCATTATACCACATCTGGAATCCACCCAGTATACAAATCGGAACAGCTGCACAGAGAATGAACAAAATCCGTCCCTTGATAGTGGAAGAAGAAGACTTTATCGACATCAACAAGAACACTGCTGCACAAATTGCATACACAGCAAGTGTCGGACGAGATAATACTGCAAATCCTAAGAACAGCGAACAAAGTGCCGTGCGAACAAAAGATGTTTTTCCATCGCAAAGCATATTCGAAGAAATCAAGAAATATGCCCCTGCATTCAGGTACATAAAACCGCAGGACATGGCAATTTCATAGAAAATCGTTCTGCCAACGCTATACCATATGCCGCAGACAGTCAACAGAATTACAAATCCACCAATGACACAACCAGCTGGTACATCTCGAAACCAGCGTTTTGCGATTGCCAAGTACGTCAGCCCCAAAAAGACTAAACCGATACAAGAGAAAATCCATACCGCCATATCGCAGGCAAAATAATACCCTGTCAACTTGTGATATGGGAGGAAGAATGTCAGAACCGGAGCAATTCCATAATAGGAATAATACTTCCCATCATAATAAACATGATCCCATTCTGCACTAACACCCTCCTGATTGCGGGCACTCCAGTCATATGGATTTTCCATATTGATGAGTTGTTCTGTCGGTTCTTTTAACAAGTTTACCTGCTTGTTTTCAAATGCATCGACCAATTCCTGTGTAATCTGATTCCCTGCTTCCAACTTCCAGCGAGAAGCAAAGCCATCCTCTGGCAGCTTTATCATAATAATTGAAGTTGCCAGCAACACTGCTGCCCCAGTCAATGCAAGTACACTGGCAGTGGTGCTCTTTCGAGTTTCCCGAAACGGCTTTTTCAAGAAGCTGGAAACCACGATTCCATAACAAAATGTGGTTACCAACGTCAAAAATCCAAACCGTATAGCGGAAATATCAAACGGAATCGTCTTGTTGAAATGAATTGCCTGAATCGTAACAGAATCATTGTCATTGAAACAAGAAACCTTCAACCGCAATTGCGAAACATCTCCGGAAAACCGACACGCTGTATAGTTCGAGTTGTCATTGTCCTTTACAACAACACCGGATGCAATGTCATATCGGTAATCCACATGTGTTTCATCTGCCATATCAATTTTCAACTGTGCACGCTTTGTTTTTTCGCCATAGTCAACATCTACCTGAATCGTGCCCACTGGCATATCCAGTTGCTGAAATTCCATGATGACTTGGTCTTTGCCGGTGACAGTCACCGCTCCGCTGGTTTCATCAATGGTACTTTCCCCACCGGAAATAGAGGCACTGGTCGGAAGAAATGTTTTCTGTTCATATCCACCGGACAGCAAACTATACGATGGAAGCTGAAACAGCGTCAATTCCAAAATGGTGGAAATAATCACCATTCTTCCAAAGAATCGCAAGGTTCTACTTTCTTTTCTCCGGCGAATGACTTTCGTCGCAAGAAATAACAATCCTGCAACACCAATGAGTGCAAGGCTGCCCTGATACGCACCCATCGACAAAATTCTAAATGCATCCAGTAAAACAAAAATCAGCAGCACCAAAGCAACTACAAACAGTCCACCCCTCCGGAGCTTTGGCAGTTCCTTTTCATTCATCTCTTTCATAAAAATTCCTCTTTTAAAAATGATTTCTAAATTTTAAATAACGTTAATTCGTAAATTATTCCCACTCAATCGTTGCCGGCGGCTTTGTGGTGACATCATACACAACCCGATTGATGCACTTGCATTCATTGACAATTCTTGCAGAAACCGTTTCCAGTACTTCATATGGAATCCGTGCAAAATCAGCTGTCATGAAATCTGTAGTCGTAACGCCACGCAGTGCCAATGTATAATCATAGGTTCTGCCGTCCCCCATAACGCCAACAGAACGCATATTGGTCAGAACCGCAAAATACTGGTGGATGCTCCGGTCTAAGCCAGCCTTTGCAATTTCTTCCCGGAAAATATAGTCTGCATCCTGCAAAATTTCCAGCTTTTCATCGGTAATTTCGCCGATAATCCGAATTGCAAGACCCGGCCCCGGGAATGGCTGCCGCCATACCAAAGTTTCCGACAAGCCCAGTGCGATACCCAACCGCCGTACTTCGTCCTTGAACAACAATCGCAGCGGTTCAATGATTTCCTTGAAATCTACATAATCCGGCAAGCCGCCAACATTGTGATGCGACTTGATGACTGCTGCATCGCCGCTGCCGCTTTCGATGACATCCGGATAAATCGTACCCTGTACGAAATAGTCCACCTGTCCGATTTTCTTTGCTTCCCGTTCAAATGCACGAATAAATTCTTCGCCAATGATTTTCCGTTTCCGTTCTGGGTCAGATACACCATGCAGCTTTTCCATGAAAACATCCTTTGCATTGACCCGTACAAAGTGGATGTCCCAATCTGCAAATGCTGCTTCGACTTCATCGCCTTCGTTCTTCCGCAGGAATCCATGGTCAACAAAGATACAAGTCAGCTGGTCGCCAACTGCCTTCGAGAGCAAAGCTGCTGCAACGGAACTATCAACACCGCCAGACAGTGCCAGCAATACCTTTCCATCGCCAACCTTTTCCCGAATCTGTTCGATGGCAGTCTTTGCATAGTCTTCCATCGTCCAGTCACCTGTACATCCGCAAACCTGATACAGGAAATTATGCAGCATCTGCTGCCCATTTACGGTATGGTTTACTTCCGGATGGAACTGTACGCCATAGAACTTCTTTTCTGGATATTCCATTGCTGCAACCGGACAGCCGGCAGAATGTGCCGTAATCGAAAAGCCTTCCGGCAGCTTCTGAATATAGTCGGTGTGGCTCATCCAAGAGATTGCTTCTTTCGGCAAACCGGTAAATAACAGGCTTTCCGTCTGATATTCTGTCAGTGTCTTGCCGTATTCTCTGGTTTCTTCAGAGGAAGCAACTGTTCCGCCCAACGTATATGCCATCAGCTGGCAGCCGTAGCAGATACCCAGAATCGGAACACCCAATTCAAAAATAGCAGGGTCTACATGCGGAGATTTTGGGTCGTAAACGCTGTTCGGCCCACCGGTAAAGATGATGCCAACTGGATTTCTCGCTGCCAGTTCTGCAATTGGTGTTGTATACCGCATGACTTCGCAGTAAACACCACATTCTCTGACCCGGCGTGCAATCAGCTGATTATACTGTCCGCCAAAGTCTAATACAATGACCAATTGATTTTTCATGATGGTATGCCCTTTCTGTCCCGTATTTCCAGCCGCAGCCGGAAAAGTTCTTTCTTTTAATTATAGCATACTTTTCCGATGCTGTCAATCGAAAAAGAAACAGCTGCCATCCGTGCATGGGTCACGAACAGCAGCTTTGTGTGTGAAGTAATTTGGATAAAATGGGTCGATTATGCGGCTTCCGATTCCGTTGTCAACATACAACGAAATGTTGCAATGGTGAGAATCAGTGCATAGTAATAAAGGTCATGTTTCATGCGTCAAAAATCCTTTCCGTTTCAGCGAGTCGGCACACAACGTCTTCAGCATACCATATCTGCAAAATACTGTCAAGCAAAAATATGTTATTTTTTGCCGCATTTTGCCGCAAGACGGACGGACACGAATACCAGCGGGATTACCGGAATTTCATGTTGGCAAAAATTCGTTCCATTCGAACATCTGGAAAGTGCACATCAAAAAACAGCTGCAAGCCATTGGTGGCGGCAATGCCATCAATTCGCTGCGACCAGCGGAACACTGCTCCGACTGTCATCACCGCATCGAATAAAATAAAGGCAAACAGCAGCCATGTCAGGATTTTTCCAATCCGGTTCGGAATATGCAAAATACCTTTTGCAATCCAAGGATAAAGCGTTTTAATCCAGAGAACGCCGAGTGCTCCCCAGAAAATCGAATAGAGCAAGCAGATTCTACCGTTCAGATTAAACGGCATACTGCTGTAATCCCAGGAGCAAGAGCCGAAAATCATCTCCTGCCCCCATGAACAAGCATACTCTACCGCACTGCCAACCAAAAATCCACCTAAGAAAGAAATCCAGCTGTTTCGATTCCGGAACCGATAAAGTGCCAGCGTCAGGGCGGTTGCCCCTGCTCCGTAGAGCAAGTTGAATGGTCCATAGACCAAGCCCGACCGGCTTTCCAGATATCCATTCCGCAGCAGACACCAAAGTAATTCTACGACAACTCCGGCAAAGCTGCCGGCAAAGCAAATCAAAAACAGCTTATAAAAATTCAATCCCTGTGCAAAGTGGTCTCGTTTGCGTTCTGCAAAATCAATGGTTGCATTGGCTGGCGGTTTGGGAACGATACCTTTTTTCTGGCTGCGTTCCGTGTCATGCAAACGGGTTTGCAGTTCATCCGTCATTGCAGAAGCGGTGTTGTAACATTTTTTATAGTTCTCAGTCGCATTTTTCAGGACAGTGATTTCTTCCCGAAGGGATTCGTGCCGTCTGCGGGATTCCGCATCCAGTGGCAGCGTTTCCTGTGCCAGCTCTGCATAAGCGGTCTGCAAATGCTGGTCGGCTTCGTTCAAGGTATCCAAGCCATCCTGACTGTGCTGTAACAGCGTCGCAACAGGGGTAGCGGTCAATTCGGTGGGTTGTGCGATTGTTTGTGTCTTTGTCTTGACAGGACTCATAAATATTCGACACCTCCTGCATTCATTATAACACAAATTTCATGCCACTGCAACAGATTGCAATAAATTTTCCACCAATCCCCGTTTTTTCCGTACAAACAGATTCTTTCGTTTCTGCAACCTTTTTAAGATATGCAGAAACCGCAGAAAATATCCCCACTTTTTCAGAAAATTTGCAAAAAAATCCGCCCCAGTGCGAAAATGCACCAGAGCGGACTTCTTGTTTCTGTTATCCGAAACCGATTTCAGAAAGTGGCAGATGCTTACGCCTTGCCAACAGAACCAAACAGGTTCATCTTTTCTTCTACCTTTGCCAGAATTGCTTCGTAGCCCGGCAGGAGCAGCTTTCTTGGGTCAAAGCCCTTGCCCTTCAGATCCTTGCCTTCTTCGATGTACTTTCTGGTAGCTTCTGCGAATACCAGCTGGCATTCTGTGTTTACATTGATCTTTGCAACGCCCAGAGAGATTGCCTTTGTGATCTGATCATCCGGGATACCAGTACCACCGTGCAGAACCAGCGGCATATCGCCAACTGCTTCCTTAACAGCAGCCAGTGTTTCAAAGCTCAAACCTTCCCAGTTTGCCGGATATACACCGTGGATGTTACCGATACCAGCAGCCAGGATGTCTACGCCCAGATCAGCGATGGTCTTGCATTCCTGCGGATCTGCACATTCGCCTCTGCCGATAACGCCGTCTTCTTCGCCACCGATTGCACCAACTTCAGCTTCGATGGACAGACCCAGCTTGTGTGCAACTGTAACCAGTTCCTTGGTCTTTGCCAGGTTTTCTTCGATCGGGAAATGAGAACCGTCAAACATAATAGAAGTAAAACCAGCCTTGATGCAGTCATAGCACTGATCATAAGTACCGTGGTCGAGGTGCAGAGCAACCGGAACGGTAATGCCCAGGGTTTCATCCATTGCCTTTACCATTGCAGCAACGGTCTTGAAACCGGTCATGTACTTACCAGCACCACCAGAAACACCCAAGATTACTGGGGACTGGAGCTTTTCAGCTGTGTTCAGGATTGCCTTTGTCCATTCCAAATTGTTGATGTTGAACTGGCCGACTGCATACTTGCCGTCTCTTGCCTTTTCCATCATATCCTTTGCAGATACTAACATAATTCAACTTCCTCCTATAAAGTGTTTGCGTGTCAGACAGACACGTGATTACAATGAAGACCGTTCCATTTCTGGCGGTATCTGTTTTTATTATACCGCATTCTGTGCAAAAAAGCAATGGTATTTTGAAATTTTTTCAAAGTGCCGTGGTTTTTGTTGCTTTTGCACAGGAAATGAAAAAATTTCAGGTGATTTGTCACGACAAACTAGAAAAGGAATGCGGATTTTTGGTATGCGGCAGGGACTGCACAATCATCCGCCACATGACACTGGCAACTTGATTCCGGTCATCCTTGCATTCGTTTTGCAGCCACTTCTGTAAAACGCCCAGAATCCCAGTATAGAGGAATTCATAGAGATATTCATTTTCCGCAGAAAATCCATTTCCGGCATATCGCCGTAAATATTTCCCATAGTGAGCGTGCAGAATCGTAGAGAAACGGGAAATGTCAAGGCCGCTTCCCTGTTGGAGCAGGCATTCAAGCAGCGTTTTATGCGTCTGCACATAGTCCAATAGCTGTTCCATATTGTGTACAGACGGCGATTCTTTGGAAAAAATCGCATCAATTTCCTGATAAACCTGCTCTTCAATTTCGTCCAGCAGTTCGTAAATATCTTTATAGTGCATATAGAATGTCGAACGGTTGATGTCTGCCGTTTCGCAGATTTCCCGAACCGTGATCCGATTGAATGGCTTCTGCTGCATGCAGGCAATCAAAGCATTTTGCAGGGCATAACGGGTATAGCGAATCCGGCGGTCATTTGATTTTTTCATAAAATTCTCCTTTTTCGTTGGTTTTTCCACTTACGGACAACCAATTTCACAAACGGGAAGTTCCCTTCTTCTTTTTTCAACACAACAGATAAAAACGTCAGTTTTTCAACAAATTCTCTATTTTTGTACTTGTCATCGGGCTTTTTTTCTATTATAATAAAAGCATGAAAAAAATGCAAATCTTGTTCCCAATTTTGTAGAACATCACAAAAAATAAGGAGATCGGAGTGTACTTTTATGGATATTCATCAGTTTTTTCTAGGCAATGCGTTTGATGCCTATACTTTTTTTGGTGCACATGTACAAAAAGACGGCAGCGTTTGCTTCCGCACCCTTGCCCCCAATGCAGAAAAGGTATCGTTGATTTATGAGGGCAACGGCTGGAAAGAAATTCCCATGGAAAAGACTCATCCCGGCGGCGTATATACTTGCATCGTTCCAGATGCCATCCCCGGGATGATGTATAAATACCGCATTTATTCCGAACATTTCGCCGATGTGGAATTTATCGACCACTGCGACCCTTACGGGTTCGGCATGGAACTTCGTCCGGGAACGGCTTCCATCATTCGAGATACCGATAGCTATCACTTTCAAGATAGCGAATGGCTGAGCCAACGAGGCGGACATCTCGAAAAACCAGTCAATATCTATGAAGTGCATCTTGGCTCTTGGAAAACCAATCCCAACGACCCGAATGGCTGGTATCGCTATGAAGAATTAGCTCCGCTGCTGATTGCACATGCTAAGAAAAACGGCTACAACTACATTGAATGTATGCCGCTGAGCGAACATCCGGCAGACTGTTCATGGGGCTATCAGAATACAGGCTTTTACAGCCCAACGGCTCGCTATGGCGATATGGACGGCTTGAAAAAGTTCGTTGACCTCTGCCACCGCAGCGGAATCGGTGTCATCATGGACTTTGTTCCGGTGCATTTCGCTGTAGATGGCTATGGACTGGCACGATATGACGGAACGGCACTCTATGAATATCCAGACGACAACAGCGATAACTATAGCGAATGGGGCAGCTGTAACTTCATTCATGCCCGTGGAGAAGTATGCAGTTTCCTGCAATCCTGTGCAAACTACTGGATTTCGGAATTCCACTTTGATGGAATCCGGATGGATGCAGTCAGCCGGCTGATTTACTGGGGTGGCGACCCGGGTCGTGGCGAAAATGAAGCCAGCCTGAACTTCCTAAAACGCATGAATCAGGGTTTGCACCAGCTGCATCCAGATGCAATGCTGATTGCAGAAGATTCCACTGACTTTGACGGTGTTACCCGTCCGGTAGAATTTGGCGGACTGGGCTTCGATTACAAGTGGGATATGGGCTGGATGAATGATACCTTGAACTATTTCCGCAGCAATCCGTTCTTCCGTGGCTCTGGCTACCATCAAATTACATTCTCGATGATGTATTATTATAAGGAACAGTATCTCTTGCCGTTCTCTCACGATGAAACCGTACACGGAAAGGCAACCATCGTGCAGAAAATGTTCGGCGAATACGAACAGAAATTCCAACAGGCACGGGCATTATATCTCTATATGTACACCCATCCGGGCAAAAAGCTGAACTTTATGGGCAACGAACTCGGACAGCTGCGAGAATGGACGGAAGAACAGGAACAGGATTGGGACATCTTAAAATTCCCGATTCACGACGCATTCTATCACTATATGCATGATTTGAACCAGCTGTATTTACAAGAACCTGCACTGTCTGCATGGGATTATCGGCGGGAGGGCTTCCGCTGGATTGATTGCCATCAGGAAAACCGATGCATTTATGCCTATGAACGGCGTGCGAATCGGGAACGGCTGCTGATTATCCTGCACTTCTCCGATTTGCAGAACCAGCAATACACAGTAACCGTTCCGGACTGTGCTGCACTCGAACCGCTGCTGCACAGCGACTGGGCTTGTTATCATGGTTCTGTTGAAAAAAATACAGACTTGATTCTGACAACCCCGACAGAAAAGGGTGGTCAGGTTACATTGCCGCTTGCACCGTATAGTGCAATGCTGTTCCGTATTCATACGACTGTGGAAAAATCTGTTTCAGCACCGCCTGTACAGGCAAAAAAGCCGAGAAAACCTCGGATATCTACGGGAAAAACACGCAAGACGGCAGAAACTGCACAGTAAATGCACTAAAATTTCTTGGGAAAAGTATGTAGAATGGTTCGGCAGATTCGCTTCGCTGTCTGCCTGTGTCGCCGTTCGCCGGAGTTGCGCTTTCTGAACATGTTACTTTTCTCTTTTAGATTATGGTTTGCTGGAAGTTTTTTGTTTTTAGCATGGCGAACAGCGATTTGCCGCTCTCTCTTAGATTTCAATATGATTCCCTGCAACCTTCGTTAGGGAGGGCAGCTTGCCCAATGTCATTAACTTAAAACGGCCCTTGAATGGCAAGCAGAATGTCTGGAAGTAT